>Ga0208900_1000762_pt1 | contig 19181 bp, 15 predicted proteins | sample AntAceMetag02UKK_FD_184763 | JGI IMG/M metagenome (GOLD analysis project Ga0208900, IMG submission 184763) | Saline lake microbial communities from Ace Lake, Antarctica - Antarctic Ace Lake Metagenome 02UKK (SPAdes) (version 2) | ecosystem: Environmental > Aquatic > Non-marine Saline and... | reverse complement strand
CATTTTTTATGTGCACACCAACAAAGATATCCATCTTCATCTCTACAACCGGGATGCCAACGGAGATATTTACCGTATCTTTCCCAATGCCTTTTCCAACGGAAACCGCATCCAGGCAGACCATGTAGCCATTATCCCCGATACCCATTACGCCAAAGGATTCAAGTTCAAAGTCCAGGGGCACCTGGGGAACGAGATGGTGTTTGCCTTTGCATCGGACCATCCCCTGCCGGATCTGCCCGGGACAGATGTGGGTAATGGGGTCCAAAAGGTGGATATCCCCATGGAAGAGATGAAAATTCGATTTACGGACTTTGCCGCCCGGCGGGGGCATTTTCTGGCCTGGGATTCCATTGCGCTGTTTACAAAACAATAAATGATGCGATGAACCGTTTCATGACCTTAGCCGATGCGTCTCCCACAATTGTTTTCCTTTGAATGCCACAGCGATTTCCAGAATATCCGTTACGCCCGATGCCCCTGTTTATGATTTAGATTCTTATCTCTGATTTTCGTGTTATTTTGGCAAGAGAATCAGAAAACCTTTTTGGTTCTGGCTTGTCCAGGTTAAGATTTAGAAAAAAGATTGAAAGGTTGCCTGTTTTGTGGGAAGTAAATAGTTATTTGATTTATTTTATATATTTACATTCGTATCCACTGTCTGGAGAAAAATGGTGAAAAGAGATGCTGCGTTACATATTGTAGTTCTGGTTTTAGCGGTAACGATGCTGCTGCCGCACCTGTGCCGGGCCTGGCTGGTTGATGGCTTTGAAACAAGGTTTTCCCCACCACCCGGCGCTGCCCCACCGTCGACCAGACATGGGAACATGCAATCCAACACAGTAAATGAGGATACCCCTTCCTCCTCCCTTTTTTCTGGCCATTCGGAATCCAGTCCCGGTGATAAAAATCACTCTGAATGGCGGGACCCGGTGACGGGCATGGCGTTTGTCTGGGTGCCCAAAGGGTGTTATCAGATGGGATGCGGCTCCTGGGCAGGGGATTGTTATAGTAATGAAAAGCCGGTCCATGAGGTGTGCCTGGACGGATTCTGGATCGGTAAGACAGAGGTGACCCAGGGCCAGTGGAAAAAAATCATGGGAACCAATCCTTCAAGGTTTAAGAAAGGAAATGATTTCCCGGTGGAGCAAGTTTCCTGGAACGATGCAAATGCCTTCCCGGTGGAGCAAGTTTCCTGGAACGATGCAAATGCCTTTATTACAAAACTCAACAGTCGAACAGGGCAGACTTTTTCCCTGCCATCAGAGGCCCAGTGGGAGTATGCAGCCCGCAGCGGAGGCAAGGCAGAGCTATACAGTGGCGGCAGTAATCTTGACCGTGTCGCGTGGTATTCCGGCAACAGCGGCAGCAAAACCCATCCAGTGTCCTCGAAATCGGCTAACGGTTTAGGCATTTATGATATGTCTGGTAATATCTGGGAGTGGTGCCAGGATGTGTATGATAAAAATGCCTATGGGAAACACTCTCGGAATAACCCGGTTTCCACATCCGGGAGCTCGTACCGGGTTCTTCGTGGCGGCAGCTGGGGCCGCTACCCCGGGTACTGCCGGGCGGCTCTCCGCAGCAGGCACGACCCTTCGTACCGGTACTCCAACCTCGGGTTCCGGCTTGTCTTGCTTTCAGGTCAGTAAGGTGAGCCCCGCAGGCCAGGCAAGAGGGGGCTGCCTGGTGGGTTCGGCGACGGGAAGCGACGGAGGAGCCCCGTCCCGATCCCGCCAGACAGACCCCGGAGAAATGAGAAATAGTGAGAAATAGGGGACAGACCACGTTTTTTTTTGCCCATTTGGTTACTTCATTTATGTGTTCCCTATTTAAAAAAGTGGGCTACCCACTTAAGCCGGGATATTTTTGAAGATTTTTATGTGGATATTTAGCTTTTGACCCCTAAATTCAAGGCTGTTAAGACGCTTGATTCTAAAGGCTGTCCCGCCTTAAGTAGGTAGCCTAAATTTTTTATAATCCCCGTGATGGACAGCGAGACCCGGGAGGCGGATCTGAACCGTTTTCTGGGAAATGTCTGTTTGATTCACCTGAGAAAGGAATTCGTGGATGCCGGTCGGGATCCTTTCTGAGCAGAGAAAAAAACGTGGTCTGTCCCCTATTTATGAGGAACGGCGGTTCCACGGTCCACGACATTTTTTTATTATTTATTCGGAGGCATAGGTTATGACATGAAAAAACAGACTTTCCACATCACAGGCCTTGCCCTGAGCTGGGTGCTTATTTTGGCTGTCCTTGGCATTTTGGGCTGCGTCACCTCCCCGCCCCCTGCACCGGTGGTGGGACGGAGCACTCCCGTAGATGAGTCCCGAATAACAGTAACCCCTGCCACCGTTACCATCCCACAGGCACAGCCCCCTCTTTCCCGTCAACCCGAGGCGAAAATTACCAGCTCAACTACAAACGATCATGGGACTGAAACCGATTTCACAGCTGCCTTTTCCCAGGCACTTGCCGCCGGTAAAGATACAAAGAAACGCGGAATGTGCAAAGTGGCTGCAGATATCGCCCAAAGGGGAATCAGCACTTTTAAAACCACACCTGCAAAGGGAATAAAACTGCTGTTAAAGGCCGCCACCCTCTGTCCAGACCCCGAACATCAGTACAACCTGGGTATGGCATGCCTGGCGTACGGTCGCCGCCGGGAGGCGGAACAATTTCTCTCCCTGGCTGTGAATCAAAATACGAACCAGGTGACCTGGATCAACAATCTGGCCTGGACCTTTCTCCAAAATGGCAAACACGACCAGAGTATTACCATGGCCCAAAAAGCCCTGGCTCTGGAACCGAACTTCCAGCCGGCCCATGACACCCTTGCCCGGGCCTATCTGGCCCAGGGGAAATAGGGGACAGACCACGTTTTTTTTCGTTTTTTTTTTGCCCATTTGGTTACTTCATTTATGTGTCCCCTATTTAAAAAAGTGAGGATAATGTTGGTACAGCATAAATTTTTTATAATCCCCGTGCTGGACAGCGAGACCCGGGAGGCGGATCTAAACCGTTTTCTGGGAAATGTCTGTTTGATTCACCTGAGAAAGGAATTCGTGGATGCCGGTCGGGATTCTTTCTGAGCAGAGAAAAAAACGTGGTCTGTCCCCTATTTATGCTGATAACGCAGCCAAACCGTCCAGTTATCCTGGTTTTGAATAACCAGGGTTTCGCTCTGATTATAAAGAATTTGGGGGATACTTTCGGTAAGCATGAATGCATATATGTTTATAATATATCTTTCCAGGGGTAAATGAATTACAGAGCCTGTTGCTACGCCAATGCCAGCACAAACGCCTAAATTTTTAAATAAGCGCATCTATGAGTCTGTTGATTTAATCGCTTTTTGATAATTGAGCACACAATATGCATGGCATTGACTGTTCTAAAACGCATTATATTGTGTCTGCGACCCAGTAATCTGTACTAAATCAACAGGATCATCTATCCCTGACAAGATTGCTCTTACTCGATATAAGATTAATTTTAACCATTTCCAGACTTGTTCGACCAGATTATATTCAGGGGAATATGGAGAAAGGAAAATATAGTTTCACCTCCTTATGTATGCGGAGCCATTTTATTCTTTGCGGCTTTTGTGATTGCAATATCTTGAAGACGATGAAAATGAAAGATCAATGTGCAGTGCCATCTTATTATCAAGCCTCGCTTGCTAGCTCTGTGCATGACGTCGCACAGTAGCGCGTTGGGCACCAAATTCTCAACCGAAAAATCAAAAGGAGAAAAATTGTGAAACACAAAGCAATGCAGAAAATGTTTATTTTTATTTCTGGAAGTATTTTTTTTCTTGCTTCTTGCTCTACAAGCATTTATGAGGGTAGAACTGACAGTATTACCGTGCAAAAAAAAGAAACTTCAGCAAAAATAATGGAAAATCAATTAGACCATATTCGGAAATTTGGATGGAAAGACACCTTCGAACTGGAGGGGTATCACGCATCGATTTGCGCATATGGTGATAAAGGGGTAACAATAAAAGTCTTTAACAGCAAGCAGGAATTTGATTGGGGGATTCAAGTAAGAAGTACTCCTTTTGAAACAGATGATAGGAATTACGAGATTTCATTCAACACTGAGTCCAATAATTCCTTTGATATGGCTTTTAACATCCAGCCCTACAATAGTCCGAATGCAAGAGGCGCTTTATTTTTAACAGATCAGCAAGTTAGTATACAAAAAGGCGGACAACTTCATAAATTGTCCTTTCAAGGTGACAGCAAGAAAAATAAATACAAAAGTAACAACAACTCGTTACTACATTTTAAGATTGGCATGGCTCCGAGAGGAACAAAATTAAAAATTTTTAATATCGAAATAAACTCTGCGAAACATAATTTAAAATGGTAAAGTTTCAAAAGTTGTAGACGGTCTTCCTTATCATTTTAAGTTCTTAGTGTAGGATAATAGGTTTTGTCTGTTTGATCATAAAGATGGGCCACCCAAATTGATTTTTTTATTTTCATCGTCTTCAAGGTTTTGCAACTTACATTTTCTATCTTTATGTTGATGTGAAAACCCTGGCCCCTGGGCCAGGTCAGAGGGTAGAGGCTTTGGTATGGCACACCATGCTACTCCAATACTTGAAGGTGCCCCCACAACTCATAAAAAAGTAGGTGAATGGTAAGTTTAAATACCGAACAAAAAAATACCAAAAGGACAACTCAATGAAAAAATTATCACAAATATGGTTTCAAGTACAACATGATCTTTTCCCCTATTTGGAAGAGGAGTTTAAAGAACCACTTACACTCAAGTTGAAACAATTGGTGCCTACTTTGGAGATTGTCAAAATCAAAAGTTTTATCTCTACCCCCATATCTGCATGGCCGATTTCCAAAGAACAGAGCACAGATTGCAAGACATTTATTGCAATATCAGCCTACATTATGAACACCACCAGGGAGTTGGTTGAAAGATTAAAGTTATCTTCTTCTTTATGGCTGGTCTGTGGTTGGGAAAAAACTTTACAAATTCCCCATGAATCATCATTTTCACGTACCTTATCAGAATTTGCTTTGACTGAATTGTCTCAAATAATTCATAATTGATTAAAGCCATCCTTTAACTTATTCCTTCATATTGAGCAGCAAAACCTCCACGTTCAAGGGATACCTTCAAGAAAAATACTACTTTTGAGGTAACCACGAAGGCTGCCTGATTTAAAAAAACGTGAGGGGCATATTCCCCACTAAAATTTATCTGACAGAGGGAAAAATGAGCGAACATCAAAAAAAATCACAAAGAACAATCCTGGAGAAACTATTCATTGGTATCATTGTATTATTGATCCTGGCAGGATCAGGTGCTGGTACGCTTTATTATTACAAGGCCCAGCAGATGAACCGGAACCTCGCACAGCTTGTCCCCAATTATATTCCAGCTTATCTGAAACTTGTGTTCTTGCCCCAGAGCATTAAACACTATTTAGAGCACCCTTTCTGGGCAATGAATGAAAACCAGGAAACAGTGAAACGCATCCAATATGTGTATGAAACCGCCGGAGAGCTGCTGAACAACTTCTCCATGGACAAGGAAGCAAAAGAGTTCTTGAACCAACCCATTGATCTTGCCGTTACCCACATTGACTATAAGGACAATCATATTTCTTTTCTGATGGCTGCGGATATCGGTACAAAAAAGGGTGTGCTGGCAGAATTATTTCCAGAAAAAGTTTACCAGGAAATTAACAAAAACTTTTCCGGCAGTAAAATAAAGCATCTGTTAAAAGAAAAAACAATATGGCAGTTAACACCGGATGGACTTGATTTCCCCCTATATTATTGTATTCATAAAAATCTACTGATCATAAGCCTGGAAGAAAAAAGCCTGACCAATACCATTACAAATGAAATCCTTCCAGAAAATCAGTTGGCGGAGTATACCCATTTTCAGAAATTCTCACAAGAATTGAGTACCGGACAAAACATCGCCGCCTATGCCCAAGTAAAGCCCATTTATAATGATCTTGTTAATCAAAACATATTACAGGATGCCCAGGGCCTCATCGGCAGGTTAACCGGTATCCGAAACATTGATGGCATATGCCTTACCAGCCGCATGGAAAAGGGAATCCCTGTGGAAAATTTTTATCTGTTGGTACCTGAAAAAGCAGGTCTGGTAAAGCTCCTTCACAAACATGCCGGAAAGGACAAAACCTCCGCCATTATTCCCAAACAGTCGGTTGCGTCTGTTTCTTTGTCCATTTCTGACCCGGCGGACCTGGTGTGGAACAGCCTTGATCTATTGGAACAGGGAAGAAAAACGCTGTTTCCGGCACTTTCCCTTGACATTAAAGGCCTACGGGACGGTGTCCGGATGATCCAGTCGTTTACCGGCATCAACCTGGACAGCATGCTGAATGATCTTCTTGAGGGTGGGATATCGGTATACACCGATGAACTCACCAATTTTGCAAACGCCCCACGCGTTGCTCTTATCAAATACTGTGATGATCCGTTAAAACTTGATCAATTAGTAAGCTCCTTAAAAGATCATGCCCAAAAAATGGCAGAAATGAGATTTGTCCAGACCGATGATTACAAGGGATATCCCATTTTTAAAGCCACCAGCTCCGAAAGCTCTTTAAAGGATATGGCATTTTACCTGATCAGCAAAGGGAACTATTTTCTGCTGTCAACTGCCAAAGACATGCTGATCAGTACCATGAATAACCTTGAGAATCTGCCCCAGGAGCCGGGAACTGACAAAGAGAGCATCAACAGTTTTCTCACAGTGCAGGGTATGGTCAACAGATATCTTGCCTTTGCAACAGCCTGCGATGATCCCAAGCTTAAACAAAACATCCTCCCTCCAGAACTGAAAGGGTTATTGGTTCCCGGGGATCTGGCCCCCTTTAAGATAAACTGTAACGTTGGAAAAGATTATTTTAATATCAATACCTCTCCGGGAATATTGCTTCCCACGTTATTGACGAGCTTGACCCATGAGGCCCTGTGTTATTACTATTCCCATCAGAAAATGGTGTTTGAATCCCCCGGAGAAAAATCCTTTACACTGAAACCCATGTTTTCTCAAAATGTTCCCATTGCGTATCAACCGACATCTCCGGGGATTACAAAAATCACTATTGATATGTCTGAAGCGCTTCCATTCACCGTCAGCTACAAAAGCAATGGCATTGCAAATGCCCAAACCCCGCGAACATCGGCAACCTTCTCTTATTTTATTGATGATAAGGGCCAGGCAACTCTGCCGGAGCAAACATGGTACCTGAAATCTATCTTTTCAATATCAAGGGAAATTGAATGCCATGTAAAAATTGAACAGATGGATAGGAAGGCACTTGAAGGCGGTACGGAATGGGTAGATACCATCACCGGCATGTCATTTGTCTGGGTACCCGGTGGTGAGTTCATGATGGGAAATAATGATGGTGCTTCAAATGAAAAACCGGTGCACAAGGTACGTCTTGACGGGTTCTGGATGGGGAAATATGAGGTAACCAATGGCCAGTACCGACATTACAAGCAAACCCATGACAGCAAATCTTATAAAGGTGTCAGTCTGAATGGAGACAGCCAGCCGGCTGTATATATCAGCTGGGAAGATACCCAGGGCTTTATCAAATGGTTGAATCAAAAAACAGACCACACCTTTGCCCTGCCCATCGAGGCCCAGTGGGAGTATACGTGCAGGGCCGGGACGACCACGGAAAGATTCTGGAGGGATGACCTGGATCAGGCGTGTAAGTATGCCAATGTCCATGATTTGACATCTAAAAGGGTTAACAACTTCGACTGGCGACATCATAACTGTGATGATGGTTTTTCAGCCACCTCTCCTGTAGGAAGTTTTCAACCCAATGCGTTTGGCCTTTATGACATACTTGGCAATGTGTTGGAATGGTGTCAGGACATATATGCATCGGATGCCTATAAAAAATATAATCTTAATAATCCCATTTATGATCAGAACGGGTCCAACCGGGTGCTCCGTTGCGCCAGCCGCAACGGGTACACCCCGGACTTTCGGTTCAACACTTTGGGCTTTCGTTTACTCAGGACAGATTAACTTCTGTCTTTTTTACCTTTTAACCTTTTGCATGAAGGTATCGCATGTTAAGCAGCCTGCATATACTGTCAAGCGCCATTGGAACGGCATCTTAAGATGCTTCAATTCTTGAATCAATAACGGAATTATTGAGGGCAACAACAGTTTGATCCAAGCCGCAAAAGCAAAGGCAAGTGGATGTCGTTCCTCTCGAAATCAGAGAACCATGATCCACCTCATCGCGGATAAGCTGAATACCACTGGGAAAAGTGAGATAATGTAGCTTTTGTGAGATCAAATGAAACAATTGCAGAAAAGATATTCAATGAAAAAAGGAGAATTTCTATGGCTACTTTTTTGGGGAAGGTTCGTACTCTCTTAATGACACGAATATTTCATATCACCGCTATTTCATTCTTTTTAGTCGTAGGTGCGTCATGTGCAAATAACACTCCTATAGTTAAAATTGAACCTTATTCAAGTACCGTCAAGGGTTTAAGCAAAATTAAAGTTGCAGTTGTGGTAACAAATGAGTCTGTTAATAGGGTAGAAAAATTTGAAGTTCATGGTCGTTGTAAGATGCACGGTACAGGTAGAAGGGTACAAGGGGTAATGAGGGGCTCGGTAAATATTGGATCTGCAACTTCTAAAATATTTAAGAGTGGATTTAGTCGATTATTTGATGTTGTTGATGTTTACAATTACAAGCAGAGAATTGACAAAGAATCATACGATTTAATTATTATTACTGATTTTACATCATCAACATCATATGATCAACTTCAGGCATTGAATGATGATCCCAATTTTAAAATATCTTCAAAAATCATTTTGAAAGCTAATATTTTTTATTCAAGAAATGGTCAGTTAATAACAACTCTTAGTTCACCTTTTACTTATACTGGTCAAGGTTACAAGGGGGGGTATTGCTGCGTTAATGATTATGATTATGATGGAAGTTATGTCCTTACTGGGGATTTTTCGAAATTATTCGGTCTAGCCATAAACAAATCTTTCCCTCGACTATTATCCCAATTAGAAAATAGCCTAATTGTTTTTGCAAAAACAAAACATGAACAGCAAACACTCCCGTCGTCACTTACGGTTGACTTAATATATTCTGAAAATTCTTCATTTTCATCCAACAATATTCTTGATGCAGCTGAAAATTGTTCTATCATTGCTACCATAAAAAACAAGGGAAATGGCACTGCCTTTGACGTTAAGCTCTTCACTGAATCACAAACCTCTAACATTAATTTTCCTACGTCCCTTACAGTTGGTGACATCCTGCCCGGTGAGAGCAAAGATGTCACCATCCCCCTTACTACAAATCTCTCTTTGCATACAGGCACAGCCTCTTTCAAAATAATTGCTAAAGAGAAAAGAGGCTACGACTCCAAAACCTATAACCTCAATATCCAGACTGCTAATCTCAAGAAGCCGGAACTCTTCATCACCAATTCCAAGATCAATGACGGTAATGTAGGCATGGCTAAGGGTAATGGCAACGGCATTCCAGAAAACGGTGAAACCATAGAACTTATTCCATTCATTAAAAATAAAGGTGTCGGCCGGGCCATAAAAGTTAATCTCGCTATCAATTCAATTAATTCTGGTATAGGACTAATTCAAAAGAATATAGAAATTGCCGAAATTTTACCTGGCCAGACTGTAACTGGCAAACTTGCTTTTACGATTCCACGCACTTATTCCGGTGGGGATCTTAAAATTGATCTTGTTGCTTCTGATGTGCGGGGAGCTTCGGATGATACCCGGGTTGTAACACTCAGCACTCAGTCAAACCGCCCCATGCTGACTTACTCACATCGAATCATTGACGGTAACGGCAATAATGTCCTGGAAAACGGTGAAGAAGGGTATATTGAAATCACTCCTTCCAACAAAGGAAAAATGGAAGCCAGGGATATTTCAGTCAACGACCTCCGGCAGAGCCGGAGGCTTGTATTGTGAACCGCTCAAAGCGGTCTTAAAAGCGTGAACCACCTAAAGGTGGTTAAAATAGTTCCAATTGATCTATCTGTTTATCAGCGTTTTCTTGTCTTTGGATGTATTTCCTTACGGTCTCTTCATCCCGTCCAACTGTTGAAACATAATAACCTCTGGCCCAAAAACTTTGTCCAACAAAATTGCGATGTTTGCCAGCATAAGTTCGAGCTATGTGAATAGCACTTTTTCCTTTAATGTAACCTACAACTTGAGCTACTGAATACTTCGGTGGTATTACTATCAGCATATGAACGTGATCTCCCATCAGATGCCCTTCAAGGATCTCTGATTCCTTTTGTAATGCCAAATCTCTAAAAACTTCACCGAGATATTTTCTCAGCTCGCCGTATATAACTTTTTTTCGGTATTTTGGAATCCAAACTATATGATACTTGCAATCATAAGTCGTATGGTTTAGTTTTCTACTGTTGTTCATTGAAAGTCTCCTTTTCTGTGATCTTTGAGCGGTTCACAGTTTTGGAGACTTTCTTATATTCCCGGAAATGTCAAACTTTGGGAGTCTCCCCGGCAAAGCCGGGGGTTTACCATTTTAAATTAAACTATCTTCTTTGGATCTTTCCATCATCAAGTCCAGTGATGAAATTAATCGAATTGCTGCCGATTCGGAATACACGCCGCTTCGTTTTCCATTCAAGGTACCGCGTACCCTGAAAAAAAAATCGGTTGATGTCCAGTTGAGTTTTAAGCAAAAAGATTTCCCCGGCCTGACTGATAATATTCATATTCCCATCAAACTCGCGTTGCCGGAATTTGCCATTTCCCATCAAATCCGCGATCCGAACAATAATGGAATTATCGAACAGGGTGAAATTGTAGATTTGCTCATTCGAGTCAAAAATACCGGAGGACTTGATGCCGATAACGTGAAGCTCAAAGTTGGCTTGGACAAAGAAGGCATTGTGTATTCCGGTCCTAAAATTATAGAGGTGGGTCGCATTGCAGCTGGTCAAACCAGCAACAATCTAATATTCACCTTTCATGCCACCCGTCGCACCATTCCAGGTCCACTGCCCTTAATTTTTACTGTGAGCCAAACTGATTTTTCCCCCCGGAAGTTACCCCTTGTTTTAAACATCACCAAGGAGAAAGCTCAAATTATAAATGTTGCCGGACAAAAGAAGCCTGAAAGATTGATGACAGTTCCTGACTTAAACAGCAACAGTCCTCCAATGGTATTTATTGCCATGCCCCAAGATCAAAAAAGAGTAGCCAGTACTTTTGAAATCATATCCGGTGTTGCGGGTGATGATAAAGGCATTTCTAATATAGAGGTACGTTTGAACGGTAAGCAGTTCGATACGACCAGGACTATTTTGGTGACAGCTTCTGGAACCGGTCAGCGCCAACGTAATTTTAATTTTAAGATTCCACTTGAAATTGGGGAAAATATTATTGACGTCACTGCTTTTGATATTGAAAATCTTTCTTCTTCAGAATCTTTGACCATTTATCGAGATGCTGAAAAGGGCGAATTGTATGTGGCTGTTATTGGAATCAATAATTACCTGCATGTCCCGTCTTTAAATTATGCAAGAAATGACGCTAAAGCATTTGCCGATTATATGGCGTCAAATATGCGTGTGGACAGTGATCATCTTTTTGAACTTTATGATGATAGGGCGACTATAAGAGCGATGAAATCTCTGCTTGGTACAAAGCTTAGAAAAAAAGCAAAAAGACCCGAAGATACAGTATATATTTTTTTTGCCGGTCATGGAGCCCCAGAAAAAGACAGTCAGAGCGAAGATGGAGATGGAATTACTAAATATATCCTTGCCCATGACTCTGATCCGGATGATCTTTATACGACAGCACTGCCAATGCATGAGGTTGCAAGGATTTTTTCCCGCATTAAAGCCCAGCGCGTGGTCTTTATATCAGACAGCTGCTACAGCGGCGGAAGCGGCGGACGTACGATCCTTGCAGAAAACTGGCGTGCAAATATTTCAAGTACATTTTTTGATCGTATTGTCAAGGCTGGAAAAGGCAGAATTATCCTTACTTCAAGCAATGCCCAGGAAGTGAGCCAGGAATCTGATAAACTTGGACACGGATATTTCACATATTATATGATCGAAGGCTTAAAGGGCAAGGCAGATATCAGCAATGACGGAGAAGTAGATATAGATGAGATATATCGCTATGTGAATAAAAAAGTTCCGGATGCTACAAATGGATCCCAGCACCCCATGAAAAAAGGGGAGGCTGAAGGACGTGTAATTATTGGACGTGTAAAATGACCCAACTTATTTTGATAAAAGGTTCAGAAAGGTAAATGAAGTCAGTAATGTCCGGTTAGGTTTTCGCATAGATCCCTTGCAGTTTTTGTTCTTTGAGAAACTTTGAATTTGTCAGCGCCTCCGATGCACTAAGCTCATTTTGGATTTTCAGCCAGAGCTTTCTGACTCTTTTTATGCTAACCGACTCACCATGGTTTTCATGGCAGTGAATGGCAAGTAACGATAAGTGGCTACCCACTTAAGCCGGGATATTTTCAAAGATTTGTATATGGATAATTAGCTTTTGCCCCCCTAAATTTCAAGCTGTCAAGACACTTGATTTTAAAGGCTGTCCCGCCTTAAGTAGGTAGCCTGCATCTTAGCACCCGGCTTGCTCACAAGAAAAAAGGAAAGGCAAATCGTGGGTTTTGCAAGGGCGTTCATAATAAATATAATCGGGTTATCATATGTGGCACATCTTGATGGCCCATTTGAGCCAACCCTTCAGAAATAAAAAGGAGTCAGTGTTGAAAAAAGTAATTAAAGCAAGTTCCCCTTTGACATATTTAGCCATTATCCTTCTCACGGCGTTCCTCATTTCAGGGTGCGTGGCATCAAACCAGGGCTCCCACGGCAGTACTCCCCAAACCACCTATAAACCCATGGAAAAAGCGGCAAAGAAAATTGTAACTGAACTGAACAGCCAACATCCAATAAAAGAGATGACATTCCAAATCACCCCAAACAATTTCTGCCAGAACGGCACCCGGCTGAACCTTCCCTTTTCCGAACAGGTCAGCGAATTTATTTCCAATGAACTCGTCAGCCGGGGCGGCGTTTTAACCACCCAGGAGGTAGATGAAAAGCCGATCCGGGTCATGGGCACCTACCATGTGGATGATACCGAGGTGATCATCACCGTAAAATTGAGGGAAATGGGCTCTGCAAATTCCCGGGACCTTGCCCATGCCCAGACCCACATTGACCGTTCCCGATTAAAAGACAGCCTTTTTGAACCCCAATTCTCCCGCATCGGCAACACCCTTATCATGCTGCTGGAAAACAATTATAACGGATTAAATTCCTTAAAATTAAAAGTGGAGAGACCTCTGCCGACCACCGGCACCGACCATGAAATGGTGGTGGGTGAAGCACTTCAGAAAATCCTGGAGCACAGCCTCACAAACTCGGATATGTTTTCATGTGATACTGCCAAAATTCTCCCCACCACCGGCAACATCGGCTATATTACCGGCAGATACGGCATCACCGGAAAAAACCTTAATATCCTTCTGAGCCTGACCGGTTCTGGCAGCACCCTTCTCTCGTCTGCCAGCTATGACGTCCCCCTTGACAACATTCCACAAGAATATCTGGAGTCCACCATCCACTCTCTAAATGATCTGGCAAAAGACCTGTGCCGGTCCCTTTCAAAAACCTGTGAACAAAGCGGTATTAATCTAAAGGGAGAAGCCCTTCTGGTCAAGCCGGGCTGGTTTCTGGGTACCCGTGAAAATGCCGTGCTTCCCTTTTCCAGGGAAATGTCCAGCAGGCTCATATTGGTCATCATGGAGAAAAAAAGGTGCACTGTGGTGAATCAGATGGACATAAACACCCGGTGGCTTATGGCTGGCAATTATGGCCGAAATGGTGAGGCCCTTTCCATGACCGTCACCTTGTTTCAGATAAGTTCCAATGCTGGTGAGACCGGTATTAACCTGATCCAGCGGGCATGCGCCAACAGCACCATCCCTTTTAACAAATGTGATCCGGCCTGGTTCCAAAAGGATTTAAAAGGGGTCATCCACTGCCTGCTGAATCGACTTGAAAGAAAAAGTCTTAAAAGCATCCCCTTTAAAGGGAAGAAAAAAAGCAAGGTATTGGTAAAAAAGATAAAGTATAAAGATACCCTCCTCTACAGCCCCTTCAGTGATTATGTCAACAATGACAGCGTGGGATATTTTTCCAACTCCCTGGTATTCACACCGATTAAGAATACGGAAAAAAAACTCATGGGTTTCAGGGCTGGGAGAACACGATCCATCCGGGGGGTATTTCCGGTAGCTGCAAACGAAAAACAAGGGGTATTTCCGGTGGATGCAAACGAAAAACAACCGGAACCGGTGGCAGCCATAACCGGGGCAGCTTATTACACAGAGGGCAGCTACTGGCCCCTTAACAACAACCAGATCGATATGAAAATCCGTATCTGCAACTTGGACGGCAGTATTATTTGCTCCGAATCCATCATCACTGATAAGGATCTGGTGGATCCAGCCCTTTTTGAACTGCCCCAGGAAAACCCCCAATATACCCAGGAACTTGCCCTGGTGGAGCCAGTAGGAGAAGATTCCGCTCTTAAGTTAGAGGTGTTTACCCAGAAGGGAAGGGAAAACCTGATGTTCAGGAAAGGGGATGAACTTATTTTTTATGTGCACACCAATAAAGATATCTATCTTCACCTCTACAACAGGGATGCCAACGGAGATATTTACCGCATCTTTCCCAATGCCTTTTCCAGGGGAAACCGCATCAAGTCAGATAATGTGGCCATTATCCCAGATACCCATTACCCCAAAGGATTCCGATTCCAAGTCCAGGGTCACCTGGGGAATGAGATGGTGTTCGCCTTTGCATCGGACCATCCACTGCCGGATTTGCCGGGAACGGATGTGGGCAACGGGGTCCAGGCGGTGGACATCCCCATGGAAAAAATAAAAACCCGGTTTGCTGAATTTGTTGCACAGCGGGGGCATTTTCTGGCATGGGATGCCATTGCGCTGTTTACGAAACAATAAATTCTACAAGCCCTATTGAGAAGAGAATGGGATGTCTCTATCAATGACCGTGAGTACCCAATAGCCTAAAATGAATTTTTCACATCAAGGCGAATGAAAGGACAAGGGGATACATGAAAAATCAGGGGTTGATCATAACTTCGGCCACTTTGTGCTGATGCTTTCAAAAGCTGAAAAGTATGGGCCGTTGAATTTCTGCATAGGTGGCCCATGTTATGACCAACCCCCTTTTGAAAAACATGTCGCGGTAGGAATGCCGGTTACCCGGCACCCCCCGCTCAGATCCGTACGTGAGGTATTACCTCATACGGCTCCTACCTCGGGTAATAACGCTGAAATCTCTGACTTGGAAAAGGGTGTACCAGTCTGACTCTTGGTATCAACCATCTGATTAGTTTTTCAAAGCGTTCCCATGTAAAGTTACGCCCTTTTTGACTTCTACGTCTCAGTGTGTAGAGCCATGCCCTTGTTGTTTGGTCATAGAAACTTTTTACCAAATTCATATTTCCGGGGACAGCATAGTAATTCTGAAACCCTATAATCACTGAATTCAGCCACTTACCTGTTTCCTTTACATTGTCATGCATACGTTCTTTGAGTTCCTGTTTTACTTCCTTGCACTTCTTGACGAACCGTTTTTTAATAGTTTTACGGCGAATGAAAAATTTTCCATTTCTTGTCTTTGAGCAGGAATGTGTAAAACCGAGAAAATCAAACGTTTCAGGTTTATCCTCACCTCTTTTCCGGCGATTGCTCTCTGCAAAACGTCCAAACTCTATTAGCCGGGTTTTGTCAGGGTGTAGTTTAAGACCAAACTTGCCCATCCTGTCGACTAAATCCTTAAGAAATCTCTCTGCATCATTTTTGTATTGAAAACCAACAACACTATCGTCGGCGTAACGTACTATGATCACGTCTCCGCCTGTATGCCTTCCTCTCCACTGGTCCGCCCATAAATCTTGTGCATAATGAAGATAAATATTTGCCAAAAGCGATGAAATCACCGATCCTTATGCAAAGTAAACGATTATGCAAAGTAATCCGAAGCGTATATAAGGTTTTATCGGCATTTCAACAGCTTACTTTGCATAATTACCTACTTTGCATAACGATCCCTGAGGAGTGCCGATTTCTTGCCGCTTTCGCTTTCCATCTTCCACAAAACCTACTTTGAGCCATTTTTTAATCAGCCGCAGCATTCTTTTGTCTGCTATTCGATGCCTTAGAAATTTCATCAACCATCCATGATCAATTTGATCAAAAAATGCTGATATATCGGCATCAAGAATGTAATTTATTTTACACCTTATTATACCTTCATGCAAAGCATCAAGAGCATCATGTTGACTGCGTTTTTCTCTGAAACCATAGCTGAAACCCATGAAATCAGTCTCATAGATTTGATTTAAGATTGTTGCCGCTGCCTGCTGGACTATTTTATCCTCCAGAGCTGTAACCCCTAATGGCCTTTTTCGACCGTCAGCCTTGTTGATATAGCTTCTTCTGACAGGTTGTGCTCTGTAACTTCCGGCATGCACACGATCATGCAAATCTTCTATTCTTTCAGCCAAGCCTTCCTTATACTGATGCCAGCTCACTTTATCTACACCAGCCGCTGCATTCTTTTTCAAACCGTAAAAGCTATTTATCAGCAGATCTGAAGTAATATGATGAAAAAGATTATTGAATCTGACATCCTTGTCCAGTTGAGCTTTTCTACGTACACCCTGAAGCCCGATCGACACAGCTTCCCCGCCCCTGAGTGCGGACTGCGGCAGGCATCACGATGTTTCCCTCGGTCAACGCCCTTCCCTCCACCTGCTCCGCAGAAATTTTACCCTCTTTGTTCGCCGGTTTCCCAGGTACTATGTTGTTGTCCGACTTCCGTGAACCGTTCATGTCAGCATTACAGAATTTCTCCTTCGCTGACCGTTCCTCCTTTATTTAAAGGTTTCATTGGAAAATTCACGGATCTCCCGATTCCCGCGTAAAGAATGTCCACACATGCCAAGTTCTTAGACTCCGCCGGGTCAATTCATAGCTCGCATAACGCTATAGCTCGTGTTACCTTCCCAATCAGACCACGTGGTCGGCACCCAAAAGTTGGTGATTTCGGAGCTCAATAGCCCGCCTATGCTTCCCTCTGTCAACGCTTCAGCCACTGCATTACTGCAATTGCCGCATGACTCGAGGCTGGTGTGGTTTGCTAAACCTTCACCATAAGACTCTTTCATTCGGGCGCATTCCCATTTTCCCGGCCCATCATATAACCCATTGATTTCATTAAGCCATCATCCATTGATACAAAATGAAATGTCTTGATAAATCAAAGGGTTGAATCTCCAACCGGGAAAATGGGAATGCGCCCCTTTCATTCTCTATCCTTTACCGGTTTTAATCGGCGCTTTCGGTCTGTCCCTTATTTTCCCATTGAGTGCTTTTTCAAAACGCATAGACCGAAGAACACATCACAATACGGCAATTCAGCCCCTGGGTTAAAGACCCCGGGATTTTTTACCGATTTTTCATAAATAAGGATTCTTGCCATGTTGGACACATTTTCCAATACCCTTGAAACCATTACAAAGAAAGAGGGGGAGTGGGCGTCCTTTCTCATCTACCCTCTTCTTTTCATTGTGATTTACGAAGTGTTCATGAGATATGCCTTTAATGCCCCCACCACCTGGGGATTTGAAGCCACCACCTTTCTATATGGACTCCACTACATGTTTGGTTTTGCCTACACAGAGGTGCATGACGGTCATGTAAAGGTAGATATCTTCACAGCCCTTTTATCTTCTAAAAAACAGACAATTATAAAAATCTTAACCAATGTCGTGTTTTTCATGCCCGTGATGATTCCCATGACCATCTGGGCCTTTACATTTTCCTATACCTCGATGATAGGGCTTGAAGTCAACTCAACAAGCTGGGCGCCTCCCATCTGGCCCCTGAAAATTTTAATGGCCGTGTGCTTTCTCTTTTTGCTCCTCCAGGGGATCGCCAATCTGATCAATGACATCAACGCTTTGAGCAAAAAATAATTAATGAGGTATTTACATGAGTCTTGAATTCATGACAGTGGCCATGTTTGTCACCCTGGTTCTTGCCATCACCCTGGGCCATCCCCTTGCCTACACCCTTGCCGCCGTTGCAACGCTTTTTGGACTGATTGACAACGGATTTTCTTTCCCCATGCTGTTTGACATGTTTGCCAACAATGCATGGGGCCTTATGAACAACTACACCCTTGTGGCCATCCCTTTGTTTATTTTAATGGCCCAACTGCTGGACAGATCAAAGGTCTCAGAGGCCCTGTTTGAATCTCTGTTTGTGGTTTTGGGTGGCCTCAAGGGCGGGCTTGGGCTGGCCGTTGTTGTGGTGTGCACCGTGTTTGCAGCTACCACAGGCATCATTGGTGCATCGGTTGTGGCCATGGGACTCCTGGCAACACCAGCCCTCATGAGCAAAGGATACCAGAAGGAGCTGTCTGCCGGTATCATCTGCGCCTCGGGCACCCTTGGCATTCTCATCCCCCCCAGTATCATGATGGTTGTTTACGGCGGCCTCACGGGCATGAAAGAAACCTCGGTGGGAAATCTCTTTGCCGGCGCCATTATGCCCGGCCTGATGCTGGCCAGTATGTACTTTGCATACATTTTTATCCGCTGCAACATCAACCCTGAGCTTGGACCGCCCATTTCAAAAGCCGAAGCGTCCTCATACACGGCTGCCCAGAAGTGGCGCATGACCATGGGTTCCCTGGTTCCGCCCCTTGCCCTGATTCTTGCCGTCATGGGAACCATTCTTGCCGGGGTTGCAACCCCCACGGAAGCAGCTGGCCTTGGGGCCTGTGGTGCCATGGTCCTTGCCTTTGTCAATAAAAAACTCAACTTTCAGGTTTTAAAGGAATCCGCCTTTGCAACCTTAAAAACCACCTCCATGGTCATGTTGCTCTTTATCGGTGGAAAATTTTTCAGCACGGTATTTTTAAGCATGGGCGGCGGCGATGTGGTGGCGGATCTTCTCATCGGCAGCGGGTTGAACCGATGGGCCGTTCTTGGCATCATGATGGCCATCGTCTTTTTAATGG
>Ga0208900_1000759_pt1 | contig 19259 bp, 11 predicted proteins | sample AntAceMetag02UKK_FD_184763 | JGI IMG/M metagenome (GOLD analysis project Ga0208900, IMG submission 184763) | Saline lake microbial communities from Ace Lake, Antarctica - Antarctic Ace Lake Metagenome 02UKK (SPAdes) (version 2) | ecosystem: Environmental > Aquatic > Non-marine Saline and... | reverse complement strand
AAAATTCGATGGGATATCGATCGACAGCAGCACTATCTTGCATTATACTGACTTAAAATTGATGATAGAATGCTCAAGACGCTTTATTTACAATTGTTTTGTCTTGTTTGATAAGAGCCGCACCCTTTGGAATATGCAGCGTCTATATTTGGTCACCCCTTTGATGGGGATGCCATTGTCACCGAGACCCGCATCAGTGCCGGGGATTTTTTGGGGAATAATATAAGTCCCCATGTGGATATTGTGGGGCCGGAAAAAACAGACGATCTGGACCCGGGACGGTACAACAATTATGAAGATTATATCAAGGCCCAGTATCAGCTCTGGTTTGACGACACCATTCAAGGCGAATTCCAGGATACCCAATGGCAGGTCGACTTGGGGAATAAACTCAAGGAACATCGTTTTTTCCAGAATCTTCTCAAGGTTCTGAACGGTAAGATTTGTGGCTTCGATGAAATTCTTACCCGGCTTGAAAAGGTCACCAAAGGGCTAAAATACTCTGAGAATGCGTATAAAAAGCAGATTCTCAACAGCCTTATGGCATTGGTGTCTGAGGCCAAGGTAAAAGCGATTTCCATTGATGATGAGGGCAAAGAAAAAATAAAGATTCGCCCGTTTCTGAATGTTAGGGTCCAGCTCTGGCTGAGGGAGATGCGAAGAATGGTTTCCAGTGTGGGGCAAGATCCTGTATTGCGGTTTGCCGATGACCTGAATCAGGATCAGTTTAATACCCATCTTCCCCTGGTGCATTGCAGGGAGTGCGGTAGCATGGGTTGGACCGGCTTGAAGCGGATGACCGATTCGGAAATCCGCAGTGACCTGAAAGATTTTTACTTTGGATTTTTTAATCATGATCCCCAGGTGGTGTATCTGTTCCCTGAAGACACCCCTTCCAGTGTCCCGGCAAAAACAGACCAACCCGCATCGACAAAGCGGTCTCCCAAAACCGGGCTCTATCATTTTTGTGCAAAATGCCTCCATGTGACCACCCAGGCCAATCCCCAAAGTTGCCCCTCCTGTGATAATGAGAATTAATTCCGTAATTCCGGGGACACCATACTTATCTTCCAGCAAGAATGACAAATTAAGTATGGTGTCCCCTGATTTGGCAGAACTGTCAGTTGATCCCAATTTTAACCTAATCTTACCTGTATATCTCTGGATTATTGGTAGTTTTTGAGATTTTTTTGTGGCGTTACAGTATTTTGTAAATTCGTTTATTTTTCATATTTGGCCTAACTTGCTTTATTTAAATGATATTAATGCAAATCAATGAAATTTGAAGGGTCGAAAAAGCGTTACATTATTTGAATCTCATCACTCACTTTAGCGGAATCGAAACGGTACAGTACCCATATACAAAAGAAGACTTTGAACTTATTTTTTATGATTTTTTCTCATTGCACAGTTTGAACACCACCATCCTGAGATAGTAAAGAATAGAGAGGTTTCCCCAGATCTTGAGTTTTTTTATTTGATAAATGGGGTATTAAAAAATGAAAAGTGGGGACTATGTGGGGACAAAATAAATTATGGACGAACCAAAAACAAAAAGGCCTGCAATCAAGTTGATTACAAGCCTTTGTTTTTAGAGAGGTTTTGTGGTGGGCCGTGAAGGGATCAAACCTTCGACCTACTGATTAAGAGTCAGCACCAGCCTTTTTCAATAAATCCTGTAATTGCAATAACATACTAAAATAGCTCAATAATTCCTATACACAACTTTACCATACTTTACACCATTTTCCATGCTTTAGAGGCTTTTCTTTAGCGAAACTTTAGCTAAAGCATTGTTAAGTCTCTGTAAATTCTGCATCAAGAACATCCTCTGTAGTCGCTTGATTAACCTCTGTTGTTACTTCCCTCTCTACTATTGATTTTTCAGCGACAATTTGGTTTCTTGATGTTTGTGCCTCTATATATTTGTTGAGTTGTTCAGGTGCCGTTATTAAGCAAGTTGTTGCGATTGAAGTAATAATTGCAAATCTCCCCATAATTTTCCAAAATTTATCACTAAATGATGTTTTTGCAACCTCTTCAACTATATCTTTTTGTGAGGCTATCGAACCTATAGCATTTTCAAACTCAGTTTTAAAATTATTCGGACTAAATATGTTACAACCGCTTAATGCTGAAATAACGCCTTTTAATCGTTCAATTAAAAATGATTTGATTTTATAGTTTAAAACAGAGGATTCAATTTCACTTAAAAGGTTTTCTGCGTCTACTATTAATTGATTAATTTTTTTATCATCAATTTCTTCATTCTTTATTGTTTCAGATATTTTTTCAGAACAGAATGCAAGGGTGACCATATTTTCCTTTGGAATCGAATTCTTTAGACTTGCCCAATTATTATCTAAATTATTGCAATTAAGTAGCCTTGAAACAGCCGTTTTCCAAGTTAAATATAAATCATTATCAATTCCTTTATATTGATAAATTTGGTTTGTAATTTCTTCTGGTAGAGTCGAAACATAACCGAGCCTATTAAGGACTATGCTTCTATCTTTATTTTTAACATTTAACACTCTTGCCCAAATATCAAACAACTTATCATTACCATTCGATTTTTGAATATTTAATAAAAGGTTATTCAGTCTATAAGCAGCGTTGTCAGTAATAATCATTATTGTTGCATTCCCCTCCTTAAAATTATACATATTGACGCATTTTTAGCATATGCTAATATATGGCACCAAAATTGACAAGTAATATTAATATAGGTGAGTTAAAAATTAGTTTTTCGAAATTCCGGGGACACCACGAAATTCCGGGGACACCATACTTATCTTCCAGCAAGAATGACAAATTAAGTATGGTGTCCCCTGATTTCCGGTTGAGCATTTTTCTTCGTTTCAGGCCGAGGTTACCTACATTATCGAGTGTTTGAAGGCCATTGAAAACAACGGTGAAAATTTACATCAGGTCTGCCTGGTGGCCAGAACCCATGGATTGCTGCAACAATATGAGGGTGCCTTAAAGGGCCAGGGGTTGGAGACTTACTTTGTCCGAAAAGATGAAGCCGAGGACCGAAGAAAATCCGGCATCCGTTTGGCAACCATGCACCGAGTGAAAGGCCTTGAGTTTGACCGTGTCATCATCGCAGGCGTCAATGCCGGCACGGTACCGCTGGAGGGTGCATGGTCCCAGTCCAATGACCAGGTGATCCAGAAAGAAAATGAGAACCAGGAGAAAGCCCTGCTCTATGTTGCTGCAACCCGGGCAAAAAAGACCGTGGTGGTAACGAGTTTTGAAAATCCCAGTAGATTTTTGAACCTATGAGAATTATTATTGGGCATTCACTAAACTTCGCTAAATTTTGCTTCTATTTCTTCGATAGAGGGAAGGCTTGATTTCAAACGATCCGGCAGGGCCTGGGTCAACTGATATTCGGAAACGCCCATGGGTTTATGGATGTCACTCAAGGCATACTCTGCCACCATTTTGTCCTTATTCTTGCATAGCAAAATACCGATGGTGGGGTTATCTCCCTCTTTTCGCAACTTTTCATCCACTGCTTTGATATAAAAATTGAGTTTGCCGGCATGTTCCGGTTCAAAATCAACGACTTTCAACTCAATTATCACATGACAGTGAAGCCTTGTGTGGTAAAACAGCAGGTCAAGGAAAAAATCCCGCTCGCCTACCTGAATCTGTACCTGTTTTCCCATGTAGGCAAAACCGGCTCCCAGCTCCAAAAGAAACTTTGTGATATGCTGTATCAGGCCCTGCTCAAGCTCTCTCTCATTACAATTATCTGTCAACGTCAGGAAATCGAAATTGTATGGATCTTTGATGAGCTGTTGGGCAAGATCAGATTGGGGCGCTGGCAGAACCTTTTTGAAATTGGTTATGGCCTTACCTTTTCTTTCATAAAAACCGCTTTCAAGTTGATGGGTCAAAACGCTTCGGCTCCAGTTGTTTTCGAGGGTTTTCTGTACATAAAAAAGCGCTTTTGATGTGGTTTTGCATTTGGTTATAATCACCACATGATGCCACCAGGGGATATTAAACAATTGCGCAGCAGGCTGCTGCGCAAATTCAGGATTTGCATTGTAAAACAAATACCACCTTCGAATATATTCTAAATTTCTTTTGGAGAACCCCTTCATATCCGGAAATTCAGCCATCAGGTCTTGGCTGAGTCTTTTGATGAGGCTGTTTCCCCACTTGCTTTTCTTCTGTTTTTCAACAATATCCGCCCCCAGCTCCCAGTAAAATTCCAGCAATGCTGTGTTCACTGCTACGGCTGCTTTGAGTTGGGATTGGCGGACTTTGTTTTTAAGTGTTTTCAGCCACTCAAGATAATCAGCGTTTTGTGTTAGCTCACTCCCCATAACCCAACACCTCCAGATTCTTCTGAATCACCGCATCCAGCTTTGCCGATTCTTCCATTTGCCCGTAAAGTGCCATTTTATATTTTCCCTAACTTACTCAGATCTTAATTGCTTTTGTTGGTGTTGTATCCACCTTCCAGTCGATTGCCTGGAGGCACCTTTAGTTCATTGATCTCTCGAACACGGTTTAGTTGATCTAACTTTCGGCGAGCAACCGGCCAAATGGATTGAGGGCAGCATAATTCCGGGGACACCATACTTATCTTCCAGCAAGAATGACAAATTAAGTATGGTGTCCCCTGATTTTGATTTTGATTTGTGATTTGTCATTCGTTATGCAAAAGAATGCTGATTCCTTGCAATTGGTTTCAGTAGATCAATTTGTTTTGCTTCAGGACAGTTCATGGCGTGCCAAAGATCCCAGTCCTGTTGTAAACCCAGCCAGAAATCCGCAGACGTACCCAAAACACGTGACAGTCTCAATGCGGTATCCGGAGTTACCGAACGTCTGCTCTTAATAATTTCGTTCAGACGAGGGTAAGACACGCCTAAACGGCGTGCAAGTTCTGCCTGTGTGAGGTTAAGGGGCTTGACAAATTCTTCAAAAAGCATCTCCCCAGGATGTGTCGGGGGACGATTTCGAGGCAACCGCCGTCCAACATCAGTGGTAATCTGTGATTTCGATTTCGTAGGCATAGCCTTTCTCCCATATAAAACAAATTCTGTATTGCTGATTTATGCGAATACTGTATTGATTTTTTCTGTCACCTTTTAAACCTTCCAGTCGATTGCCTGGAGGCACCTTTAGTTCATTGATCTCTCGAACACGGTTTAGTTGATCTAACTTTCGGCGAGCAACCGGCCAAATGGATTGAGGGCAGCATCTGCGAGCTGATCGAGATGCCACACCATCAAAAATATCCTCAGTACCAACAGATTTAAAGGTTCTTATCATGGGTCGTATTATAATGGGGGGCATTATAGTTGTCAAGTCATATTCAGAAACTCAGCTGCTTTGCTGAAGCTGAGTTTCTGAATATGTCGGCGGCCCAGTTTGATGAAGAGGTGTTTTTTGTCTCATGATACTTTTGGCAATGTAAGTGACAATTCCTCCCCTGAGCTAAAGACTCAGGGGTTTCCTTACCAGAATTTCTATGGAAAAAAAGATGACAAACCTATTTTTAAGTGTTAATTTAGTTCCAATCAATGAATTTGAATAACACCCGCCACGCCTCTTGGGATTTCGATCTCGAATGCGCACCCGGCGGGTTACTTATTTTGAGTACTCATGAAATATTGTAAACCCCCTCTTAATATCAAGGATCAAATCCAACTGCTGCGTCAGCGCGGCATGGAGATGCCTGACCCAGACAGAGCAAGCAGTTACCTTTCCCACATCAGTTACTTTCGCCTTCGAGAGTACTGGATTCCCTGTCAACGACCCCTCCTGAATCAGAGATTCAGAAGGGGACTCCTTGGCGAGGAGTTGAAAAATGGAAGCAAGGATAAAAAACCATGATACCGTCCGTACTGGCACACCACGTTGAACAAGGCATAAAAGACTTCCTTCGCACCACTTTTCCGGTGACCACCCCGTTTTTCTCCACTGTGATTGAACGACTCTTAAACGAACCGGGCAATCTCTTTAAAGGCCCCTATGTGGATATCCAGCTACCCTTTCAACAGGGTAAAAAAGGGGAAAATTATTTCCCTGATGTAGTAGGGATGCAGTTCCAACCCTATCTTCATCAAGAAAAAGCCTTTAATCGATTGTCAGGCCCCACCCCCGGTTCCACTATCGTTGCCACCGGCACAGGCTCCGGTAAAACCGAATGTTTTCTCTATCCCATCCTGGATTATTGTTACCAGCACCGGGGAGAACCCGGGATCAAGGCAATCCTTATCTATCCCATGAACGCCCTGGCCACGGATCAAGCCGGCAGGATAGCCGAACTCATCCATAACAGCCCCCTAAAAGGCAATGTAACAGCAGGTATATTTGTGGGCCAGCGGGAAAAAGATCCTTGCATGTTGATGACACCAAAGCGATTGATCTCGGATAAAAACACCCTGCGTCTCTCCCCGCCGGATATTTTGGTGACCAATTACAAGATGCTGGACTATCTGCTGATCCGCCCAGAAGATCGCCCGTTATGGCAACAGAACAACCCGGACACCCTGCGGTTTCTGGTGGTTGATGAGCTGCACACCTTTGATGGTGCCCAAGGCTCAGACCTGGGGTGCCTGATTCGACGTCTCAAGGCACGCCTGGCCGCCCCCCCGGACCAGATCTGCGGCATCGGGACGTCTGCCACCCTGGGCAGCGGAGAGGAGCAGCAGGCCCTTTTGGAATATGCAGCGTCTATATTTGGTCAACCCTTTGATGGGGATGCCATCGTCACCGAGACCCGCATCAGTGCCGGGGATTTTTTGGGGAATAATATAAGTCCCCATGTGGATATTGTGGGGCCGGAAAAAACAGACGATCTGAACCCGGGACGGTACAACAATTATGAAGATTATATCAAGGCCCAGTATCAGCTCTGGTTTGACGACACCATTCAAGGCGAATTCCAGGATCCCCAATGGCAGGTCGACTTGGGGAATAAACTCAAGGAACATCGTTTTTTCCAGAATCTTCTCAAGGTTCTGAACGGTAAGATTTCTGGCTTCGATGAAATTCTTACCCGGCTTGAAAAGGTCACCAAAGGGCTAAAACACTCTGATAATGCGTATAAAAAGCAGATTCTCAACAGCCTGATGGCATTGGTGTCCGAGGCCAAGGTAAAAGCGATTTCCATTGATGATGAGGGCAAAGAAAAAATAAAGATTCGCCCGTTTCTGAATGTTAGGGTCCAGCTCTGGCTGAGGGAGATGCGAAGAATGGTTTCCAGTGTGGGGCAGGATCCTGTATTGAGATTTGCCGATGACCTGAATCAGGATCAGCTTAATACCCATCTTCCCCTGGTGCATTGCAGGGAGTGCGGCAGCATGGGCTGGACCGGCTTAAAGCGGATGACCGATTCGGAAATCCGCAGTGACCTGAAAGATTTTTACTTTGGGTTTTTCAATCATGATCCCCAGGTGGTGTATCTGTTCCCGGAAGACACCCCTGCCAATGTCCCTGTAAAAACAGAACAACCCGCACCGACAAAGCGGTCTCCCAAAACCGGGCTCTATCATTTTTGTGCCAGATGCCTCCATGTGACCACCCAGGCCAATCCCCAAAGTTGCCCCTCCTGTGATAATGAGGAACTGATTCTGGTTTATATGCCCGATGTCCGGGTGCAGCGGGGCATGCGTAATTATAGTCATAATGACTGCCCCTTTTGCAGTGCAAAGAACAGCCTTACCCTGGTCGGTTCCCGGGCGGCCAGCCTCACCTCTGTTATGATTGTGCAGTTGTATTCATCGACCTACAACGATGATAAAAAATTACTTACCTTTTCGGACAATGTCCAGGATGCGGCCCACAGGGCTGGCTTTTTTAATGGCAGGACCTATCGGTTCAATTTCAGGACAGCCTTGCAAAAGGTCATTTTGGATGCCGGTAACGGCAAATCATTGTCTCAATTGTCGGACATCTTTAGAAAATACTGGCTGGATAAGGTCGGCTTGAACCGGTATGTAGCGACCTTTCTTGCCCCCAATATGGAATGGCTGAATGAATATGATGAGTTGAAGAAAAATGGTAGCCTTCAGGAAAATTCCAAATTGATAGATCAAGTGCATAATCGGGTGGGATGGGAGATCGTCAGTGAATATGGATTTCGGACGAGGATCGGCCGAACATTAGAAAAGACAAGTTCTTCGGTGGTTTATCTTGATCATGAACACCTGGAGTCCGCCCTGGAGAAAATGCTTGAACCTATCCAAAATGAGATCGGGGGCTTAAGCGCACTTGATAAAGATAGACTTGAAACTTTTCTGCTTGGTCTGATTATTCATTTGAAAAATCAGGGGGGAATTTATCAACCCCATTTAAATACCTTTATTGAGACCTTTGGATCCTCCTTTGTATTGGGTCGCCCCGAATGGATGCCGAATTTTGGCCAGGCATCCCGGACCCCGGCATTTTTAACCCACAAGAAAGGGAGCCGGTTTGATCAACTTTACAGTCAGAAGGCCACCCATCGCACCTGGTATGAAAGCTGGGCAGAGAAATGCTTTTTTTCTCTATCGCCCTTTATCCCGGACGTGACAAAACCGTTATATGATCTGGTATTAAAAAATCTTGTGGATACCAATATTCTAAAAGAGATTTCATCCAGGGGGGACATGATATGGGGGATCCAACCGGATGCGTTGCGGGTATCTGTAGATGTATGTCAACTTCGGTGCAAAGCGTGTGAGCACAATATCTCTGTGGCAAAAGAGGAGGTGGATGCATTACAAAATGCACCTTGTCAGCGGTTCCATTGTTGGGGGAGCTATGAACTGGTTGACTCTGGCATGGATTATTACGGGAAATTATACGCCACCGGAGATGTTGAAAGAATCTTTGCCAGGGAACACACCGGGTTGCTGCAACGGTCCGAGCGGGAAGAGTTGGAGCAGGCATTCAAAGCAGATAATGAAAACCGTCAGCCCTGGTACCCGAACTTATTGTCCTGCACCCCAACCCTGGAAATGGGAATCGACATAGGGAACTTGTCTTCACTGGTTCTTTGCTCTGTTCCCCCGGCCCAGGCCAATTATATGCAGCGGGTTGGCCGGGCCGGGCGACGGGACGGCAATGCCCTTGGTTTGACCGTTGCCAATGCGCGTCCCCATGATTTATTTTTCTTTGCCGAGCCCGAAGAGATGTTGGCAGGTCAAATTGATTCTCCTGGGATTTTCCTCGACGCTTCAGCCGTGCTTGAACGACAGTTTACGGCTTTTTGTTTTGACCGTTGGATTGCCAAAGATACTCTGGCACTGATTCCCCAGAAACTTGGCCAGGTATTAAATAACCTGGCACCGGTTGACCGGAAAAAGTTTCCTCACAATTTTATCTATTTTATCGAGACCCATCAGGCAGATCTGTTCGACCGGTTTTTGTTGCTGTTTGAGAATGGTGGTTCCGGCGTGAGCCTGGAGTCAAAGGCCAATCTAAAATTGTTCGTAGAAGGGGATGGAAACGAGAAGTGGTTCCTGCGGGGTCGCATCATGAACGGACTCCATAACCGGCAATTAGAAAGGGAGTCTTTAAGGAAAAAAGTCAGAACCCTTACCGGCAAGATTAAAAAGATGCAAAAGGGTCCCAAGGACAAAAACTTTGCCGAGGCGCTTCGGGAACTAAAGATTGAAAAGTCAGCCCTGCAGGCATTGATAAAAAGTATCAGTGAGCGGTATACCTTTAATTTTTTCACCGATGAAGGATTGCTCCCCAATTATGCGTTTCCAGAGGTTGGGGTCATGCTGAACTCGCTGATCTACCGGAAAAAAACCAAGGTCCAGGACGGTGAAGGCAGTTATGACAGTTGGAGCTTTGAATACGAGCGGCCTGCCCGGAGTGCCATTGAGGAACTTGCCCCGGCTAACACCTTCTATGCCGAAGGGCGCAAAGTTAAAGTCGACCAGGTGGACATGGGAGTTTCTGAGATTGAAACCTGGCGGTTTTGCAATAAATGTTCCTATAAAGAGATGCTGGGTACAACAAACGAAAAAGAAGTCTGCCCCGGATGTGGAAGCCCCATGTGGGCAGATGCGGGTCAGAAACGGTTGATGCTCCGAATGCGCCAGGTTTTTGCATCCACATCGGACAGAAAAAGCAGGATCAGTGACGATTCTGATGATCGGGATCCGACATTTTACAACAAACAGATGCTGGTGGCCTTTGATGACAATCAAGTCATGGAAGCTTTTAAGGTGGATGCGGATTTTCCCTTTGGCTTTGATTTTTTGAGCAAGGTGGATTTTTGTGAAATCAATTTTGGGGAAAAGACCGAGAAAGGGGAAAAGGTTTCCATTGCAGGCCTTGAGATGCCAAGAAAAGGGTTCTCCCTCTGTCGGGTTTGCGGCAAGGTCCAGGACGATCAAAACAAAGAGTCGTCCCATGCGTTTACCTGTACCGCAAGGGACCAGGAGAGTGACAAAAATCTGATCGACTGTCTCTATCTCTACCGGCAGTTCATGTCCGAGGCAATCCGTATTCTCCTGCCGGTGAGTATTATTTCCGAGTCCGAGGGTAAACTTCAATCATTTATCGCAGCGATTCAACTGGGGTTAAAAAAACGCTTCAAAGGAAAAATTGATCACCTCCAGACGGCTATACACGAAGAGCCCCTGCCGGAGTCAACCTTTAAACGAAAGTACCTTGTTCTTTACGATACTGTGCCCGGGGGAACCGGGTATCTCAAGCAGTTGATGCAATCAGAAAAAGAATTGATGAAGGTTCTGGATCTTGCCCTGGATACGTTGAAGTCCTGCCCCTGTAACCAAGAAGAGGGGAAAGACGGTTGCTATCGATGCTTGTTTGCCTACAGAAGCAGTTACAGTATGCCTCAAACCTCTCGAAATATGGCCGTGGAACTTTTGGCAGAGATCTTATCCTACCGAGACCGGTTGGTTAAAGTGGCCCATATTAGTGACATCTCCCTGAATATTTTTTTAGAGAGTGAGTTGGAAGCCAGGTTTATCGGGGCCTTAAAGAAAGAAAGATCCGAAGCGTTGCCCATCCAGCTTGAAAATAACCTGGTGAATGGGAAACCCGGGTATTTTCTCAAGGTGGGGGGCCGGGCCTATGACATTGAACCCCAGGTTGAACTTGGAGAACTGAACTGTGTGAGTATTTCATCCAGAGTCGATTTTATCATTCGACCTGCCAGGTTCACAGATCCCATGAAGCCGATTGCAGTATTCCTGGATGGATACACCTTCCACAGGGACCGGGTGGGTAAAGATATGGCCCAGCGAATGGCCATTGTCCAGAGCAATAAGTACCATATCTGGTCCCTGAGCTGGAAAGATGTTGAGAACAAATTTAAGCCCCAGAATGATTTTTTCACTGATTTTATGGAACCCGGCGGATTCCCTTCCGGCGGAAACTTCAAAACAATGCTGGAAGGCTACGACATTTCCAAATTTAAAAAGTTGATCAACTATAACAGTTTTGACCTGTTGATTAAATTTCTTGAAAACCCAGATGAAAAGGGATGGCAGAAATTAATGTTTGTTATGTCCCTTCTTCATGCCGATCCTGCGAGGTTTGCCAGTGAGGAAGCCGTCAAGCTGTGGAAAGATGACATAGAGGCAATGGTGCCGAGCGAAATGGCCGAAAAGGTGTTAGAGGCAGAGTGCCCTTGTCTTTATGGTGAATACCAACAGGCAGATTCTTATGGACACAAGATCCTGAAACAATCGGTTATCATCGAGCACAAAGCGATAACGCCACCAGGAGATCCATCTGGAATAAGGGTTTGTTGCTGCCTCAATGATGGGGAGAAAGATAAGGAAAAGTCTTCTTTCCAGTCGGGTTGGAATGGGTTTCTGAGGCTGTACAACTTTTATCAGTTTTTGCCCTATTCTTACTTTATTACGACTGACGGTGTGGAACACAAGGTTTATGACGGGCTTAAATTCTATGATGCGCCCATACCGGAACCCGGAGAATCCGAAGAATCCGGAGATGGAACACAGGATAATGTTTGGATTGAGGCCAAAGAATATACCGATGCCATTTACCATGCTTTGCTGGATAAGCTTAAAGAAAATAATTGGCCCGTTCCAGAAGTCGGCTATGAGCTGGAAGGCAATGGCAACGGGGTGGTTGCATGCGCAGAGATGGGATGGGCACCCTTAAAGCTGGCCTTTCTGACCGATGAAGAGATGGGCGATGAAAATCAGTTCAGGGATGCCGGTTGGAAAACAGTCTCGATTCAGGATGTGTTGGCTGATCCAGATAAGTATATGGTGTTCAAAGAAAATAAAGGGGGACAAAAGAAATGACAACTTTGAAAAATCCAATAGTGGCAATTTCATCAGAATTTATGAACGCTTTTGCAGCGGTGCCTAAGAAAATGCAAAGTAAGGTGCTTGAGTTCATAACAAAGTTTCGGGCCAATCCCACGGCCTCCAGTATCAATTATGAAAAAATAGCAGAATTCAAGGACCAGAGCCTGCGGTCTGTAAGAATTGATCATACCTACCGGGGAATTGTCAAAAAGCCAAATACCAGTAACGTTTATATGCTTCTCTGGGTAGACCACCATGATAAAGCATACGCATGGGCAAAAAATAAAAAATGTACCATTAATCCCGAAACAGGTAGCCTCCAGGTTTATGATGTGGATGAAATTCAGATCCAAGCGGCGGAACAGGTGGCTGCCCAGCAGGCTGAAAAAAAACACAGTCTTTTTGTCTCTATTCATAATCGGCACCTGGTGAAACTTGGTATCCCGGAAGAACTGATCCCTCTGGTTCGAGCCATTTATTCTGAAGAAGACCTGGATCAATCTGCCACGAAGCTGCCCCCGGAGGCCCATGATGCACTTACAGCAATCGCGGCTGGGTTCACCCTTGACGAGGTATTAAATGATTACGGCAGAACAGCCGAGGATAAAAAGATTATTGATACAGAGGATTTCGAGTCTGCCCTGGATAATCCTGACTCCAAAAGTCGTTTTTATGTGGTGGAGGATGACATCGAACTTCAGGAAATCCTGGAGGCTCCCCTTGAAAAGTGGCGGGTGTTTCTTCACCCGTCCCAGCGAAAGTTGGTGGAGCGTAATTGGAATGGTCCGGTTCGTGTTTTGGGCGGTGCTGGCACAGGAAAGACTGTGGTGGCAGTCCATCGGGCAAAATATTTGGTGGAAAATGTGTTCACCCAAGCCCACGACAAGATCTTGTTCACCACATTTACCAGGAATCTTGCAGCGGATATTAAGGAAAACCTTTCCAAAATATGTCCCGACAAATTAATGCGGCGCATTGAGGTGGTCAATCTTGACAGATGGGTAACAGGTTTTCTTCGGAAGAATGACTATACGTTTGATATTGATTATGGGAAGCGAACAAAACCCCTTTGGGAACAAGCAATCACCCTTGTGCCCAGTGAACTGGGCCTGAAAGAAAGCTTTTACAGGGAAGAATGGGAAAGGGTGGTTCAACCCCAGGGAATCACCGCTTTTTCTCAATATTTAAAGGCCCCCAGGGTGGGAAGAGGGGTCCGATTAACCCGACCAAACAGAAAAGCGATTTGGTCGGTATTCGAGGAATACAGGGTGCTTCTCAATGAGAATAAGTTAAGGGAGCCCGATGATGCCATGCGGGATGCCTGTGCCCTGATTAAAGAAAAAGGAGATATTCTCCCCTATCGAACGGTTGTTGTTGATGAGGCCCAGGATATGGGTGCCCAGGCCTTTAAGCTGATCAGGCAGATTGCTGGCCAGGAGCATAAAAATGACCTTTTTATTGTCGGGGATGCCCACCAGCGTATCTACCGCCACAAGGTAGTCCTCGGGCAATGCGGTATTAAGATCATAGGACGGGGCAAGAAACTGCGGATCAACTACCGGACCACCGAAGAAAACAGGCGTTGGGCTGTCGGGTTACTAAAAGGGCTCCTTTTTGATGACTTGGATGGGGGGCAGGATAACCAGAAAGGCTATAAATCCCTTCTCCATGGGGCTATACCTGCGGTTGAGCATTTTCCTTCATTTCAGGCCGAGGTCACCTATATTATAGATTGTTTGAAGGCCATTGAAAACAACGGTGAAAATTTACATCAGGTCTGTCTGGTGGCCAGAACCCATGGATTGCTGCAACAATATGAGGGAGCCCTGAAAGGCCAGGGCCTGGAGACTTACTTTGTCCGTAAAGATGAAGCCGAGGACAGGAGAAAATCTGGCGTCCGCTTGGCAACCATGCATCGGGTTAAAGGCCTTGAGTTTGACCGTGTCATCATCGCAGGAGTCAATGCTGGAATAGTACCGCTGGAAGGTGCATGGTCCCAGTCCAATGACCAGATGATCCAGAAAGAAAATGAAAACCAGGAGAAAGCCCTGCTCTATGTTGCTGCAACCCGGGCAAAAAAGACTGTGGTGGTAACCAGTTTTGAAAATCCCAGTAGATTTTTAAACGCATAGAGCTCTTTTGTTGCTGTTACTTTAGGGACTTGTTCGAGTATAAACTACCACCATGCCCAGTTTAATATATTGATATTACATGATAAAAAAATTTAACTCATGTCGCGTTTTGGGGTCTTAGTCTTATGGCTATTCCTCAAATCCTGAAATTGCTGACAATGTTTTTAAATGTGCGTTTTGTCAGGCTTTATTATATTTCAAATAGATTCAAACAGTTAAAATAAGCACACTTTAAAAGACCCTGAAACACAACATGGGCCAAGTTTTTTTATTAGAAAATAAAACTTCCAGGCAAGCTCAGCAGAGCCCCCCCCCGATGGGTAATAGGAACCGGCCAATTGAGACGTCTACGTTTCCGGGCCGGGCCCATTGCCCATCGGGGGGGGGCGGCATGATATGATTTGGCTCCGCGTCTACGACCCAATATTCGTTGTAGCAGCGGTGACTGCCATGTAGGGCGTATTCCCATTTTCCCGGCCCATCATATAACCCGTTGATTTCATTAAGCCACCATCTATTGATACAAAATGAAATATCTTGACAAATCAAAGGGTTGAATCTCCAACCGGGAAAATGGGAATGCGCCCGCCATGTATATATAGTTAGGAATTTGTATTTTTTGACGACATCCTGCTTCCTCTCTCCACCTGGCCAGTGTTATGGCCATCCGGCCCCGGGATAAAACCATAGGGTGTTAAATAATCAGACATGTCTCATTATGAGAAAAATCGCAGTGTCTTCTGAATGTAGATGTGGCAGGGACATGGTCGATAAATCTGTCTCATTACAATACACCCCCTGGGGGACCCCCCCTCATTATTTCTCATTTTCCCTCTTGGATGAAGAAAACAACCATCCATTAATGCCTTTTCTTTCATGGCCATTTCCCTGTGAAATGCTTTTGCATATCTCTATCATATCGTTTTGATTAAAGGCGTTTACGGGGGGCTTGCCCATTCAAAATCACCGCTGATAAAAAAATTCTTCAGATAAAATCACATAAAATAAGCCTTTGTGGCATGCTTTTGGCTATCCCTACTCTTAAACAAGATGATTCTGTTCGGATAGCCGTCAGGGCAGCATTCTGCCATATTGGTTGTTTCAATCTTCCTTTTAGGAATGAGTTCGCAATAACATCCCCATTTAAAAATTGGGGAGCGCTACCCTTCAACGATAGTGCGTTTTAAAAAGGGCAAGTTATTTAAGACTGATTCCTTAATGCCCAAGGAGAATAAAAAACGGATCGTCCATCCAAATCCCACGATGGGTGTAAAGATCTTTAATTTGTTCAGCATCACCGCTGATAATGCTTGGTTTTGGAGGTGTCATTTGAAGTCAGTTGATATTATTGTCATTGGCGGGGGGCTTTCCGGTTCTGCCACAGCTCTGGGGCTTGTGCGACAGGGTGCCGGAAACGTGATGCTGTTTGATCAGCAACTCCCCAGCCAGCGCCTTTCCCGGGGAAATTTCGGGCTTACCTGGTTCATGTGCAAGGGCGCGGATCACCCCGTCTATGCCCAGTGGTGCCGCATGGCTGCCCGGCAATGGCCGGATTTTGCAGCAGATCTGCTCGAAGAAACCGGGTATGATGTGGAACTGGAATGGACCGGTGGTGCCGTCCATGCCTTTGGGGAGGACGAGTTTGAGGCCCACACCCGATCCATTGGAAATATAACGGCCGTATGTAAAACGGTGGGCCTGGATTATCCGGTTAAAATGCTCAATCGCAGCGAATTTGCCGATCTTGTACCGGATATGCAACTGGGAGAGGATGTTACCGGAGCCATGTACACCCCGGAACAGGGCCATGTCAATCCCCTGATGCTGTTAACGGCGTTGCGATGTGCCTTCCAGAAAAAGGGGGGGCGGTTCCAAGGAGCTGACAGCGTGGAGCAGATTATTCCCGGCAATGACGGCACCGTGGTGGTGAAAACAAAGGGTGATACCTTTCAGTGTGAAAAACTGGTCATTGCCGCAGGCCATGGGTCCATGCGACTTTTAAAATCCCTGGGAGAAACACTGCACATTTATCCCTCCCGGGGACAAATCATGGTCACCGAACGGCGTCCCCGAAGCCTCACCGTGCCGGTGCTGTGCGTGCGACAGACCCCGGACGGAACCTTTCTCATCGGGCTTTCCACCGAGGACACCGGACTGGATACCCGCACCACTGCCAAAGCCATGAAAAGTCAGGCGGCCAATGCCATTCGTCTGTTTCCCGAGCTTGCCGCTCTTAACTGGGTCCGGGCCTGGGGGGCCATACGGGTCATGACCCCGGACGGGGCCCCCATATACAGCCGGGTGGCCGGACATGACAATATTTTTGTGCTGGCCCTTCACAGCGCTGTTTCCCTGGCACCCATGAAAATCAGTGCCATTGCCCCCTGGATACTGGGAAAGGGTGAGCCGGAACAGCTTCATCATTTCACAAATGGAAGATTCAATGTTTAAATATGCGCCGGAAAACACTCAACAATTGGTTACCGTAACCCTGGACGGAGAGCCCGTATCCCTTCCCGCCGGAATGAACGTGGCAGCTGCTTTGCTGGGCATTGACCAGATCATCTCCCGGATTTCACCTGCTTCTCACAAGCCCTGTTCCCCCCATTGCCTCATGGGCGTCTGTTATGAATGCCTCATGGAAATTAATGGGGTAAACCGCCAGGCCTGCATGACCCCGGTGTCTGAGGGCATGGTGATTCGTCGTAATCTTACGGCTCCTGGGGGAAATCTTCATTTTGGAGAAAAAGAAACCGCCACCCCTGGTGAACAAATTACATCCCAGGAGGAGGGGCCATCCATGGACGACAAAACACAGGGAGCATCCGCATGAGTCTTCACGTTGATGTCATTGTTATTGGGGCTGGCCCGGCTGGACTGTCAGCCGCGGCCTGCCTTGGCGAAATGGGGCTGAATGTGCTCACCCTGGATGAGCAGTCCCGACCCGGGGGACAGATCTATCGCAACATCGAAGAGGCCCCCCGGGAAAATTTGCATGTCCTGGGAGAATCTTACACCAAAGGCCTTGCCGTGGCCCGGCGGTTCCGTAAAAGTAGTGCTGCCTATGCGAGTGGCGCCTCGGTGTGGCAGGTGGAGCCTGATGGGCGGGTCTGTTATTCCCAGGACGGAAAATCCCGTCAAATCCGGGCAAATTATATTATTGTGGCCACCGGTGCCATGGAACGTCCCATGCCCATACCCGGGTGGCAACTGCCCGGGGTCATGGGGGCCGGTGCGGTGAACAATCTTTCCAAGGAGGCAGGCCTTATCCCCTCCGGAGATGTGGTGCTGGCCGGCAGCGGTCCGCTGCTGCTCCTGGAAGCCACCCTTTTAATTAAAAAAGGGGTCCACATTGCCGCCATCCTGGAAACCACCCCCCGGATTCCCCCGGCCACGGCATTTCCCCATGGCCCCAGGGCCCTGCTCCGCCCTGATTTCCTCTGGGAAGGGGTGAACATGCTTCGGGAAATCAAGGCTGCCAAGGTTCCCCATTACCAGGGGGTTCGTCACATCCGGGCCCTGGGCCGGGAGCGATTTGAACGGGTGGAGGCCCTGTGCGGCAAAGAGACCCTGAACATTCCGGCAAGTCTTCTCATGGTCCATTTCGGGGTGATCCCCAGCACCCATATTTTTCGGCAAACGGGGTGTCACATGACCTGGAAAGCCGATCAGCGCTATTGGCATCCGGCCTGTGATGCCTGGGGCCGAACCAATTTTGAGCGAATTTTTGCCGCCGGTGATGGGGCCGGGGTGTCCGGGGGACTGGCCGCCCGGTACAAAGGAGAACTGGCCGCCCTGGAGGTGGCCCGGTGCCTTGGTATCATTCCCGCATACCAGCGGGATGCCCTGGCCCTTCCCCTTAAAAAGGAACTTAAAAAAGATGGCCATCCCCGCCCCCTGGTGGATGCCATTTATGCCCCCCGGGCGGAACACTTTGTCTTTGAAGACAGCACTGTGCTGTGTCGTTGCGAAAATGTCACGGTGGGGGCAGTGCGAAAGGCGGTGAGCGAAGGCGCCCGGGAGTTGAATGAGGTGAAAATCATGACCCGTAGCGGCATGGGGCCTTGCCAGGGACGCATGTGCGGGCCGGCCCTGGCCGAGGTGGTATCCGCCGCCGCCTTCCTTTCCCCGGAACAGACGGGGTTGTTGAACATCCGGCCCCCCCTTCGCCCGGTTCCCCTGGGGGAGATCGCAGCCATGGAACTTGATGAAATCCGGGAGTCAGGCAACTGGCTGCTGGATGCTAAAAAATAAACGGAAAAATTTCCCCGCAAAAGGAGTTGAAATGAGCACCATCACCCGAATGGAAACAGCAACACGAATGAGTCGCATTGTCATTCACAACAAAACCGTATACCTGTGCGGCCAGGTGGCGGATAACGCGGACCAGGGAGCCGGTCCCCAGACAGAAAATATGTTGGCCAAGGTGGACACCCTGCTGGAACAGGCGGGCAGTGACAGAGAACATCTCCTGTCCGCCACCATTTATCTCCGGGACATGAAGGATTTTGCTGCCATGAACGCGGTGTGGGATGCCTGGGTCATTGAAGGAACCGCCCCGGCCCGGGCCTGTGTGGAGGGCCGTCTTGCCCGCCCGGATCTGCTGGTGGAAATTACCGTTGTTGCGGCACTCAAGGGGTAATCCCGGGCGGGCCTGGTTGTGATCCGCTTTCGTGCGGATAACGTTAAAACCAGCCGAGTCTTTGTTCCCTTTGGTATCACCCCATGACCCATAAACTCCATGGTCACGTTTTTCAAACATCAACGCCAGAAATGTGAACATCGAGATAAAGGATTTTACAATGGAACGCTTTTTTAAATACACCCTGACTTTTTTGATCAGCACCGT
>Ga0208900_1000758_pt1 | contig 19296 bp, 17 predicted proteins | sample AntAceMetag02UKK_FD_184763 | JGI IMG/M metagenome (GOLD analysis project Ga0208900, IMG submission 184763) | Saline lake microbial communities from Ace Lake, Antarctica - Antarctic Ace Lake Metagenome 02UKK (SPAdes) (version 2) | ecosystem: Environmental > Aquatic > Non-marine Saline and... | reverse complement strand
CAATCTCATCGGCGTCGGTGTAACCATACTCCGTTGGCACATACTCATTGGCACCGGTGGCCACAATCATGACCCCATGCTCAATTTTACGTTCATACATGCCGGGCCCCGCCAGAACCTCAGTGGTGAAATTGCCTTTATAACCGGTGAAATCCACAATCAGGGCCTGTTTGAGCACCTGTATTTTATCGTGGGTCTCCACTTTACCGACAAGTTCCGCCACAAATTTGCGGATATCAGCCCCTTCAATGGTGTGATACAATTTATTGCCAAGCCCTCCGAGGACGGCTTCCTTTTCCACCAGCACCACCTCAAACCCCTGGTCGGCAAGGCCCAGGGCAGATGTCATCCCTGCAATGCCGCCGCCAATAACAAGGGCCCTCACCGTCACAGTGATTCTCTTTTCATGGAGGGGGGTCAACGTAGCAGCCCTTGCCACTGCCATTTTCACCAGATCCTTGGCTTTTTTAGTGGCTTTTTCAGGTTCATGAAAATGCATCCAGGAGTTCTGGTTACGGATGTTGGCCATCTCAAAGAGATATTTGTTCAGACCGCTCTTTTCCAGGGTATCCATGAAAATACCCTCGTGGGTTTTGGGGGTACACGAGGCCACCACCACCCGGTTCAGGCGATTTTCCTGGATGATCTCCTTCATGATGTCCTGGGCATCCTGGGAACAGGTAAACAGATTCAGGCCGGAGTACACCACCCCCGGCAATTTGTCGGCATATGCTGCCACGGAATCCACATCCACAATACCGGCAATATTAATACCGCATTTGCAGACGAACACGCCGATACGGGGTTCTTCTCCAGTGATGTCCCTTTCTTCGATCACCTCTACACTGTGGGTACAGGTATCCCGAGCCGCCACCAGAGCCATGCCTGCGGCACAGGCAGCACCGCTTGCCTCGGTCACCGAAGAGGGGATATCCTTGGGACCCTGGAAAACACCGGAGACAAACACGCCGGGCCGAGTGGTCTCAAGGGGATGAAATGTGGATGTTTTGGCAAACCCGTATTGATCGGTGTCAACCCCGATGCGGGCGGCAAGATCTCGGTTTTCCTGGGGAATTTCAAGACCCACGGAGAGGATGACCATGTCAAATTCCTCCCGCTGCATGGTTCCTTCCTCATCCACGTAATTTAGAATAAGATTTCCCGTGGTCCGATCCTCATCCACACTGTGGATACGGGATTTCACAAACCGGACACCCTCCTCATCCTTGGCCCTGAGATAATATTTTTCATAATCTTTACCAAAGGTGCGCATGTCCATATTAAAGATGGCACAATCCAAGGGCTTTTCCGAATGCTCCTTGGCAATCATGGCATCTTTGATGGCATACATGCAGCATACCGAAGAGCAATAGCCATTACCGCAGCGGTTGGTATCCCTGGAACCAATGCATTGGAGCCAGGCAATTTTTTTCGGTTCCTTTTCATCCGAAGGACGTACCAGATGACCCATGGTGGGACCGCCAGCACTTAAGATCCGCTCAAATTCCAGGCTGGTCATGACATTGGCCGAGCGCTTGTACATGTAGATATCGTCCAGACCCGAGGGATCAAAGGGCTTGCTGCCCGACGTCATGATCACAGACCCCACATCAAGTTCCCGGAACTGCACCTGCTGGCTATGGTCAATGGCCTCGGCCAGACAGACATCCACACATTGATAACATTCCGAACATATCCCGCAGGAAAGGCATCGGGTGACCTCCTGGAGTACATCTGCCTCGGGAAGCGCCATGGCTACCTCTTTAAAATTTCCCTCACGCTGTTCAACGGAAAGTTTTGAAGCATGGACCCGGGCCATTTTAGGTTCATTGGCTACATCCGGTTTTTCAAATTCAAAGCTCTGTTCCCTGTCCAGGGCCAAATCTTCCCCCTGGATATAGCGATGAATGCTCTTGGCCGCCTCTTTACCACAGGCCACGGCATCCACCACGGATTTGGGGCCATAAAACACATCACCCCCGGCAAACACCCAGGGAATGGGGGTTTGAAATGTAATAGGGTCTGCTGCAATGCCCCCGGGGGGCGTCAAAGCAATAGACTCTTTTTCAGCAAAGGGCAATTCCGCCATCTGACCAATGGCAATGATCACATGATCGGCATCCAGGGTGATGAGATCCGTGGTATCATACTGAGGATTAAAGCGACGGTTTTCATCAAAAACGGCGGTGCAGCGTTTAAATTCAGCACCGGATACTTGACCCCCCTCTTCAATAAACCTGACCGGTCCCCGGCTGTTGACTATTTGAACCTTTTCTTCCAGGGCATCTTCCACCTCATAGTCCCAGGCTGGCATTTCATCCCGGGCCTCCAGACACACCATGGTGACATCCTGGGATCCCAGACGTCGGGCCGTTAACGCGACATCCACGGCCACATTGCCACCACCAATGACTACCACCTTGCCTTCCAGTTTTGAGGCGGTTTTAAGGGCGGACTCTTGCAAAAAGGTAACCCCCTTTTGCACCCCATTAAAGGATTCTCCATCAATGCCAAGCCCCCGGCTACCATGGAGACCGGTACCCAGGAAAAGAGCCTGATACCCATCTGCCTTGAGGCTTTCAAGGGTGATATCCTCTCCAAATGACACCCCTGTTTTGATCTCCACACCCATTTTCTCAATGACATCAATTTCCCGATTCAATTCGTCATTGGGTAATCGGTACTCGGGAATACCCACAGCCATCATACCGCCCTTCACCGGCAATTTTTCAAACACCGTGACCCCATATCCCTGTTGCGCCAGATAATAGGCAGTGGTCAACCCCGCAGGGCCTGATCCCACCACGGCAATTTTTTCGTCTCTTTTTTCTCCTATCTCCGGGATATACGGATCATCCGATGCAAAATCTTCATCGGCAAGGAAACGATGCAGGTATTGGATGGCCACCGGAGATTCCACATCCCCCCGGGTGCATTCCGTTTCACAGGGATGATGGCACACCCGGCCACAGGAGCCGGGAAAGGGGTGTTCATCTTTAAACAACTTCAACGCTTCCCGGTATTTTCCCTCGTTGATCAATGCCACAAAGCCCTGGATACTCACATGGGCGGGACAGGTGGCTTTGCAAGGGGCAATGGATCGTTTGGAAATGCCATATGCCCCGGGGATGGCTTGCTCATATTGTTTAAATATCGCCTTGCGTGTGGCAAGGCCCTGGTTATGCTCACTGGGGAAATCCACGGGGCATACCTTGGTACACTCGCCGCAGCTGGTACATTTTGCAGTATCAACATATCTGGGGTTTTCTTTGATATGGGCCGTAAAATTGCCCTGCTCACCGTGAAGATCAATGAGCTCTGTGTTGGTTAACAACTCTATATTCAGATGCCGGCCGACCTCGACCAGTTTAGGGGAAATCACTCACATGGTACAGTCATTGGTGGGAAATGTCTTGTCCAATTGGGCCATCATGCCGCCAATGGCCCAGGTTTTTTCCAAAAGGTAAACATAATAACCGGAATTTGCCAGATCAATGGCAGACTGCATCCCGGCGATACCGCCCCCTACAACCATCACTGATCCTGCAGGACTCCTTTTTCCATTTGCCTTATCCAACATGTGATCTCCTCCTAACCGTTCAAACCGTCCATGACACCCAGTACCTCGGGAAGCTTGTGCTCCCATCCCAATGTGGAGACATTCACCCCACCAAAGCCTTCTTTTTTAACGGCCTCAATAGTTTCCCGGGCCATGCGGGTGCACTCTCTTACCTTGTCCGATGCCTTTAACACACGGTCCACAATGGTGTCCGGCATATTCACATAATTCACATTCCTGGCCATATAGCGAGCCATACCAAGAGATTTTAACAGCAATACCGTGGGGATTATTTTCGCGCCATATTTATCAGCGGTCTTGAGAAAGGGTTGGGTCATGGTAAATTCAAACAAGGGCTGGGTGATGAAAAAGCGGACACCTGCGTCCAGCATTTTTTTCATCCTGTCCAGTTCCGCTTCTCTATCTGCCCCCCGCAGACAGGTATTGAGGGTGGCTCCCTTTAAAAAATCAGGGGAACCGCTGAGTTCTACACCTGCCATGTCATGTCCGTTTTCAAGGGATGCCATTCCCTTGAGAAGAGTCTCAAGGTCCACATCATATACGGCTTTTGCCGTGTGATGATCTCCAAAGCTTGGATCTTCTCCGGTGACCACCATCATGGCATTGATGCCACAGGCAGCAGCTGCAAGAAGATCCCCCTGGAGGGCCAGCCGGTTTCGATCCCGACAACTGACCTGCATCACCACATCAAAGCCCTTGTTCTTTAACACAACAGAAGCGCCAAGGGAGCTCATGCGCATCACCGCATTGCCCATTTCCGGAACAATAAATGCGTCGGCGATTCCTTTCACCCCCATGGCGCCATCAACCATTGTTGAAACATCTGTTCCCTTGGGAGGCTCAATCTGAACCAAACAGGCGAATTCACCCGCTTCAAACCTTCTTCTAAACTGCATACACACCTCCGAAAAAGTGGACTGATTAAAAAAAACAAAGTCAAATTGTAAGTTTTTGCGAAATAACGATCATGACAAATGCGATTGCCATGATGAACATGGATTTTTGAGCATAACTTTTGGTATTGTTGTTGCAGAAAATGGGGAATATCAACGTGGCTTGCAGGGAATCATCAGAAACAAAAACCGTTGAAATCAAGGCAGAAGAATCAAAATTCACCCATTTCCTAAGTGTCAGCGTAATGATAAAGATTTACTTATTATTGATATTTTTATGCTCTATTTATTAGTTGAATATGCGGGTAGTTGTCAAGAGTTATTTAATGACTGAATGAAATTTCGCTAATTACACAGCAAAATTTATCGCCAAATCCAAAAATCGGCAACATCATGCGGATGTATTTGTCATGGACGAGTGAGGCTTAATCCCAATAATATACCCATTATTCAAACGATGATAAGGGATCATGATAAGATAATATTATCGGTATTTTACAACTGTATTGATGGAGAAAAGATGAGGATAAAAATTAAAAGAGAAGCCGGATTTATGTTGCGGGAAGTGGAAATAAAACACTTAATGCAACTCCAAGAGGGGGGAGGGAATATGGGGTCAAACGCGTTTTAAAGTAATAAGCCGTTGATAAATTTCCTTGCGGGGGCAATTTAACTTTCGCGATAATTGTTTGGCAATACGGGAAGGGGGTTCATCTGTGCTTGCAAGGGCAGCTAAAAGAATGCGATCCATTTCATCGGCAACGGGTGCTGCCACAGGTGTCGGTTCTTCCCAGGCCACAAAAATAACACATTCTCCCTTAACGGAAGGACGGGACTGAAGGATTTCAAGTATCTGGAACAATGTTCCCCGGAGAAACTCCTCGTGAATTTTGGTGATTTCCCTTGCCACCATGGCCGGTCGATCCCCCAATATTGATATTAATTCCTCCAGAAGAACAATAATTCGCCGGGGGGACTCGTAGAAAATCAGCGTGGCCACCTCGTCCTTTACCCCTTGAATAGCGCTTTGACGTCGCCCCTTTTTTCTATGAAGGAATCCCATGAACAGAAACGAATCTGTGGGAAGACCAGATACACTTAAACCGGCTATGGCAGCAGATGGACCAGGGATGGGAACCACCCGGATGCCCTCCTGGGCCACTCGTTTCACCAATTGATACCCAGGGTCGGAGATGGTGGGGGTGCCAGCATCGGAAACCAAGGCAATGTTTTTCCCTTGGGAAAGCTTATCCAAAAGCAGGTCCAGTCGTTGCACTTCATTGTGCTCATGGCATGATATCACACTGTTTTTAATATTGTAGTGGGAGAGCAGTTTGGCTGTGTGACGGGTATCTTCTGCGGCGATCAGATCCACTTCTTGTAATATCCGAACGGCCCGAAAGGTGATATCTTCAAGATTTCCAACGGGTGTGGCCACCACATAAAGGGTACCGCTTTGAAATGTTGCGTCTGTGTTCATCCATTCACCTGAAAGGCATTGGGGATAAGCTCAAAGGAAAACTGCCCATTTTCTTCAAGCATGGCCACCACGTCAAATCGAATGCGGGTGTCATGGATACCATGCTGTTTGAGATAGTGGGTGGCGGTGCCTATGATTTTTTGCTGTTTAGGCGCATTGACCGCCTCTTTGGGTCCACCATACCGAAGGCCCCGTCTGGCCTTGACTTCTATAAATACCAATGTGTCGTCATGGGATGCAATAATGTCAATTTCCCCATACCGGGTGGTATATTTCTGCTCCAGAATGGTATATCCCCGTGAACTAAGAAAGCCCGCAGCAGCGACTTCAGCTCGCTGTCCAAATATTTGTCTGCTATTGTTTACCATGGCTTAATTCCTCAGGGAAGTATTGTGTAAAAAAATACAGCATTAAAGTACCGACAACAGAGCCCTCGGCGGGGGATGGGGCCAGCCCATTGGGATCCAAAGGCGATCAGCCCTTTTGCCCTGCCGGGCGTTAAGAAGCACAGATTGTTTGAGGAGCTTGCCCGCAGTTTCTGTGGTTTAGACCGGCAGGGCAAAAGGGCCGCCGACGATCCCGGGCTGGCCCCATCCCCCGTCGGGGGAGGCATAGTACCATTTTCAATCTTTGTTGTGTCGTTGAACAGCATGCCCGTTTATAAAAATTCTTTAACCCCTTTAAAGGTCTTTCGATGGACCGGACAAGGGCCGAATTCCATAACAGCAGCTTTGTGCATTGCCGTGGGATACCCCTTATGACGGTCAAACCCATATTGGGGATATTGGTCATGAAGTGTTCTCATCATTCGATCCCGGGTCACCTTGGCAATGATGGATGCCGATGCAATGGAAATGCTTCTGGCATCGCCCTTGATAATCGCCTGCTGGGGAACAGGAGAATCAATGGTGAACTTCCCGTCTATGAGAAGAAAATCCGGTTCAAGGGAAAGCGCATTGGCAGCCCGCACCATGGATAAAAGCGAAGCTTGCAAAATATTAATGGTTTCAATTTCTTGCACAGTGGCAATGCCAGTTGAAACCGCAAGGGCCTGTTCCATGATGAGGTCAAAAAACAAATCTCTTTTGTGGGGGGTTAATTTTTTTGAATCATTGATACCCGGAACAGCAAAGTCAAGGGGAAGAATCACCGCCGCAGAAACAACGGGACCGGCAAGGGGTCCCCTGCCGGCCTCATCAATACCTGCCACAGACCGGTATCCGGCCTGCAGCGCCTGTTTTTCAAATGCCCACATGGCAGTCAAAATTAAACAATACGTCTTTCTTTAATTCTGGCAGCCTTACCCCGAAGATTTCTCAGGTAGTAAATCTTGGAGCGTCGAACGCGACCATGGGTCACCACTTCAATTTTATCAATGGCAGGTGAATTCAGGGGAAAAATTCTCTCCACGCCAATTCCACCGGAAATTTTTCTCACAGTAAAACGGGCACCAGCCATTCCTTTGGTTTTTTTAATAACAACACCCTGGAATATCTGAATACGTTCTTTTTCACCCTCTTTTATCTTTGCATGAACCTTGATGGTGTCCCCTGCTCTAAAATCAGGCATATCAAGACGCAATTGCTCCATTTCCAACCGTTGTAATACATCCATTTTTAAACTATCCTCCAAACACGAGTTCTTTATTTTTTTTATATGAAAGAGTAGGCGAGCCTAACATTCTTTCATGCTTCGTTGTGGGTAGGCCGAGGCCAGAATACGGTCTGCCCGTGGCAGTTATTAGAAAATAAAACTTCCGGGCAACCTCAGCAGAGCCCCCCCCGATGGGCAATAGGAACCGGCCAATTGGACCGTCTACGGTTCCGGGCCGGGCCCATTGCCCGTCGGGGGGGGCGGCATAATACCATTTTCAATATTTTTTGTGCCCGATAGGACATGTGGGTTTATATGAAAATGCTGGTAAACCAAACGTTCATTTTCTATCTTTGTTGTGGACAAACCAGGTAAAAAAACAAGTCTGTCCATGGTAGTCATTCAGCTCCTACGAGCCGATACAATTTCTATTGTGGCAGATCCGGTCCAGAATAATGGACACCGCAGATCGCACCGAAAGGTGATTATAGCCATTCATCCCTTGAACAGGTTCCAGGACAAAATCACAATTCTGTATAAATTCCGATGACATCCCCCAGGCAGTACCAAAGGCAATGACATGGGAGGCATCACTTTCAAGCTGTCGAGCCAGTGTTTCGGTGGTCATGGCATGGTCATGGAAAGCCGCACTGGTGGCAATGGTCACCACCTTGGCCTGACGCTCATTTTCAATCTCTTTCACTGCATCATCAAAGGTTGAAACCACCCGAATCAACTCCAGGGCCTGTTTCCGAAAGGGATTTAAAACGCCACCCACCCCATCTGTCCAGTGGGAAATGACTTCATGGGCCAGCACCTGCTGGTCCATCAGTGGGGTCACCACGTAAAAGCCTCTTACCCCAAAGGTAATTGCGGCCCTTGCAATATCATGCATATCAATGGTGGTAAGGGCCGATGCAATGGTATTTCCCTTTTTATTGGATACCGGATAATGGATCAGCGCCATATAAAGATTATTATTTGACAAGTGCTTCAAGCTCCCTGCACCACATTTTTAGACACGCCTTTTCCTCTTTTGACAACTTCTCTTTGTGGAAAAGATCGGGCCTTTTTATAAATGTCCGCTTCAAAGAAGAGGACTGACGCCATTTTTCTATCTCTTTATGGTTGCCGGACAAGAGCACATCGGGCACCGTCATCCCTTCAAACTCAAAGGGACGGGTGTAATGGGCATGTTCGAGGCGCTGGTTCTCAAAGGAATCCATCTCAGCCGAAGATTCCCCCCCCAGCACCCCGGGCAGCAAGCGTGTCACCGCATCCACGATCACCATGGCGGCAAGTTCACCCCCTGTCATCACATAATCCCCTATGGAGACCTCTTCATCCACCACCCCGTGGTAAATACGCTCGTCTATGCCCTCATACCTGCCACACACAAAAATAAGATTTTCACCGGTGGCGGCAAACTCCCGGGCACGATTTTGATCAAAAGGCTTTCCCTGGGGGGACATCAGAAGCACCCGGGCATTCCCGGTTTTACGTCTGGCTTCACCAATGGCCCGGGACAGGGGTTCCGGTGTCATGACCATACCGCATCCACCGCCATAGGGCCTGTCATCCACACTCTTATGACGATCAGAGGTAAAATCCCGGATATTAATGGCATCCCCGGAAATCAATTTTTTTTCCATGGCCCGGCCAATGATACCGTGGCTGAAAAAAGAGGTGACCAACTCCGGAAACAGGGTCAATACGGTGAAACCCATGCCGTCAGTTGTTCCAGGCGATTTTTTGTCCTTCTCATCTGTATTTTCCAGAACCATTTTCACAGGCCCTCGGGCAGATCAATGGTCATGGTCCGTTTTTCAACATCAACCGAAAGCACCACATGGGCAAGGGAGGGGACCAGCACTTCGCGTTTCCCACCCGTGACCACAAACACATCATTACTGCCCGTGGGCATGACATGTTCAATGGTCCCCAGAAGGCCCTGGTGAATATCGGTCACCGCCATGCCAATGAGATCATTCCAATAATAGGTATCATCATCTAAATCCGGCAAATCTGCCCTTGGGATGAAAATATCCATGCCCACAAGGGTTTGGGCCACATTGACATCCACATCCGCCAGTAAAACCCGCACCCCCTTTTTATGGGAAGACGTTTTAACAATGGTGTACCATTTTCCCTGGTCCACGGAAGGGCCCACAAAAAGTCTGGCCCCATCATCAAACGTTTCGTTGGACCCTGCATGGGATTTTACCTTGATATATCCTTTTAAGCCATGAACACCGGTAACATGTCCCATGATCAGCAGATCCGCCGTCTCCATTACTTACTCCACAATCTCCAACACGGTACGTTTTTTCAACTTTGCCGAGGCCGCACTTAAAATGGTTCTCATGGCCCGGGCAGATCTGCCCTGTTTTCCAATCACCTTTCCCAAATCCTCTTTTGCCACCTTCAACTCCAGTACAGATGTTTTAGTCCCCTCTATCTCAGAAACTTCCACAGCCTCAGGATTATCAACCAGCGCCTTTGCAATGTATTCAATCAGATCCTTCATAAATCCATCTCCTTTATTGGGGTGTTGAGAATTTGGGCGATTAACACAACTTATCAGGCAGGATTGGAACCAAAGCCCTCTTTTTTCAGCAGGCTTTTTACTGTGGTTGTCGGCTGTGCGCCTTCTTCCATCCAGTATTTGATTCTATCTTCTTTCAAAGTCACAGCAGCAGGGTCCACCATGGGATCATAGGTTCCCAGCATTTCAAGGAATCTACCGTCTCTGGGGAACTCTGAATCTGCTGCCACAATTCTGTAAAAGGGCTTCTTTTTTGCTCCGCCCCTTGCCAATCTAATCTTTACCGACATATCTTTCTTTTCTCCTTAAAACGGCAGCATGCCCTTTAATGATCGCATGCCGCCTTTATTAAACTTCTTCACCATTTTCATTGTCTGGGTATAACTTTTAAGAAGCTTGTTCACATCCTGCACAGTGACCCCGCTTCCCTTTGCAATTCGTTTTTTTCTGCTGCTTTTGATGATGCCATGATTCTTTCGTTCACCCGGGGTCATGGAGTTGATAATTGCCTCAATTCTCACAAACTCCCGCTCATCAATATTCATATCCTTAAGCTGCTTATTGTTCACGCCAGGGAGCATTCCGATGAGATCCTTGATGGAGCCCATTTTTTTAACAGAAGCCATCTGATCCCGGAAATCTTCCAGGGTGAACTGATTTTTTCTCAATTTCTTTTCAAGGGCTTCAGCCCCCTTGATATCCACCGCTTCCTGGGCTTTTTCAATAAAGGAAAGCGTATCTCCCATGCCCAGAATCCGTGAGGCCATTCGTTCTGGATGAAAGGGCTCCAGATCCGTTGATTTTTCACCCACACCGATGAATTTCAACGGTTTACCTGTAACCGCCTTAATGGAAAGTGCCGCACCCCCCCTGGCATCCCCATCCATTTTGGACAGAACAATACCATCCAGCCCCACTGTTTTATCAAAGGAACCGGCTATATTAACAGCATCCTGACCGGTCATGGCATCTGCCACCAGCAGGATTTCCGACGGGTGAACTGCCTTTTTTATCTCCCCAAGTTCCGCCATGAGTGCTTCATCCACATGGAGCCGACCGGCGGTATCCAGGATAAGCACATCATACCCCTTTTCCCTGCCCATGACAACTGCCTGCTCGCAAATGGCAAGGGGCAGCATGTCCGTGGTTGAAGGGAACACGGGAAGATCCAGCTGTTTACCAATTTTTTTCAATTGATCGATGGCAGCGGGTCTGTATACATCCACAGGTACAAGAAAAGGTTTTTTACCCTTTTTTCTAAGATAGAGCCCCAGCTTGCCTGCTGTGGTGGTTTTACCCGACCCCTGCAGTCCCACAAGCATAACGGCAGCAGGCGTACGACCTTCAAGATTGAGCCCTTTGTGTGAATCCCCCATCATCTGGGTAAACTCATCAAACACAATCTTAATAACCTGCTGACCGGGACTAAGGCTGTCCATCACCTCTTGTCCCAAGGCCCTGTCTTTTATATCGGATATAACTTTTTTTGCAACCCTGTAATTAACATCTGCCTCAAGAAGCGCCATACGAACCTGCTTCAACCCCTCTTCAATATTCTTCTCTGTCAGGGTTCCACGGCCTTTGAGCTTCTGGAATGCCGAACTCAACTTGTCACTTAGGTTGTCAAACATGTATTAAGGTCACACCTCAAGCATTGATTAAAAATTCTTGAATTTAGTATGAATCCCGTGATAAGTCAAGGGAAAATAAGCAAACACAGCAACTCCAAATCCAGTGACTGGCCATAATTTACCCGGGCAGCCCAAATTTAGAATTGCAGTAACTTAAAGGATAAAACAATACATTATGGATGATATAAAAAATTACAATCGCAAAGCCCTGGAAAAATGGTTTGAAGACCATGAGATGAGATCCTTTCGGGCGGGTCAGATTTTTAAATGGATTTACCTGCGCCAGGCAGATTCCTTTGAAGAAATGACCGACCTTGGCAAGGAATTGCGACAAACCCTTGCCACCCATTTTTCCATCCCCCGACTGGACCTTGAGCGATCCGAAGTTTCAAAAGACGGCACAGAAAAATTGCTGTTCTGTTTGGCGGATGGAACGTACATTGAATCGGTACTCATTCCCCAGAAGGACCATTACACCCTGTGCATCTCCTCCCAGGCGGGTTGCCGCCAGGCATGCAAATTCTGCCTCACGGCCAAAGGCGGGTTCCAGCGCAATCTTACCTGTGCCGAGATTGTCTCCCAGGTAAGGGACGCCAGACAGCACCTGGCATTGAAGAATGAAACCGCCCCCCTGTCCAACATTGTCTTCATGGGTATGGGAGAACCCTTGGACAACTATGATGCCGTCATTAATGCCCTTTCCATTATCACGGACAGTGATTACGGATTGAAATTTTCCCCCCGGCGGGTTACGGTGTCCACCTGTGGTCTGGTGCCGGAGATGCTTCGCCTGGGTCTGGACACAGAGGCAAACCTGGCCATATCCCTCAATGCCACAGAAGATGCCACCCGAACATCTCTCATGCCCGTGAATCGTCGATACCCCATGGCAGACCTGCTGGATGCCTGCCGTCATTACCACATGAAACCCCGGAATAAAATCACATTTGAGTATATTCTCATCAAAGGAGTCAATGACACCGATGCAGATGCCCATCGTCTGGTGGAACTGCTGGCCCCCATCAAGGCCAAGGTAAATCTGATCCCCTTTAATCCCCATGAGAAAAGCGAATTTCAGCGCCCCTCCCCCGGGGAGGTCAGCCGATTCATGCAAATTCTTCTGGACCGGCAGATCACCGCCATTGTCCGAAAAAGCAAAGGAGATGACATCTCCGCCGCCTGTGGCCAGTTAAAAGCAAAAATGGGAAAAACGGATTGATTCCCCCTGCCCTGGACGGATTCATGCCGGGGTAGGTCCAGATCAACAACGGTTAAGAACACCTGCCCACCAACCCAATGCCCGGAGATAGACGCTTCCCTGACTCAATGGTGAAATTAAAGATAGGAGACAAGATCCTTGAGATCAACAGGCTTTAACACGGGCACGGTGACTATCTCCTCTTTTTTCTGGAACTGCACCAGCACCTGGGTGGGCAGGCCCGGGTCAGCCTTGGTGTACCCGGCACAAATGGAAGCGGCCAGGCGCACCATCTCTTCACTACCCCCACCGGGAATGATGGTCAGGGGACCTGCCAACCTGGCATGACGCAATCGAATATCTTTTGCAGGATCATACAACTTGGAAATTTCGTGATTTTCAGCCTGGGTTCTGCCCACAACAATACGGGTATCCGTGGCCAGGCGCAAATGACGGCCATAGCTCAGCAGATAAAGGTCCCGGGTATCATAACTTTTCTGCACATACATCAAATCCCGAAGTTTTTTGGAGAATCCTTTATCTGTCAAAAGACACCCCCCGGCCGGGGCGGGGTATTGGGTCACCCCCATCTCCTTTGCCAGGGCAATTTGCACCTTTCTGGATCGTCCTGAAATATCCAATAATTTTTCCCGATCCACCAATCCCTCTTTTTCCATGGGGGTTTCCGGAAAAAGTCGGGCACTTAATGGACGAAGGATATGCCCTTTAAACCCGGAATTATTTGCCACATAATTCATGGAATTTTTAGTCTGGGACATGGGCCGCTGCCCTGCCACCTCCCCGCTGAACAGAAAATCAAAGCCTTCTCTTTCCATGATAACACCGGCCTGGGCGAACATCAGCGTATGACAATCCATGCAGGGATTCATGTTTTTACCATAGCCCGCAGGTGGATTTTTCAACATTTTCATGTAGATATCCGTGATCTCTTCAACCCGGATGGGAATATTGTTCTGCTTTGACGCCAGTATGGCTGACGTCGGGGAAAAGAAAGGGGTTTTAAACGTTACCCAGGTCACATCTATGCCTTGATTTTTAAGAATCAGGGCTGCAAGGATGCTGTCAAGCCCACCGCTTGACAATCCCAATGCACGAACACACTTATTTACCATAATTTACAACTCATTCACTCATTTTTGAAGACCCTGAAACACAACATGAGCCATTATTTTTTATCTTCCCAAAAGGCAGTGCCTTCATCTGCCAGGGTGTCAAAATCATCATCATCTGCCTTGTCCTTGAAAAAGAGCGTCTCAAGATCCATGTCCTCATCATCACTGGAATTTTCACCTTTTTTGATGGGTGATGGGGAATCCAGAAGATCGTTAAGCTCCAAAACAGCGGCATCATCATCCGCATGGAGATCTTTTTTATCACTTTTTTCAATGCGAGGCGCCGGTTGGGTAAGGATTTTGGGCGTTTGTTTCTTTTTTGTGTCCCCAGAGGAGACGGGTGGTGTCGGTGGTATTTGTGTTTCAGGGGCAGCCACCGGTGGCGCCTCAGTCATGGAGAGATCAACCAGGGGTTCTTCACCAGATATAAGGTTGCCGTTCCGATCAACGGTGATGCTCACATCCATGGCACAATGGAGATTTATCTTAAAGGCCACGTTGTTTTCATGGAAAATAAGTTCCCCACCCTTTGATTCGATGGCGCATTGTTTCATGTTCTTTGTCACCACTTCCCGGATGGCATTCCAGTCAAGATGATCCTTGACCGCATTGAAAAATGCCTTTTCTCCAGACTGCATCGCCTTTTGATCCGTAATTTTCATACAGCACCTCATTTTATCAACAACATTAATCCAACATTCTCCCACGGAAAAATCACTTACCTTTGTTGGGGGTGGACCAAAATCCGAATATCGATCCGCCCGGAGCGGTTTATATTAAAACCGAGTCATCAAGGAATAGTTAAGTTTACAATTTTTGTGACCTTTTGTCCAGTGCATTATCGCATAAAAAAAGCCCGATCGCTTCCAGGGGGGTGGAAGCGACCGGGCAACATGTTTAAAAACAATATCTGCTATTTAGAACCAAAGGATGCTTCGGGCATTTCTTCAACGGCTGTGTCTGCCTCCACAATGGCATCCATTTTGGCCAATGCCGAAGGCAATAGGGTATTAATAAAAAAGGCAGCTGTTTTAATTTGCCCGGCATAATAGGCAACATCTTTATTTTTACCGGCTTTGGCAGCAACAACTTCAGGGTCAAGGCTCCCTGCTTTTTTTGCAAGTTTGGGGGCTGCCACAGATGCCCGCCACAACAGCATCCACGCCATGGTGATATCACCGGTGGCCTCAAGAAAGGGATGGGCAAAGGAATAGGCATTAAGAACCTCACTGGACCGGGCTCTTTTGCCGATAATTTCCGCTGTTGTCTTAAATTTTTCCATGGCGGTTTCCATCTTCAGGGCCAGGGCTTCAACCCCTTCAACTTCCTTTGCCACCTTCACTGTTTCTGCCATCATCTCAAGGAAATACCCAAAGGCTTTTCCCTTTTTCATGGACAGTTTCCGCCCCAGAAGATCCATGGCCTGGATGCCGTTGGTCCCTTCATAGATCATAAAAATTCTGGAATCGCGCATGAGCTGTTCCACGGGAAGCTCTTTGATGTAACCATATCCGCCAAACACCTGGACCCCATGGCTGCACACCTCGAGGGACTTGTCTGTGACATAGCCTTTAACAATGGGGGTCAATACCTCAATGAGATCACTGTATTTTTCACGGTCTTCATCCGAGGTGGCGGTGGCTTTAAGATCTGCACACTTGGCATTGAGATAAAGCAGACTTCTCATGCCCTCCACCAGGGATTTCATGTTCAACAGTTGACGCCGCACGTCCGGGTGCTGGATAATGGGCACATCTTTTGCCCCGGGTTCCCGACCGGTAACCATATGTCTTCCCTGGATTCTGGTGCGGGCATAATCCAGTGAGTACATATAAGAAGCCGTGGCCACACCAAAGGCTTGGAGGCCCACAAAGGCCCGGGCTTCATTCATCATCCGGAACATTTCCGGCATTCCTTTGTTGACCTCCCCCAGAAGGGTTCCAATACTTTCTCCCTTTTCTCCCAGGGTAAGGGTACAGGTGGCATTCCCGTGGATGCCCATTTTTTCCTCAATGCCGGTGCAGACCACATTATTAAACTCCCCAAGACTGCCGTCGGCGTTGACAAAATATTTGGGAACCAGGAACAGGGAAATCCCCTTGGTGCCCTTTGGGGCACCTTCGATTCTGGCCAACACCGGATGAATAATATTATCAACCAGATCGTGTTCACCTGCAGAGATAAATATTTTGGTGCCTTTGATGCTATAGGTGCCATCATCATTGAGGGTGGCCGTTGATGTCAAGGCCCCCACATCGGAACCGGCTTCAGCTTCGGTGAGCAGCATGGTGCCGCCCCATTCGCCGGAAAACATTTTTTCCATGTAAAGGGCTTTTTGTCGATCGGTACCAAATTCTTCCACCAGCTTTGCCGCACCGTGGGTCATGCCGCTGTAAAGCATGAAGGAGGGGTTTGCCCCCACCAGATATTCATTGGCCGCCAATCCCACCAGTTTGGGCATTCCCTGCCCGCCGACTTCAGGATCATCACACATGGCCAGCCACTCGCCTTCACAATAAAGCTTCCAGGGCCGTTGAAAGCACGCCGGAACAGTTACCTTTCCGTTTTCCAGCACACATCCTTCTTCATCCCCGGGTTTCTGTGTGGGTAGAATTTCCTTTATCGCAAGATTTCTTGCCTCGGACACAATGAGATCCACAGTTTTCTTATTAAATTCCGCAAACAACTCATCCTCAACCAAACCAAGCTGTTCATGGAGTACAAAATCAATGTCTCTACGGTCTGAAATCAATTGCGCCATAAGTTCATCTCCCTTTTCTACATTTTATCGTTTATTTTTTTCACTCCTGATAGTAGAGTCCTAAGCCAACAAAAGAGGAATGTCAACATATGGTTGATTCATTTTTTTATGGACTATAAGACTATGATGTGATAGCCAAATATTAGGGTCCAACGTCAATTTTTGAATAGGAAATGCGCATGAAGATTAAATGTTGGGGGTCCAGAGGATCCATCGCCGTTGCTGGCAGCGAATACAGTAAATTCGGAGGCGAAACCACCTGCATTCAGGTCATTGCCAAATCTGGAGAAAACGTAATCATTGATGCGGGAACCGGTATACGAAAGCTGGGAATTGATCTTGACGCAAAAGCCCAGCGGAAAATTTATCTTCTTCTCACCCATGCCCACTGGGATCATATTTCCGGTTTTACCTTTTTTAAACCCCTGCAGGACATCAACGTCACCCTGTTGGTTCAAAACAGCTCATTTTCAGATACCACCGTTGAAGAGATATTCAAAAGCCTCATCCAACCCCCCTTTTTTCCCATCACCATGAAGGATCTTGAGGCCAATATTCAGTACAAAAGCGACATGAAAGACCATTTTAACATTGGATCTCTTGCCATCTCCACCATTTCCCTGAACCATCCCGGGGGCGGACTGGGATATAAATTCACGGAAGAGGGGAAGTCCTTTGTTTTTCTAACAGACAACGAATTGGGGCACCAGCACCCGGAAGGCCTGAAAGATGAGGCCTATGAACATTTCTGCAGAGATGCAGACCTTGTCTTCCATGATGCAGAGTTCACCCCCGAAGAGTACCCGACAAAGAGGGGTTGGGGCCATTCTGCCTATACCGATGTGATTGATCTTGCCATAAGGGCTCGGGTGAAAAAACTGGGATTATTTCACATTAATCAGGAGAGAACCGATACCCAGATGGATAAAATCGTAGACCATTGCCGCCAGATCATACAGACTCAGGGAGAAACCATGGCATGCCTGGGTGTTGCCTGCAACATGGAGTTTACCCTTTGATTTTTTATAACTGCCACGGGCAAACCGTATTCTGGACCCGGCTTGCCCACAAAGAATCATGCGAGCAATGTTAGGAAATGTTATTAAGTCTCCCTCAAATTTTTAAACTCAAACGGTTGAGTCATCCAGCAGGAGAAAATGGGTGGCCATTAATTCAGGTTCTATATCTGTTTCCATGACACCACCAAATTCATCTTCAAGCTCATCAAACAAATCTGTTACCACGCCTTCGAGACTTTCACTCAGATTTTCTCTTCCCGAGGTCTGTTCCAGCCACAGGACAAAATCTGCTCTTTTGTCGGGTGTAATTCGTCCTTTTTCTTCGTTTTCACCCTCCCTTGAAAACAGAGCCTGGAAAAAAGGCTGGAACCGGGATAAAGAGACAAACGTAATATTCGTATCCATATCCAGGCAAGCCCGGGACCACAGGGTCAATAAAAGCGATTTCCAGGTAAGCAGGCCTGGGATATCAGTGGGTATTTCCGGGTCAATGGCGCCCATCAGATCGTCCATTTCCTGGATAAGGGACAGGCGTTGTGCACTTTCCATAAGATCATTAAGACCGGCAAAGGGACGATACAACACCCCTGTAATATAATTATCAAAATATAATGGTCTTGCAAGGAGAAGTCCCCCCACCACCCCCAGCCAGGTTTCCCCGAGAAAGGGCAAGGAAAGTCCCCGGGAAACCATCCAACTGTCTTCAACCCACTGCCCCGCAGCTGTTTTAAGCCGAATACCGGCACCCGAGGCCATTTGAAAAACAGTTTCAAGGGAATAGGTCATGATGATGGCCATGCCATGGGAAGGAAGACATGTTTCTGACTGCCCATGGATTATCTCCAACCCCAGGGAGAGATACCCACAGGTTTTTTTAACCACACTATCCATATCTTTCCGGGATTTAATGGTAATTTTATCCGCAGAAATCACACGATTTACCAGGGAGGCAAATTCAGCCTGAAGATTCATCAGGGCCGTTTCTTCCACCACTCCGTTAAGGGCCTTGGCAAAAAGACTCGCATGGGGCATCAGACTGTCTGCAAACAGGGGAAAAACAGGCAGGTCCGTTCCCAGCCAGGGTAATGAGAGCCAGGAGGATGCCCGGGGGGTGATATCCTTCAACGCCAGGGGTTGATACACCCCCGAGGCTTGGTAATGGGGTAAAAATCCCTTTTCGGCCAGTCGGACATTTCTCAGACGATATTGCTCTTCCTCTGTTTCCGAGGGGATAACAGTAGAACTCTCCATGAGTACAGCCTGACAGATGGAAAGATCCATCTGAGCCAGGGAGTTAAGCATCCCGGTGATCAGGGACTCTGCCCGTTCCCGGTTTTTTTCCAGCTCGCCTGCGGGATCTGCATCATCTTCATCCCCCATTGTCAAAAGCCCCACTTCATTGACCACATCCTTTACCTCCGGAGAAATTTCAGGAAATCTGAAATAAAATTGGTAATCCAAGG
>Ga0208900_1000757_pt1 | contig 19314 bp, 15 predicted proteins | sample AntAceMetag02UKK_FD_184763 | JGI IMG/M metagenome (GOLD analysis project Ga0208900, IMG submission 184763) | Saline lake microbial communities from Ace Lake, Antarctica - Antarctic Ace Lake Metagenome 02UKK (SPAdes) (version 2) | ecosystem: Environmental > Aquatic > Non-marine Saline and... | reverse complement strand
CCAGTCTTCCAGATTGCATCAATACACCATCAAGTTTGTTATTGACATAATTCCACGTATTCCATTCCCTGTATCGCTTAATTCCACGCCAGAAATTCAAACCCCAAACCTGCGTTTCTTCTTTAGTAAAGCGCAATGAAGAATATGGAATTTCAATTTCGGCAATCCAGCCACTATCGGTAATATTAACTGCACTTTTCCACACAGCATCCCACGATTTGTCACGAAAATCTGACGAAAATTTGGTATCACCTTGCACTCCTGAAGCTGAAATACGGAATTCAAGGGCGTTTTGTCCATCATTATAGGTTAGTATATCAACCGTAAATTCATCGGCATTCATGTTTTCTGCATCACGTATCCCTAATTCCCGCAGGATGCTATCGGGAGATGAATCGTATAGCATTGCTCCAACATATATTCCCCAATTATCATACAGGACTTTAATTTGAGATGGCTGAGAAGGTTTGCGACCATTATAAGGTTCATATTGAAAAAAGTCAGTAGCTACTTGAGCAGATTTCCATGCAGACTCATCAAGTACACCGTCAATCTTTATAGGAATTCCTATTTTTTCTGCACTAAGAGTTTTTGTTGTTGTTTGAGAAGCTATTTCAAGAGTAGGTAAAAGTATCAGAGAAAAAAACAGAGCACGGATACTTTTCTTATAGTTCATTTTAGATAAATATTAATCAGCTAATTTAATATATTTTAATAAAATATTAACAAGTAAATATTAAAGATTCTACTTCCAACAAGGTTATGTATTATTTGTATATTCGACCCATTGAAAAACAAAAGTAAGAGTTATAAAGTTTTAGGGAGTAGTATTTAACAAAACAACAACTACTTCACCAAAATACACAAATTTATGAGCCATTTTAGCAACGCAATAAAACAATTCCCCCGTACTTTTTGGGTAGCTAATACTATTGAATTATTTGAACGGTGGGCTGATTATGGGTGTTGGCACTGGTATACTTTATTTCCTGCCAGTACTAACAGGAGCAATTGCTGATAAATACGGATACAAACGAATGCTGTTTATTGCTTTTTCAATATACGCTTCAGCATTTATATTACTTCCATTGTTTAATACTTTTACAGGAGTTTTTATCATGTATTTGTATCTTGCCGTGGGAGCAGCATTGTTTAAACCAGTTATTTCGGCAACAATTGCAAAAACAACAAACGATACTACTTCTTCAATCGGGTTTGGTATTTTTTATATGATGGTGAATATTGGTGCCTTTTTTGGCCCAATGGTCACTCTGCTTTACAAAAGTAATTACACTCTCGTTTTTTATATATCGGCAGGTATTATTGCGCTTAACTTTATCCTGCTATTATTTTACCGTGAACCGGGAAGAACAAAATCAAATGAATCTCTTTCAACAACTATAATTCAGGTTTTTAAAAATATATGGTTAGTGCTGCTTGATTTCAAATTTGTTATTTTTCTATTGATTGTGGCTGGTTTCTGGTCAATGTATTTCCAGCTCTTTTTTACATTACCCGTTTTTATTTCCCAGTGGGTTGACACTTCAACAGTTTATAATTTCTTTAATACATACATACCTTTGATTTCTGAAAATTATGGCAGTCACGGGCAAATGGAATCAGAGTTTATTACAAATTTTGATGCAATGTTTATTATAATATTTCAGGTTTTTGTTTCTACACTTGTGATGAATAAAAAACCACTCAGCACAATGTTTACCGGATTTGTTATTGCTTCAATAGGAATGGCTCTTACTCTGCTTACGCAGAATGTAATTTTCACATTATTGGCAATGCTTGTATTCGCTTTTGGCGAAATGGCAGCTTCACCTAAGATTACCGAATACATAGGGAAAATTGCATCGCCTGATAAAAAAGCACTTTATATGGGCTATTCATTTATTCCGGTTTTTATTGGGACTATTTTTGCCGGTTTTATATCAGGTAGCGTTTATCAAAACTTATCAGACAAACACACTTTGCTTATTAAAGAAATCAATCAACAAGGTTTAGTTATTCCTGATGGGCTATCTCACAACGAGTATTTTAACCAGGCAGCAGCATCTTTAAACATGAGCCAAACGGAGCTTACTGATTACCTATGGAACACTTACCATCCTTCAAATATTTGGATTGTTATATTATGTATTGGCTTATTTTCTGCACTTTGCTTATGGTTATATAACAGGTTTCTCATGAAAAACAATAATCCTTACAGACTCCATTTTAAGAAAAACTAGAGTATAATTTTTTGGCGTAGCCACTCAAACAAAGCAATTGATAAAGCATGAGTTACATTCAATGAGCTAATAGGACCAGGAATAGGAATAAAAATTTTATGCTCAGCATGCTGTATTATCTCATCACTAATTCCATTTATTTCATTCCCAATTAGGAAAGCAGTTTTTTCAGGAAACTCAAATTCATAGATATTTTGAGCTTTATCATCAGTTTCAAGCGCAACTATCGTGTAATTAGGTGGGATATTGTCATTTAATTCTTTTGGTTGAATAGTTTTCCATACTACCTTTTTACTAGCACCCGAAGACGTTCTTTCAACTTTATTATTTTTAAATTTATGGTTCTCATCAGAAATAAATAAGCTCCTATCCGCTCCAATATTTCCAGCAAGGCGTAATATTGCACCAATATTTGCTGGACTTTGGATATTATCCGAAACAATTATTGGGCGACTTAGTTTCTCATATATGGTGTACAATTTCAATTGATTGTGAAATAATTGATATGAATTTTGAGAGCTCATATGGATTAGTTTTAACTATAGTAATAAATGCAATTACAAAAAGTATATCATTATAAAATAAAACCCCATTTCAAGTGAATGAAACGGGGTTTTAATTATGTAATTGTTAAATTACTTAACAATAATTTTTCTCGACACTGATCCACTTTGTGTATCAATATTAACAAAATACACTCCGGGTTTAAGTTCGTTCACATCAATAACAGCTTTATTTCCTTTTGCTTCCATATCTAAAACAAGTTGTCCGGTAATACTAATAATACGAATACTCAAGATATTCTCAGCTTTAATATTCAGCAGATTTTGAGTTGGATTTGGATATACTTGAATATTAGAACTTATGTTTTCTTCCATATCAGTTACTATAATAGTTACTATATTAGATGGATCGGATTCTCCACCTGAATAAACTGCTGTTACATAATACTCAAAAGAACCTATTGGAAGTTCTGTATCAGTATAAAACAAATCTTCAACTATATCACTGTTAATCTTTTGGTCATTGCGATATACATTATAGCCTTCCAAGCCTCTAGAGTCTTTAGTCTGGTTAATTATTGGCTTCACAACTGACAAGCTACTGTGATCAAGAGGATGAGTTGATTTCTCTGTTATCCTAATATTAGAATTTGAGTTTTGCGTAAACCCAATTTCTGAAATTTTACCACCAGGATACTCAACAACTGCCCTAATCAGATAAGCTTCAGTCCATTGTTCCCATAAAGAAACATTATCAAAATCCCAGCTTCTACCATTATTTAGATTTTCATCGTAACCTACATAAGTAGTAGCATTAATCGACCCAAATCCTACTACAAAGTCACCATCGAATGTAATATTCTGATCTGAAATATCTATTTCCAACCAATCATTATCAATTGCGGTTGCTGTTTCAGTATAAACTACAGTAGTACCAGGTTGAGTTCCATCCCAATCATAAACATTTGCATTAAATGTATTATCCCCAACATCAATAGTTGTGAAAAATTTAAGTGACAGCACTTTACAAGCACTTTGAGGAGACATTTGTGTTGACATAGTATAACCTTCATAGCTATAACTTCCAGTAGCTTCGTCATTATCGTATATTAATTCTTCGGTGCTACCTCCACCTCCTGGAGCATGCCAAGTTAAATCAACATCAAGTATATTAACAGTAGCTTCAAGGCTTGTGGGTGCAGGTGGATTTCCAAATATGTATACTCCACCTTCACTTGGTGTACCTTCTGCAAATGTTCCTACCCAACCAATATCTTCACTTAACCATGCAGATGCCTGAAATGGATAACCTGATGTTATCTCTTCCCAGTTATATCCACCATCTTCACTTATTGCTATTCCCATTCCTGCAGGATCTGAGGATGATCCAATAAGAGTGTTATCTGTACCTGGAATATGGAAAAAGTAGCGTGCAAATGCAGCTCCTGTAGGACTGAATTCTGTCCAGGTTGCTCCGCCATCATCAGTTACATTAAGACCATCAGATATTGCAATATTTAAGTATGATTTATAAGCAATACCATCCATGTCATTAAACATGATTGATCCAACTGTTTCTGTATCTCCAAATGCAGTTAGCGAAACATCCCATGTATAACCCATATCTGCTGATCTATAAATTCTCCCTGCGTTAGTTCCCCACCAAATATTATCACCATATGCACAATAATTACCTGTAATTCCATACTCACCAGATGTTGGTGCAGGAATATCAGTTTCGGGAACACGAATCCAAGTATCTCCACCATCAGTTGTTGTATAGAGCTCATAATATCCATCAACTGGATCACCCTGAGCAAAACCATCCATATCATTAAAGAAATGAATCACATTTGCAAATGAGCCACTACCATAAACACTACCTTTTTTCTCCCATGTTGTTCCTCCATCAATTGTTTTGTAAAGTCCCTGCGTTGAAAGAGTATTAAATACAGCCCAGCAAGTATTTGCATCTATAGCAAATAACTGTGAAAGTCCACTACCTGCGTTGAAGGTTCCTGCTTCCCAAGTATTTCCACCATCAATTGATCTAGTAAATCCATCATATACGGAACCATCATCGTTTATCGCCAAGCCCCATATGGCAGTATTATCATTCATCCCAAGCGACATTTGTCCTATTCCCTTACCATCAGGCAAACCAGAATCTACCTGATTCCAACCGGGTTGGCTCATCGCTGTAAGACCAAAGGCAATTAATATTGCCATTAAAAAAGTAATTTTTTTCATAATCAAAATATTTAGTTAAAATTAAAATAGGTTCATTTGTGTTCAAATTTATGAAAAATTATGTGAACAACTCGAATTAATTATTATTTTTTATTCGATTGATCTATATAAATCATCAAATTAACTCAGCCTGCATATTGTAATCTCCTCTATCGTTTTTTGTATTGCTCTATTTATGGGCTTACATTATTTCTTGTATGCCCTTAAAAACTCTCTTTTACCTGGTGGTCCGGGTAGCTTTTCAATTTTAAAGCCTGCTTCTTTTAACGACCTTTTTACATTTCCTTTGCATGAATATGTGGTTAAAAGCGAAAAATTTTCCGACAAATTTATTGTATTACCAATAATATCATAAATAAGCAAGTACTATTTAGACAAAATATAGATTGTCATATTCCTAAAAAAAACCTTCAAAAAAGGTATAAAAAGAATGGTTTTATAGTACTACTATATATATAACCACCATTTCTATACTTTGGCTCTAGCCAATTCAATAAAAACAGCAATGAAAACAATAATATTTAGGCAAGGGCTTTACCCCCCCTCCGCGATAATTAGAATTTTTAATTCCGAACTACTTGCTCCAGTTTACAGCTATAAACTCCATACGAATTGGCTTTTATCAAATTCTTTTTCTTGTTCTATTTTATAGTAAACGATATACTCCCTTACCAAAGAATGATTACCTTTGGCAAGGGCAACTATTTAACTTATACAAAAAATGAAAGCAATTTTCATAAGTATATATCTGTTTGTTTTCATGTCACAATTTGCCCATGCTCAATTGTGGGAGCATTATTATGGTAAACCGGATTATATGGATCACAGTGCATTCTTTATGGAAACCTATGATGGAGGATACGTTTGTGGTGGTGGTTCAACAGTAATTCCGCTCACTTATACCAGAATAAGGCTTTTTAAGCTCGATAGAAACGGAGATACGCTGTGGACAAAGCTCCTGACAAGCAATTTCACCAATTATACCGTAAGCATAAACACTACTTTGGATGGAGGTATTGTTGGGGCTGGGGCTATCTATCCGGAAGATATCTCAGGAGCATCAAAACCTATGGCTTATAAGTTAAATGCCTGTGGCGAATTGGAGTGGTGTACCTATTTTGAAACAGACAGGGAGTTGCCTTGGGCACATAGTATTCTGGAAACTGAGGATGGGGACTACATGCTAACCCTAAACAGCTTCGGTGATTATCATATCGAAAACACTTTCTTGGTTAAACTGGATGCAAACGGACAAGTTATATGGGCCAAACCGGTAATTAACCATGATACCTACCCGGATGCTTTCAACCCATTAAGTGAACGGATGATAAAAACAGAAAACGGTGATTATATGATTAGCGGACGTGTTTATTGGAAAAACCCTTGGGACGAAAGGATATTGATCAGACCCTACTATGCACTATTTGATGCCCAGGGAGAGGAACAATGGGTTACACCTTTTGGGGTTACAGATTCGCTTTTGGGCCATGCTTATGGCTGCATTGAAATTGAAAGCGACCATTTCATGTGTGCTGCAAGGCAATACCTCTCCAGCCTGCAACACGGCTTCATAATTGAACTGGATGGCGATGGGAACATATTACAACACAGAAGCATAGGTCCCGGAGAAATAGATGATGACTGTTACAGTATGTTTTTTAGGGATATTGAGCAAATTGGTGACACTCTTGTGCTGAGTATGCCTTACCTGGTAACCTCCAGTAATTCTGATCCTGCAATCCTTAGTATTGATATGGATGTTTTTAATGGCGAATTGGATATACTAAGTCTTAGGACTTTTCCGGATAAAATGAGTTTTCACCACATCAATAAAACAAGTGATAACAAGATATTTTCGGGGAAACGGCACAGGGTAGCAGGCTATGATACGGATATGTACATTACCAAAATGAATGCCATGCTGGTAACCGATAGTACTTGTGAGGATAACAATACATATGATAGCCTTTGCCCATACCCCATAAGCTATAGTGAGGTTTTTCTGGGCAACTGCAACATTATAACTGATATTACTGAGTTGGCTTTTCCAGTTGGGAAGGAAAATGATAATAAGCCTGCATTTCACATCCTTCCCAACCCCGGTACAAATGTGATGCGTTTGCAATTTGAAGAACCGGTAATAAGCAAGAATCTTGATATAAAAGTGGTTTCGATGTTTGGCAGCCTGATGTTACAAACAAATATTTCTACAAAAAATCAGGAGGATATGGATATATCAAATCTTCCCAAAGGGATTTACATGGTGCTGGTATATAGCAACGGTATTTTGCTTGGTACACAGAAACTGATCAAACTTTAACATAATAGTATGCAATGAAAATAAAAATCTACGCAATATTTATAATGATCCTGTTTCCCATTATTGTAATTGGGCAATACAGGGGCACATGCCTTACACCAATGGCAGACGTGATATTTAAAAAGGGAATTATTTATTACGTAATTAATAATAATGCTGATGTACAATTGGAGCCGCTCGTTTTTCCTCAAACCTATCAAATTGCCTACAATACTTCTTCAACACCATGCAAGGTGCATTTTGCCGGTAAATCGGAATTGCTGAATTATTTAAATAATGTAAGTTTTGAAGGATGGGAACAGAACGATACCATATTGTTTTTGCGCGCAACTGCGCTTTACAAAATATGGTCAGGGATAGGTTACTTTACTGATAAAGCGGAACCGGACGTGCAATTGCAAAGATTGGTAAAATGCAATGATATGGCTATTGCCCCAATAGCCGGTCAAGTTGCAAATATTGAAAATAACAATTAAAACACTAGAAAAATGAAAAAGCTACTACTTTTTATAATCACTTTAGCCATTGGCCATAGCCTGATTGCCCAGGTAAACAATTCATATGCCTTTGCTGTTGGTAATACTGATGGTGTTAATGTTAATTGGGATGCCTACAGCGATAGTGTAGAAATACTTGGCTGTTACTTATACAAAAAAGTAACATACGAGGATGAATTTGAACTCATTAGCTCTGAGATGATCGTGTCTGATGATTCTGCTTTCAGCTATACCGATACCGGTGTTTTCAACGTGGGCTATCCTCCAATATATTCAATACATGTTGTTACCCCCACAGGCCAGTATGAACTTAACCAATGCTATGCTTGTGGCATGCTCGAATTTGAGGTAATTAACAGCCAAAGGGTTGATATGGAAGTGCAGGCATGGAGCAATAATAAGAAGGATCTAGAGTTTATTAAAGTTTGGTTAGGGGGTATTTTTCTTTATAATTTGAATTATGATGATGGATTCTTAATGGAATTTTGGATGGAGGAATGGTATAATCATGAGGATAATTACATTTTTGCGAGTTTGTATCATGAGTTTGAATTAGAAGTAACTTATACGTATATTCATAACTTAATTTTATCAGTAAACACAGCCGAAATTGATGCCCGGGAGGAGTTGTTCCAAAACAGTCCCAACCCTTTTAGCACTACTACACAAATCCAATTTGATCTTTATGAACAAACACCTGTACTGCTTGAAGTTTATAATACAGGTGGGCAACTTATACAAGTTGTTGCCAACGAAACTCTTGCTCCGGGAAACCATAGTTATATGTTTAATCGCCGGGGTCTTCCACGGGGGCTTTATTTTTATAAACTAAGCACAAATAGAGGTGTTAGGGTTAATAAGATGGTTGTGGAGTGAAAAGCATAGATATAAAGAGAATCCACAAGGCTATATGACAAAATTCGCATTATTACCACCGCCAAAAGTTTTTTTGTGCCTAAAATAGCTACCACACACATCTACTGCAAGTCCATATCGCACTTTGTCATGCTGAGCGCAGCGAAGTATCTGTACACAAATCGAAATTATTCAATATTGTGAGATCCTTCGCTAGCACTATCGCACCAGCCCACGCTTGCACTCAGGATGACAACTACTTGGTAAATAAATACTGAATAATGTGCCGATTATGAATTTTTGAAGTATACTCCTCAGTTTTAGAGTCATAATGATATAACTTACAATCCCTTTAGCTTCTAGCTAACTATTTCCAAGCCCTCAAAAACTCCCTTTTCCCGGGTGGTCCCGGTAATTTTTCAATACTAAAACCGGCTTCTATCAACGACCTTTTTACATTTCCTTTGCACGAATATGTAGTTAATACACCTCCACTTACGAGTGAATCATAAATTTTTCCAAATACTTCTGTAGTCCACATCTCCGGTTGTGAATCAGGTGAAAAAGCGTCAAAATATATTACATCATAATAACCGGGTTTAAGTTTGACACTTTGAATAGTAGATTTATTAACCAACAATGAAAATTTATCTGACAAATTAACAGGCTTTCCTATTTCATCATGAATATGAAAAAACAGTTCTTCATCCACTCCAAGTTGCTTAGGATAATTTAACAATATAACATCGTTTTTGCTTATTGGGTATGGTTCGTAACCATAGTATTTAATACTAATATTATATTTTTCAGACCATAAATATGTTAGCAATATATTCAACCCTGTTCCTGTTCCAACCTCAAGTACATTAATTTGTTTATTCTTATTATTAGCAACGGCAGTTATGCCTGCATCAATAAAAATATGCTTCGATTCTTGTATAGCTCCAAATTTAGAATGATAATTTTCACCAATTTTATCGCTTGTTAATGTATGCGATCCATCATCTGTAACTTGTAATCTTCTCGTATTCATAATATAAAATTATTTAGCCAATTTAACCCTTACAAAAATAATATAAAACATATTTCATATCTTTGTAAAAATCATAACAATAAAACTAACTAATAAAACACATCATTATGAAACAATTATTATCTTTAGCATTACTGGTAGCGATAATGTTATTAAGCTCATGTAGCGGAATACAAGTTACTTCAGATTATGACAAAACAGTTGATTTCTCCCAATTCACAACATATTCATTTCATGGCTGGGTAAAAGGTAGCGATAAACTGCTCTCGCCATTTGATAAAGAAAGATTTGAAACTGCATTTGAAGAACAATTTGATAGCAGAGGAATAAAGTTTGTAAAAGATGGTGGTGAACTGGTAGTTGCATTGTTCATCGTAACCGAAAAGAAAACTGAACAAGTTGCCAACACAACAAATATGGGCGGTTATTATGGCTGGGGTTATGGTGGCTATTACGGATATGGACCAGGTTGGGGATGGGGTGCACCCATGGGTAATTCTATGACAACCATAAGCAACGTTGACTATACTGTTGGAACTCTTGTGGTTGATGTTTTTGATGCTGCAAACAAAAAGCTTATTTGGGAAGGTAAGGGAACAAAAACAGTGGATGATAATCCTGCTACTAGCGAAAAAAACATACCAAAGTCTGTTGCTGCAGTTATGGCACAATACCCTGTTAGTCCTGTAAAAACTAAATAGCAGAAAGAAATATCATTCTTCTAAATGTAGAGGTCATAATGCTCAGTTATTCTATAAATGTGGAATTTCAAAGCATTATGACTTATACTTAAGAACTTACATTACATATTATACTCAATCTTAAATATTTCCACATTATTTAAACAATGGCACATTCAAACCCAGGATCAGAAGGAGAAAATCTCTCGCGTATTAAAGACATTCTTTTTGGTGAAGACCTGCAGAGTATTGAACAAAAATTAGATGTAGTCAAAGATAAAAACTCTACTGAATTAGAAAAGCTAAGGGAAGAGCTTAATACTCGATTGAAAGAACTTGAACTTCTTATTTCGGAAAAGTCGAAAGAAGTAGATATCTCACAGGAAAAAACCATAGAAGCTCAAAAAAATATTACTGATGAGCTAAAACAAGAAATTGTTAATATTAACATCGAAGTTAAAAATGATAGATTAAAATTTGAGAAAAAATTTAATGAGAAGATTGAAGAGATTACCGAAAAGATAATAAAGCTAGAAGAAAATACTACACAAGCAATTAACAAACTCAAAGAAGATCATAAAACACAGCTTAACGAACTGAATAAAAATAAGATAAGCAAAGATACTTTAGCAGACTTATTTAATGGGTTAGCAGAAAAACTCAACAAATAATTACTAACTAGTTATGGCACAATCAGATCAAAACACCGGGGTTTTTGGAAGCATGTCGGAGATAAAACTTAACGAACTTCGGAGAATGATACTTGGACTCGACACCGAAGATCTTAGAAGGCTTGCTTTGCTAGTAAATGACCCAGAGGCATTTTCAGAAGATATTAGTGAGTTGTTGCCAAATAGTATTAAGTTAATGCTGGATAAAGGTAAGATTTCTTACACTGTACTTATTCCAATTATAGAATCAGCCTTAAAAGACAGCATAAAGAAAGATCCCAAAACAGTTGCCGACATACTTTTTCCAATTATGATGCCGGCTATCAGAAAAGCAGTATCGGAGGATCTTAAAAAAATGATTGACTCACTGAATACAACTCTTGAACACGGATTCTCACCAAAACGACTTGCATGGAGGTTTAAAGCAATGTTCAGTGGCAAATCATATGCAGAAATTGTTCTTTCACATGCTTATATTTATAGAGTTAAGCAGGTCTTCCTTATTCACAAACAGTCAGGAATTTTACTTAAGGAAATATCTTATATTGAAGATCCATCAGCAAAAGATGCTGATATGGTTTCATCCATGCTTTCAGCAATAAAGGACTTTGTACAAGATTCATTTGATGTTGAACAGAAAAATGAACTTGATACAATAAAGGTTGGACAATTTAATATATGGATCGAACAAGGCCCTGGTGCTCTGTTAGCAGCCATTGTAGAAGGTAATGCTCCGGCAGGTTTCAGAACTATTTTAAAAGAAACTATTGAAAAAATCCACTTAAAACAATCATACGAGCTTGAGAATTTTAAAGGTGATGTTGATGTTTTCAAGAAATCTGACCCATATCTGCAAAGCTGTATTGTTAGTGAGCAAAAAGAAGTAAAAAAGAAAAAGCCTGTTCTTATTATTATCCTTTTTCTTCTATTGATAGGATTTGGATCATATTGGGCCTACATTTCAGTTGAGAAGAAACTTAGAATACATAAACTTGAAAATGCCCTTCGTGCAGAATCTGGAATTCTTATAACTGATTATTATAATACCAATGGTAAAGTTGTGTTTGAAGGTATGCGAGATCCATTGGCAAAAGACCCAATTACAATTTCTGGCCTATATAATGTTGACAAGTCAGAAGCAGCTTTTGCATTTAATTTTTATATTTCCCTTGATAGTAGCCTTATATTAAAAAGAGCCTATTCAATATTACAACCTCCTAAATTGGTTATCTTGTCTTTCAAAGATGGTGTGCTGTATGCAACCGGGGAGTCAAATAATGAATGGATAACCAGTGCTCTACATAAATATCTTTATATTCCGGGAGTCGACAAACTTAACATTGAAAATCTCAATATACCACCTAACAAAGAAGTAGTAACCAATAAAGCCCATATTGAAAGTAAGAGACCATCAATTGAGAAATTCTATTTTGTTTTCAAGTACAATACTATCAAGATCAACGAAAAGCAAAAAGTTAAATTTAATAATTTTATTGATGAAGTAAAATCTGTTTACGACTTTAATTTCTCGCAAGATTCAGTTCCGGTAATTATTGTAATGGCTCATACAAGTTATCAAGGCAATGCTGTGGCCAACAAAAAAGTAGCCTATGAAAGAGCAATTCAATTTATTAATTTAATGATTAAAGAAGGTACTCCCATGGAGGTTTTGGTTCCTAAAACTGATTACATAGAAGATACAGATGATAATTACCCTGTAAGATCAATTTCATTTAAAGTTACTTATTCGAAACCTGAAAAATTATGATGAAGAAAAAGATTGTAATGTTAGGTTCATTTGCTGTAGGTAAAACAAGCCTTATTCAAAGGTTCGTAAATAGTATTTTCTCTGAAAAATATCAAACTACAATCGGAGTTAAAATTGATCAAAAGACTGTAGTTGTTGATGGTACAGAAGTAAACCTGTTACTTTGGGATATTCATGGAGAAGATGATTATCAGAAAGTTAAACCAATATATATAATGGGATCTTCCGGCTGCTTTATAGTAATTGATGGAACCAGGTTGGCAACACTTACAATTGGTAATGAATTAATTGAGGTGGCAAAAAAAACTGCTCCAAATTCTGTTATTGTAGTTTTAATAAATAAATCAGATCTTAAAAATGATTGGGACATAACCGAAAGTGATATTGATGACCTAAGAAATAAAGGGTATGAAGTAATTGAAACAAGTGCAAAAACCAGCGAGGCTGTAGAACTTGCTTTTAATAGAATATCGCAGCTTATGCTTAAAGAATAACTCTGTTAAAATTTTCCTATATACATGCTACAAAACTTACCACAAGAAATAATAAAATATCTGATTGACGAATTACCACCATTCACTGGAGTTCTTATTATAAAAACAAATGAAGATGGCAACATAATTGATTTATATGGTCCTCATAAAGAATATTTAAGGGAAAAACCGGAGATTGGCAAACCTATTCACGAGTATATACCAGCTTTATTTTCTATGATTCCTCCACTTGTTTCACCAATGATTCTTAACAAAATACAATCAAATAGTACTGTATACGCAGATATTCATTTGGTTGAAACCGAACATAACGAATACTGGATATTTCTTGTAGATCAAAATCGAGAAGTAAAAAGTATAAGGCAAATAATACAAAAAATTAACGAGGATAAATTACGGCATGAGAGTGATAAGGCTACCGAAGTAAGCGATAGTTTTAACCCACTTGTAGTTTTTGATTATTTAAGTTTAAAAATTGAAGACGATAAAAATGCAATAATTAATTCAAGTATACCACAATGGTTCAGCATGCTTAAGCCTGATTACTCAAAAAATGATACTATTAATATTTCCGAAATATTCCCATATTTTGAAGTATTCTTCTTTGAAGCGTATGAATTCTGGGCTAAAAAAGAAACCGGAAAATTTAAATCGGGAATTTGGACGGAAACCCTTGTTGATGGAAAAGATATTGCTCTGTCTGCATACGCTATTTACTTTAATAACCAAAAGTATATTTTAATCCGGCCGGAAGAAGGAATTGGCAAAGAGCAAATTTCCCTTCAATTAGCCCGAGATCAGAAACTAGCTTATGAAAAACTTGAAAAAACAGAACGACAATTAAAAAATCTTCTTGATTACAAAGATAAATTTGTTTCAATTGTATCACATGATTTACGATCACCAGTAGCTGCTGTTCTGGGAATTGCCGATATGTTAGTGAATGATAAAAAAGAGCTCTCTAAACTTGATAAATTTTATGTTGAGATGATCCATAACATAAAAGATGAAATGTTAAGGTTGTTGGATTACAATGATAAATTATATCACTGGTCGAACCTGGAGTTGGGGAACTTTGAAGTAGTTAAGGAAAAAGTTAGTCTTAAAAAAATCATAGAAATAGCTCATCGAACAGCTGGTAAAAAATTAAGCTCTAAAAACATCAGCTTCTCCACTAACCTTAAAAAAGACCTTAAAATTAATATCGACACGACTTTATTTTTACAAGTACTTAACAATCTTCTTGCTAATGCAATAAAATTTACGCCTGAAAATGGTAATATTTCAATAAATATTACTGAAGGGAAAAAACTGCAAATTGCTGTTATTGATTCAGGTGTAGGAATACCTGAAAAAGTAAGGAAAAATATTTTTTCTGGTTTTTCTCGCAACAGCTCCATAGGAACAGACGGAGAAAAAGGCACCGGACTAGGATTAGGTATTGTAAAAAAAATAATAGATGCTCATGGCTTCACAATCGATGTAAAATCCCAGGAAGGCAAAGGCTCAGAATTTATAATTAGCATCGAAAAATGATGAAATATAAAATTGCAATTTATAGTTTACTGGCAATCTTATGTTTATCATGCACTAATACGGAGAAAATGGTTATTCAGCAAAGCACGGAGCAGGTTTCTATTGTGGATTATGTAAACCCTTTAATGGGAACAGATTCGAAATACAGTTTGTCTAATGGCAATACATATCCGGCAATTGCAATGCCATGGGGTATGAATTTTTGGACTCCGATGACATCAAAAATGGGTGATGGATGGACTTATAAGTACAATGAAAATAAAATTAGAGGGATTAAACAAACTCATCAACCAAGTCCATGGATTAATGATTATGCTGCTTTTTCAGTTATGGCAGTTACAGGAAAGTTAAAATTTAATGAAGATGAAAGAGAATCTTGGTTTTCACATAAAGCCGAAACAGTAAAACCATATTACTATAAAGTATATTTAGCAGATTATGATGTTGTTGCAGAAATTTCTCCTGCTGAACGTGCGGCACATTTTAAATTCACCTTTCCCAAATCAGATTCAGCTTACATTATGTTAGATGCCTTTTTTAAAGGATCGATGGTAAAAATAATTCCTGAGAAAAGAAAAATTATTGGATTTAGTCGAAATAATAGTGGAGGTGTTCCTGATAACTTTCATAATTATTTTGTAATAGAATTTGATAAAGACTTTGAAATGACCCATACCTGGGCTGATGGTTGGAAATTGCAAAAAAATTCTTTATTTAGTGAGGGACAGCATGTGGGAGCTATTGTAGGCTTTAAAACAAAAAAAGGAGAAGTTGTACATGCAAAAGTTGCTTCATCCTTTATTAGCCCCGAGCAAGCATTACTCAACTTAACCAGAGAAATAGGACAAGATTCATTTGAGGATACCAAACAAAAAGCCAAAAACAATTGGGAAAAGGAGTTAAGCAGAATATTTATTGAGGATAATAATACTGATAATCTCAAAACATTCTATTCTTGTTTATATAGAGTCCTGCTGTTTCCCCGAAAATTCTATGAATTTAATGATAAAAATGAAGTTGTTCATTATAGCCCTTATAATGGTGAAGTTTTGTCTGGGTACATGTTTACCGACAATGGGTTTTGGGACACTTTTAGAGCTGTTTATCCTTTTTTCAATTTGATGTATCCTGAGTTGAATGGCAAAATCATGAATGGGCTTGCTAATACTTTCAGAGAATCAGGGTGGTTGCCCGAATGGGCAAGTCCCGGACACAGGAATTGTATGATAGGTTCAAATTCTGCTCCGATTATTTCAGATGCATTTTTAAAAGGGTCAATCGATGAAGATGCAGAAGTACTTTTCGAAGCAATTCTAAAAAATGCAACTGTTGAAGATGGAAGACCTACAAATTCAGTAGGAAGAGAAGGTCTTGATTATTATAATACACTTGGTTATATCCCGTATGACGTAGGTATAAATGAAAATGCAGCACGAACATTGGAATATGCTTATGCTGATTTTACTATTGCAAAAATGGCTGAAAAATTGGGCCAAGATAAAATTGCTTCTAAATATTTTAAGCAATCCATGAATTACAAAAATGTGTTTGACCCATCAACAAATCTAATGAGAGGTAAAAATGAAGATGGTAGTTTTCAATCTCCGTTCAACCCACTAAAATGGGGTGATGCTTTTACAGAAGGAAACAGCCTACACTACACATGGTCGGTATTTCATGATATTCAAGGACTAATTGATTTGATGGGTGGAAATGCTGAATTTATTACACAACTAGACGGAGTTTTTGAAATGCCTCCTGATTTTGATGATTCATATTATGGATTTACTATTCATGAAATAAGGGAAATGCAAATTGTTAATATGGGTAATTATGCTCATGGGAATCAACCCATTCAACACATGATTTATTTATATAATTATGCAAATGTTCCTTACAAAACTCAAAAGAAAATTAGAGAAGTGCTCACTAATCTTTATTCTGCAACACCCGATGGATACTGTGGGGATGAAGACAATGGGCAAACATCGGCATGGTATGTATTTAGTTCCTTAGGATTTTATCCGGTTACACCAGGTACTGATCAGTATGTAATTGGGAGCCCATTATTTAATAAAGCAATACTAAGCCTTGAAAATGGTAATAAGTTTACAATTATTGCAAATAATAATAACAGTAAAAATTACTACATAAAATCAACTTCTTTGAATGGAAAGAAATATAATCATAACTATATTAAATTTGATGATATACAAAATGGAGGAGAGTTTATTTTTCAATTAACTGATAGTCCAAATCTGGATTGGGGCGGACAGATAGAAGATGTACCATATTCATTAAGTATTGAAAAACAAAATGAAGAATATTTAAATGAATAAAAAACCATCTGTAACAATTATACCAAATAAGTTTATCCCTGCCCCAACAATTTCTTAACCAGATCAGCACGGCCAAGTTTCATTAAACTATTTTTAATCTTGTTTCTGTATTTGGGTTTATACCAAAAAAAATACATGTGCTGCCGTTCCTTTTGCTCTTTAGTATGTGCCACATATACAGGCTTTAAGTCATAAGGATTTACACCTGTATAATACATTACGGTAGCATTGGTCATTGGAGTTGGTGTAAATGTTTGCACCTGTTCAAGCTGAAGTCCTGCTGCTTTGGTATCAGCGGCAAGTTGTGCCATATCCTGCTCCGTACTTCCCGGATGACTAGAAATAAAATATGGTATTATTTGCTGCTTTAGTCCTGCCTTTTCGCTGATGGCTAAAAATTCCTTTTTAAATGAATGGTATAGATTGAAGGATGGTTTACGCATAATCTTTAACACATTTTCTGAAGTATGCTCAGGTGCTATTTTGAGTCTCCCCGATACATTCTTTGTAATAACCCTTTGCAGATATTCATGTAAATCGTCGCCACCATTAACATTACACTCTTTCATTAGTAAATCATACCTGATACCACTACCAATAGAAACCTTTTTTATTTCAGGAAGTGCTTCAACCTTATCATAAAGTTCAAGCAATGGTTTATGCGATGTGTTTAAATTAAAACATATTTTCGGGAATATACACGATGGTCGTTTACACCAATCACAAATGCTAAGATCAACCCCTTGCATACGATACATATTTGCAGAAGGACCTCCTAAATCTGTAAGATAACCTTTAAAATCAGGTAATTGCACTACTTTTTTAGCCTCTTCAATAATGGATTTGTTTGAACGAGAAGAAACAAACTTCCCCTGATGAGCCGAGATAGTACAAAAGCTACATCCGCCAAAGCATCCACGATGGATATTTATGGAGAATTTAATCATTTCATAGGCAGGTATTGGTCCTTTATTATTATATTTAAAATGAGGCAGCCTTGTATACGGAAGATCATAAATACTATCAATTTCCTTTTCTTTCAAATATGGGATTGCCGGATTTACAACAAGGTAATTATCTTCTATTTGTTGTATTAACCTATAAGCAAACACTTTATTCGACTCAACCTCAATCACTTTAAAATTACGTGCAAATACAAGCTTATCTTTTAAACACTCATTGTGAGAAGCAAGATGTACAGTTTCCCATTTTTTATTTAAAGGGATATCTGATATAGAATTAACCAAAAAAGCTGTTTGAGGAATTGTATTTAGTTTATTAAAGGGCACACCCTTATTCAAGAGATTAACAATCTGAGTTATGGGTTTCTCACCCATACCGTAAACCATTAAATCGGCACCCGACTGCCACAACATACTGGGTTTTAATTCATTTTTCCAATAATCATAATGTGTGAACCTTCGCATTGAGGCTTCTACACCACCAATTATTACCGGAGTATCAGGGAAAATTTCCTTTAAAATTTTTGTATAAACAATTGTTGGATAATCAGGCCTGAATCCAGACTTATTATCAGGCGTATATGCATCATTAGATCTTAATCTACGATTGGCTGTATAATGATTAACCATCGAATCCATAACGCCTGCACTTACTCCAAAAAACAAACGAGGTTTTCCCAGCTTTTTAAAATCTCTAAGGTCATCGCGCCAATTTGGTTGTGGAACAATAGCAACTTTTAAACCTAAATCTTCAAGTACACGGCCAATTACAGCCATACCGAACGATGGATGATCAATGTAAGCATCACCTGTAAACAGAATAACATCAAGCTGATCCCACCCCCTTTCCTTAACTTCCCTTGCCGTTGTTGGAAGCCATCTTTGCTTTTCTGAATTATTCATATTCTCAAATACTTTTAAGACCTTCCAGAATGCGTAACTCCTGAAAGAGTCTAACATAAACTACTACTATTCCTGCAAAACACCAACAAATTCATCTTCGCTAGTTGATTTTAATGGAAGAATCTGATTTAAACAATATTAACTCTTCCAGGTCGTGCCAACTCTGGAAGGTTTATTAAACACCCATATCCCCTTCAAATACTAATTCTGCAGGTCCTCTTAACCACACGTCAGTAAACTTGTCTCCGTCATGATTAAAACTT
>Ga0208900_1000755_pt1 | contig 19322 bp, 15 predicted proteins | sample AntAceMetag02UKK_FD_184763 | JGI IMG/M metagenome (GOLD analysis project Ga0208900, IMG submission 184763) | Saline lake microbial communities from Ace Lake, Antarctica - Antarctic Ace Lake Metagenome 02UKK (SPAdes) (version 2) | ecosystem: Environmental > Aquatic > Non-marine Saline and... | reverse complement strand
GAAGCGTTGTTCATGCATCTTCCCGGATTAAAGGTGGTCATGCCCAGTACCCCTGCCGATGCCAAGGGGCTTTTGATCCAGGCGATCCGTGATGATAACCCCGTGGTTTTTCTGGAGCACAAAATGCTTTATGCCATGGAAGGAGAGGTGCCTGAAGGCGAATACACCATCCCCTTTGGCAAGGCCGATATCAAGCGAGAAGGCACAGACGTTACCGTTGTGGCAACGGCCAATATGGTCCATACCGCCCTTGGTGCAGCTGAGAAGCTTGCCGGGGAAGGCATAAGCCTGGAGGTCGTGGACCCGCGTACACTCTACCCACTTGATGGGGAGACCATTTTTGAATCGGTTAAAAAAACCCATAGACTGGTGATTATTCACGAAGAGGTGAAATTTGCCGGATCAGGGGCTGAAATAGCAGCTCAGGTGGCTGAAGAAGCATTTGATTACCTGGATGCACCGATACTACGGGTAGCTGCACCTTACTGCCCAGTTCCTTTTTCACCGCCGCTGGAGCAGGCTTATATCCCAAGCGAACAGCAGCTCATTGATGCAGTAAAAAAAGTAATGGCGTAGAGTACGGTTTATGGGGGGCTTGCCCGGATGGTTGTCCGGGCAAGCCACTCACCACTGGTTAAAAAAAATGAACAAGGGTTCACCATGACATTGATCGGTATCATTGCCAACCCGGCCTCGGGAAAGGATATTCGTCGGCTTGTCGCTCACAGCAGTGTGTTTGACAATCAGGAAAAAATTCGCATTGTTCGCCGCATCCTTTTGGGCCTTCAAGCCGTTGGCATCCGTCGCGTGGATTATATGCCTGATTACCACGGGATTGTGGAACGAGCCCTGGACGGGTTGCAGGTCGATCTTGCGGTTGAACGGCTTAACTTCGACACCAAGGCAGATCAGCGAGACTCCATCAAAGCGGCCCAAATGCTGTCGGATGAAGGGGCCGGTTGCATTATCACCCTGGGCGGTGACGGGACCAACCGGGTTGTGGCCAAGGCAGCAGGGCAGGTGCCGATTATGCCCCTGTCAACCGGAACAAACAACGTGTTTCCCTACATGATTGAAGGAACGGTGGCAGGACTTGCAGCGGGCCTGATCGGTACCGGAAAGGTCTCCGGAAAAGAGGGGACTTTTCAATCCACCCGCCTGGAGGTCATTGTTGAAAAACAGGTTGTGGATATTGCCGTTGTGGATGCAGTGATCAGTACGGATGTATTTATAGGGTCCCGAGCTATATGGAAAATGGATAAAGTAAAACAAATTTTTCTAAATCGCTGTCACCCTGCAAGCATTGGTTTTTCTTCCATTGGGGGGATGCTGCGTTCCATCGCTCCGGACGAGCCTTTGAGCATGGCTCTGGAATTGGGGAAAACCGGACGGCCGGTTATGGCGCCCATCGCACCTGGAATTATTGAAACTGTGTTCATTGAATCCATGCAATTGATGGCAGCTGGTGAACAGATGGATATCACCACGACACCTTGTGTCGTGGCCTTGGATGGAGAAAGAGAGGTTGAAATCAAAAAGGGGCAAAAGGCTGCAATACGTCTTTCCACAAAGGGCCCCTTGGTTGTGAATGTCGGTGGAACAATGAGGGTTGCAATGGAAAAGAAAATTTTTGCACCGATGGTATAAACACCCAAGTCGCTCCACCGACACCACGAATATTTAAAATGATATCATGCCGCCCCCCCCGACGGGCAATGGGCCCGGCCCGGAACCGTAGACGGCTCAATTGGCCGGTTCCTATTACCCATCGGGGGGGGCTCTGCTGAGGGTGCTCGGAAGTTTTATTTTCTAATAAAAAAAAACAGTTTATTGGTTTGGTTCGAGGTGCTTGCAAACCAATCAGGAGTTTCAACTGACATGGTTCCCATGACGATGAACTTCAGATTTCACTGAAAAATATATAAAAAGGGGAGTAGTAAAATGACGTTAAAGGCAGCTTTTATTTTTTTGGCACCCGATGTTGATCCTGATAAAGATCGACAAACGGTGGTGACACCACAGGTAGAATTGACAGCGGTTGCGGTGTGCAACTATGCGGAGGCTGAAATTCTTGCCGTTAAACTGGTTGAAGAAGGAATAGAGGCCATTGAATTGTGTGGTGGTTTCGGTAACATGGGAACTGCACGTATTGCCCAGGCTGTGGCCGGAAAAGCGGCTGTGGGTGTGGTGCGTTTTGACGGACATCCCGGCCTTGGCGGGAAAAGTGGTGACGAGCTGTTTAAATGAAGATATTAAAATTTTTTGTATTGGGTCTCTTACTTGTTATTGCACAAATGCCTGCAATGGGTGGAGAAGCTGCGGCCGGAAATACCAATGCCCAGTGCATGGAATGTCACGAGGAGATGGCGGCGGATCACGCCGCATCCCTGCACAAGGATATTGCATGTCTGGAATGTCATATCCAGGCCGTTGAAGAAGATCATGAAGAGGTGGCCAAGGTTGATTGCCGCCAATGCCACAGCCCCCACGATGAAAAGATGCTCCATGATGCCCACACCCGGGTTACCTGCATGGCCTGTCATCTGAAGGGCGGCATTCCTGAGGTAAATTCCGAGTCAAAAACCATTGTTTTCTCCGGTCAATTACAGCCTGGGAGTACATTATCGATTCATCAGTCAATACAGCCCCAAACAGAAATGTCATGCCGAAAATGCCATTTTAAAGGCAATTTACTGGGCGCATCATCCACGACACTTCCAGCTAAAAGTGTTCTTTGCATGCCCTGTCATGTGGCCACGTTTTCTGTGGGCGATGTAACCACATTGCTCTCTTTATTTATATTTCTGGCAGGCATGGCCGGACTTGTTTCCATCTGGTTTTCGGGAACAAGGGGGGGGCAGGCCCATGGATCCGAAATAGAAACAACCCCAAAATCCCGATTTAATGTTGGTGCTTCCTTTAAGGTTTTCCTGGAGTTAATTCTACTCCAAGGGCTTTTTAAGCGGTCTAAGACCCGTTGGATCATCCATGCACTGATCTTTTTTCCGTTTCTTTTTCGCTTGGCATTTGGGTTGAAAACCCTTGTTTTGTCATTGGTTTTTCCCAACTGGGCCATTACCCATGCCCTGATGGATAAGAACCATATCATTCATGCCTTGTTTTTTGATGTGACCGGTGTGATGATCCTTGCAGGCACGGTGGCTGCCGTTATCCGAAAGAAAACGGATGCCAAAGAAACCATTGCCTCACTGCCTGAACCCGGACGGGGAATGCCTTTCCTCATTGGTCTGATGGTTGTGATTGGGTTTATTCTGGAGGGGATGCGCATTGCCATGACCGGATCGCCCGATGGATCGGGAGGGGCATTTATAGGGTATAGTACCAGCCTGCTTTTTAAAGGGATGACCGGGCTGACCGATGTGTACGCTTATGTGTGGTATGCCCATGCGATTTTGGCAGGGGCTTTTATTGCCCTGATACCCTTTACGCGAATGGCCCATATTATAACAGCCCCCATTGTCCTGATTCTCAATGCAAGATCCCGGACAAAGGATCGTTCTGGAAACTGATTTTTACTCAATGATCAAGTTTTAAAAGGAGTAACCATATGGAAATAGACGGATATCAAATGCCCGAAGATTTATACTACGAGAAAAATCACTATTGGGTGCGTGCAGAAGGAGACCTTCTGGTCATGGGAATGGACGATTTTGCCCAAAAGATGGCTGGGGATATCGTCTTTGTAAAACTTCCCTTTGCAGGTAAGAAACTTAAAATTGGTAAAAAATTTGCCCAGGTGGAGTCCGGCAAATGGCTGGGTAAGGTCTATGCTCCGGTTAACGGTGAGTTGGTGGAGGGCAATGAGGCCCTTGAGACCGACCCATCCCTTATCAATCAAGATTGCTACGGGGCAGGATGGATGTATAAGATCAAGCCGGCTGACATGGGTGACGTCGAAAACCTGATCCATGGTAACGACGCGATTACAAAATGGCTTACTGCCGATATTGAAAAATATAAAGAAGACTGACAATGGCACAGACAGATTACAGCGTCATGGAAATTCTACAGATGGATGCCTGCACCGGCTGCAGCCTTTGCACGGATGTGTGTCCAACGGTTTCGGCCACAGGGGATGGGCAGCTATCCGCTGTTTATCGGTTGAATGAACTGCGTCGGATCATGTGGTCTCGTTCAGGCATTTTGAAACGATTTTTCGGCAGGCAGGCCCCCACCGAATATCAGCTGAAACACTTCAGTGATACGGTGTTTCGCTGCACCCTCTGCGGCCGTTGCCAGCAGGTGTGTCCGTCGGGTATTCACCTGAAAGATATTTGGGTGTCCCTTCGCCAGGACCTGGTTCATGGCCATACCTATCCCGAAAAAGTGGACATGATCGCCGAGAACCTTGAGCAAAGTCACAACGTTTTTGACGAGGACAATGAGGAGCGAGCCGAATGGGTAGAGGACATGCCCGATGCTCCGGATCATGGGTATGTTAAAGATCAGGCCGAGGTAGTTTACTTTACCGGTTGTGTTTCAGCTTATTTCCCCATGGCCCAGGCCATTCCCATGGCGCTGGTGGAGATTTTTAATAGGGCCGGGGTTGATTTTACCCTTTTGGGAGAAGAGGAGTGGTGTTGCGGTTTTCCCATGCTGGGTGCCGGGCTCAGGGATCAGGCCCATGAGCTGATTGATCACAATGTTAAGGCCGTTCGGGAAAAAGGGGCCCGAAAAGTGGTTTTTTCCTGTCCCTCCTGTTACCAGATGTGGCATGAACACTATCCCGGGGAATTTGAACTTTACCATGTGACTCAATTTATTAACGAATTGGTCACCTCTGGTCAACTTTCGTTCAAAGACCAATCCTTGAAAGTGACCTATCATGATCCCTGTGATCTGGGTCGGGGAAGCGGGGAATACCAGGCTCCCAGACAGATTCTTCGCTCCATACCAGGTGTTGAACTTGTGGAACTTGCCCATAATCGGGAAAACTGCCTGTGCTGTGGTGGAGGAGGCAACCTGGAGATGATCGATGCAGGCCTTTCCGGTGATATTGCCAAGGCCAAAATTGAAGAGGCCATGCAAACCGGAGCCAATGCCATTGTAACGGCCTGCCAGCAGTGTGTTCGCACCATGACCGGGTATGTCAGAAAAAACAAGGTGCCCATTGATGTGATGGATATTACACAACTGGTTCAAAAATCCCTTGCAGATGAGGATCTTTCCACCCATGAATAACTATCAAACCATTGTTCGATTGACAGAGAAGGGAGCGGATGTCCACTCCGGGCCGGTCAATTTTACGGTGTCCCGTCGTGACAGCCTCGGGACTGCCTATGGGTGTCCAATGGCATATATGGCCGGGGCATTGGGCAGTTGAATTGTGTTAACTCTGTCTGCGGTCGCAGATCATAAAAAGATGGTCATTGAAAAACTTGAAACAAAGGTTCTTTGCATAACGGGAGATCGTATCTCCCTTTCCGCTCGCTTTATCATTGAAATTGATTTGGGTACAGGCTTAACCCAAAGAGAGCAGACTATCTTGCTAAACTCTGCCCGGAACTGTGAAGTAAGCAAACTACTTACAGGAAACATTGAGATTGATTACCAGTTAGGGTTTACTCAAAAATAAGTTATCAATTTTGGGAGTTTAGGGTTTACTCAAAAATAAGTTATCAATTTTGGGAGTTGAGTCGCCTGTCTTGCAAGGCGTGAAAATGCAGGCATATCAGGAATATGCCGACCATTTTTGTTATATAATCAGGTCACAACGCAGCAGGACAGGATGAATCGGTTACCAAAATGTTAAGTCGTTTTTGAGTGAGCCCTTAGGTACCCCATGACAGGAGATGTATGAAAACCTGGAGACTATTAGACACGCCACCCATGACCGCAGCTGAAAACATGGCCATGGACGAAACCCTGCTGGAACTTAAAGGCCAGGGCAAAAGCCCGGACACCATCCGCTTTTTACAGTTTTCGCCAAGGGCGGTCCTGGTGGGTTTCCACCAGGCCATTGCCGAGGAAATCCGCATGGATTATTGCCGGGCAAACCAGATTGATGTAAACCGGCGCATTACCGGTGGCGGTGCCATCTTCTTTGATGAGAATCAATTGGGCTGGGAAGTCTTTTGTGAGAAATCTTATTTTAATACCCCCGTCCCTAACATGACTCTCTTCAAAGCCCTGTGTGATCCCGTGGTGAAAGCGCTTGAGATGTTGAACATCCATGCCAAGTTCAGGCCCCGCAACGACATAGAGGTCAATGGACGCAAGATTTCAGGTACCGGCGGTACAGAGTCTGATGAAGCGTTTATGTTCCAGGGAACCATGCTGGTGGATTTTGACGTGAATACCATGTTGAGGGCGTTGCGAATCCCGGTGGAAAAACTCAAAGCCAAGGAGATTGACTCGGTGAAGGATCGGGTTACCTGCCTGAAATGGGAGCTGGGCTATGTGCCCTCCCTTGCCTGCATTAAACAGGCGGTGACGACAGGGTTTGAACAATGTCTGGATATCCAGCTGGAACCCGGTGGGTTGACCCATGAAGAAGAGACGCTTTTCCAGAAAAAATTATCTCATTTTAGGGCTCCTCAATGGATTGGGGGAGTTCATCCGCGTTTCCAAAAGCGTGAGTCCGTGCAGGCAACCTACAAGGCTCCGGCTGGCATGGTGCGATTTACCCTGGTGATTAACCTGCCCCAAAAGCGATTGAAAGATATCTACATTACGGGTGATTTTCTCTCCTTTCCCGTCAGTGCGCTTTATGATCTTGAGTCAGAACTTAGGGGCGCTCCCCTTGATCGCGATTATCTGTATGGGATTATTCGTAATTTTTTTGACCAGGATCGTATTCTCATTCCAGAATTTTCCTTTGAGGATTTTATCAAGCCCCTGGATCTGTGTCTTGAGAAAATCGCTATTTCAGCATATGGCATTCCTTTGGAGCATTGCAATTTGATCTCTGTTACCAACGGGTCGTTTGAAGAGGTGATAAAAAAGAAACCATCGGTGCTGCTGTTGCCCTATTGTGCCAAACTCACTGATTGTAATTTGCGATACGAAAAAGGGTGTAATGTCTGTAAAAAAGACCCCTGTTCCATCGGTCCGGCATGGATCATGGGACAGAACAGAAAAATGAAGGTCATCAGCATTGTCAGCTTTGAAGACCTCTGGGAAGAATTAATGCAGATGAAAAAGGACGGTGTCCACTCCTATATCGGTTGCTGCTGCCAGCCGTTTTTTGCCAAGCACGTGGATGATTTTAAAAAATCTGGTTTGCCTGGGATCTTGCTGGATATCGACAACACCACCTGCTACGACCTGGATCAGGCCAAAGAAGCCTATGCCGGAAAATTTGAAAGTCAGACCCAGGTGAACCTGGAGTTGTTGCAGGTTGTGATGGATACGGCCGTGGGGATAGAAGCCGGAGAAGTGTGCAACCATGAGGGCTGAAGAGTGGGATATCCTGGTGGTGGGTGGAGGGCCAGCCGGTGCAAGTTCGGCATTGTCTGCGGCCAGACAAGGGGCAAAGGTGCTGCTTGTGGAATGTCGGCAACACATTGGGATGCCCGTACAGTGTGCTGAATATGTTCCGGCCATGCTCAAAGGCCAATTGGGACTGAAGGGCGATTATATTGTCCAGAAAATAGAGGGAATGCGAACTTTTGTACCCGGGCAGGCCGTTAAAGAGATGGCAGCTCCGGGGTATATCATCCGTCGTGAGCTGTTTGATCAGACCCTGGTTAACGCTGCCCGAAAAGCCGGGGCCATTGTAAAATGCGCCACCCGAGCTACTTCAATGACTCCGGACGGGGATGTAACGCTGGCCCCCAGGGACGGGACGGCATACAGGGTTCGTCCCAGGGTGATCATAGGGGCGGATGGTCCCCGGTCTACCATTGGTCGCTGGGTGGGTTCCGTGAACCATCATCTGCTGCCCGGTGTTCAGAAGACCCTACCTTTGATAGCCCCTCTTGACCATACTGAAATTTATTTTGATCCCCGAATTATCGCCGGGTATGGATGGTTGTTTCCCAAGGGCAAGGTGGCCAATGTGGGACTTGGCATGCTGCGTCCCGAAAAAGGTCAGCCCCGTCTGGGGGAGGTCCTGGATGCGTTTATCCACCGGCTGGAAACCGATGGTAAAATTCGGGGTGGGCCGGTGGCCCATGCCACCGGTTGGATACCGGCCGAACCGGTACGCAATGCCGTGCATGGTAATGTTGTTCTGGTGGGAGATGCCGCTGGCCATACCCATGCGATTACAGGAGCCGGTATATTTACCGCCGTGACCTGCGGCGAGCTGGCCGGGACACATGCCGCAGCGGCTGTAACTGCCAATGACATGACTATATTAAATGACTATGACCGTGAGTGGCAGGATTTGTTTGGTGATACGCTGACACGGGCCCATTGTCGCCGGAAACAGATGGAAACGGACTGGAACTCATTTAACACCATTGTGAAACGGTGCTGGGTCGCTTTTCGGGAGTATTATGTCTGAATTTAATCAGCGTTTGAAGATGGCCAGGGAAATGTCCTGGCAGCATTTCGGTAAAAAGATTGTTTTTTATCTGCCTGGAATGTTTGTGCAGAACGGTGTCAGCGGGAAATATCCTGCCATTTCAATCACCGGGAATGAATGCGCACTTATGTGCGACCATTGCCAGGGGAAACTTTTAACGTCCATGATCCAGGCACCTGCGCCTGAAAAACTTATAGACATGTGCCTGACGCTTGATGCTAAAGGAAACAACGGGGTACTCCTCAGCGGAGGATGTGATGTTTCAGGTCACCTGCCATGGGATCGATTTATTCCTGCCATTAAAGAGATTAAGCAGCGTACGAATCTATTTATTTCCATTCATAGCGGATTGATGGATGAAAAAGAAGCCCTTGGCTTGAAGCAGGCCGGTGTGGACCAGGCCCTGATTGATATCATCGGTGATGATGAGACATTTCAAAGAATGTACCATGTCCCTTTCGGGGTGGAGCGAATCCTTGATACCATGGCCTGCCTTGAACGGGCCAGCCTGCCTGTGGTTCCTCATATTGTCTGTGGCCTGAATTACGGCATTATCCAAGGAGAGAGCCAGGCCATTGAAATGATCGCTGATTTCAAGGTGGAACAGTTGGTGATCGTTTCTCTCATGAGCATCCCGGGTACACCGGCCTGCCGGGCCATTGCCCCCCCAGCCGAGACTGTGACAGACATCATTGCTCAGGCGCGCATTAAAATGCCAACCACCCTTATCAGTCTTGGCTGTGCCCGAAGACGGGGCGACTATTCCCTGGAAACTCTGGCCATTGATGCCGGGGTGAATCGCATGGCCCTGCCTTCGGATGAGGCTATTGCCCGGGCCAAACATTATGATCTTGAGATCCATTATCAGAAAACATGCTGCTCCGTCACCCGGGATCTCTTTGGATCGCCCTGGGGAGCTGAATAGCTTATCAGGATTTGATCATAACTTTGGCCATCCGACACAATCTGGTGGGCCACAGAGTTGTGATCAAGCCCTTAGAATAAGGACCAGACACCATGAAAGAACATCAAGAAGAGAAAACCGAAAGCCCTGAATATCTGCGCATGAGCCTTGCCGCAGCGATGACCCTTGGATTTAAACAGGGGCTTTTTTATAGAAATGCCAGACTCCACTGTATCAACCTGCTGCTGACATACAACAGCGGCTGTGCGGCACGTTGCGCTTACTGCGGTTTGTCCAACAAACGATCCGGACAATACGGTGATAAGAGCTTTATTCGGGTGGACTGGCCCACCTATCTCACTACCGAAATCATCCAGCGCATTGCCAAGCGACAACAGCGTGTCAAACGGATCTGCATATCCCAGATTACCAATAAACGCTGCATCATCGATACCCTGACCATTTGTCGGCAACTGCGGGCAAGTTTTGACATTCCTGTATCGTTGCTGATTTCTCCCACCATTGTCACCTTGCAGGATTTAAAGGATTTTAAAACTGCCGGGGCTGATAAAATAGGCGTGGCCATTGATCTGGCCACACCGGAATTGTTTGACCAGTATCGCGGCAGCGGAGTGGGAGGGCCACATTCCTGGGAGACATACCTGGAACGCCTGACCCAGGCCATTGACATATTCGGAGTCCGGAATGCCGGGTCTCATTTTGTCACCGGAATGGGAGAAACAGAAAAACAGATGGTGGAAATCATGCAAAGGATTCAGGACATGGGCGGCTGGACCCACTTGTTTTCGTTTTACCCAGAACCGGGCTCCAGTATGTCGGATCATCCCATGCCAGCCATGGATCACTATCGCCGCATCCAGTTGGCCCGGTATATCCTGGATGAAAAGTTGAGCCGTGCGGAATACTTTGTCTATGATCACAATGAAAAGATAGTAGATTTCGGCCTTTCCAGCCAACAACTGAACCAGGTAATTGACTCTGGTCAACCCTTTCAAACCAGCGGTTGCGAGGGATATGACGGCCAGGTAGCCTGCAATCGGCCCTTTGCCAATTCCAGGCCGGGCCCCGGGATGCGTAATTATCCGTTTGAGCCGGATGAGACAGATATTCAATTGATTCGAAAGCAATTGTACTCCATTGAAGCAGTGCTGACGCATGAACCAGTAAACCTTTAGATATCAATCTTTTATAAAATAATTTTTCGCACTGATTTGGGTGACATAAATTAATAACTCATTAATTTAAAAGTAAATCACAAAAAATATCATACGTCAGCACTGCATTGAAGCATGAGAAAGTTTTAAGTGATAATCCTGAACCATGCATCTGTGAAAAGAGGAGGTATTGAAAGTCCTTGTAAATATTCTTAATAAAATATAATGTTATCCGATAAATAATTTGCATTCAGCTGACCATAGGCCTTGTATAAAATGCCAAAATCCGGGAAATCATCAGTGATGGAAATCGCAGGGTGCCCGGAACGCAAAGGGAAAAAAATGTATAGCCTGATACGCAAACATAATAAGTTTCGTTTGGAGGAAAATAGCCGGAAAACGGGCTCGGATAACATCATTAAATCCTTTTTCAGCCCCAAATGGTTTGGCTATACCTGGCAGGTGCTTTCCAGGACGGAAAAGAAAACATGGGCTGAATTTATAGAGTCCGGACAGGTGAATAATCCCAGATTCAATGAAAAGATCCTTCAATCCTGGCGCCGGAGCCAACAGGCAAAAGTTGACCCCTATAGAGGGATCTGTGAAAAATTCCTCTCCCAACGGGAATTGGAAAAAAGCTCCCAACGTCTCACAGACCTGGCAACACCGATTATGGACAACCTTTACCATAGTGTTAAAGGCTCTGGTTTTATAATTGTTCTGGCGGATATGGATGGATATGTCCTTCGAACCATGGGAGAGTTAACCGAGTTGAGGCAGGCGGATAAATTAAAATTCGTACCAGGTGCCAATTGGGGAGAAGAATTTGTTGGCACAAATGCCATCGGAACCGCACTTGCCTTGAAGTATCCCGTCCAGATTACGGGACCGGAACATTATTGTGAAAGTCATCAACAATGGACCTGTTCTGCCGCGCCTATCAGAAAACAGGATGGAGAGATCATCGGGTTTCTGGACATATCAGGCCCCCGTGAACTGGCCAATGATCATCAGCTTGCATTAATTGTTGCTGCAGTTCATGCCATTGAAGATCGAATCGTTTTGAATGAATCATGCGGCCAGCTATATGAAATTAATAAATATCTGGAAGCTGTGCTGAATTCTGTTTCCGACGGAATTATTTCAGTCAATGCACAGGGTATCATTACCGGCCTCAATAAAGTGGCAGCCAGAACCTTGAATCTTCATCCCAAAGAAGTGATGGGACAAACATTGACGGCATTTGTTTATCACAAAGACCGGCTACAGAATTTTTTTAAAACCAGGTCGGCGGGCATGATCAAAGACGAGATACGAATCAAGATGCCCTGCGGGCAGGGATCGTTTGTCGCGACTGCCAATCCGGTTTTTTCGGATAATCATGATAATATGGGTTTTGTTTTAACGCTGTCATCCACAAATCATTCCGCTTTGTCAAAGATCAAACCAGAGAATGGCACGCCTTGTTTTCGATTTGTAGATATTATCGGTGAAAGCCACGCCATCCAACAGGCCATTAAAAAAGCGAAACAAGTTGCCCCTGGACCTTCCACTGTTCTTATCCTGGGTAAAAGCGGCACCGGCAAAGAGCTTTTTGCCCAGGCCATCCATGGTTCCAGCGACTGCCGAAGTGGGCCCTTTGTGGCCGTCAATTGCGGGGCCATCCCCAAAGAATTGATCCAGAGTGAACTTTTTGGTTATGTTGATGGGGCGTTCACAGGTGCCAGGCGGGGGGGCTGTATTGGTAAGTTTGAAGCGGCTAACGGTGGAACCCTTTTCCTGGATGAGATTGGTGAAATGCCCTTGACGATGCAAATAAACCTGTTGCGGGTACTGGAAGTAAACGCGATCATGCCTGTGGGTGGTAAAAAGGCCATACCGATTAATGTCCGAATTATTGCGGCAACAAATAAAAGCCTTTTCGAGGAAGTTGCCAATGGACACTTCAGAGAAGATCTTTACTACCGGTTGAATGTCGTCAGTATTACCCTTCCGTCTTTAAAAGCCAGGGAAGGAGATATTAGACTGTTAGTGCATCACTGGACTGATAAAATATTCCGGAAATTAGGCCGAAACATCAAGCAAGTAGAGCCAGATGTTTTACATCTGCTTGAAAATTTTCATTGGCCCGGGAACATAAGGGAATTGGTCAATGCATTGGAGAGTTCTATAAACTTGATGACAGGTGAGATCCTTACCGTAAAAGATCTTCCCGCGTATCTGAGACAAGAACCGTCTGAAAAGCCCGGGATTGGCGAAGAAAAAATCATGACCTTGGATGTCCAGATAAAAGATAGTATTAAAAGGGCGCTTGTGTTTTATGAAGGCAATATCAGTAAAACGGCTAAAGCCTTGGGCATCGGCCGGAACACGCTTTATGATAAGATAAAAAAATATAATATTAAATGATATCGCAAAATTGTGAATGATTTTGGCTCATGACGGATTTGTGTGAAAATTCATAATTTCCAATGTGGGCGATAATTGTCGGAATAGTTTGTGCCCCCGGGTGGGGCACTATTGCATTTTTTAATTGTCCCCCCGCTGGGGGGAGAATTTGTTCTAAATTTTAAAATTCGGAAAAATATTCATGAAGCCTCTTCATGTAGTAAAGGTTGCGCCGGGAAAATTCCTGTAATCCTGGCCTGTTCAAAATCGCCGATTCTACGGAGGTTTTTGTCTTACACCTAATTTCTGTTGACATCCTTTAAGTTAGTCATATAATAAATTATAAATTTTTGACGGTAGTGCATAGTCTATTGATTATATTGTTGTTTTGTAATTTTATTTGTGTAAATTTATCTATTCATATTATTAGTTTTTTTTGGGGATTGCCAAATTCGAATAACGCCTGATTCAGTTCATTAACGATTAACTCTGAAAGTTGAGGTTTTAATGCTCATAAAAAATGATATGCCATTCAGTATAAGGCAATATTTGGGGCGTGGCCCCTCAACGTCCAAAGAAATTCAGGCAGCAACAGGCCTCAGCCAAAGTTCTGTGGCCCGCAAACTCAGAGGCCTAAAAGACAACGTTATCCAGTTGCAGAGGGGCCGATCAATAAAATATGTTTCAACATGCAATGCCTTTGGCGGTAATGACAAGTTGCCTTTGGGGATGGTCGATGCAAATGGGGACACTGTTTTAATTGCATTTATACGCCCGTTGAGGCATGGCGGCTTCTTTGTGGAGCCGAAAACGGATATGTCTGCCTTATTGTTGGGTGAAAATAAGGATGGCCTGTATGATGATTTGCCGTATTTCCTTTTTGACCTTCGACCTCAAGGGTTTTTGGGTCGTCAAATTGCCCGGGAGATGGCTTCTCAATGTGAGGATTTTCCACATGACCCAAGGTATTGGAATACCAACCACATGGGTCGTTATTTAATATCCAATGGAGATGATCTGCCGGGTAATTTTAAATTTGGCGAGCAGGCAATGCTACGTGTCAGGCGAAAACCCGTCATTGTTTCGGATGCTGACTATCCTGCCCTTGCCGACAGTGTAATGAGCGGAAATATTCCAGGGTCATCCGCCGGTGGCGAACAGCCAAAATTTACGGCTTATAACGGCAACAGTGCATCACAGGTAATTGTCAAATTCTCCCCCAAAGGAGACAATGAAATTGCAAAAAGATGGCGTGATATTCTAATCACTGAATATCATGCCGCTAAAATCATACATAATGAAATTTTTTCGGTTGCAGAAACCCGGCTTATTGAAATGGGTGAAAGATTTTTTCTGGAGACCCAACGATTTGACAGATTGAGAGAATATGGCAGGAAATCAATGATTTCGCTTCAGTCCATTGATGCTGAATTTACGGGACTGGGAAACAATTGGCCACAAGTTATGAATGCACTGTTTAAAAACGGAAAAGTGGGTGAGCAGGATGTTATTAAAGCAGAATCTTTTTGGTATTTTGGCTGTCTTATCAACAATACGGATATGCATTTAGGGAATCTGAGTCTGGCAATAGAGGGAGACATGTTCAAATTGCTACCGCTGTATGATATGTGTTCCATGGGGTTTGCACCTAAAAGCGGTGGGGAAGTTCAGCCGTTTGTTTTTGTGCCGCCTGAATCCAGAAATATCAACCTTCGTAAAGACCAGATGGAAAACATTAAAAGGATCGCACGTGATTTCTGGGAGAACGTAGGAAAAGATCAGCGGATTTCAGATAAATTTAAAAAATATTTACAAAAAGGAAACCCTGTTGATAGAAAAAGTTCGTAAAACGGGAATGTTGATCTGGAAATTGTAACCCTTTCAATTGGCCGGTGTCCACCATGTGTTTGAACACACAGTGGACACTATTTTAGTGATACTTACAATCCATCAAAGCTTTCTATCTGGTGCGTTTTCTTCCTGGCAGGATAACTCAGGAAAATCAGTCCAGCCCAAGCTTTTTAAGGGTTTCAGCCGTGGGAATACCATTGTTATCCCAGCCCTGAACCTTATAATAGTCATCCAGCATGGTTTGCAGATCACAGGTTTGACCTTTTGCAGGGCCTGCCGGTAACGGCTCATCCGTGATACGCTTGGGTAACGAATCATCTTTTCTGTCAAAGCCTGCGTTCACCAGAAACATGCGCTCTGCATTGGTGATACGTTCGGCTGCCAGGACCAGATCTTCAATGGTATAATCTGCCCCTGTGGCGGTGTTGAGATAGGTCAACATGCCGGTGGGGGACATGGTGCTGTCTTTTTCCGCCAGCATTCTGGCACCGAAAAAGATGCAAAGCCCTGCGGCATCCACAATGGCGGACAGATCCTGGATGCGCTTTGTGGGGCCTGCTTTGCCTTTTGTGGCCAGGGGATCCATGGAAAAAGTGGTGCCGAAGATCTCAAAATAAGCCGGATCGCCGCGCATGTGGGATCCCCCTATGGGTGATGTGGCATAGGCAAGGCCCATGGCCTTTGCCCCCCGGGGCTCATATCCCGGGAATTCCTGCTTTTTAGAGACCATGGCAAGTTCCGGATGGCCAAATCCATCTGCCAGGCGATAACTGCCCTCGGCAAGCTTGTTTCCAAACCCTTCACGATAGGCGGTCTGGCGGGTGAGTTCCACCAATGCTTCGCCATCTCCCCATTTAAGGGATCGTCCCACTTCGTCTTCGCTTACATAACCGCGCTCCACAAGTTCCATGGCACAGGCCACGGTGGCACCCATGGTGATGGTATCAAGACCCAGCTCGTTGCACAGATAATTGGCCTTTGCGATGGCGGCCAGATTATTGATCATGCAGTTGGAGCCCATGGCATACACGGTTTCATATTCAGGACCTTCGCCTTCTCCCTCAAATCCGGGTTCTGTGACCTTGGTGATTCTGCCACATTTGATGGGGCAACCAAAGCACCCCTGGTTTTTCACCAGATATTTTTCAGTGAGGGTGGTACCCTGGATATCTTCCCAGCCGTCAAAGGTGCCTTGTTGCCAATTTTTAGTGGGAAGAATGCCCTTTGCCTGGGTGACGGCTACCACACCGGCGGTGCCGTTAATGGTGAGGCCCACTGGTGTTTCCTTGGCATCACTGGTGTACTGGTTCAGGATTTTCTGGTTGAATTCCTTGAACGCGTCGGGCTCTGCCAGCTCAATCTTATCCTTGCCCAGCAGCACAACACCCTTGAGGTTTTTGGAACCCATCACGGCCCCTACACCAGATCTGCCTGCGGCACGGTGCTTTTCGTTCATGATACCTGCAAACAGAACCTTATTTTCCCCGGCAGGGCCGATGCAGGCCACCCGGGCTTTGGGGTCGGTTTCTGCAAGCAGCATGTCCGTGGTTTCAGGCACTGTCTTTCCCCAGATGTGCTCAGCGCTTTTTAGCTCTGCCTTACCCTTGTTGATCCAGAGGAAAACCGGTTTGGCCGATTTCCCTTTGAAGATGACACCATCGTAACCGGCTCGTTTCATCTCCCGGGGCATCATTCCCCCGGAGTTGGAGCAGGTCACGGCACCGGTCAACGGTGATTTGGTCATCACCATATACCGTGCACCGGTGGGGGCACCGGTGCCGGTGAGGGGACCTGTCATCATGATCATGAGGTTTTCAGGGGAAAAAGGATCACACGTTGGATCCATTTCTTTGTTCAGGTAATAAATACCAATTCCCCTGCCACCGATGTAATCCTTGGCAACCTTTGGGTCCAAAAATTCATCTTTAATTTCCCCGGTTGTCAGATCAACACGGAGAATTTTACCGATCCATCCTTTCATTAGAGACCCTCCTTTTCATGAAACAAAAAAAATCAGACACACCCCATTGGGTGGCAAATTGATCCATAACTGATTCCCTTTGTTTGTTTTTTATATGTTATAGTTAGTGTAGCATATAGTAGCCTGAAACAGATTTCAACATTAAACTGATTTTTTAAAAAAAAATTATGGCTTGACCGGGTTAAAAAAACACAAAAGCTATTATAGCTTATTATTAATAAATCAATAACTTTAACGCAATTTAAGGTGTCTCATTAATCCGATCAAGCCATAGTGATGGAAAGAATTGGGTAAGGGGCTGGAACAGATGAGTGCTTGTTTTAAATGAATGGGGAGATTATCTAATAATCCACACATATAGTTTTCAATATCTAATGAATATATATCGTTGATATCTCTGGGTTTTATGTTGAAGAATATATGCTCTGGTACTTATATGCTCACCAGGGCCAGGGTAAAAAAATCTACTTGCAGCGGGGCAGGCTTGGTTTATGGTGTTATTCATGGAAAAAAGGTGTGCCGGTTATTATGATTATGATATTTTGACACCGGAGATGCAGAGGGTATTATGGATGATAACCCAGGAAAAAGGGAGAAAATATTGAAAGACAGAATCAGATACGCGCCGCTTCGGGATAAAATCACCGATGCGGCCACCGCAGCCAGTCACATCGTGGATGGCACCAACGTGTTTATTTCCGGATTCACCGCCGGGTATCCCAAAATGATTCCCATGGAGCTGGCCCGTCGGGCAGAACAGGGGGAAGACTTTAAAATAAACCTCTATGCCGGGGCATCCACCGGAGAGCTGGTGGATGGTTTGCTCTCAAAAACGGATCTGGTCAATTGGCGGCGACCCTACATGAGTGACCGCACCATGAGAAAAAAGATCAACCAGGAAAAAATTCTCTTTAAGGATGATCATCTTTCCCGACTGTCTGCCCTGGTTCGTTCCGGTGATTGGGGAACGGTGGATGTGGCTGTGGTTGAGGCGGTGGCCATCACGGAAAAGGGGCATCTGGTACCCACCATGTCCGTGGGCAACACCCCCACCTATGTTAAGTACGCTGAAAAGATCATCATTGAGATGTCCGAAAGTGACCCCCGGGGACTTGAAGGTATCCATGATATTTTTATCCCCGAAGATCCCCCCTATCGCATGCCCATTCCCCTGTACCTGGAATTCCATCAAGACTGAAATAGATGTGGTTGGGCTCATTAACCATCTGAGTTTGAAGACCGGTGATGAAGTATTAATTACTGATTTGATCTATATCTTTTCAGTTCCGAACATTCCACAAGATGATCCAGAGTTTTTGCCGTAAAAACCTTTCCCCTTGTGGCCAGAATCATTTTTTTCATATCTTCCCTTCGAACCCCAAAGCCACGGCCTCCTATACAGGCAATCACTTCATATTTGGGATTATCCAAGGACCTTCCAGCAAGGCTTAACTCTCCAAGATGTTGAATGCGGGTGACCTTATCACGCGCTGTGCCATCGTCTTCTGTGATTTTTGCTTCTATGACAATCTGAGGATTAAATTCACTGGGTATGATGAAATCAGGTGTCTGGTCAAAGCCTTCAATACGTTCCGCTCGTTTGGTTTTACGAAAACTGACCCCTGCTCTGGTCAGCACGTCTTCGATTGCCGATTCCAGGCTGTCTCCAATGATATCACTTACCGAATCACGGTGACCAGCAAAAGGTCTGCCAATAAATCGCTCATATAAAAGCATGGCATAGGGCGCTCCAATCCGGGATAAATTCTTGATGCTGGAAATACCATGTTTCGTATCTGCCTTGTTTAATCTATGCAGTTGATCAATGTTGACTTCAGGTGCCCCTGCGGAAAGCAACTGGCATGCCGTTTGAACCATTGCCTCCACTCTTGTTTTTGTCACACCGTTTGTGCTCAGTTCCACATCCGGTGCCATTCTGATTTTACGATCCAGAGAACGAATAAATCCCTGGGTAACCGTCACGCCTGTTTTTTGAGTCGTAACATATCCCCACTCCGGCGGTGTAAATCCAAGCATGGTGCGAAGTACAATGATGGACATTGGCTCAGAAACAGTCACGGGATAAATAGTGGCAGGATCAAGCATAGAAAATCCGTTGGTGGCTGCTTTAAGTGCTTCATACCCTCCTTCAAAAGCCGGGTATTCAACAAATCCTGCTCCCTTTGGCATAACAAGAAATTCTGATTCCAGGCACGAAAAAACGGAATCAACATAGTTCTCAGGATTTTTGTTAATTTCTTCCAGGCTTGCTTTAAAAGGGAACATCAACATTTTTATCTCCATAATTGGAACGCGTTTTCTGCACTGAAAACAGGGAACTTTTCTTTGATTTTTCTTTGCCTGGCATGTCTATGAATCTCTCAATCTCAGCCCATCCGCCAAAAAATCGAATCCAATCCATCACCTTTACAATGCGTATTGCAGTTGCTTTTGTTTTATCCCAGTTATGCCGCAAGTTCCAGATGGCATGGCGAATGAGATGTCCATAGGCAACACACCTGATGTCGCCAC
>Ga0208900_1000754_pt1 | contig 19329 bp, 10 predicted proteins | sample AntAceMetag02UKK_FD_184763 | JGI IMG/M metagenome (GOLD analysis project Ga0208900, IMG submission 184763) | Saline lake microbial communities from Ace Lake, Antarctica - Antarctic Ace Lake Metagenome 02UKK (SPAdes) (version 2) | ecosystem: Environmental > Aquatic > Non-marine Saline and... | reverse complement strand
GGAGTCACCCCCAAGAAACTAAACTTAATTAAATACGGCAAGGGATTAACCTTTAAATTAAATCCAACATTCTGATGCACTGTCGATAATGGCTGATCTTAGAACCAAACCCCGATATGGCTTACATCCCCTACCCTGAAGGGATAGGGGTTTTACGCCATTCTTATAAAAATCCTCGACAGTCATAGATTTTCTGTGGCCTTAATGTTGCAATTGAGCAAGTTATAAAATAAAAACTGGAACCAAAATGTTAAATTTTCTTGATATCCGCACCCTTTCCATGGTTATGGGCGTCAGCATACTTATCTCCAGCATATCCATGCTCTCCTATTCATTTCATCGTAAAACATATATCAGTTTCAACTTTTGGATTGCGGCGCTCCTGTGCTGTGGTATAGGGCTTTTTCTCGTCAGCCTGCGGGACGTCCTCCCTGATTTTGTCAGCATTGTGCTGTCCAATGTATTCCTTTTATATGGTTTCTGCCTGTTTTATCTGGGCTTAAAGGTTATTGGGGACAAAAAAGGACGTATTTGTCTGCACATGGCTTTGATGACAGGTCTGTCTTTGACAGCATTTCCTTTTTTTACATACGTTTTTCCCAGTGTCAATATCCGGATATCGCTATTATCTTTTACCGGGGCCATTTATTTTATCCTCGACGCCCGTGTGCTGATCATGAAAAACGAAACAGAGCATGTCAAAGATAACATGTCGCTTATTATCAGCCTGATATTGTTGAGCATAGCCTTAACCCTGAGGGGGTTTTTCTATTTGTATCCAGGAAATATGGTAAATAGCTACATGAACTCCGGCTCTATCCAGGGCATTTTCCTGTTAGTGTTCATCATGCTTTATATCTCCTTTATCATGGGTCTTATGCAGCTTAATGCCCAGATATTGGAACAAAATTTATACCGGGAAGAAAAGCGACTGAGAGAGAGTGAAGAACGATACCGACAATTGGTGGAGGAATCCCGCCAGGGATTGATCATTGCCCGGAATAACCCAGTTCAATTCTGCTTTATCAGTGACCCCATGAAAATAATTTTGGGTTATACCCCCACAGAACTAAAAGAATTCACCCCCACTCAATTGATGCAATTAATTCATTTTGATGATCAAAAAAAATTTTTAGAAAATTTTCAAAACCGGGTAATGGGCAAAAATATCCCCCCCACCCAACAGTATCGCATCATTCACAAAACACTGGGAACTCGATGGATTGAAACATACAGTACCTTTATTGAATATGAGGGGAAACCGGCCATTCATTCCCATTTTTTGGATATTACCCCAAGAAAACAAGCAGAAGCCATCAATTCAGCCTTGTTTACAATTTCCAATGCCGTGAACACCGCCCCAAGTCTGGAAGCCCTTTACGCGTCCATTCATACCTGTCTTGGCACGATTATAGATGTGACCAATTTTTTCATCGCACTGGTGGATACCACTCGCAACACCCTCTATTTTCCCTATCATGTGGATACCACAGATGATGACTTTTCACCCATCACCGCTTTTGATACAGATAAGTCCCTGACAGGGCTGGTGGTTGCAAACTGCCAGCCCATCTTGTTGCAACAGGAAGAACTCATGGAAAGAGCCCGTCAAAATGGCGTATGGGGTCCAGTACCATTGATCTGGCTGGGGGTTCCGTTGATGATAAAAGACAAGGTAATCGGTGTGGTGACGGTACAGAGCTACACAAATGCCAATCTGTACACTGAAAAGGAGCTTGACATTCTTTCAGCCGTTTCCCACCAGATGGCCATTGCCATAGAACGAAAGCAAACAGAAGATGCCCTGGTGGAGAGCGAAAAAAAATACCGGCAGCTATTTCTCAACGCCCCGGCCGGCATTTGTGAAATTGACTTTGACGAACATAAATTTATTAAATTCAATGATGTCATGTGTCAATATTCAGGATACTCAAAGGAAGAATTGATGGTGTTGAACCCCTTAGATCTGCTGGATGATCCCAGCAAGAACAAATCGATGGAACGCGTGGAACGCCTTGCCCGGGGAGAAAAAGTTCCAAGCAATGCAGAATTTAATATGATTAAAAAAAACGGTGAGAAATTAACGGTTCTGATGAGCAGCGACTTTATCCTTGACAAAGGACATGTCAAAGGGGTCAGGATGGTGATCCATGACATCTCCGAACGTATACAATTGGAACAAGAAAAAATAAAAGCCCAAAAATTGGCCGGGGAGCATAAAAAACTGGCCCTTGTCGGCCAGATTGCCGGGAAAATGGCCCATGATTTTAACAATATCCTGGGAATTGTCATGGGTAATATAGAATTGATGCTTATGGATTGTGAAGATCCAGCCATGAAAAAAACCCTGGGGATGATCCTGACCCAGACCATCAGGGGCAAAAACATGACCCGGAATCTGGTGGCCTTTGCCAGGAATCAGGAACCCCGGCAATGTTTCTTTGACGTAAACGAAAAAATTGATATGGTTCTGGCGCTGATGAAAAAGGATCTGGAAGGAATTCAAGTAACAAAACGCTATGAACCCCATCTGCCTGACCTGCTGGCCGATCCCGGCATGGTCGAACATGCACTGGTGAACCTGCTACAAAATGCCATCCATGCCCTTGGCAAAACCTCCCAGCCAGAAATTACCCTTACCACCCATTTGGTGGATACAACCCAGATCTGTATTGAGATAACAGACAATGGATGCGGTATTCCCCAGGAGCATCTGGATAGGATTTATGAGCCTGCCTTTACCTTGAAGGGAAGCAATGATACCAGCGGATCCTACCACGGTGATGTAAAAGGGACAGGATACGGCATGGGCAATGTGCAAAAATATATTCATCAGCACAAGGGAAGCATTGAGGTACAATCCTATGTCAATGCCGGCACCACCATTCGTATTACCTTGCCGGTGATTGAAAAACAACTCACGGTGATTGAAAAAGAAGAGATCTCTCAAACCCCTTTGCACAGTGGTAAACAAATTTTGTTAGTTGAGGATGAACCGGATATATCCCATGTACAATGTCGTATATTAACCCATTCACCCTGTAATCACAGGGTGGATGGGGCCACCAATGGAAAGGCTGCCATAGATCTTTTTGATAAGGGGGGTTACGATCTTGTCAGTCTGGACTATATGCTGCCAGGCACCCATAACGGCATGGACGTATATAAACATATCCGCCAACGTGACAAGGATATTCCGGTTCTGTTTATTTCCGGGAATATTGAATTTTTAGAATCCATTAAAACCTTAAAGGAGCAGGACAGCCAGGTGGAACACCTGTCCAAGCCCTGCATGAACAAGGTGTATGTCCAGAGCATCAATGCCCTGCTGGATCAGTTGTCCAGCACTTCGCGAATGGTTTCGCCAATTTCCCGGAGAGAAAAGGGTTTGTCAACATAGGCGTTGAATTTGAGCTGGCGGGCCTTTTCATCATTGACGTGATCACTGAATCCAGAACACAAAATAACTGGTATATCTTGCCGAATGGCCCGGACATGGGTTAACAGCTCCACTCCGGTGATCTGGGGCATGGTCATGTCAGTAATAAGTAAATCAAACGCCGAAGGCTTTTGGGAAAATATTGTCAGGGCATCCTCACTGACCGTTGTCATGGTCACATGATACCCAAGGCGTTCCAGCATCTGAAGGGCCATGCAGGCAACCGACTTTTCATCATCCACCAAAAGGATATGTTCATTACCATGGGGAATTGGCATTTCTACGGTAACCGATGGGGTCAGTTCTTCCTCGGCCATAAGGGGAAGGTAAATGCAAAATTCAGTTCCCACTCCCTTTTGGCTGTGAACGGTGATAGCTCCGTTGAAATTTTTAATGATGGATTGTACCACGGAAAGCCCCAGCCCCGTTCCTTTACCCTTGATTTTGGTGGTAAAATGGGAATCAAATATTTTATCAAGGGTCTCTTTGTCCATGCCCTCCCCTGTATCCCGGAACACCAGCAATCCATACCGCCCCGGAGAAAGATTCAGGCTGGGACAAAATCCCTTTTCAACCATACTCTCTTCAAAAATAACCCACAGGGTGCCTCCGGTTAATTCCATGGCGTGGTAGGCGTTAATTCCCAGATTCATCATCACCTGGTGCAGCTTTGTGGGGTCAGCAAAAATTTTGTCACATTGGCTGTTAATGATGGATTCAATGTGGATGGTTTTGGGAATGGTGGCACGAAGAAGTTTTAAGCATTCCCTGACTACTTTCTGAACCTCCACCGGTTGGAGAACTTCTGATTCGTGGCGGCTAAAAGATAAAATCTGAGCCACAAGAGTCTTTGCCCGGGAAGAGGCTTTGAGAACCTCATCCAGCTTATGCTGGAGTTCAGGTTGATTCACCAATTCTTCCTTGATCATTTCCGAGTAACCGATCATGGGGGAGAGAATATTATTAAAATCATGGGCAATTCCCCCGGCAAGGGAGCCAATGGCTTCCATCTTTTGCATTTGTTGAATGCGAGTCTCAGATTTAATCCGTTCTTTTTCCATCTCTTTTAAGGCGGCAATGGTTCCATGATGGGCCTGAATCTGCTGATTGAGTTTGTGGGTGGTTTTTTCAAGATATTCACTGGTTTTCTCGGAGCGTTTTAAGGAGCGTGAAAGCCCCCGGATCAAGCGCCCCATGCTCACAACAGAAATGATACTCAAAAACATGAAGGTGATGGAAGTGGTCACCCAGATCCCCTTGGAATAGGTGTGAAGATTTGCCCAAAAGGGAAAGTCAATATTCAAAAAATAAGTAAAGCACAGCAAAACAATCACTTGTGCCACTAAAACAATTACCCCTGAATTTATCCCCAGAACCAGGGTGGCAAAAACAGAGGCAAAAAACATCCATATACGACCACTGCCCAGGGGACCAATGGAAAAAATACCCAGACACCCCAGGCCAAAGAGTATTAAAACGCCTATCCAGGCCCGCAACTTAAAGGGAATAAACCAGGCCACAGTGATAAAAATGCACATCAGATACGATATTAAATAAAAAAACAGATTCATCAAAAGGCCGCTTCCGGCAGCCCTGATGCAACTGTTAAACAGAGGAGGTAATGATCCCGCACAGATGCACACGAGTACAAATACAAAGCTTTTTTCCTGCCATTGTTCCAGGGTGACGCTATTGTGAGAAAAAAGTTTTTCTTTAAGATATGAAAAAATCGTGTTCATGTGATGTTCCCCATGCCTTTAATTGTGTCTCATCATGGAATTTTCGGGTTATCGATATAGTGCTATTTTAAATTAAAAATATTAAAAAATACTGGCATCCTTCATATCAAACCCAAAGGGCTTTACAATTTTGAAAAGAATGTTAAATGTGCCCACTCTTTTTTATAAACGTCCTTCATATCAACCCCAAAGTACTTTACACTTTTGGGGCAATACTCCCCCAAAAATGGGATTATTGCTCAAAAAGTGTAAACTGGCAAATGAAGGATGCCTAAAAATGAAGGACGTCTAAAATTGATATATGTCTGTAATAATCTATTGATTGGTTTGGGTGAAAAAATTATATTATACATTTCAAATCTAACTCTACACAGCCTTAACGTTAAAATCAACACTGAAACATCATAAAATTAGAAAATAACAATAACGAACGATAGACAACATGTAATCTCCCCATTCGCTCATTTTAAGGTTTAAATCATTAATTTTGAAAATCAGGCATTGTTATCAAATAGAATTTAACAAATTTGTACATTTCAAAATTATGCTTTGGTCTTTTTTGATTTTAAATCATGTTTTCAAATCAACTAACCACAACATATTGTGGTATTAAAATTAATGATTACATAAAAAAAATAAGCGAATAGGGAGTGTAATAGAGCCTGTTTTTTTATAAAAAAATCGGCATCCTTCATATGATCCTAAAAGTGCTTTACAGTCTTTTGGGAAAAGTCCCTGCAAATGGGGATTGCTATAAAAAAGTGTAAACTACTTTTGAAGGACGCCAAAAAGTCCTGGCAAACTTGACGGATTTTTATGCTTAGTTTCGGGCGAACCAGGGCCAGAATACGGTCTGCCCGTGGCAGTTATATAAAAATGAAGTGTCCAAGTACCCTCAGCAGAGCCCCCCCCCCGATGGGTAATAGGAACCGGCCAATTGTACCGTCTACGGTTCCGGCCGGGCCCATTGCCCGTCGGGGGGGGGGCGGCATTGATATTATTTGGCTCCGCGTCTACGACCCAATATTCGTTCTGCCCAACAAGACATGCCCGTTATTAGAAAATAAAACTCCCGGGCAATCTCAGCAGAGCCCCCCCCCGATGGGTAATAGGAACCGGCCAATTGGGCCGTCTACGGTTCCGGGCCGGGCCCATTGCCCGTCGGGGGGGGGCGGCATAGTGCCATTATTCCTACAGGATAACAGTAGCACCTTCATAAAAGCCCCTTATAAAGATGTTTACATTTTTTTTACAAAGAATTTTCTATTACATGACAAACAGATAACTATCTAAAACAATAGCAAATAAATACAAATTAAGATGTTAAAAATTAAAAAATAAATTGAAATAAAAGCAGCTTGACTTGTGTTTCCATTTTTTCTCGATTATATGGTTGAGGTTATGACTTTACATAGAGAAAAAATAGCCGTTGTGGGACTTTCCGGAATTTTTCCCGGGGCCAATGACGTGGATGCCTTTGGCAAAAATATCATGGCAAAAAAAGAGGCCATTATTGATGTGCCACCCGGACGATGGGCCATTTTACCGGATAAGGTTCATTCCACCACCTATTTACCGGATAAGGTCGCCTCAAAGCGGGCGGGATTGATCACTGATTTTTCCTTTGATCCCCATGGATTTGCCCTGTCACCAGAGCTTTTATTAAGCCTTGATCCCCTGCATCATCTGGTGCTTTCGGCAGGACAGCAGGCCATTTCCCATTGCCATTGCACAAAACAACTCAAGGCAAAGACCGGGGTGATCCTTGCGGCCATCGCCCTTCCCACCCAATGCACCTCAGAGATTGCATGGCAGGTGATCATGGAAAACCGGGGTCATGAACTAACCCGGGCCCAGGCCCTGGCAGCCGGGGTGGTATCGGTACCGGCGGCACTGCTGGCAAGGGCCATGGGATTCCAGGGAGGGTGTTTTACACTGGATGCGGCCTGTGCATCTTCCCTTTTTGCCATCAAACTTGCCTGTGATCAACTGACCCTGGGCCGGGCTGATATGATGATTGCTGGCGGTGTTTCTCGTCCGGACTCCCTCTATACACAAATCGGATTTACCCAGTTAAAAGCCCTTTCTCCTTCCGGCAGATGTTCACCCTTTGACAGGCAGGCCGATGGCCTTGTGGTGGGGGAAGGCACTGGTATGGTGGTTTTAAAACGCATGACAGATGCCCTGGCCTGCGGAGATACCATCCACGGTGTCATCACCGGAGCTGGCTGGTCAAATGACATTGGCGGTAACCTTGTAGCTCCAGCCTCGGACGGCCAGATCCGGGCCATGACCACCGCTTACAAACAGGCTGGATGGTTCCCCAATGATGTCCAGCACATTGAATGTCATGGCTCTGCCACACCCGTGGGCGATGGGGTGGAATTAAACTCCATGAAAACCCTGTGGGAAGACGCTGGCATTGGCAACGATAACAATGCCACCTGTGCCATCGGGTCTGTTAAATCCATGGTGGGCCATCTGCTCACCGCAGCCGGGTCCGCCGGATTTATCAAAACCCTCATGGCCATGAAGGCAAAACAGCTTCCCCCCTCCCTGAACTTCACAGCCCCGCCAGAAAATAGCCCCCTTTATCAAACGCCCTTTCGGGTGCAAAGTGATCCTGAACCCTGGGTACCCCGTTCCCTTTCCGGAGATAAATCCATTCCCATGGCCCGGCGTGCTGGTATCAGCGCCTTTGGCTTTGGCGGCATCAACGCCCATGTATTGGTGGAAGAGTTCCGAAAAGAGATCCCCACTTTTTATTACACCACTGATGATTCCACCACTGACAATGCGGATAAAAACAGTGACCATGATGTCGGTGCCAGGGAACAATGTGCATCCTTAGAAACCACCGCTGGTATTACTGCCCGGGATCAGAACACAGGCTCCATGGAACCCAAGGATGCATCATCCAAGGCTAATAAAAATTCCCTTGACCACCCAAACAGGGTTGCAGTGGTTGGCATGGGAATCATAACCCCCCGGGCAGCGGATATTGATGCCCTTAAACGAATGATGCTTTCATCTGAAGGCAATCTGGAAGGCAATCCTGAAGGCGACATTGCCCGCACACCAGACTCCCCCTGCCCTGGCACAACCGGACAGTGGATGGATGAGATCAAAACCTTTGCCGGAGAATTTCACATCCCCCCCAATCAGATCCCGGATCTTCTTCCCCAACATCTGGTGATGCTGAAAGCGGCCATGGCCGCCATTAAAGATGCTGGTATTGCCCCCCGTCCCCACAAGAATCAGGGGCTTAGAACCCGGTTTGGCGCAGCCATTGGTATTGAGTTTGACCATGGTGCCACTGATTTTCATCTTCGCTGGCTGCAAAACCAGGGTGACACAAATCCTTCTGAACTGCATCCGACTGGACAAATAGCGACCCCGGAATCCAGCATTCCCCCCCTCACAGCCAACAGAACATTGGGGGCATTGGGAGGCATTGTGGCCAGTCGCATTGCCAGAGAATTTCAATTGGGAGGCCCCTGCTTTACCCTTTCCGCCGATGCCAATTCCGGATTAAAAGCCCTTGAGGTGGGAATTAATGCCATACAGGCCAAAGAAACCGATCTTTTTTTATGTGGGGCCGTGGACATGGCTGGAGACATACGGCAGACATTTCTTTCCCGGTGCCTTGAATCCCATGACAACTTTAAAGAAGCATCCCAGAACAACATAAATATTCAAGCCCCGGTATGGTCAGAAGGGGCCGTGGCTGTGGTGCTTAAACCGTTGGAAAATGCCCTGGCTGACGGGGATAGAATCTACAGTGTCATCACTGCCACCGCCAGTTCTTGCGGCGGAGAGATGGCCGCTGAAAATTCATCCACCACCCCTGCCCTGGAAAAAGCCTTGGAGACAAGCCTTGGAAGCACTCTGGATCAGGGAAATATCTCTTTTTCGGATATTGACATTCATATGCTCCAAGGCCATGGGGCCAGCTATGCCCTTGAATTGGGGCTATTGAAAGGGCATCTTCAATCTCCAGAAAAAATTCACCATTCAAAAAAAACAACGGGGCTTCCCACAATGGGAACAGCTTCTGCTTCACGAATTCTGGGCCATACCTTTGGCATTTCTGGACTTGCCTCCATGGTGCAGGCATCCCTTGGCCTTTATCATGGATTAAAACCCAACATTCAACCTGACTCCATATCCAGCACGGATTCCTTTTCCCGGAAACAACCCGTATCCCCACTACATGGTTCCATGACCCCATGGGTGGAGCAATCATCCACAGATGACATCTCCCATGCCTGTCATGCCTGTGTGACAAGCATCACCCGGGACGGAGCCTGCGGGCATGTGATATTAAAAGCGTTCCCCAGGGGAAACAAACCTCTTTTGTCTGAAAGGATGATGGCATTATCCCCGGAATCACATCCCGAAACGCCTATTTCCCCAAATTCTACATCCCTGAAAAAAACTCGGCGGACAGATTTTATATCTGATAACTCCCCGAAAAATATGATTGTTCTAAAAGCCCACCGGTTTCCCTCTAACCAAAAGTTCATCAACATGCAAAGCATGTCTGTTGCAACTTTTGGTTGGAAGGCGAGCGCAGCGAGTCCTTCCAACAAGGTGATTCCCCTGCATATACCCGATCACGATCAGAGCATAGATGCAAAATTGAATTCTAAAAAAACACTGAATCCCAAGAACGCGTTACCCCATGGCCCCAGGAAGGGAGTACCCCATGATTTTCCTGGGTCAAATTTCCCAGACAATTTTGCTAAAAACAGCCTGACAGAATCCGTGACCCTGACCAGCAAAGCCCACATGAAATTCCTGGAATTGTCCAGTGAGAATACAAAAGCCTTTGAGACGCAATTTAACACCCTGACCCATCTGGCATCTGCCTTGGTAAACTCTGGAAGCTACGCCCCGGATGTATTCATGGATTTTCCTTCTGGGACAGATGGTTTGGCCCCCCCCATTGTGAAGAAAGATAACGCCACTGCCCCGGAAGATGTAGAACACCCCCCTCTATTTAACCGCCAACAATGCCTGGCCTTTGCAGTGGGAAATGCCGGCACAGTGATGGGGGAAAAATTTAACGTCATTGATACCTACCCCGTGCGGGTGAGACTACCGGATGACCCCCTGATGCTGGTGGATCGCATCCTCTCCATTGAAGGAGAAATGCTCTCCATGGGGCCGGGTAAAATCATCACCCAGCATGATGTTAAGCCCGGTGCCTGGTACCTTGACGGGGGCAAAGCACCGGTTTCTATTTCCATTGAAGCGGGTCAGGCAGACCTTTTTTTATGCTCATGGATGGGAATTGACCACCAGGTAAAGGGACATCGCCGATACCGCCTGTTGGATGCCAGGGTAACCTTTCATCGCCCCTTGCCCCAACCCGGTGAGACCATAGAGTATCACATCGTCATAGACCGCTTTTTAAAACAGGGAGAGGTATATCTTTTTTTCTTTCACTATGAGGGATACATAGATAATGCCTTGTTTATATCCATGCGGGACGGATGTGCCGGTTTTTTCACCCCCCTGGAGGTGGAAAATTCCGGTGGTATTATCCTGAAAAAAGAGGAAACCGTTATGGACAAACGCTTCCTTGACTTTCAATTTCCCGTACAGGTACAAACAGAACAATATACTGAAAATCAGGTGGAATCCCTGCGCCGGGGAGACTTGGGAACCTGCTTTGGGAGTATGTTTAACGACCTGATCCTGGGAAAAAAATTACGCCTTCCCGGGGGCCGCATGCACCTCATTGACCGAGTCATTGCATTTGATCCCACAGGGGGACGATTTGGACTTGGCATCATCATTGCCGAAGCAGACATCCACCCCGATGACTGGTTTCTCACCTGTCATTTTGTGGATGATAAGGTGATGCCCGGCACCCTGATGTATGAATGCTGCGCCCATGCACTGCGTATTTTCACCCAGCGTGTGGGCTGGATCTCCCTTCGGGATGATGTCCATTATGATATCATTCCCGGAATGGAAAGTGACCTCAAATGCCGGGGACCTGTCACTCCGGAGACAAAAAAAGCAAGATATGAAATCGAAATCAAGGAAATGGGATACCATCCGGAACCCTTTGTGGTGGCCGATGCCCACATGTTCTCCGACGACCATAGGATTGTATTATATAAAAACATGGGAATGAAACTGGTGGGACTTTCTCGCCAGGAGATTGAAGGCTTCTGGAGCAATAGATGAAATATTCAAAGGTATATATCGATGCATTGGGCTATGAACTGGCCCCCCACGTTGTCACCACCGATGAGATTGAAAAACGTCTTGAGCCTTTCTATACAGCTTCCGGTTTTAAGATGGGACAACTTGAAATTTTAACCGGCATAAAGGAGAGGCGGTTCTGGGATGTGGATCACACCCTGGCCCAGGGGTCGGCCAAGGCAGGTAAAAAGGCCCTGGAAGCTGGTGGTGTTTCCCCCGATGACATCGGTGCCCTGGTGTTTTGCGGGGTGGGACGGGATGGATTTGAACCTGCCACAGCTTGTGCTGTGGCCGATAATCTAAAAATAAGTAACACGGCCCATATTTATGATGTTTCCAATGCCTGTCTTGGCATGATGACCGGCATGGTGGAGGTGGCCAATGCCATTGAGCTGGGGCAGATCCGGGCGGGGTTGGTGGTCTCCTGTGAAACGGCCCGGCAGATTGTGGATGCCACCATTGATGAGATAAACCGGGAAAAAACCATTGAGTTTTATACAAAAACCATTGCCACCATGACCGGTGGTGCAGGTGCTGCAGCCATACTTCTCACCGATGGAACCCTTGGAAATGATGTGGACCGGCGACATGCCATCAAAGGCGGGGTGGTAAGACATGACAATCGGTTCCATGATTTGTGCCGCTGGACTTTCAGTGAACCGGGTATGCCCACCCATGCCACGGTGCAGATGCGCACCAATGCCCACGGGGTGCTGGAAAACGGCCTGGCCCTGGCGGGGAAAACCTTTGAAGATTTTACAACGTACATGGATATTCCCAACACCATGCCGGACAAATTCATCTGCCATCAGGTGGGCTCCACCCACCAGAAGATGTTTCACAAGGTCATGAAAATGAACCCTGCCAAAGATTTTTCAACCTTTCCGTATCTGGGGAATATGGGCACGGTGTCCCTGCCCATGACAGCGGCCATCGCCAATGAACGCGGCTTTTTGATTCCTGGGGATTATGTGGGCTTTATGGGGATTGGATCAGGGCTGAATTGCCTTATGATGGGTATTGAATGGTAATTACTGTTATGCCGCCCCCCCCGATGGGCAATGGGCCCGGCCGGAACCGTAGACGGCACAATTGGCCGATTCCTATTACCCATCGGGGGGGCTCTGCTGAGGTTGCCCAGAAATTCTATTTTCTAATAACGGGCATGTCCTGTAGGACACAACGAATATTGGGTCGTAGACGCGGAGCCAAATGATATCATGCCGCCCCCCCCCGACGGGCAATGGGCCCGGCCGGAACCGTTAGACGGCACAATTGGCCGGTTCCTATTACCCATCGGGGGGGGCTCTGCTGAGGTTGCCCAAAAATTCTATTTTCTAATAAAACTGCCACGGACAGACAGTATTATGGCCCCGGCCTGCACACAACGAAGCATGAAAATCCGTCAGGTTTGCCAAGACTTTCTTATAACAAACATGGCAGTCACCACTGCCACAACGAAGAATGAAAGTCTTTTAATTCCAGCGTGTTGGTGAGACTTTCTTATAAAACAAAATAAGGAAAACCATGGAACGAAATATCAACGGGAAAATATTATCCACACAAAAATTTGCCCGGCTTTATCCCTTTAGACCCAAGCATATCAAAACCCGGGGACATGACTTGTATTATCTGGATGAGGGTAGCGGTTCCCCGGTGCTCATGGTTCATGGGAATCCCACCTGGTCCTTTTATTACCGTCATCTGGTGAATGTTCTGTCACCGAATCACCGTACTATTGTGCCAGATCATATAGGGTGTGGTTTTTCTGACAAGCCGGATGCCGGGGATTACAAGTACACGCTTCAATCCCGGGTGGAGGATCTTGATTCTCTAATAACTCATTTGGATCTCAACGAAAAAATTACAATAGTTGTCCACGATTGGGGGGGGATGATCGGTCTTGCCTGGGCATTGGATCATCTGGATCGCATAGAACGCATTGTCATCACCAACACCTCGGGATTTTTTCTACCCCAGGATAAAAAATTTCCATTAAGGTTGTGGCTTTTGAAATATCTTGTTCCCTTTGCGGTTCCTGCGGTTCAGGCAGGCAATATTTTTTCCCGGGCAGCGTTGTACATGGCCCCTCGTTTTCCTTTGTCAAAACAGGTAAAAAAGGGATTGACGGCCCCCTATAATTCCTGGAAAAACAGGATTGCCACTTTAAAATTTGTCCAAGATATTCCCCTCTCCCCCGGGGATGAAAGTTATCCCCTGGTTAAAAAGGTGGAAGATAATCTTCACCAATTGGAAAAAATTCCCATGATGATTTTATGGGGTCGCCATGATTTTGTTTTTGATCTTTCGTTTTTAAGGGAATGGAAACGACGGTTTCCCCGAGTACCGGTGCATCTGTTTGATGATGCCGGCCATTATCTGTTTGAAGATAAACCGGAGCAAACCGCCGTCTTGATTAAAAAATTCATGGAAAGCTGGTAAATATTTGGGTTGCAATGTAAATGTTTGGTCAGTGCCCCATATTCGTTTATTTGGGACTGCGTAGCATACTAATACTATGTGAGCTGGCCAAAATGGGCGAATATGGAGTGCTGCCCGAATATTTACGAAAACTGATGGTTTATTTTGCCTCTTCTTGTGCCCGCAAATCTTTTCTTAGCACTTTACCCACATTGGATTTTGGCAATTCGTGCCTGAACTCCACTTCAACGGGTAGCTTATATTTGGCAAGCTTTGTATCGCAATAATCTATAACTTCCTGGGAGGTCATCTCCTGACCTTCCTTAAGAATAACAAAAGCCTTTACCGCCTCCCCACGCTTGGGATGGGGGATTCCAATGGCACAGGCTTCCAGAATTTTGGGGTGTTCAAACAAGACCTCGTCAATATCCCGTGGATAGACATTGTATCCACCGGAAAGGATCATGTCTTTGATCCGGTCAACAATATAAAAATATCCGTCCTCATCCATTGTGGCCACGTCACCGGTGAGCAAAAAACCATCCTCAGTAATTGTTTCCCGAGTGGCTTCGGGTCTATCCAGATATCCTTTCATGACCTGGGGGCCGCGTATGAGCAATTCTCCGGGTTCTCCCTGGGGCATTTCCCTGGTTTTGTCCTCAAGATCCATAATCTTGCATTCCGTGTTGGAAATGGGGATACCAATACTGCCCTGCTTTCGGGTACCGTGGAAGGGATTTACATGGGTAACAGGGGTTGATTCTGTCAATCCAAATCCCTCCACAATGATGCCCCCTGTTTTTTTCTGAAAGTTGGTGATTACCTCCAGAGGCAGAGGCGCACTGCCGGAAAAACAGCCCTTAATAGAACTCAAATCCGTGTTATCCATATCCGGGTGGGCCAGCATACCAATATACATGGTGGGAACCAGGGGGGCAAAGGTGACCTTAAATTTGCTGATGGATTCCAGCAAAGGTTCCGGCTGGGGTTTAGGCACCAGCACATTGGTCCAGCCCATGCGGATGGCGAAATTCATGGAGACAGACATGCCAAACACATGGAAAAAAGGAAGGGCTCCCAACATGATTTCTGCCCCTTCCTCAAATCCGGGAAACCAAGCTTCCAATTGCTGAATCTGAGAAGAAAGGTTCCGGTGGGTGAGCATGACGCCCTTGGACACGCCCGTTGTACCACCCGTGTACTGATACATGGCCACATCGTCCATCTTGACATCTGCCTGGGTATAATCCGGGGCGCATTTTGAAATAAAATCTTTGAACTTACACAGGTCTTTGGCAGGGAAAACATCGGCTGCCAGACCCCTTTTTTTTGCAACCAGGGGAAATAAAAGTCTTTTTGCAAAGGGAAGGTAATCGCCAATGGAAGTGTAAACAATTGTTTTAATATTGGTTTTATCCCTGAGCTTAACCATTCGGTTGGCCAGCAGATCAAGGGTGATTAAAAACGTAGAGTTTGAATCCGTGAACTGGTGTTCAAGCTCCCTGTCGGAATAGAGCGGGTTGTTGAACACGGCAATGGCACCGATTTGAAGGGTTGCGTAATAGGCCACCACACAGGGGATAACATTGGGTAGCAAAATGGCAATGCTGTCCCCTTTCTGTATCCCCTCTTTTTTAAGTGCGCCTGCAAATTGTGCCACCATTTCACTTAGCTGCTTAAAGCTCAGGGAGTAGCCCTGGAAAATCAGGGCCGGGTTGTCCGGAAATTTTTTTGTGGACGCTTCAAGATATTGGGGAATCAGAATATCGTTGAACGTTATACTCTCCGGAACACCCTGATCATAGGACTTCAGCCACGTTTTTTTTGAATACACATTTTGATCAGACAACGTTATCTCCTTTTTATAATGTTATAAAATTCGATTCACCCCGGTGGCAATGTTATAACAATAATCTCCCATCTTCTCATAGTAGGAGATTAGTGCCACAAATAACACTCCGGTGTCAACGGAACAGCTACTGCCCTGTAATCGTTTAATATGTTTTTCCCGCATTTTTTCCCGCATCTGGTCAATGAGATCTTCCTGGGCCAGGGCTTTCTGGTAAAAGCCTTCGGTTTTTTCGTTCATTTCACGGATGACAGATCCCATAAAACGATCCACTTCATCAGAAATTTCCACAAGGTCATGGATGGCATCATCACTGAACTTAAATCCTTGATCGTACATTCTTTCAAGGGTTCGGGACACATTTTCCATGGAATCGCCCAGACGTTCAATGTTATTGGTGATGCGCATCATTTCAGAAATTTCTTTTGATTCCGGAGCGTTGATTTCTCCCTGGGAGATGGTGATAAGATATTTAATGATCACCTTTTGAAAGGAATCCAGGTGATCTTCAATGGCCTCCCGTTCCCCCAGAATATCATCGTCCCTCATTTTGAGGCAGGTGGAGGTTTTTCTTAGACTCATGTGGGCAAAATCAGCCATACGGATGATTTCTCTCTTGACCCCTGCCAGGGCAGCAATGGGAGAATCCATGAAACGGGCGTCAAATTCAGGCAGTTGGTACCTTTCCTTTTTAGCTTTTCTCTTGGGGGAAATAAAAATGGTCAACTGCACCAATCTGGGTAACAAGATTAAAAAGATGGCGGCATTAATTACATTAAAAATGGTATGCCCATTGGCGATATACCGGGCCGCATTTACGTATTCTCCGTCCACCAGCAGATCCACCGGCCCGGCACCAATTTTTAGCGATAACACTTGAACCGTATTTACAAAAATGGGAAATATCAAAAGAATGATACCCACACCCGCCACATTAAACACGGTGTGGGCATTGGCCGTCTGATGCGCTTCCAGGTTTTTTGATCCAATGGTGGCAAGCTGGGCCGTTATGGTGGTGCCGATGTTTTCTCCAAGCACCAGGGCCATGGCCGTGGGAAAGGTCAAAAGACCTGATGTGGCAAGGGTCATGGTCAATCCCACCGTGGCAGAAGAGGATTGTACCATCACTGTCAGCAGCGCACCCATACCAACACACAAAAGGAGACCCCCTATGCTGTCCGTGGAAAAAGTGGTGAAAAAAGAGATGAACTGCGGGTCAGTTTTGATGGGAGCCAGCCCCATTTTCATCACGGTCATGCCATAAAATAACAGACCAAATCCCAATATCACATCCCCGATGTGGCGGTAGTTTCTCTGCTTGGAAAAATACTTTAATCCCACCCCCAGTGCAATGGCGGGAAGGGCTACTTTGGTTAATTTAAAGGCGATCATCTGACCTGTAATGGTGGTGCCCACATTGGCCCCGATGACCACTCCCACGGCATTTTCCAGGGAGATGATACCGGCACTGACAAATCCAATGAGCATCACCGTGGTGGCGGATGAAGATTGAACCATGGCAGTGACACCGGCCCCGGTGAGACATCCAAAAAAACGATTGGATGAAATGGCTTCAAGAATGCCACGAATCTTTTGTCCGGCAGCGGCCTGCAGCCCTTCGGTCATCATTTTCATGCCAAGAATAAAAAGGCCCAGCCCGCCAAGTGTCTGAAATATAATTCCGCTTATGTTCAAGGTTTTCCCCCATATATTCAGCTATTAATCTATATGTTGTCTGCGGATGATAAGCTGAGAGAAGCCTTATCTCTCCCCGGTTATCAACACAAAAAAATTTGCTTGTCGAGTATTTGGGAACCCATTCTCCAGCGCTTATGACCGAAAGATGGGTTGTGACTCAGCTTCCATGGGGTTTTATTAGAAAATAAAACTTCCGTGTACCCTCAGCAGAGCCCCCGAGGGGCAATGGAACCGGCCAATTTTGTGCCGTCTACGATCCCGGCCCGGTTCCATGGCCCGCCGGGGGGGGCGGCATGATAGCATTTGGCTCCGCGTCTACGACCCAATATTCATTGTGTCCGGCAGGACATGCCCGTTTATATGTCAACTGAAGAGTTATTTCAATAATAATTGAGTTATTCTTTATCAAGCGTTTGAAAATGGTAATAGAATCCTTTTTTTTCCATAAGAGCTGCATGGGTTCCATATTCAATGATCCGCCCGTCTTTTAACACCATGATAGTGTCGGCGGTCATGGCAGATCTTAGCCGGTGGGCAATGGTGATGGAGGTGCGGTTTTCCTTGAGTTTTTCCGTGGCCAGTCTTATTTTTTCTTCTGATTCCGTATCCACATAGGAGGTGGCCTCATCAAAAATAATCAGGTCTGGCTGTCGGGCAAAGGCCCTTGCAATGGAGATCAGTTGGCGTTCTCCACTGGAAAGGGAACTTCCCCCCTGGGAAATAACGGTGTCCAACCCCCGGGGCATCTGCTTAATCAGACTGTTGACATGGGATCGCTCCAAAATGGCATCAAGGGTGACTGGATCCAGGGTGGTTCCGGGGGGAACAATATTATCCCGGATGGTGCCGGAAAAAAGATAGGGATCCTGGGTGACCAGGGCGATTTTCTTTCTCAGGGCCGACGTGGCATAGGCATCAATATCCCTGCCATTGATCTTAATGTCTCCCTGGGTTCTGGGGTAAAATTTTACAATGAGATTAATTAAAGACGTTTTTCCTGATCCTGTGGGGCCAAGAATGGACAGGGATTGGCCCGCTTTAAGCACAAAGGAAAGATCCGTTAAAATGTCCTCCCCCGGGGTGTAGGCAAACCCCACTTGTTTGAACTCAAGGGAGTTTATCTGATCAAGATCTAATGAGCCGCCTGTCTCATCCAGTGGTTTATCCAAAATTTGGGTAATACGCTCCCCGGAAGACAGCGCATTCTGGAGGACATTGTGTTTTTCAGACAGATCCCGCACCGGCCGGAAAAACATTTTGGTATAGGAGATAAAGGCCACCAGGGTGCCAAGGCTCAGGGCCTCGGACACGGCGCGTCCTCCCCCATAAAAAATCACAATGGCCAGGGCAAAAGAGCTGAACAGATCCACCACCGGCATGAACAAACCGAAAATTTTAACCTGACTGACCCCGGCCAGATAATTTTCATGGTTGATTTTTTCAAATTCTTTCATCATCCGTTTTTGCCGGGAAAAGAGCTGGATCACCCGAATCCCACCGGTGGACTCGGAAAACATGGAATTTATTTCTGCAATGTTGGCCCGGAGACGGCGGAATACAGTCCGGGAATGCCGGGAAAAAAACCAGGTGGATAAAATCACCAGGGGAATAACAAAGAAAAGAGCCAGGGACAATTTCACATCCATGACCACCACAATGATGACAATGCCGGTGAGGGTGAAAAGATCCTTCATCACAAAGGTGATCACCGTGGTGAACATCTCCTGCATGTTCTGGATGTCGTTGGTCACCCGGGTGGAAAGTCGTCCCACGGTGTTTTTCGTGAAAAAAGAGATGGGCAGACCCTGGATGTGGGAAAAAACCTTGATACGCAATTGGGTGCGGCTCTTTTTCAACACCATTAAAAGAATGTCACATCTTTCCACCTTTAAGAACTTTCAAATGACATCCCTTGGATGAAAATTGTGGAGGCTTTGTGGGAGGAACTTCACCGTCAGCATATC
>Ga0208900_1000752_pt1 | contig 19350 bp, 9 predicted proteins | sample AntAceMetag02UKK_FD_184763 | JGI IMG/M metagenome (GOLD analysis project Ga0208900, IMG submission 184763) | Saline lake microbial communities from Ace Lake, Antarctica - Antarctic Ace Lake Metagenome 02UKK (SPAdes) (version 2) | ecosystem: Environmental > Aquatic > Non-marine Saline and Alkaline... | reverse complement strand
TTGCGGTGCTTACTGTTGGGGGCAGTTCGGTGGTGTTGGCTTGCAAGTCGAAAACATAGTCGGTGTTTTCTGTCGGGTTGTCGAAGGTGGTGTATTCGTAATACCCGGCGGCATTCACGGTGTATTCAAGCATATCGCCGGGCTGGAAAGCAAAAGTGGTGGTTTCAGTTCCGGTTTTAAGTACAGCATTTTCGTCCGAGCCTGTGTAAGCAATCAGGCAAGTATTTCCAGCAGTACTGAAGATTTTCAACGTTTCGCTTGCCTTGCCATCGCTCACCGATAATAAAAACAACTTGTTTTGTGGTACGGCCACTTCAAAGCGGTGGGTACCACGGCTAAACTCTTGTTCCAGGCTGGCAGATATTGCGCCCTGTTGGTCGTAGAGCAAAATGTATAATTGCTGCCGGTTTTGGAGCAGGACATTCACGGTGGTTTTTCCTGCAAAGGGGTTGGGGAAATTTGGTTCCAGGTTGAAAGATGCATTTTGCGCCTTGTTTGTTTCAAATATCCCCGATGATTCCAGCAGGACCAGCGTGGGGGCATCTCCATAAATAGTAGTATCACCGCCCTGGGTGATGTTACTCACCATAACGCTTTGCAGCGGAACGGTGTTGCTGGTCGTGGCATCCCTGCCGCTAAAATTGAGGGTTATATCTCCTTTTTGGGCGTTTGCGGTTTGAAGTAGGAAAAGGCAGAAAAAAAGTGCCTGCAAGGATTTGAATGTTGATGTTAAGTTGATTTTTGTTTTCATACGATTGTCAATTATTTTAAAAACTGTATTTCATAAGTTGGCTTCGGAGTGGTGAATCTTATGTAGAAAGTGATGGTTCCTCCATCAGGAATGGGAATATCTAATCCATCTCGGATAAGTGTTCCGTCATCCGGGTCTTTTGCACCAAGGTTTACAACCCAGTCATCATTTGCCCGAAACTTAAATCTTTGATTTGCAGCCGTAGGAATATTTACCACCGTTAAGAATAATTGCTGATTATCAAGATCCCAAAGCATATCAATATCGGAAGTCCAGGAGAGCCATTCACCTATTACACCCCAATTCTGCAGTTCATACGTCCATGTAAGGTTGTTGGTATCAACTGTGAAGGCATAGCCTCCTGCTAAAGGAATGGTAAGGTTTGGAGCTTCCGGATCGGTGTCAAGCATTCCTTCACCGGCAGAGCCATAGTTGGCGTGAGCCCAGTCAGGGGCGGAAGTGAATTTAAACTCTAGTGTTCCGCCTACGGGAAAATAAATATATCCATTGAAAATCCCATCGTTATCAAAGTCGTAAATCACAGGTGCTGAAGCCGGATCCCAACCCTGATAGTCTCCCGGAACATACAATTTAGGATAATCTAGCTCACTTAATGTCATAAATTCAATTTGCGAGCCATAGGAAATCCCGTTGATATTAGTGGCATATGCCCTTACATAATAGGTTTGTCCAAGTGAAAGTCCTGTGATGTTACTTATAAATTGTCCTATACCGAAACCGTTATTTGTATGACTATTATTTATTGTTGGGTTTTGTGTTGAACTCCAGCAAACCCCTCTAGTTGTTACTGTTGCTCCGCCATCATTAATAACATTACCACCGCATGTGGCTGAGGTTTGTGATATGTCGGTCACTGTTAATGTACTAACAAAGGGTGTTGTTGATGATTGGTCTGTGGTAAAAGAGTTTTGATCTCCATAAGCAGTGCCATACTGGTTAGTAGCATATGACCTTACAAAATAAATTGTATTTTCAACCAGGCCGGTTATGGCGCTGATGAAAGCCCCTGTTCCGGTGCCATCCATGGTGAAGTTGTTGGCGTTGGTAGGATTGGGCGAAGTACTCCAGCAAACGCCCCTCGCTGTAACTGCTGCACTACCCTGGTCGCTCACGTTGCCGCCGCTGGTTGCCGTGGTGGCGTTAATGTTGGTAACTATGGCTGTGGTAACTGTAGGTGGCAGCTCGGTGGTGTTGGACTGTACGTCGAAAACATAGTCGGTATTTTGGGAAGGGTTATCGAAAGTGGTGTACTCGTAATACCAGGCAGTATTCACGGTATATTCCAGCATATCACCGGGCTGGAAAACAAAAGCGGTAGTTTCGTTTCCGGTTTTAAGTAGGGCGTTTTCGTCCGGGCCTGTGTAAGCAATCAGGCAAGTATTTCCAGCAGTACTGAAGAGTTTCAAAGTTTCGCTTGCCTTGCCATCGCTCACCGTCAATAAATACAGCTTGTTTTGCGGCACAGCAACTTCAAAGCGGTGGGCGCCACGGCTGAACTCCTGTTCCAGGTTAGTTGAAATGGCGCCTTGCTGATCGTAGAGCAAAATATTTAAATGCTGTCGGTTTTGAAGTTGGATAGTCACAGTGGTTTTTCCAGCAAAGGGATTAGGAAAATTGGATTCTAATTTGAAAGATGCATTTTGTGCCTTGTTTAATTCAAAAATCCCTGATGATTCCTGCAAGACAAGTGTAGGAGCATCGCCCCAAACGGTGGTATCACCACCTTGGGTGAGGTTGCTTACCATGACACTTTGCAGAGGAACCGTGTTGCCGCTCACGGCATCCCTGCCGCTGAAGGTGAGGGTGATGGGTTGGGAAAATGTAGTCTGTAAAATAAAAAAGCAGCATAAAACGGCAAAGAAAGGCCGGATAATAGGTTTGGTGTTGAACTTTGTTTTCATTGTTGTATTTTTTGTTAATCTATCATTAAAACTAAATTTTATTATTCAGGCAAAATAGTTTTGTAAAATGTAAATTCGGAAGATACATTTCTTAGGTCAGATCCATCATTACTAAAATCCAATATTGCATTGAATTGCCCTGATACCATATCAAAGTTTACTGCAGTAATAGTTAGCGTACCATTATATGAATCTAAGTATCTATTAGGATTCCCTTCTGCTGGGCAATGGGTGCTCCAACTCGATCCGGCTATAAAAACCAACTCATTCATATTCACAATTAAGATATTTCCTAAATTTTCGTTTAGCCCCCCTTCAAAACATGGTTGGGTAAAATCACATGTACCAACAGCTAATTGATTTATCAAATGTATTCCAACGGTATGATCGTTTATATCATAAGATATATGATATCCTCCTGAGCCAGATTCTCCATGTCCTCCAAAAGCAAATCCTTCATAATCATAAGATGTGCCATCAATGCTAAGGTGAAGTGTTGAAATGTTTCCCCCTCCCCCTCCACCTGAGGTTTGAAATGAAAGTTGGTTCCCATAGTAAGTTTTACTATCACTTACAGCATAAGCCCTGACATAATATGTTGTAGCCGCTGTTAATCCTTCAATGCTGCTAAGGTACGATCCCGTGCCGCTCCCATCATTTGTTATACTGCTATTTACGGTTGGATTTGCAGTAATGCTCCAACAAACACCTCGCATTGAAATATCAATAGTATCTTTTGAATTCACCACAATATCACCACCACTTTGCGCTGAGTTCTCGGAAATGGCTGTGATGGCTTTTGTTGTAATGGTAAATCCGGTAGGTTCTGGATCGGGTTCTTTTTCTTTCAATCGATAAACAATGTAGGGTGGTTTCCACCCTCCTGTCATAGTTAGCATTTTTACCATGCTCCAGGGATGAGAACCCCTGGTTTCAGACAACCAGTTTTTAACCTGATCCCCTTCATCTTTTGGATAACCGGTCCCATTGGATTGATGTATCAAAACATCACCGGCCATATTTCTACCAACAATCCCGATATGTGGTACATTGGGCCATAAAACAATATCTCCTGTTTTAATTTGCCAAATTGATAATTGCCCCTCATCCTCCAACACTAAATCTTTATATTCATCACTTTTACTCAAGGCAATCGAAAAATAATTGGGTATTGACAGTGAATTACAATTATCTATATCAACTCCTGCATTTCTAATCGCATTAATGAGAAGCCCTGAACAATCTGTTCCCCATACCGCGTCAGTATTGTGCAAGCTATTTCCTAGTCCGGGATGTAAACGTTTTTGCATATTTCTTTGTCCATAGGAATAGGCATAGCCATAATGTTCGGGCAGAGATTCACTGTGGTAAATTGTCTGTTTCTCCTGGCATTTTGCATGGGTGAATGATATTAATTCCAACACCAGTTTGTCAACACTACCTTCGCTTAAAGAAGCTTTTTTATTTCCATAAGGTATTCCATTCACATCAAGGATACTGTCCATGGGTGGTGTGGAAACCGAGCAACTGTCGATGGCCTGGTTTTGTTCTTCGGTTTGCGAGTCGCCAAAGATTTCTTCTTCCGGGGGTGGATTATCGTTTTCATCTTTACAGCCAACATAAACAAATGCGGTGGCCAGGAGTAGTAATATTGTTATTAAAAAAAGTTTTTTCATAATAACTAGTTTTTTTTATTAACCACTACATTAATCAAAATCAATGAATTTTCTTACTGTAGTATATTTTATTCTAAGTAATTATCCATTAACCACTATTTGCAAAAATCTTTTTCAAATTCCATATTCCCATCATACAAACCTGAAATGGACCCGGCGGCCAGGAGTTGACCCGGATGTGGTGAATTGGAATGTTTTTCCACTTCAATTTCAAGGCCTTTATATGAACTGGATAATGAGGCCGATTGATTTTCCTCCCAATCTAACGAATAATGTTCGCCCTGGTTCCAGTAAACATATTGGCTGGAATTGTTCTTTTTATACATTCGCACGTTTCCATTCGACCATGCTTTATAGTAGCCACAACGCCGTTTTACCCCATCATTGGCGATTTCAATATTATCATGTGTTTCCGACTGCAAGCCGTAGTTTACATACAAATCTACCAAAGTTGACCCGGTGCTGGTAAGGTATAAGAAGAAATACTCAGATGAAACAATGAGCCTGATAGTTTTGTCGGATGAACCCATTGTAACTGTATTACTCCAGTTAAGTTTTAAACCAACCTGATTACCCGAAGTGGTTTTACCTGAGGTATAAGCCGAATAACTCACCTGGTCGTTGGATTCATACCCATCAAAAACCGCTGATTGCCCTGCATCCACTTGTCTGGTTATGCCGCCCACGGTCATGGTCATGGTAGTATAGGTAGTGTTTTCCAGTATAAGACTTTTTGTGGAAGGCAATACTTGAATCGTTTTTGAAACGTCATCACAACCCCCATCGTTACACACGGTTAGTATCGCAGTTGCGGTTCCTGCTTGATTAAAACAAACATTTACATTTTTATTTATTGATGAGCTTGATGAAGGAGAACATCCTGTAAAATTCCAATTTCTTGTATTAACTTTCCCGGTGGATATATCAGAAAAATTTACCGACTCTCCCTCAACAATTGTGGTTGATGTCATTGAGAATTTTGCAACAGGTGGTGGGTCAACTTTATCTTCATCTTTAGTGCAGGCAGAAAAGAGGATCAATAAAAATGCTGTTAAGATTAATAATACCGATAAATTTTTCATTGGACATTTGTTTTAGATTAAAAATAAAAGAACTGTTTTTCTATACTAAAACCCCCACTCCTTGCAATTGCATTTGGGTTTATATTTGCAGCCGATGTTTTTGGTGAGGGATATTTCCATACTGCCTTTATAATCTACAACATGTGCTGAGTTGAACATGGGAATATCATAACTCATCAAAAGATTAAACCCGAAAGCGCTCAATCCGATGTTGGGGCTAATGTCGCGCAAAGGCCCCATCCTTAACCACAAACCATATACTAAAGAAACGGGGCTTTCTGTTTCATCATTAATTTTAATGGCCGCACCAACACCTCGTGTGATACAATTGGAAATGTTAGCTCCAAGCAAAAATTCGTTATGATCACCCTGGCTACTGTATAAGGCTCCGGCCATCAAAGAGGTGTTTTCGGAAACCTTTTGAAATACCCTTGTATGGAAGGTCATTTTCATTTGCAAAGGATCTTTTATGGTCCCTGACTTTAAAAAGGAAAGATCCGGTTGGTTAATATGCATCAGGCTAAGCCCTGCACTATACTGTGTGCTTTTCTTATAGGGGGAATAGTAGAGGTTAATCCCTCCGTTAAAATCAACAAAGCCAACATTGCTGTTGTAATTGCTCAGGTCGGCAGGCAGCGTGTTGCTAACATTTATTCCATTCCATTGACTGGCAAAATTGAGTTTTTCGAAGTTTAAACTCCTTTGCCCGCCACCAATACCAACTCCCGCAGAAAAATAGAGCGTATCGCGCCCCCACCCAACAAACTTTTTAAGTGCAGCATTTATCACAAATCCAGTAGTTTTTAAGGGACTATCTCCGGCAACATCATTGTAAATATAGCCTCCAATCCCAAAATGATCGCGGTACATGAAATCGGGTTGGTATTTTGTTTCAAGAAAAGCAGAGTATGTTTTTATGGGCATATCAATATTGGCCCATTGGTTTCGATATATCAATCCAGCTAAAAGTGAACATTTGCTGCATGATGTCAATGCCGGATTCAGAAACATGGGGTTTTCGAAACCCTGCGAAAAGTGCAGGTCTTGGCCTAATACTGATAATTTCAAAAAAACAAAGAAACAAAGGATGGTAAACCACCTCATTAAAGAAAAATGCAATATGAGTTTGTCTTTTCTCATCTGATTAAGGTTACATTTCCGGTTTTAGTTAATTTAGTGCCATCCGTTAAATTCATAATCACCGAATAGTAATATACCCCATTGCTGTAACCTGATCCATTCCAACCTTTACTTTTATCAGTTATAGAAGTAATCAAACCTCCCCAACGGTCGTAAATACGAAGCTCAAAATTATCAACCACTTCCTGATCATCTATTATATTAAATGACCTATCCGCCCCGCTACTCCCTGGGATAAATGCGTTGGGAATAAATATCCTGGCATCCATCAGAAAAACAGAATCCCTTTTAATACAACAATAGTTGTTTGATACCTCCACCCAATAATGGCCTTCTTCGGCAGATTCGATCTTTTGGGTTGTTTCCCCCGTGGACCATAAATATGTGGCAAATCCTGCTCCAGCATCGAGGGTTTCGGGGTTATTCGAAAGAATAAAAAGCGTGTCCTTTCCCTGGTTGATTGCAACTTCTGGCGGCGGGTTTATTACTATTTTCATTGAATCGGCATAAGCCATTCCATTAAAAAATTCAGTTACTTCAACCAAGTATTCGCCATCAGACCCAAAAGTATAAAGCGGTTCGAAAGCTGTTGATGTGCTGTACCCATCAATAGTCCATTTTACTGAATCGATATTTGTATTGTTTAACAGTCGGAATCTGGTTTCATCCAAATAGCAATTGGAATCGTAAAGGATATTTGGCAAATTAAAGTAGGATTGATTGAAAACCGGCAGCCCATAAGAACTTGAACGCCCCTGTAAATACAATCCCTCATTTTGTTGATTGTCGGTAAGATTAAAGTTACATTCCAACCCGGGTCTATTGGGATTATTTATAACTCCTAAATTTTCATTCCCCTCTGGCGATCGGGCAACATATATTTTCCCGTCAGGGGCAAGTTGCATTCCACAAAACATTTCACGGCTCTGTCCGGTTGCAATAAGAACAGGGTTGGCAAGGGGGTTTGATGAATTTAAATCGAACTGGTAGAGCTTTGACTCAAAATCGTTCGGTACGTCAATGTGCATTGTAGTAATGTAAAGCCTTTTGCTGTTTAGTGAATAGGCTGCTCCATAAACGGGTTGATTGAATTGATTTGTTGATGATAAAAATGTGATTGATCCATTACTGCTATTGAATTTAAATAATTCGATAGATGATCCACTGTAATTTGAATAAGCCAGGTAGTTTCCGTCAGGTGAAAATTTCAAGGTACCGATGGCATTGTCTGTATCACCATCTCGAATACTACCAACAGTGCTAATTACAGGAGTTGATTCCAATCCGTTTTCAGTAATCAAATAGCTTAAGAAGTTTGCCGACCCCCAGTCATGTACTACTACCCAAACATCTTGGCCATTTTGATGATGCACGGAAGATACCCCTTCGGAAATTTTACTTTTCAGCGTGTCGGGCTTGAATTCAATTTTCGGGGAATTAATATTTGAAAGGTTTAGCGTAAAGTAGACAAGACCATTTTCAAAAGTAGGATAATCGATGGGCAGGTTTAGAAAAAAAACATCGAATAAATAATCACTTCCCGGACGAGGAATAAACAAGGATGATTGTGTGGCGGTTACACTCCCACCTAAATCATAGCCTAAATCTATTTTTGTAAGTTGTCTGTTAAAAATATTCAACTCGTACTTACCTCCTGAAGCAAGCAAAAACAACCCTGTGCTGTCGCAAATACATGCATTGGCCTCCAACATTTCCAGATGGTTGTTATCAGTTACTACAGTTGCCTGCCCCGAATTAAAATCAATTCCGGTAAAATTACCAAAATACCAAACATAGGCCTGTTTTTGCGATTGCGGACAGTTACTTTGTTTTGTAACCTGACATAAAGAAACATAGGGCAAAAATGTAAGGGCAAAAAATGCCCAAACACTAAAGCCCATGAGAACACCATATTTATTAACCAAAAACATTCATTAAATGATTATAATTTTAACATCCCAATTAAACAAGTCAGTTTCGAGGTTCAACATATAAATACCTTTTGGGAAACCTGAAATATTAACCTCAACTGATTTATTAGAATCCTGATTCTGCAATTCAAAAACTTTTTGACCGCTATTATCAAACAAAGAGACATTAAGCCAGTCAAATGATTCCTTAGGCTGGATAAATAATTTTTCTCCATCAACGGGATTAGGGTAAATATCAAAATACTTGGCAATAATTTCATTAATGCCCCCTTCCCCACATTCAGCCCAATCGAAAATAATGGTGATAGTATCAGTGGAAAAACAGCCAATTCCACTTTCCGCACTAACCCAAACTGTCTCAACCGGGCTTCCAACACCTGTAGTGCCGACTGAAATTGAATTTGTTGTTTCACCCGTTGACCATAAGTAAGTATTATCACTACCACCCGCGTAAAGTGTAATGGAGTCTACAGGACAAATGGTTGTATCAGCGGGTCCAAGATTAATGATTGGCTGTGTAATTTCTTTTGATATTGTGGTCTGTCCCATTGTACCATCAATTTGAGCTTCAAAAACTGTTGGGGTAATAAAATTATCCAAAATTGAAATTTCGAACTCCAAAACATCAGGAGCTGATGTGGGTTGAACTGTTCCCAAATCCCATTCAATTATATGCTGCGAAGGCAAATAGTTACAATTTTGGATACATGAAATAAATTCCGTCCCGGCTGGAAGTATAATATTGATTAGCACATTATTTACAGGTGATGCCAATATGTTTTGATATGAAATACTTAAATCTAAGGTATCTCCATGATACATACAATCAGGAATACCGGTAAAATCAAAACTCAAGGGATTATATGCCGTCCCGGTAGTTATCCCTGTTGGGTTTCCAATTCTGTCAGTTTCAAATATCAAACTGAGTTGATCATCAAATATCATCAAATTATCCTTATCCGAGTTCTGCCCTGTAGAACAATATACCAATCCATTGCCTTGATTTACAACCAATCCCATCACACCGCTCCAGCCGCTAATTTCACTGCTTTGCTTTTGCCCGGTATCCAATAAATATTTATCGATAAAGTAATTACTTGCAAATTCGCCACCTGAATATAAAATCTGATTCGCCACATCAATAGCAACATTGGTAGCATGATGCTCCGGGAATATTGTTTCTACCAGAGACCATGTATTTATGTCAAACACTGTAATAGCACTACTATTATTTGCAACATATAGTCTTTCGTTGGCCTCGTCCAACGAAATTCCCCATGCTGTTGAATTTTGTATGGTGTACAAACCAATTAACGACAAACTAATATTTAAAGGATTCCACGAGTATGAATATAAATTTGAACTTGATCGGTCAACCACGTACAGCTCTGATTTGATTGAATTAAAAACAATGCCTGCCAAATTTTGTGACCCTGAAGCTATTACAGTGCCCAACCCAATCATGGTTTGTGCATCAATAAGTTGGATTACATCAGAATTTTCGTATGTAATAAAAAGAAAATTATTGATTGGATCAACGGCAATCCCAACTGCACCATTTCCATGATTTGGCACACCATACTCCGCCTGGAATACAAGCCCATCTGCTGTCATATCATAAGCATAAATAGGAGTATCTCCATTTGCATTAATATCAGCAATCACAAATAATGACTGCGATAAAGAGCTGAGTGGGAAAGCTAAGCTTATGATAAATGCGCAAATAATCATGCGTACTTTTACGGCTTCTTTCGATAAAAATCCGTTTAAATTGTATCTTTTATTCATTTTATACCATATTTTAATTATTTACTTATTTCATATACAACTCATCCAGCAAAACATCATCTGGTTTTGGGTCGTGGGGAAAAATATCAACTGGAATCCAGTAGTACACTTCATCTTCAACCGGGCTATATATTCTCGGGTATTGAACTCCTTTATCTATTATTTTTTCGATAGCCTTGCTTGTTATTTCATATTCTTCAATAATACTCAGGATGTCATTATCACTTACCTTTCTTAGATCGCTCAAATCATCAATGGAAATATTGCTAAATTTACTACTGCCCGGCTCGTAGAATAAACACATATTCAATTCTCCAATCCTGAATTGCCTCATTTCAGCATTACTTTGATTTCCGAAGAGGTTAAAAAATATCTCTCGTAAGACTATAATAAGATGTTGACGTGCTATTGAAGGTGGATAATTACGGACGCTTGTTAAGCCTCGAAGAACATCCCTCAATAGATATAGTTCATTGCGATCCATAAGCATTACATATTGAAACCAAGGCAATGCAACTGAGTTCGGCTTAAAAATGGAGTGCCCTTCCCAATAAATGGCGTACGCTTTCCAAGGGGGTTGGGGGAAACCCTTTTCTGACAATTCCTTTTCGATACTACCGAACTCTTCATCTGAATAAAACAACTCATTAAAAAATCCTACCTTAAACGACTGAATATTCGGAGAGTTAACTTCACTTCTATCCTCTTCCAAAATAAAAAACCGATTTTTGAATCCTGGATTTCGCTTCATATAAAAGGGCTCTTCTTCAAAAATAATTTCCCCATCCAAATTAATGGCATTGGCATCGTTGTGATTTTGCCAAACGTGAACAAGATTACCAGTTTCTTCTCGTTGTATTACAGCATCAGGATGCCAGTTTATCTCCAAAGCTACATTTGTATTCCATTGAACGCAATTATTTTTAGGAATCCATCCGGCAATGGCATCCGAAAAATTCAATCGTTGAATTCCCCCTGCTTTTCCTAACAATAAAAGATCTTCTGTGCTTTTAAAAACGAAATATATTTGCAAAAAGCCTTTCCACGCATCGCCAATGGGCTTATGGTCAATGCCTACACCGTTGTAAAAAAGGAGGTTTCCATCCATCTCACCGGGACTATTCGCATTGGGATTATTTACAACCATTGCTTTTTTATCTATCCTGCAATATTCCGTTTTCAAGCAGCGCGACCACAGCAGCAAATTATCCGCTTCAACCCAACCCAAGGGCTCTTTTCCGGGTCCTAATTGATTATTCACAATATCATCTGCCTTAGCCAGTAACAACTTGTTATCCTGAACTCCAATTACTGCGCAGGCTTCACCAAAGTCTAACTCTGCCACTTTTTTTTTCCCTTGGGGAGAAGCAAAGACCGGGTTGTTGCTTCGATCGGACCAAACATACCACTGAGAATCTGAGAACTCTATATCATCCCCCAATTTCAAATCACTACCTTCAAAAGGGTGGAAGTATTTCTCAGGCATTGTAAGCACTTTTTGTCCGTGTGCCATCAATGATAAGAACATAATGGAGAAAAAAAATGGAAAACTGAAAAATATTTTTCTTTTCACTTTGCTTTATTTGAGTAAATGATTAAAAATTTCATGTAAGGAACCAATGCCCCGTTCTTTCCCTATCAATATTGGAAAGATATTACGGGGCTATTGATTCTTTTCGGCCAAATTAAAACTTCAAAACTCTTTTGGCCAAAATACCCCCACAAACAAAAATTACTTTTCCGCTTTTGTAATTTCATACGAACATTTATCCGTTGGGTAAATCCCACCTTCAGAAAAATCAGCAATCGAAATAATTTGATCGTAAGAAACAAATTCGGTATCTACTTCAACATCAATAATTCCAAATTCATCGGAGGTTTTGGTGAACTCTTCGCGATAAACAACAAGGGCATTGTCATCCTGCACAATGGATATGCGCAAACCAACGGTCTTGTTTGGGAGGGCTTTACCATCGATATCATGAATAACCGATTGGTATTTAAATGGTAGTGCCTGAGAAAAAGCCATGCAGGCGATAAACATGGCAAGCAAAGTAAAAGTTAATTTTTTCATTTTGAGAGGGGTTTTGTTAATAAAAATAAATGTAAACTCTTTGCCTCAGGTTAAAATCACAGATCAAAAAGATCGACATCCGGCATTATGAATTATAAATAATCCTTTAATAATGCAGAAACCGTAAGGTATTAATTCGATAATGACCCGGATGTCGATGAAATATTTTATTAATCTTTCAACTCAAAAATTTAAAATTAACCTGATACAGTTATTATTATTTATTCGAAAATTTAATTTCAACTTTTCTACCTGATGGATTATTGAATAAGTTGCTATTAGCATCATTGTCTTCAAAAATACCTTCAGCTTTAATTTTAATGGAATTCATATCCACCAGATTATATTTATTGATCTCCACCATTACAGTAAGGATGCGTTTCCATGCCAGAGCACGCTGGCACAATTTATCAGAAGGTACCGCACTTGGGTCGCTATTTAGCTGATCTTTCCATTGACCAGCAATACTTTGCCACTCGAGTTTCAATTCTTTTGAAATACTATTCATTGCAGTGTTTTCCATAGCGAGAAAATCATTCATAAACTTGGCATTTTTCAAAAATTCTACTTTATCGGTATAACCAAGAATTAGGGAGATATTACATGTTAATGACAATTTAGCTGCCTCAAATATTTGTAGTTCCTGATCATGATTAAGCCTATCGCTTCCCAACGAAAATCCACCAATCGGAATAGACTGGCTGCAATTATAATAGTTTTCCGGTTTTTGAGTTTTGTCAGGATTTGCTGTTTTTACCTGAAGCAATTCATTTCCCACAATCATATTTGAAAAGAAGGATACATCATTCTTATCAATCACATATTCATTTCCTTCTTTTTTGAAATGACCTAAGAGCACGTCATTTGCATCAAAATCATTATTATAATCATATTTGAAGTTAATAGAAACCCCAAAATTCTGCCCGGTTCTTGCTTGGATCCTATCAAACTCATCTTTGGGATAAATTGCATAAGCAAACCTATAATTATCTTTAATAAGTGGATAGGTTCTGTCCCTGTTAGCAGCATTATCAAATGACCTGAAAATATCTTCTTCGATTTGCTGACCTGAAATGTAGTGACTTTCCAATTCGATATATTCGGTGTCCAACCAGTGCAATTCTTTTACATACTCTTCAAATGTATTTACATCCGGCTTCAACCTCCCATTTTCGTCATACTTATAACCGAAAACATTACCTGTATTAAAATCAGTAAAGATCAATTGCATATTGGCATTTTTAATTTTATCAGTATCACTTCTTTCCTTATCGAACATGGCTAAAAGTAAAACCACAGAATCCTGGGGCTGCGGATCTGCCTTAAAGAGGTTATGTGACATCCTGTCCACATTTGTCCGTGCCTGATAGGTCAATGTGAGCATTTTAATATCTGCAGCATCAATATTAGGAACGGTAGTTGGAGGAGGAGGGGGTTCAAACTCCTGACATGGACTCTTTTTGATATAAATCCTTTTTTCAGTTAACACCTCACCACTTGTTTCTATCGGCAACATTCCGGTATATGGTTCTTTAATTTTAAACGAGGAATCTTTTTGCAAAGCGTACTTAAGGTCAGACAAATCTTTTTCGTTGTAAACCTCCCATTTTGCATTATAATTACCGCCGCGCTTGTTTGATGGTCGATTAAATTTATATACAAGCCCTATACTTAAATCAAAATTAGCCGGAATATCCATTACCAGTGAATCGACACTCTTAATATAACCACCACTATTTTTGAGATCTACAGCATTAGATTCGTAGGTTGTTTTAGTGTAATTAATCCAATCATTAGCTTCACCTATGGGCACAGAGATATTTACATCCAAAAAGAGATTCGATAATAAATTCGCAAAGCCATCATTTGCTTTACTGGATTCTTTACCAATTCTTATTTTATCACCAATTCGCAGAAAAGATTGCTTGCCTTTGTATTTTACATTGTCGATTTGATAACCGTAATAAGCACGCATTATTCCAAAATATGGATTGAAAAACTGTGTTGGATCATGTGCAAAAAATCTAAAGTCGGCACCAAAGCCATAATAATAGCTGGCTCTAAAATTATTGTTAGTAGCTTCATCAAACCCTATCCCAATTTGGCCATTCAGCCCTAATGAAAGATTACCCATAAAGTTAATTGGTAAAACAAATTGACTATAGGCCACTTTTGAATTGACTGCGATAAAAGCTCCTGTTTCAATATCCATTAATTTACTCCTGTTACCAAGGTCAGATGAAGATTCAAGGGTTGTAATACCTACTCCTAAGCCGTAATATGCAGATGATGAATTTCCATTTTCGTATGTAAAACCATTAGTAAAAGGGAATCCTACTTTTGCATGAACATATAAGTTATAATTTCTATTGGAGTAAGCATTTTTTGTATTGATAGGAATGTAATACCGTGGTCCAAAGAAAAAGTCAAACATGGTACCATTGTTCCTTTCCAGATTTCCATTGTTGTTATACCTTTCGGGAAAAACCGCACTAAGTCCTCCGCCAGCATAACCGGCAAACCTGCCCCATCTCTTCTCCACCTCACCCTGAACAAAGTAAAGTGTGTTAATCTTTGCCTTATCGTTGTTATCGTTTTTAAAAAACTTTTTGGACTCAAGAGTACCCCAACCCATACCTAAACTTAAATAAAACTTTATCTTCTTTTCATCATTATTTGAAAGGTTCAGTCCGGCAGAAAAATTATTCGTATTCAAAACAAATGAATAATCATAATTTAGGCGAAACATGATTTTTTTTTCATCCACAGATTTTACATTATAATAAACACTATGGAGGTAAACACCCCGATTGTAAGTACTCAATTTATTTTGTTCGTTATCGAGGAAATATTTATGCAAATCCTGATAATTCTTCAACTGATTTTTTGATGAGGTTCCTGTTGCAACCGTCTTTGGTGGAGGCTTTATTGAATCATTATTGGATTGCCCAAGCGTGTAAATTGTTGGCAGAATAATCATAATAATTATTAGTGCCCATTTTAAAGTTTTCATTTTTTCTAGTTTTTAAAAAATTAATAGCTATTTAACATACTTAATTTATCATCAACTTTAATATTTAATAAGCCTTTTATTTATTCTTTGTCCGTTTGCAGTAATTCCCAAAATATAGATGCCACTTGGGAGTTCATTGATATTTATTGTCGATTTTTTTTCCTGAATGGAATAAGTCTTCACTACCTGCCCGTCAACGCTGTAAATCCGAAGCTCTAAACCATCCAGATTTAAATCCCCTAACATAATTGTAAGTTCATCCCTTGCCGGATTGGGGAAGATCATTAACTGATCTTCAAGATCATTTTCATTTACAGCATTGGTTGGTGAGCCTAATTTGAGAATTATCGACAATCCATTTTCATTAAACAAGGGTGAATTATCGGGTAAAGATTGATCAAATACTAAATCCAATTCAGTGAATCCTTGCGTTTCATCTATGTATAGGCTTAAAGTATAAAACTCATCCTGGTACATACCATCTTTTTCTGAGGTCAGGAAATCATCACCAGAAATAATCAGTGCTAAATTTTGATTCAGGTTATCAATCCTGCTTACCCCAACAATATGGCCATCACTATCTTTGGCAACAACCAAATCGCCAGGTTTAAAAGCTGCCAGAGCATCTTTATGGATAGAAATAATATGTTGTGAACCGGTTTTAACAATTTGGTATGGAAGGTTCGGGTTTTCTTTTTGATTATAAGAAATATTACTGTTTTTAGCACAATCCTGAAATTCAACCACAGCACTTTGGTTTAAATAGAGATAATAAGCTTTTCCAGGATACAATGTATCGAGCGTAAATATCCCGCCTTGAGGAAAGTAAATTTGTTCATTTTCAACATCAAATGCATAAACTATCTCGGCTGCAATTTGCTCAAAAATTTCTCTGGCCTCAACATTGCATGGAACAGGCACCGGAAGGTAATTTAAACCTTCATCAAACTGCAATTCAGTATTCTCGATTTGTTCACCATTAATTATAACCTGAGCATCAGTATTCATTTTTATTTTATACCCCTGCGTATGATCCCAGTCACCCATTGTATTAATTATGCCCGAAGGCGCAGACCAAAATAACCCTTTTTTACCAAGCATTATTATCAAATTTGAACACACCAATTGATCCTCAAAAATAACCTCGGGCGATGGGTTTCCAGGGATTAAATAACTAGAGACCATAGACCATCCTCTGGGAATATTAAGTACTTGCCCGGGAATTTCATTTACAACATTTAAAGTTACAGGAATACTAATTGTATCATTTTCAAGATCGTTTGTTGTAATGGTAATTTCAGCCATATGCACTCCCAGTTCAAGGCCAGTTGCATCAGCCTTATAATTGACCACATCAAAAGAAGTGGTGGGAACAACTCCATATTCTGGATTAAGCTCTAACCAATTGACAGAGCTAGTGGTAATATATTCTATGGAGGTTTCAAATTCTAAATCTAAATACCCCTTATTAACAATCTTCAAATTTCCTACCAAAGTGTCCCCCGGTATTAGTGTTATACTAATACACTGGGGATTAATACTTACCACAGGGGTTGCAGGAACAGAATCAATGGTCAGCGTGATACAATCAACAACATCCGAGCAACCCTCCAGAGCGTGGGCAGTAAGACAAAGTTCTACCGACCTGGAAATAATATCATCCTCACTTGGAGTGTAAACCGGACTTAATGTATTGATATTTATGAATGAACCATCACCGGAGCTACTCCAACTCAAGGAACTGTAGTTTAAAGCTGAGGCGTTTTGAATTGAGAAGGTTTCACCAGCAAAGATGGTGGCGTTTTCTCCGGCATCAGCCAAAGGCAGAGGGTTTACAACAATCTCAAAATTACATGAAGCCGTACATTCAAATTCGTTTGTTACCGTGAGGGTAAAAGTGTAAGTTCCGGAAGCATTAGGATCAAATCCCAGCACAACAGTTCCTGTGGCATCGGTGTATTCTCCGCCCATCACTACAGGAAATTCGATATATTCAGCTCCTTCGCAAACAGGATCGAAAACCGGGCAATCAGCCAAAGGCAGAGGATTTACAAAAATGTCAAAATTACATGAAGCCGTACATTCAAATTCGTTTGTTACCGTGAGGGTAAAAGTGTAAGTTCCGGCAGCATTAGGATCAACTCCCAGCACAACAGTTCCTGTGGCATCGGTGTATTCTCCGCCCATCACTACAGGAAATTCGATATATTCAGCTCCTTCGCAAACCGGATCGAAAACCGGGCAATCAGCCAAAGGCAGAGGATTCACAACAATGGTAAAATTACATGAGGCGGTGCAGCCAAATTCGTTCGTTACCGTGAGGGTAAAAGTGTAAGTTCCGGAAGCATTAGGATCAACTCCCAGCACAACAGTTCCTGTGGCATCGGTGTATTCTCCGCCCATCACTACAGGAAATTCGATGTATTCAGCTCCTTCGCAAACCGGAACAATATCCGGGCATTCAACTTCGGGAACGGGATTTACAACTATGTCAAAATCACAAGAAGCGGAACATTCAAATTCGTTGGTAACTGTCAGCGTAAAAGTAAATGTTCCCGCCATAACCGGATCAAAGCCGTCAACAACAGTTCCTGTGGCATCGGTGTATGTTCCATCTGTAACTAAAGGAAATACGATGTGAGCAGTGCCTTCGCAAACCGGAATAATATCCGGGCAAGTCGGGTCTGGGAAAATACCTAAAGATAAATTTAAACAATCAGAAACAACTTCTTCGCAGGGTGCTACAGGATTACCAGCAATACAAAGTTGTATAGTTTGACCAAAGTCAGATAAACCAGGAGAATAAGTAGGATTTATTATTGTACTATCATCGAATGTCCCCGACCCATCTGTTGTCCAAAATATAGAACTGACGTTACCAGCCGATGCCCCCGAAAGTTGAATTCCACTATTAAAATCCTCACAAACCGTCAAATCCGGCCCGGCATTCACTACCGGAGCATCCTCAAAGTAAATTGTTATTTGATCAGTCGCTGAATAAATACATGGCAACTCTGGTGAAACTTCTATTTGCAAGAGAACATACTCTAATGAAAAATCATTTATTGAGGGATAATAAACAGGCTCTAAAATATTTCCATTATTAAAATCTCCTGCCCCTGAAACAACAGCCCATTGAATCAGATCGTAATTGTAAGCCTCCACGATACCTGTGAAATCCATAACCTGATCCGTACACAAAGTGGTATCGGCAGGAATAATATTTACTGTGGCAGCCTGGGATACATTTATAGTGAACTGGCACTCTTCTTCACACCAATCATTCGAAACAGTGAGTGTAAATGTATAATCTCCGGAAGCGATGGGATCAAACCCAACCACTTCATCCCCATCGATATTGGTGTAAATCCCGCCATTTACCGGAAGGAACGGGATGTAAGCACTGCCTGTACAAACAGGATCAAAAGATGGGCACTCCTCTATTACCGGAGCCGGAAGAACCGTAATTGTAAAACTACAGGAATATGGATTTCCATTGAATATTTTGGTGTAGGTAATTACAAAATCATCGATATCGGTGCAATCGGGATTAAAAAAATAATCACCTCCAATTTGTGTAACAAAATCACCACTATACTCACCACCTTCAGGCATTCCCTGATCGAGAAGATATGCACTATCGTTACAGCACAATGAAAAACCTTCGGGGCAGGTAACCACATCAAAGGAAACCGCTGCCAAACTGTATTGCTGGTAAGCGGGCGGGAAGGTGTTGCCCACAGGAACATAAGCATCCCCAAAGGGATTTGAAAAAACAATATCGAAGGCCTGGCTTTCAACATCATCTGCCGAATCCCAGCACACAAGCTTAAATTCATTTCCGGGAATGTATCCTTGTTCTCCATTTGTAAGTCCATTAAATGCGATAACATATTGTTGGAAATTAAGAGGGGAGGGTTGGGCTGTTAGTGCCCTTGCACCTACAAAAATTGTATCCTGCTGCTCAACATAA
>Ga0208900_1000748_pt1 | contig 19394 bp, 16 predicted proteins | sample AntAceMetag02UKK_FD_184763 | JGI IMG/M metagenome (GOLD analysis project Ga0208900, IMG submission 184763) | Saline lake microbial communities from Ace Lake, Antarctica - Antarctic Ace Lake Metagenome 02UKK (SPAdes) (version 2) | ecosystem: Environmental > Aquatic > Non-marine Saline and... | reverse complement strand
CCCATGATCTCAACAGAATTGATGAAGCTATTTACTACACTGAAAAGCTATTTCCTGATTTTTTTGAAGGAGCAAAACAAAGGCTTTTGCCCGAAGGAAAACTTGTGCTCATATTCTCGAATTTGGCCCAAATAACAAACGCCACAAACGAACACCCGATAGAAAAAGAACTCACTGAGGGTGGGAGATTTGAATTAGAAAGATGTTTTAAAAAAACCGTGAAAGCTGCCTCAGAAAAAACAAAGCGCGATCAACACTGGCGTTCTACGGAAGAAGTAGAACTTTGGGTTTTGATAAATAAATAAGTTTTGATGTATTAATGTGGCAGGGCCTGTGGAAATTGCCCGCTTGTGCCTTTGCCAGAATCTACTTATGGTACAAATCTCTGACAATCTTGTAACTCACTTTCTCTACAAATTAAAATGTCTCCATGCCCTTTATAAAAATTCACACTGTCAATAGCAGAAAGAGAATAGTACAACCTGTATATAGTTCCGTTTTTAAAAATGGTAGTATCAGAAATATCCAACTGAATTGTTGAAGTGCTGTCTTTACACACGTATGTAAACAAGCTATTATAGTACTTGTCCACTATTGTAGCTTTAAACTTTAATAAGCCCAAGCCTCTGTATGCTATGTTTATTATGTTATCCGCGGGATTTGGAAATGCAATGACAATATTCCGTGGTGGTCTTTCGTGAATACCTGGGCCTATATTCCAGCCTGTAGTATCTTTTAGATAAGTGTTGCCCAGGCTAATTGTATCAGTAAAATCTAAAAGAGCCAATTCTTCCTCTGTCCAGAAATTATCTGTACTCCAATCTCCATCATCGATTCCCCATACTCCCGTTGTTATTCCAGCTATATCAATGGTAACAATCCCTGGAAAGTTATAAATATTCGGACTTGTGTTGTTTTCTTTTGTTTTTTTACATCCATTAATGCTAAGGAAAACAATAATTATGAATTGAATTCTCATTATTGATTTTACCATGTTAATTATGGATGATCTATTGTGATTTCTCATGATGATATTCTTTTATTTCTCCTTTATCAAAAACAAATTCAAAGTTTTGAAAACCAATTACAAAAACGTTTTTAAACATTTGCTCGCATCTACAAATGATTAAAATCGGAAACTTTTCCTCACTGATGTTATTGTTCATTTTCTGAGCCTGTTTTTGTCCGGCTAAATCATGAATTATTTAAGAGAAGCAATAATTTTCGAATCCCTAAGATTCCTTTGCTATCCATCCTATTTTATCAAAAACATAAAACGAAAGCGATAATACAACCCCAACAACTGCTGCCAGGGCCATGCCTGTTAGTTGCATCGAGCCAAGGTGGATGGCAGCTTTGCTTACGCCTGCAACAAAAGTGATAGCCCCGATCACCATATTTCGATTATTGCTGAAATCTACTTTTTGCTCTACCAACATGCGCAAACCCTGCACGGCAATAACGCCGTAAAGTAGTAATGTAATGCCGCCCATCACCGGAACAGGAATGGATGAAATGGCTGCCGAAACTTTCCCGATGCACGAAAATGTGATGGCCAACAATGCCGCCCCCTGGATTACCCACACTGAATATACCCGTGTAATGGCCATTACCCCAATGTTTTCGCCGTAGGTAGTGTTGGGCGTTGAACCGGTAAATCCCGAAATTATGTTGCTGATGCCATCGCCGAGGAGCGAACGATGCAGGCCCGGCTTTGCCATTAAATCGGTGCCGGTAATTTTTCCGGTTACCACGAGGTGGCCAATGTGTTCGGCCAAAACCACTATACATGCCGGAGCAATAATGATCATTGCATTGAAGTCGAGCACCGGGGCCTGAAAATGTGGCAAGGCAAACCAGTGTGCGTTGATAATGGATGCAGTGTTGACCATGCCCATAAATAAGGCGAGCACATAGCCCCCGATTACCGCAACAAGAATGGGGATAACCTGCAAAAAGCCCCGAAACATCACCGATCCGGCAACGCCAATAAGCAAGGTTACCATCGAAACAGTTAAAACCCTGTGGTCCATCACAAAAGGTTCAACAACTTTTCCAACATCGGTTGGCCAGGGTGCTAAACCAGCTTGCCGGGCTGCAACCGGAGCAAGCTCCAAACCGATTACCGCCACAACTGCCCCCATAACCACGGGCGGCATCACAACATTTATCCATTTTATGCCCCAGCGTTTTACCACAAACGACATCAACACAAAGAAAAATCCAAAGGCAATAAACCCCGATTGTGCATGGTTAAAACTGCCGTAGCTGTTGATGATGAGCAGTGCCGGGGCAATAAATGCAAAGCTGGAGCCCAGGTATGCCGGGATGCCACCTTTGGTTACCCATGAGTAAATAAGCGTGCCAATGCCATTCATCAGCAGTGCTATGGCGGGATCGACACCCAAAAGAATGGGTACCAGAATTGTTGCGCCAAACATGGCGGTGAGGTGCTGGAAACTGAGTGGTAGCGTGTCGAAAAATGGGAGCTTTTCGTGAATGCCAATGATGCGTCTTTTCATTTCGATTAACTTTTAAAATCGAAGCGGGTATTTCTTCAAATAAATTAATCAAAAATATAAAGAATTGGTGTGCAATCTGAACTTTGAAAATAATGTTCTACTACCATTTTTGTGGAACTCTATTTTTCGGGATTGGAAGGCTCTGTTGACTAGCTACTGAAGACTGTGAACTGAAAAATTAAAAAAGCCTTTCCATTAAATTAGCAGTAGTTCCATGAATAAATTTTACTGAAGCACGAATTTCACCGGCATAACATACTTCACGCTTACCAGTTTCCCATCCAAAATCCCTGGCTCCCAGCGGGGCATCATAAGCGCTACCCTCAGGGCTTCCTCGTTCAGCCCTCCGCCAGGACCTCTTAAAACCTCAATATCACGGATGCTGCCATCTTTGGAAACCACAAACGAAATATATACCGTGCCGCTAAAGTTGCCCTCTCGTGCAGAAACCGGAAACCGTATGTTTTTCATTAAAAATTGTAACCTGGCGATCTCTCCACCCGGAAATTCCGGATTCTTATCGGCGAACAAAACAGGAGTATCTTCTACAAGTGGGGCTTCATCCGGGATTTCCGGAATATATTCATAAGCTTCAGTGAAAGGGGTGTCTTCAACATCAATTTTGAAATCAATCTCTACATCTTTAAAATCATCCACTTCATTAAAAATGGTTGTTGGAGGAGGGGGAGGTGCGGGTTTTTCTACCTCGATTTTTGTGATTACAGGAAGCTCTTCGATGGTTCGATCAACTTTTTTATCAAAATCTAAAAAGCCCGGGCCACGTTCCGATCGGTAATTAAAAGCCAGCAAAGCGGCAGACAGCGCTATGATGAGCCCAATTTCCAAAAAGATAAACCTGTGCTTGTCAGGTGTGTTCGATTTTCTTGATTTGTAGTTCATTTTTCTTGATTTAGGTTAGTAAAATGATTTGAATAGCAAAAATAAAACGGGAATTGAAAAGGTGAAATTATTGATATGCAGGGTGTGGTGGGTTTTGATAAGTTTAAGGAAAAGTAGGTTGGGTATTCACAAAAAGACGAATCCGTTCATTTTCTTATGGCTATTTGCAAAGCATGATTTTTCAATTTCAACTTTGGTCAACCTGATTTAAGATTGCAGAATAATTGATTTCAGATTTCAGATTTAGCAATTGTAATCCAACTATTTTAATTATTCAAAGACCATTTCGCCAGCATAAAAAATTAAAGTTTTTTTGCCGGAGCTTTGTTTTTAAAAAAAATAAAATACATTTGCAGCTCAAAACAAGACATAATGATACAAATTCAAAATAATTGGTGGTGGTGTAAATTTATTCGAGAAGTTGGATAGATCGACACCTGTTTACCATAAACAATAAGGCCGGAGATTATTCTCCGGCCTTTTTTTGTGTAAAAATCTCAAAATTTAAATAATAAATAATCAACATTTAATGAATGCCGAAAAAACAGAAATCTGTGATTTCATATTTTTTCGAGCATCCTCGAAAAGTTACGAAAATCAAAGATTTTCTACTTTTCGGGACAATTAACGAATAACAATTAACAAATAACAATTAACTATCATGGAAGTAAGACCACTATCAGAATTGTACACGAACATTAAACCCGGATTTTATGGCGAATATGGCGGAGCCCATGTACCACCGGCATTACACAAAAATCTTGCACGGCTTGAAGAAGCATTTTTTAGGTATAAAGATGACAAGGAATTTCAGGATGAGTTTATCCATTACCTGAAAAAGTATGTAGGCAGGCCATCACCGCTTTATTTTGCTGCCAACCTCTCGAAGGAAGTGGGGAGTAAAATTTACCTCAAGCGCGAAGACCTGAATCATACCGGGGCGCATAAGATCAACAATACCATTGGCCAGGTACTTTTGGCCAAGCGCATGGGTGCAAAGGAAATTATTGCCGAAACCGGTGCCGGGCAACACGGGGTTGCTACGGCCACAGCTGCCGCCTTATTTGGCATAAAGTGCAAAGTCTTTATGGGCTCGGTGGATATTGAACGGCAATCGGCCAACGTAAGCCGCATGAAATTGCTCAACGCCGAAGTGATTCCTGCAACCTCCGGTACGCAAACGCTGGCTGATGCGGTGAATGAAGCTTTGGGCTATTTTATCGAAAACCCTGATTCCTTCTATATGTTGGGGTCGCAGGTGGGGCCACATCCTTACCCAAATATGGTGGGATATTTCCAGAGTGTGATCGGTCAGGAAGCCCGCAACCAGATTTTTGAAGCTGAAGGCCGCTTACCCGACAGTATTTTTGCCTGTGTGGGTGGAGGCTCCAACGCCATCGGGTTGTTTCAGGGGTTTTTGAATGATGTTGATGTAAAAATGTATGGAGCCGAAGGTGGTGGCGAAGGCGAGATACCCAGAACTGCCGCCACACTCTCCAAAGGAAAAATTGGCGTATTCCAGGGCACGTATAGTTATTGCCTGGTAGGTAAGGATGACAAGCCCACAACATCCTATTCCATTGCCGCCGGGCTCGATTACCCGGGAATAAGCCCACAACATGCCTTCCTGAAAGATAGCCTTAGGGCTGAATACTTCCCAGTACTCGACCAGGATGCCATTAATGCTTATGTTATGCTTTCGCGAAAAGAAGGGATTATTCCTGCCATCGAATCGGCCCATGCCGTGGCCCTGGCCATGAAAATTATGAAGGATAAAAATGGACTTGCCGTAATTAACCTTTCGGGGAGGGGAGACAAAGATGTGGAACGCAGGCTCGAAAACTTCATTTACAAGAAGTTTATTTAAGGTTCTGCTGAAAAATTCAAACTCATCTGATTTGTTTTAATATTTCGGTGCGCAGCACCTTCCGTTCTATACTTTCTGCATGATTCTACAAACCCGCTTCGCCGCGAGGCGAGGATTATCGCCACGCTGTGGCTTTTCTTTAGGTGCAGAGCACCGATTATATTTGTAGTAACCATATTGATAATTGTGAATTAGGTGCAGAGCACCGTGATATTTAATGCAAGGTTTTTGTATGAATTTGTCCTAAAACCTTGCAGAAGAATACAAATTAGTTTGGATCAACTAATAATAGCCCAATGGATTACGGGTTTATCAGAAAGCCCTATTTAGAGTCTGTCCATAAAGTCGGCATTTTTCACTAGCCCCGGGTTTTAACCCGGGGAAGGATTAAGTTATTGTTACCACCCCCGCATTTTCGCCACGCCTTTGGCGTGGCGAAAATGCGGGGGTTTTTTGTGCTCAAAATTCAATCCCTGCCCTAAAGGACAGGGCTAGTGAAATCCCTAAAAGGCGTACTTTATGGACAGACACTATTTAAGATTCAATCTTTTTAACTTCGATAAAAAGGGCTCAAAGTTTTGAGCCCTTTTTTATTTTTGAATTACGGCATTTTCCTTATTTTGTCCCCGAATGGTTGTAAATCAAAAAATGTACGTTGTTATGAAAAATTCACTTCCTTTTTTAATCCTACTATTTTTAATCTCTTGCAGTTCAGGCCATCAAGATGATAATTCTCTCTAAATAATTTCTGCGCCTGCGGGCAGCGAATTTTGTAAAGTTGATAAGTCCGGGGAAACGGTAATCCCCAACGGCAGGTTTAATACACCAACGGGGAAAAGTATTGTTACAGCCCCCCACCCTTTTGGCCTCACCTTAAGCCCTGATGGAAATACCGCCGTTACCGCCAATTCCGGAACCAACCCTTTATCGATTACTATTGTAAGGAATATCTTGTCGCAGCAACCGGAAGTGCAACAAGTTCCGCCCGGGCCTGCCACTAATGCCATTAACTTAAGGTTTTCATACCTGAAAAATGAAATTGGAATATCACACAATTCTTATCAAAGGAAAAAATATCATCATCGGATTTGACCTGCCTACGGCAGGTAGAGATTCGTGTAATCCGTGTAATCCGATGATAACTTTTTTGGGAGATGATTTTTGACGTATGCTTAACTTAATGACATTGGGCCTGCCACCGACAGGGGCGTGCTTGCCTCGGTATTTATGGGGCTTGCCATCGCCCCCGATAATCAAACAATTTATGTTGCAGGTGGGCAGGAAAACCTGATTTACATTTTCGATGTCAATTCAGGGGAAAAGACAGACAGTATCTTAGTAGAATATTGTCCCCCCGATGATTCACAACCGTATTTCTTTATTTGTTTAGGGTTGCGATCCCTTCCCTTCGGTCAGGGCTGCAAACCCATCGATCTTGGGTTCGCAGCCCTGAAAGGGATCGCTCTAAAGGAATGCCTATGGCACAACCCTGTTACTTTTTAAAAATGATGAATTATTTTTTCAGTCAGTATATGAATATTCACCACAAAACATGCAGGGAGAGACAAGCCTGTATTTCCCCACCAATCAATTTTTGAAGCCCCCGTTTTTTTCGTTTCTTTTGCAATAAAATCAAAACGAAATGATTCAGCGATTTAAAACACGAGAAGTAAAAGTTGGCAATGTGGCGATTGGCGGCGATAATCCCATTCGCATCCAGTCGATGACCAACACCAACACCATGAATACCCTGGCCACGGCAGCCCAATCCATCCAACTCTTTGAGGCCGGCTGCGAAATGGTGCGCATCACCGCCCCTGGTGTAAAGGAAGCCGAAAACCTTGCCGCTATCAAAGCCGCCATCCAAAAGCGCGGCTACCAAATCCCGCTGATTGCCGACATTCATTACAGTCCGAAAGCTGCGGAAATTGCCGCAGCTTTCGTCGAAAAAGTGCGCATCAATCCCGGTAATTATACCGACCGTTATCGGGGGAAGATCAATTTTTCGGAAGCTGAATATCTACAATCACTTTATAAAATCCGCGAAAATATCACGCCGCTTATCAGGATTTGCAAGAAACACGGGACTGCTTTGCGCATGGGCTCCAACCATGGCTCGCTTTCCGACCGCATCATGGATCGCTTTGGCGACACCCCCGAAGGCATGGTTGAATCAGCCCTGGAGTTTGCCCGTATTTGCCGCGATGAGAATTTTCACAAGCTCGTGTTTTCGATGAAGTCGAGTAACGTGCGGGTGATGGTTTACGCCACCCGACTTTTGTTAAAAAAAATGGTGGAGGAGGACATGGATTACCCGGTGCATCTCGGCGTTACCGAAGCCGGCGATGGCCGCGAAGGGCGAGTGAAGTCTGCCTTGGGAATCGGGGCTTTGCTTAGCGAAGGCATCGGTGATACCATTCGCGTGTCGCTAACCGAAGACCCTGTAAACGAAATCCCTGTTGCACGAAAAATTGTGGACTATTTGCAGCAGGGAAAAACAATATTTGCCACAGATATCTTTGCGCAATACTTTTACCCGCCTTTTGATTTCCACCTGCGCCCATCGGTTAGTGAATTATTTGGGGTAAAGCAAAAGCCACCCCTTGTGCTTGGGAGATCCGGAGTGGAAAATGCCAAAGAAAAACCTGATTTGGTTTTATACAAACATTCTATTTCGCCACGTGGCATAGTATTGCTCGATTTGAAAAGCGATAAAACCGAGGCCGTAAAAACGCAAAACCCCATCGTGGCGCAAAGCGATGCTTCGCCAGCGGTTTTCGAGTTCAGGCAATTGATGAAAAGCATTAGCTTGAATAAGATGAAAAACCCGGTTGTTTTCAACAAGTATTATCAAAGCTCAGGATTGGATTTGGTGGTAGAAACCGCTATCGACTTTGGCCCCTTGTTCCTCGATGGCTTTGGCGATGGGATATGGATTGAAGCAGAAAACGAAGAACCCGCCGAAGTGCTTTCGCTTTCCTACGATATTCTCCAAGCATCGGGGGCACGCATCACCAAAACCGAGTTTATCGCCTGCCCATCGTGCGGGCGCACGCAGTACGATATTCAGGCCTCGCTAAAAAAAATAAAGGCCGTCACCGAACATCTCACCGGATTAAAAATTGCGGTGATGGGCTGCATCGTGAATGGCCCCGGCGAAATGGCCGATGCACACTACGGCTACGTAGGAATGGGGGCAGGAAAAGTAGCACTTTACAAGGGCAAAACCCAGGTAGCCAAAGGAATTGACGAAGCCGTAGCCGTAGAAACTTTAATTAGTATCATCAAGGAAAATGGGGATTGGAGGGAGCCAAAAGGGTAATTGCAATGGCTTATTTTTCTAAGAAAACTGAAAAGAATAAAATTGTGTTTGATTAATATAAAATTTTGGGATTATTTGAAATAGGATTCCTTGCCGCACGTACGGCATTACCAATGACAGGTTTTTGCAAGTGTCAGAACCTCAAGAGATTTCTTGCCGCATGTGCGGCAGGAGAAATCTCAAAAATTTAATCGGACATCAATGAAAGAGAATATGCTAATCCGATATATTTTTAACTACCAGATAGTGTTAATAATTAATTTGTATTTAGGCAATGAATGTTACCTTATGCAGATAAGAAAATAGAAAAAGTGCGCAAACAACGACCGTTATGCACTGAAAGAATTGGGTAAAACAAGGTTTGGAATTTTTCAAAAAAGGATGACCGCACTTTTTGCGGCGAACAATTTAGAAGAATTAAGAAATCAACCAGGTAGTTGGCATGAACTTACAGGAAACAGAAAAGGACAGTGGGCTTGCAATTTGGATCAACCTTACCGTTTGATATTCGAACCTCAGGAACGTCCAATTCCTTCCAATGTATTTGGCACATACATTTGGATAGAAATCAAAGCTGTCGAAATAATAGAAATCACAAATTATCACAAGGAGGGTTAAACTATGAAAACTGTAAATGAATATTTCCCACAAACCGTGCTTCACCCCGGCAGCACTTTGGAAGAAAAATTACAGGAAATGGGCATGAGCATCAAAGAATTTGCACTGCGTACCGAGAAGCCTGAAAAAACGATTATTGCTGTTTTAAAAGGCACAAGCGCTATTACCCAGGAAATGGCCAAACTTAATTGGGTAGAATCTACCCGCGATGCCGAAGAAAAAACAGTCAGGCTGTTGAGCTATTTTGGCGTTGCTTCGCACAGTGCCTGGGAAAAACTTTATATCGAAAGTGTGCTTAAAGTGGCTGCCTACATTTCGTTGAAACATACCCACCAGCCACATGCTATTTCTGCCTGGCTGCGGCAGGGTGAATTGCAGGCCCGGCAAATTGAAGCCCCGGTTTTTGATGTAAAAAAATTGAAAAGTAATATCCCGGCCATGCGCCAATTAATGATAATGCAACCTGCCGATTTTTTTGTGCAATTGCAAAAGCTATGCTTACAAGCTGGTGTAATATTGTTATTTACGCCAAAGCTCCCAAAAGTGCCCTTAAGCAGCTCTACGCGATGGCTCAACAACACACCACTTATCCAGTTAACGACACCTTACAAAAAAAACGACAGTTTTTGGCTTACCTTTTTCCATGAATTGGGGCACATTATTTTGCACGGCAAAAAATACATCTCCCTCGAAAATGTGGACTTTGCTGCAGCCGACCCCAAAAAAGAAGAAGAAGCCCACCAATTTGCCACGGCACAAACAGGATTAGGGAAAAGCTTAGAACTAAGCATGAAAGAAATCTAATGTTTGATTGCTTGTATGGTTTTCTAAAAATGTCCAATTATCTGCGACTCCATCTGAAACCCCGGTATATTTGGCATCTGGATAATAATTCTTGATCTTTTCTATCTCAGATTTAAGAAGCTTATAAAAGTTTTCCTTTCCATATTCTGGGGTGATGCAACATATTGTGGGCAAACGCCCGCAATACTTATCGTAATCGTACAGTGCTATTGTGCCAACCATAGCTATACGCCAACCATCTTGACTCAAATACATACAAGTTCCGTCAAATCCAATCCCTATTTGGATAAACCGCTCCAACTTGTGCCACCTTTTCCGGAGCAAGTTGTGCCACTTCACAAACGACAGATGTGATTTCTCCCTACCCTGACTTTGTAATATCCTTCCCAGTTTTGCCCTTTTTCGACAGCTCCCACACTTTGTAAATCTTAATTAATGTTAAGTATTAATACTTTCCTAAATTGCACTCAATGCCCAAAACACGACATTCAGGTTAAAAAACGATACACTCATGCCCGATTTTCGAACATTTGGGTTTTCCGTAAAACACATACAACCCCTTTCGATGTGTTGGAGGTCGAAAAAGTTTGTTTTAGGTTTGCCACACGCTCAACGAGATGAACTAGAAACAGCATTAAAAATTAGTTAACAAATGAAATAAAGATACATGTTTTGCCCCGCCACCCACAATCCCTTTTTTGTTGGGTGGCTGGGGTTTTTTTAGGGAAATCACTAACTCTGACAGGGTTTTTCCCGAGGGATGCCTTTGGCAAAACCCTGTCAGAGTTCTAAATGGATAAACAACTTCAACGCTTCTATCGATCGGATGACTGATGCCGGGGAATTTTCTGGCGACTTTCTATCGTCCGCAGGTTCCGGGCTTTTTCTGGCGAGAGCCTTAAAGTCCTTAACGACTTTAAGGCATTTACGCCGAAAGCCACCCGAGATGCCCGATAAAACCGCCGCACCCCAGCCACATTCGAGGGCTGCTTTTGGGCTGTGGTAAACCTAACAAGTCTGGCTTTAAAAGCTTTTGTTTTGATTGTTAAACCTCATGGTTTTTTTCGCGGGGGGAGACTTGTTAGGTTTTTTGCTACGCCATCCGGAAGTTTAGTACTTGTACGGGTGGCAGGGTTTTTTTTTGATGGCAAAACAATTCCGACAAAAGCACACAAAAACAAGTGCATCCCGAAAAAATCTACTTTTGCAGGAAAATAAATACAATAAATTGAAGCAGAAAAAAACCGATAAAGTGGGGTGCTATGGAGAATAGTAATGAAAATTTAATAGTTAACGAAACGATGAAGGACAAGTTAGAAAAGATTAGCGTTAATGCTATTGGGGTAGAACGAAGTTTCTTTCTCAAATCTAAAAGGGAGCATTGCTCGGGCTACATACCCTATATCGTTGTTCCAAACTTCCCTTCACTGGGATTTTTATCCGCTTTGCGATTTCTGGAGTGGGTAAGCGAAAACCCAAAGGGTGTTATTAGCCTGCCAACAGGCAAAACACCCGAGCATTTTATAAAATGGACAAAACATTTGCTTAACACTTTTCATCAGCCCGAAACACGAAAACTCATGGCCGAAAACGGTTTGCTCCTGAGGGAAAAACCAGAAATGAAAAATTTGCACTTCGTTCAGATCGATGAATTTTACCCCATCAACTCCCGGCAACACAACAGTTTTAACAACTATGTGCAGCATTATTATATGGATGGTTTTGGGCTTGATCCCAAAAAGGCTTTACTGATTAATAGTGACGAAATTATATTGGCCGGTGGCAAACATTTTACTAACGTTTTCCCAAACAGCAAAATCGACTTGAGTCTCCGCAATAGGGCACCCCAATCGCCACTTGAAGAATTGCAGCGGGCATCCATTTACAAAATCGACACCTGGTGTACCCGCTACGAAGAAAAAATTAAGGCACTGGGCGGCATCGGTTTCTTTTTGGGCGGCATCGGCCCCGATGGGCACATTGCTTTTAACACCCGTGGAAGCGACCATAATTCGAGTACCCGCCTTACCGAAACGAATTTTGAAACCCAGGCTGCCTCGGCCGGCGACCTTGGGGGAATCGAAGTTTCGGCCAACCGGCTGGTGATAACTATCGGGCTGAACACGATTACCTACAATCCTGATGGCGTTTCCATAATTTTTGCCGCTGGCGAAGCCAAGGCAGAGATTATTAAAAATGCCATCGAAAACACACCGGACAATCTTTATCCGGCCACCGTTTTGCAGCGGCAAAAAAACGCTCGCTTGTATATTACCGAAGGTGCCGCATCGCAACTTACCGACAGCAGGGATATTTATTACAAAACAGGGGAGTGGACTTTCGAAAAAACCGAGAGAGCCATTTTCGACCTTTGCCAAAACATTGATAAATACGCCCGCAATCTTACCTTCGATGACCTGAAAAATGACAAGTATTGCACGCTCATCCCCAACTTGTCCATCGGGGTGGTTGCCGAGGTTATCGAATCCACAAAAAGAAAAATTAACACGGGTCTCGAAACAGAGCAGCGCCAAAGATATCTGCACACCGGCCCGCATCACGATGATATTATGCTGGGAATATTCCCTGTCATCACCAGGCATTTGCGCGATATTAGCAATAACTTTCACTTTGCCATACTTACCAGCGGGTTTACCGCGGTAACCAATCTTATGATGGAGGATTTGCTGGGGCACACGCTGCAATTCATCAACAATGGAGAAATTCAGATGATCGAATATCCTGATTTTTTCGTTTCGGGATACAAATACAAATGGGACAAGGACGTAAACCATTATTTGAATAAGGTGGCAAGCAACGATGATAATGGAAAACTGCGCGGGCTTTGCCATCGCCTTACCCGTTCGCTGGTGGAAATTTATGATATCAATTCCATCGAACAACTCAAAAACACGATTATATCCAACATTGATCTCATCCAAAAAAGCTACGATGGAGAGAAAAATCCACCGCACATTCAAAAGCTAAAAGGAATGCTTCGCGAATTCGAGGAGGAGCTGGTGTGGGCGCATTACGGGGTTCAGGTAAAAGACATCGAGCATAAGCGCCTGGGTTTTTATTCGGGCGATTTGTTTACCGAACAACCCGAGCAAAAGCGTGATGTAGAACCTATTTTGGAAATGCTCCGCAGGATAAACCCAACAAAGGTCAGCCTGGCTTTCGATCCCGAAGGTTCCGGCCCCGACACACACTACAAAGTGCTGCAAGCCATTGCCGAAGCTTTGCGCCTTTGGAAAAAGGAAAAGGATATATCCGGGCTTAAAATTATAGGCTACCGCAATGTTTGGTACAAATTCCATCCTGCCGATGCCAATGTTTTTTCGCTGGTTTCGCTCAACTCGATGGCGGTTTTGGAACGTTCGTTCAAAGATTGCTACATCAGCCAGGTCAATGCTTCGTTTCCCAGCCACGAGCACAACGGGCCTTTCAACGAAGTATCTCAAAAAATATGGACCGAGCAATTCAGGAAAGTACAAATGATATTGGGCAAGGGATATTTTTACAACAACCCCAGCCCAAAAGTACGGGCAACTCACGGCATTATTTTTTACAAAGAGATGAGTTTTGAACAATTCGATGGTTACGCCCGCGAATTGGAAAAAAGCCTTGAGGGAGCACTATAGGCTGTTTTGGAAACCTTAAAAACAGGCATACAGTCATCCGATGAATACTGCTTAAGCAATTGATACCCTGCATAAGGGAATAATGAAGTTCGTGGAAGTAATTCATCGGATGACTAAGAAAAGGACAACCCTTAAAAGAAGGATTACATGTTTTGCCCCGTTTCGTCCGCCAGCTGGCGGATGGATCGTGGGTTTTTTTCAATCCGCTTCAAAAAGACAATCCATTGTCAGGTTATTTACAATTAGTTCAAGGCTATTGGCATTTTCGGCAAGGCCATAAGTGGTGAGCATTGTAACAAAAATGTTTTTCCGGGTTTTTGTAGCTTCCCCAAACTGGGCTATTTTGTTTTTAATATTGTTATACTCCGGCGTATTTATCGCGAACACTTCGTTGTAATATTTCATCTCGCAAAGATTAATAATCCCATCATCGCGATCGATAACCAAATCGACCTGCGCCTTTTCGTTTTGCCAGCTCGAATTTATCGAATAAATTTTTGCAATCCCCAACTCTTTTTTGATTTGGGTAGTGTGTTTCAGGCAGATGGTTTCAAACACCAGCCCACACCATATTTTGTAGGTTTGTTTTGGAAACATTTTTGTCCACGTCCCCGCTCCCTGTCCCTTGTTGGACTTCATAAATTTTAAATAAAACAACGAATATTCATCAGATAGACGGAAAAGTGTGTCTTTTTTAAGTTTTCCAAAAGGTGCGTATTGGGCAACAAAACCCGATTCGCTTAATTCGTCCAATGCCTTTGTAAAAACACCGCCGCTGCCCAGCTTGCACAATTCCAGTAATTTTTTTCGTGTAACCCCGGTTTTTGTTTTCGATAAGGCTTTTACAATAATTTCGTGAACTTCCGAATTTTTAAACAAGGATTTAAATACCTCATCAAATTCATCCACCAGTACGCCGCTGCTTTCAAAACACAAACGGTCGATATTCTGCGCTACACTTTCGCCCCGGTTTATTTGATTCAGGTAATGAGGTACACCACCAATGGCCATGTACAGTTGAAGCATATCGTAATGGTTCAGCTTGATGTTTTTGCTCAACAGAAATTCCTGTACTTCGTTGAGATTAAATGGCAACAATCGGATTTTTTGCGAAAGCCGGTTGTGCAACCCCCCCCTGTTTTTAATGATCTTATTTACCATAAACGAAGCAGCAGAGCCACACACCACAACCACCAGGTCGTCTCTTGTGGTGCAGTAGGTATTCCAGAAATGCTCGAACATCATCAGAAACTTTGACCGCTCCGTGGCTATCCACGGAAACTCATCAATAAAAATCACTTTCTTTTTACTGCTCTTTAATCCGTTCAGGTAATCTTCCAATAATTGAAAAGCGTCTGGCCAGTTACGTGGTTTTTTAGAATGTTCAAACCGCCTGGATGAAATTTTTATCTGCGATTGAAAATTTTGAAGTTGGTCGTGTTGATTTCCGTTATGTAAGCCCGTTAACTCAAACACAAAATGCTCTTTGTAAACCTCTCTTATCAAAAATGTTTTTCCTACCCTTCGTCTGCCGAAAATTGCAATTAGTTCTGATGAACTACTTGCCAGCATTTTGTTCAATATTTTGATTTCCCGTTTTCTTCCAACTACCATAATATGTGCGTGTTAAATTATACTTGCGTATTTGAATAGTTTCCAAATGTACAATTTTTATTTGGATTTGGATAGAATTGAAACAGTAAAATTATAATTTTAACACCCTCGAATACTATCCAAATCTATCATTTTTTATTACATTTGGATAGAATTGAAGCAGCATAATTATCTTCAATCCGAAAAAAAACAAAAAAAATATGGTGAACCAGGGTTCGGGCGTTTGGTTCAGAACAGTGTTTTTACCTTCGCTTAAATTATTAAATGAAAATTTTAAAATAACTTTGAACCTTTTCGTTTAAACGTGTACAATGGGTTTTAAGATACCGGACATGGAAAAAATTGAAATATCGAAAAACATACTTTTGGGCGGGCTCATTTTATTACTTGCCGGCTTTGTAATAATGGCCGTGGGCAGCGATACATACAGCTTTTTAAAAATTACCCTTGCGCCCATGTTTATCATTGCAGCTTTTGGCCTGGTGGCTTATTCGGTGATGCGCAAAAAACCCGGCAATGATGTTTAATTTCAAGCCACCAAATTATAAAAAGCTTGCCGATGAAAAGCTACTTCGTGCCATCGTAAATGGCGACACGAAAGCTTTTAACGAGTTGTACACAAGGTATAGCCAGCGGATGCTTTATTATTTCTACCGTATGCTGAACAACGACAAGGAGCTGGCCCAGGACTTTTTGCAAGACTTGTTTTTTAAAATCATCGACAAGCCCCAGCTCTTTGATACCAGCCGAAAATTCTCGACATGGATTTTCAGCATAGCCTACAACCAGTGCAAAAATGAGTACCGCAGCAGAAATGTTAGGAGCATTGTGGAAAAAGTGGATAATCCCGATTGCTTTCCGCAGGATGAAGCGGATGCCGCCGAATCGCCCTACCGCTTAGAGGATGTTTTTGACTGCCTCAATCAATTTGACGAAACACATCGCACGGCCTTCATGCTAAAATACCGCGAGGGTTTGAGCATTGATGAAATAAGCACCATACTTGATTTGCCGAAGGGTACGGTGAAATCACGACTTTTTTATACCCGGAAAAAAATTCAGGAACAATTACAGGAAAAAGCCCAGGTTCAGAAACCAGAAAAAACACAGCACAATGGATAATTTTGAAAAACATATCAGCAGCCAACTGCAAAATGATAAACTTTCTTTCGGTGTCAATCCGGGTATTCTCGACCGGTTGATGTACCACCTGCAGTTAAAATCAGGAAATTCGATTGTGCGCCGAAATCAATTTTTGCCATCGCTAAGTGTTCTTTTCGCTACTAAACTCCTCGCCTGGAAAGTTGGTGTTGCCGCCCTTTTGCTTTTCTCGTTTATGGGCTACAAGCAGTTTAACCACCACACATCTTCCACCAACATTGCCGACACCGTTCAAATTATGCAAGCCATCGATACCACGCATTTAATAATGGAAGATTCGGCCTATATAAATTAATTTTGAGGATGTTACTGCTTTTATTGAAGATGTGATTTCTTGATATCGGTTGGTTTATGTGCCTGACAATTGTTGAGGCATAACACCGCCCCCTTTTTCAACGGTGAACTAATATTTTTAAGTTCTATAGTTTTCAACATTAAATGAAAATAGTAGAAAAAAATTGAAAAACAATATGTTAAAACCAAATCCTGTAAAATTTCAGGGCTGCGATCCCCGCCTTACTGCCCCATAAAGCCATCATAAAGGCGGACAGGCTCTCCCTTTGGTCGAGGCTGTGCAATAGGCCCGCCTCGCGAAGCAGACATCCCTTTGGAGAAATCCCTTATTCCATCTGAAAAGTCAGGGCTTGACTTGAAGTCAAGCCCTGACTGTGGCCATTTAGAACCCTGACAGGATTTTTCCCGAGGGATACCTTTGGCAAAACCCTGTCAGGGTTGATGATTTCAAAAAAACCCCAACCACCCGGCAAAGGGGGGCTTGCGGATGGCGGGGCAAAACATGTAATCCTCCTTTTTTCTATTCTTTTATCAGTCACCCTGTGAATTACTTCCGGCAGTTGTTCTGCTTCCACGGCAATACTACAATTGCTCAGGCCATATTCACGGGGTGACTAGTAGATCGGTAGTTAGTCATCCGATGAATTACCCCCGGGAACTTCATTATTTCCATGCGCAGGATATCAATTGCTTAAGCATTATTCATCGGATGACTTTTTCAGATTAACTCTAAATATGGAGCCGCTTCGCGGGATTAATTAAATGGTTAAATAGATAAATGGTTAAAAAGCCCTGACCGCCCTAACACGGGCGTTGACGTACTTAGTGCTGGCGCTCTGGCTGCCATTGCTGAAGGACTGCCTCCAGGCGGTGCTGCTACTGTACTCCGAAGAACTCCAATAGTAGTCGGAAGCAAAACCACTAATGGCGACTTTGTTCAGGTAGAGTTTATTCAACTCATCTTTGCTGGGCAGGTACCAGTCGGTATAGCCGTTCATTTCAAGGTCGTTGCATATTTGTGCAGCGATTCCTGCTTCGCTGCACCCGGCAACAATGTCGAGGGTATTTTGGTATCCGGTACCCAAGGCAGCTCCATCAGCTCCGGGTATGCTTGTTCCGTAACAGCCCCATTCTGCGTTGGTACTTTGGTCGCTGGCAGCAGCAATAATTCCGTGTTGTTCACCTTCAACATAGCCGGGGTCACCGGGCTGTAAAATGTAGGCAATAATACCGCCCTGGAATTCTTCTCCTATTGGAGGGACAACACCAAAACCTATTAATACATTATCGTTGGAACTATTGCACTCGGTACTTATAGCCCATTTCAATTCGTACAATACACCCTGCTGGCCAATAAATACAGAGTTGGGATTGGTGGGAAATTGAATAGTACCCCCTGCGCCACTTACAATAGACCAATAACCAAGGCCATTTTCAGGCGCATTGCCTTCGAGTATGGTGGAAGTGCCCTGTACATCCCCCTGGTCGGAGCCGGCAGTAGCCCCTGTGGGGGTGTTGTTAAATTCTATGCTTACTTCATCAGAAGCTTCATGACATTCGGTGCTAATTTCCCATTTTAAGGTGTATGTTTGGCATTGCTGTCCGGTAAATCCAGTAGTTGGGCTGGTGGCATCAGCAAAGTTACCTCCCTGCCCGCTTTCTATGCTCCATAAACCTTCGCCCAACTCTGGCGTGTTACCTTCAAGAGCGGTGGAAGTGGTGTTGTCAAGAAATAGCTGGTCTTCGCCGGCATTGGCCGTGGTGGGCTGGGTATCAAACTGGATATTTACATTATCGGCAGTAGAACCGCAAGGGTTGGTAATGGTCCATGTTAGGATATAGCTTTCGCAGGCTACGCCGCTAAAAAGTGTGGCGGGATCATTTACATCTTCAAAAGTTCCACCGGTTCCGCTTACTACACTCCATGTTCCGATGCTGTATTCCGGAGTATTGGCAGCAAGATAGGTAGCCACGGTTTCATCATTGTAATATTGGTTGGGGCCGGCATTGGCAATGGTAGGCATGGGTGTGCAATCTCCGCAGCTTTCGAACCAACTTGTGCCGTTAAAATAGTTGAGGCAGTTGCTGGTGGTATTGTAAATCTGCATCCCTACACCCGGGTTTTCCAGGGCATCGCGTTCTTCAAGGCTCATGTTTTGCACGCCATTGGCAGCATACAGCGCGTAAGGCACGCTCAAAAACTGCGTTACTCCCATAATGGTATAAGTTCCACCGGCATCCAAATCAATGGCGGTTTCTAAGTACTTATCTCCGCCACCCCAATCAATGGTAGCGAAAGTTCCTGTTTGCGGCGTTCCGCTGCCTATCACCAGATTAATCAGTCCAAAGGTATTGGTGCTTACAGCGTGGGTTTCGGTGTAAACAATCTCGCCATCGGGTGCAGCAGAGCGTATGCTCATTTGCAGGGAGAGTTCCGTATCCGGCAATATGTTGCCATTGCCATCGCGGATTACGGTTTGGTAATTTATGCCTGCAGGTGTCTGGGCAAAAGTTGCCAGGCTCAAAAGTAGAGCTGTAAATAGTAAAGTGAAATTTTTCATTTGTATTAAATATTTATGTGTTTTATAAAATTTTGTTTTTTTGCCTCTCTCCCGGCTGTTCGGCCTCTCCCCCGACCCCTCTCCAGT
>Ga0208900_1000747_pt1 | contig 19407 bp, 15 predicted proteins | sample AntAceMetag02UKK_FD_184763 | JGI IMG/M metagenome (GOLD analysis project Ga0208900, IMG submission 184763) | Saline lake microbial communities from Ace Lake, Antarctica - Antarctic Ace Lake Metagenome 02UKK (SPAdes) (version 2) | ecosystem: Environmental > Aquatic > Non-marine Saline and... | reverse complement strand
CAATTAGAATAACTTCGTGATGAGGTTTAAGCGTTTCGTAGAGCGTAAGGATTCCTGGAGCATTGTATCCATCATCGTTTGTAAGAAGAATTTTCATAATTTCCTGTTTGTTTATAGCTTTGTATTGATCTGATCCCGCAACACCCCAGAACATTTAAACACCACAACCCGCCTCTTATCCAGAATCATATCCATCCCAGTAGCAGGATTCCTTCCCTTCCGTGGTGCCTTTTCATTAACCTGGAATTTACCAAATCCTGATATCATGACATCTTCTCCGGATGCCAATGTCGATTTCATAATTTCAAGAAGTGTTTCAAGGGTATCTTTTGCGTCTGGGGGTGACTGGGCAATTTTTTCTGAGATTTTTTCAATGATTGTTATTTTGGTAAGGGTCAATTTGGGTGCTTGCTCCTTGATTTGTATGGGATCTGATTGTTTTAAGGGTTTTATCTATGATTTTAATGGGATGTTGTCAAGAAATTGGTTTGTGGTTTATTTATGAGGTGGTTGTAGAGGAAGTGACTTGGTGTGTTTTTGAGATGTAAAGTTGGGGATTACTTTTTCGCATTATATGGTACGGGTTTCATGTACGTGGATACGCTGTTCCGTGGTATTTCTGGATTTTGAAAAAGGACAGTAAAATATAAAAAATCGGTGACAAAAAAATAAAATTCTGAAATTTTCAGATCGGACCGTAAAATTGTGGTAGATTGCAATAATGCCGGATTAATATACCCTGTTGCCATATGAAAAATTCTGACCACAGGGTATATTAATTTTTTAAACAGAAAAATTATTCTTTATGGCCATAACCTTGCTGTTCCTTGAATTCATGCCACTCATCATGGTCAATTGAACCATTACCATCCTTGTCAACTTTATTGAATACATCCTTTTCAGCATGCTCAAAATGTTTTTTAAATTCTTCCCAGCTAACTTGATCGTTACCATCAAGATCCATGTCACCAAAATGACCTCCGTAATCCTGTCCCTTTTTATGATCAGAAGATAAAGCAGGACCAACGAATACTGCGAACAGGAAGAACAAAGAAATTAGAAATATTGTTTTTTTCATGGTACAATCCTTTTTTAAAGCGTTAACAATTAAATTCATAAAATGCAAAGTGAGTGCCATTGATAGAAAATTACGCTATTTATTTTTAATATATTGTTATTAAAAGGTATCTTCGGAATATTCAATTATTAGTTATCTATAAATAACTTTGTTATAGCCTGCTTATTATGTCTCAAAAATAATAGTATGTATGCAAGTGTGGTAAACAACTGTTTCAATTTGATTGATTGAGACACTTCTTAATTTTAAAAAAGGAGAATTGAAATATGGACCGCCTCCTGAAAAACATACCGTATTCAGTTTTGATAATTTTTTCCATCATAATGTTGCTGACACCATTCACGCCAAAACCACACTCATTGGAAAAAATTCAAATGTTAATGAACGGGAAACTCAATAGACCGATTGATATATTCGATCTGTTTTTTCATTGTTTTCCATCTATATTGTTGGTTATAAAATTTATTAGAGAAAGGATTCAACACAAATAATGACCTATAAACTGACAACATTCGATGATCTCGCCATTGGCCAGAAAGCATTCCTAAAGAAAACAATAACTGAAGAGGATCTGTCTCATTTCATTGCAATAACGGGTGATACTAATCCTCTCCATGTCGATAAGGCCTTTGCTGAGAAAACATTCTTTGGCCAGCGCATTGCTCATGGTATGTTATCAGCATCATTGTTTTCAACTTTAGTCGGAATGCATATCCCTGGTGTCGGTGCCATTTATAAATCCCAGACTTTAGAATTTTTACTTCCAGTTTTTATCGGGGATACTCTGCGTGCCTGGTTTGAAATTGTTGGGATTGATCAGGACAAAGAAGAAGTTGATATAAAAAGCTGGATTGAGAATCAGGATGGCGAAGTTGTGATTCAGGGTAAGACCGTGGCGGGTCTTTTCCGTGGTCTGAAAGAATAGTTTTCTGTCATTAGGATCAAAATCCTGTGTGAGAATCTGTGTGAGAAAAACATTCCAAAATGTGCTAAAACAGGTTAAAATTGGAAAAAATGTGAAAAACGAAAAACCCCTTGGTTAGAGGGGTTTCAGGTTTAATGAGGAGTTTAGGAAACATGGAGGTTCTTACTCTTAATCAGTAGGTCCCGGGTTCGACTCCCTGACACGTTGTTATCTTAAGCGGCCAGCATCAATTCCAATAACAAAATTCGCTTTTTCAAATAATATACAAACTCGTTTTGATTACCAGTATGGACAGCGACATATAAATCTTAAAAATGAGCTGGAAATGAAAAATCGATTTGAAAAAAAAATTGTACCCAAAAATTTGAAATTTCATTCTTCAGACGCTAATGTAATCTTCATGGAAACATTAAAAGCAAAAATAGATAAAATTATTGTTGATTGGGAAACTGATTATTATGATCCTAAAGAAGTTTTAATCTCGCATCTGGATAACCCTGGATTGTTTGAGTTCCTTTTTCCTTGGCCCAAACCGCCCCGACATGAGCAGACAAGACAAATAATCGAAGCTCTTTTATCTTAATAGATCCAATTATTCAAAACCTCTACACCCAGTTTCTTCAGCATGTTTTCTTGACCTTGGATACTTCCGGCAATGTTCTGGTTTTACATCATGAATCCGACAAATGTATTTATCTTGCTTTGGAAGCTTTCTCAACCATGGGCACCGTGACACATCGGCACCAGTTTTTGGATTAATCCAAATGTCATAAATATAATGATCTTCACCGATATGGATCGGGTCCACCCATTCCAGGATATCAAACCGTCCTTCTCTTTCCCACATGGCAACATCTTCATCACTGATACTTGTTTGAAAAGAATCGCTGAGGTTGAGACAGCAGTTACCGCATTGTATGCATTTGAAAGTTTTAGGGGGCATGGTGGTCCTTTATTTATGGTTTATGTCGGGGTTGGACAATAGCCAGAAGCCAGCTGTCAATTTTTTATATTAAAAAAAACACTGTGGAAGAATAGCTTATGACACAGAATATGGCTCATCTATTGTAATTTGAATATTCAGGATTTAATCCCATCCCGCTACAAGATATAGATCCAGGTATTAATTAAAAAATTAGAGCATGCTACTGCTATTCTGCAATTTTTGTAAGCATTAATGCTCAAGGGATATAGCCATTATTCTATTTTTTTTAATTTTTATCCAACACTTTTCTAACTATCTTTGCCAGGTCTGTTTTGGCAAATGGTTTCTGGATGAAGTCCATTCCCTCATCCAGGACACCATGATGGGCGATGGCATTCGCTGTATATCCTGACATGAACATACATTTGAGATCCGGGTATTGGGATTGCAATCGTTCTGACAACTCACGTCCGTTCATTTCAGGCATAATCACATCCGTGAGAAGCAGGTGAATCTTACTTGAATATTCTTTAGCCATATCAATTGCTTCAACCGGTGTGCATGCGGTCAAGACTTTGTAACCAAGCCCTTTCAGAATTTTTTCAACAAGCTTCAGGATCGATAAATCATCCTCCACCAAGAGGATTGTCTCACCACGGCTGTTTGGAATTTCTGTTGTACTTTCCCTTTGAATTTCAATCTTTTGGGCCTTATGCCTGGACAGGTAGATCTTTATAGTTGTTCCTTTGTCCACTTCGCTGTAGACGTTGATAAATCCATTATTCTGTTTGACAATGCCATAGACTGTGGCCAGTCCCAGACCCGTACCTTTATCCACATCTTTTGTGGTGAAAAACGGTTCAAACATACTGTCCATAATTTTTTTATCCATACCACAACCATTGTCGCTTAAAGCCAATAAGACAAATTCACCGGGAACAAAACCAGCGTGTTCAGCACAATAGGCTGAATCAAAAATCACAGTGTTCGTTTCGATGGTGATCTTGCCCACATCTTTGATGGCATCCCGACTATTGAGGCATAGGTTGGCCAGGATCTGATCGATCTGGGAGGGGTCCATTTTGACTGGCCACAGGCTTGCCCTGGGCCGCCAGGCAAGGTCGATGTCCTCGCCGATGAGACGTCGAAGCATTTTGAGCATGCTTTCAACGGTCTCATTCAGGTCAAGCATTTTAGGGGAGATGATCTGCTTACGGGCAAAGGCTAGCAGCTGTCGAGTGGTATCTGCTGCACGTTTTGTGGCCTTGAGGACTTCAGCAAGATCTTCATGCAGTTGACCTTTTGGGTCCGCGTCTTCCAGTGCAAATTCAGTAAAGCCCATGATCACACTGAGAGAATTGTTGAAATCATGTGCCACCCCTCCTGCCAGGCGCCCTATGGATTCCATCTTCTGAGCCTGGCGGTATTGTTCCTCCAATTGGACTTTTTCTTCTTCAGCCCGTTTCCGGTCGGTAATGTCTACAATAATTGCAGTAAATAATGATTTTTGTTCATGTTTTAAAAGTTGCAAATGGACTTCTGCATTATAAAGAGATCCATTTTTACGTTTATGGACCGTTTCAAAAACGACTTTATTCGTTTCTTCTTTAATCAAAGGTGCCGTGATTTTTGCAAACGACTCTGCTGTCACTTCAGGTTTTATATCAAGGGCTGTTAATGTTTTAAGTTCTTCCATTGTATAACCCAGGTTATGCATAGCAGCAGGGTTCACTTGAACAAATTTCAAGGTGTCTATTTCAAACAGGTATATTTCATTTAAAGAATCTTCGAAGATACGACCAAAACGTGCGATTTTTTCCTCTGTTTGTTTACGGGCTGTAATATCATCAAACAGAATAAGGAGATGGATCTCATTTTCTATAGTGAATGGAGCCAACTGAAAATCTAAAATACAATCTTTCCCAAACGTAGTTTTAACTTTTATTTCCTGGCGGGCCTTTGTTTCTTTCTGCATTGAGGACAGAGCAATATCATACAGACCACTTTTTTTCCATGAATCTATCGTATGATAATTTTGCTGTAATAACGCCTCCTTTGTTCCCTTTAGCAATTCAGCTGACGTATCATTAGCGATGATACAATCCCCGGAGGCATTGTAAATCAATATCCCAATAGGTGATGAAGAGATAATGTTCTCATTCAGCTGAAACGCTGACAACAGTTTTTTTTCTGAATTTTGCAGTAGGCCTACCTTCTCACTTAATCTCTCAGAGGCCTTTTCAAGCTCATTAGTTTTGTTTTTTACTTCCCTTCTAAGTGAATATGTTAATAGAAAATAGAAAATTATACCGATAATTATGATTGCAAGGATAATTACAGTTGTAGAATACCAGATTTGATTTATATTTCCTGAAACCGATTTAAGTGCTTCTTCCTGGTCAATCTTAACAACAAGCCCGGCATCAATTAAATCAATATACTTTGTTACAGCAAATACAGGAACACCCCTATAATCAACATAACCCGAGAATTCTTTTTCATTTTTCAACAATGCTTGTGTTATGGGGATATTGATATCTTCTTTAGGAATTATATCCCTTGCTTCAGCATCTGTTGTAAATCTTCTCTCAGTAAAAAATACCGCATCTCCATTTTCATTTCTGTATGCAAGTAAACTTTCTCCACTCTCTCCAAGCCCTTCATTTTTAGAAATTATCTCCTGAATATGATCAAGATTCATTCTTGCAACTAATACTCCCGTATTATTGGGAGCGGAGATAGTAAAAGAAATTTTTTTAATAGTTCCAGAAAGATAGAGTGGTTTTATGTAAATTTTTTCTTTTGCATTTTTAAAATAAGGGTTTGTTAAACGGAAAAGACCTATATGGGGAGTGAGCTGACAAAACCTACCTTAAGGTGAATAGATCAATGAAACGTTTTTCTTGACTATTTTTATAGTTTAGGCATAGGATTCCCCCCATGACAGAGCAATTTTCACAGTTTTCGGATCTACTGTTGCCTAATGAGTTGCTTAAATCGTTTCGGGACGTTGAGGAAGAATACCTTGGTCCCTTCATTTCGGGACAGGCGAGCGTGCATACCACTGATAGGCAGGAACAGGAGTATGTTATCAAGGGACTCAGTGAGCGAGAACGGCTATCTGAGCGAAAAAAGATAACCAAACTCTTGAGCAAACCTTGTGGCTGCGGTAATGACTGCCAGAAGAAATTCACAGTTAGCGAAATTCTGGACGCACGTGAAGATTTCCGACAGATGTCCTGGGCGGAGCAACATAGCTTCATTATCGGCAAACTCCAATCGTTCATTCACGGTACTGGGCAGTCTAAGTCCGCCCGTACATCCCAATCACGACAGCGGCAGCGATTCGACTACTGCATTACTGCGGATCGCCCGGTGTGCAGGAAATTTTTCCTCCTGTACTATGGGGAATCGATCGATAGGTTGAAGAGACGGCAGAAGTACCTGATCGAGACAGGAACGGTGCCCCCTGCTCACGGTAACACGGGTAAGAAACCAAAACATGCTTGTTCAAGAAATGCCATTGAGGCGGTCCTGAGTTTTATTTCAAACTTTGCCGCTATCCATGGTCTTCCCGATCCGGGTCGAGATTTGAGGTCTGGCAAGGGCAAGTTGACCATCTACCTGCCCACAATAATGAACTTCATGGCAATTCACCGGATTTACCGGAAGAGCATGGAAGGTAGCGACGGTCGGGCAGTTGAGTATCACGCTTTCAGGAGGCTATGGGTTGATAACTTTCCCCACATAGTATTCTCGAAGACCAAAAGTGATTTGTGCATGACGTGCGAAGAGCACAAGAAACAGATCAACATCACTGTGGCAGCAGGTACTGAAGAGGAAAAACTTGAAGCTCTCGAGAAGGCAAGGGAACACTTGCTTTCTGCCATGCAAGAGCGTACTCATTATCGCCAATGCATTGAGGTCTCCAGGCAGTCCTATTCTGCATTGATGAAGGGCGAAGAACAACAGAATAAACCAGATACAATGCACTACTCTTGGGATTTCGCACAGCAAGTGCATTACCCATACGAGGATCATCAAGTTGGCCCCATCTACTTCAAGACGTCTAGAAATGCGCAGTTGTTCGGGGTCTGCTGTGAAGCTTTACCACGCCAAGTCAACTACCTGATCGACGAAGCTGACTTTCCAGGCAAAGGAGCTGATACAGTGATTTCTATGCTGCACCATTTCTTTGCGTGCTACGGCCTTGGAGAGCAGCACCTGCTGTTAACTGCTGACAACTGTACGGGGCAGAACAAGAACAATGCTGTTCTGCACTATCTGTTGTATAGAACAATAGCCGGTCTACACGCCAAAATAGACTGGTCTTTCATGTTGGTTGGACATACGAAATTCTCGCCGGATGCCTATTTCGGACTACTGAAAAAGAAGTACAGACGTTCCAGGACCTATACCTACAGGCAACTCATTGACATCATAAACACCTCTACAATCAAAGAATGCAATATCTGCCATCCTTACAGAGACGATGATGGAAGTGCCAGCTTCAGATACGGTGCGTGGACCAAATGGCTGGCGAAGTACTTCCGGAAGCTGCCAGGGATAACCAACTACCATCATTTTTCTATGGATTCCAGTAATCCTGGAGTAGTCACCGCAAAAAGCTACGTTGACTCTGAACAAGAGACCTTTGAACTGTTGAAGAAGACCGTCGATTACTCGGCTCTATTAGACAATTCTATCCTCCCTAAGGAAGTCACCCCAGCAGGACTATCTATAGAACGTCAGTGGTACCTGTATGACAAGATTCGGGAACACATACCCGATCCAGTGGACAAGGATGCGACAGCTCCTCTCCCAGCTATCGAACGTCCTAGCAAGAAGCAGAATAGCCCGTCACCAAACTAAAACAGCACTGTCAGCTGGGCTTGTTGTAGATGCTTGAGGAGAGCATATTTCCTATTCACCTTAAGGTAGGTTTTGTCAGCTCACTCCCCATATGTGAAATATCCGACGAATGTGTTATTTCTCCATTGGAATCTATTATAAAAACCTCAGAAAAACCTTTCCCAAATTTAACTATTTTCAATAAATCTTCATTTGAAATAGCCTTTCTATTGTTTAAAACATCAAATGAACTTTTCATATGGGTGATATGCTGTTCTATGTTCATATGTTTAGTAAAAGCAGTAGCCTTCAGAGTGTCAAAATAATTCTCAATTGCAGTTTTCTTCAAATTGTTTGTTATATTGTATGCATTGAAAACAAACAATCCAATGATCAACAATAAAGCGAATGCTAAAAAAAACAGGATAGCATTTTTTTCAAATTTAACTATCTTCAGATTATTTAAGATTAATAAAAGTAAAACAACAAAAATTAAAATTCCTAAAACCCAAACCATTGAGATTGTTGGGAGACTTTCTTTTTCCTCTTTTAGTAACTCAATTTCATCATACTCATCTAAATAAGTTGTTGCTGCAACAGTCATACCGATACCATCAGCAGTTCTTATCTTAACTATAGAAAGATACATATATTTTTTCTTAATTGTACCATCCGGTTCAATCCAATCATAAATGCCCCCGGAATCATAACCCTTATTTGCCTGCAACAGGATGTCCCACATATCCGGCAGTGATTCATTTAGAGTACTTAAGTCCATTCCTTGAAACTCTGGCTTTATATGAAACAAATTAAACAAGGTATCATAATCCAAAATAGCAGTATATCCAGTTTCTCCAACGCTTTGAATTGCAATTTCCTGAAATTCAGGGTCATTTTGCAAATCTTTCAATGTTTTATCAGGGTATGCATTTAAATATATCTCGACTTGTTTGGCAATATCCTCAGCTTTCTGTTTTATTGCTTTTTTTGCATACGAAAGTTGCTCTTTTTCTACATTTTTTATTTCTAAATCTGACAAACCAAACCATTTATTCTTAATTGAATTTCTTGTTTCATCAGGAATTGAATTAAGACCTTTATTTATTATAGAAACTAATTCAGGCCAGTCTTTACGTAACAGGAAGTGAAGAGTGTTTCCCTCTCCCACTGTAAAAGGAGCCTCTATCATTCTTTCCAGCATTAATTGTCGAGCCACGTAGAATGCTGATTCATCGAGAATTGTAAAGTCTGCTTTTCCAGAGACAATTGCCTTTATCAATTCGTATATTGAATCAAAATAGACGAATTCAACTTTTTTGCCTTCCTCCAACAGAATTTCTTGAAAGGCATTTCCTTTCTGAAGAGCTACCCTTTTCCCAGAAATATCCTCTATTGAGTGAATTCCCAAAGGATTTCCTTTTTTGACGATAATAAGGGAAGTATAGTTTAAATATTGTTTTGAGCTGTTGTAAATTTTGGCTCGTTCTTTAGTTAGGATTGCAGAAGTTAAGCCATCTAATTCTCTTTTCCGAGCGCGGTCTTGTATTTCATTCCACTTGCCCAGCTCAAAGCTGACCTTCAGACCGGTTCTCTCTGCTACCAGTTTTATAATATCAGCATCATAACCAATTACTTTACCGCCATCATCATACATGATGAAGGGTTCAAACGAAATGCCTCCCCCCAGGGTGATCTCAGGATGTTCCTTAATCCAGGTCTGTTCCTGGGCAGTCAAAGGTATACGTTCTACCTCTTTGCCTGCGAGAAATTGTGCAGGATCATAACCAAACCACTTATCATGAATTATATCAAAAATTCCATTAGTGATAATTAATGACAGCCCGTCATTAAGGATAGCTAATAATTCCTTATCCCCTTCTTTTACTGCAAATGTCCAATCTTGTTTATATTTATCTATTCTGGAAATAAAAATAATATTAGTAATACCTAATTTTTCGATTAATTGCGTGCCGACTGTTTGCTGCGCAACTATTGCATCATGTTTGCCTTCTGAAAGTATTTTAAATGCATCTTCAAATGACTCAGTGGTTATAATGTGTTTTGATACATTTTCGCGTAAGAGAAATTCTTCTGCATTATCGCCTTTCATAACTAAAACTTCTTTGTCGGCCAAATCTTTCAAGGTGTTGATACTTGTTTCGTCAGTTCTTACAAAAATCCCGCCATACATTGTGTGGTAAGGTACAGAAAAGTCAAAAATTTTTTCACGTTCAGGAGTTCTGCCCACAAGGGGCAATACTTGAATTTTTCCTTGGGCTAAATCTTGTTTGATCTTTGCCCATGGGCCTACATAGAATTCAACATCCAAACCCACTGCCTTAAGGCTTGCTCTTAAAAGTTCGACAGAAAAACCATCTGCTTCATTTTTTTCAGTAACAATAGAAAATGGTGGATAATTATATTCAGATGCAGATTTAATGGTTTCTTGAGCATAAATCAAGCCGGGTGAAAAAATCAAAAATATAAACAGCAGATAAAAATATTTAATATTTTGCATATCAATTCCCTTGTGTGTTTTACTATGGCAATAGTTATATCTGGTTCATATTCTTGTTATAATTTGTGAAGCAAATCAAATTTTCAATTATACGACTGTATCTTTTTATGTTTAAAAAATAACATACAATAAATAGAGGCCTCCGACAAATAATTTTTTAGAAATTGAGATTCAGCTTTATAGACTGATGAAAAGTAAAAGAATTAAATCCAAAGAAAATACACTTTTTTTTAAAAAAATAGAAAAAATCACGCAACAAAAAAAAGACGCAATATAATTGGAGATAAAATGAACCGGCAATCATCCTGAAATGATGCGGACTATGCTACGTCCATGCTCATCCGTAACGAGATTCTTGACAAGCTCAAGCCATTATTATGGTATGGGCTAATTGGTGAAGCCGTTGTTTATCTGGAGGAAATTGATAAAGATTCCATAAAGGCAATGGAAAAGTTAGATAAACTGATTAAATAACCTATTAAAAAAAACTCTTGGAGCATTCCCCGCACCACAGCAATTCTTTCCAATATCCGCAACATAAAATATCTTGAAACAGCCACTAAATTAATCACAAAATTTGGGAACACAGGAAGGGTCTTTATTAACCTCACCGGAGATGCAGGACTGTTCTTATATTCAACCATTCCCAAACGCTTCAGAGCTCTATATTTAAAGGGATTTTGTAAAAATCCCATGGCATTTGTGGGGCTGACCAAGTCACATCTTATTATCCATACGTTGAAGGTTTTAAAGAAGTATCACCTTGCAGCATTGATGATTCCATTCATGGGATTGTCACTCATCTTATCTTTATTACCGCCGTATTCCTGTGTCCGTGTTTGCACAAGGGAAACTATTGGCTCTCTCAAGTTCCCGAGTTAGTCGCTGCCGGAGTTTGAATGAGATCGAGCTTTTATACCAAAGGACTCAGGAGTCTCTTGAATATATTTCTTTTGCTTAATAATTGTTTTTTCGGTATGTTTTAATATTGATTTAATTATAGCACCCACTCAGATTACTAAGTATTTAAATGAAATATCTATCTTAAAAAAAGTTCGCCGGTTTTTTTAGGAAGCCATTTTGAAAAGACATAGAAATTTTGTTTGTGGAGGTATTATTTGGTATCAGCACAAATACCATTATTAATCTACAAAGGAATGTTTTCAATTCCATCGACAGATTTGAGGAGATTTACATGATTTTTTTTGGGCCAAGACGAAATGCTTTGAAACTAGTCTTTGTTTTTTTATTTATCGTCACCTTTTTAATTCAGCCATCCTCAGGTGTAGCAAATAAATTGAAATACATTATTTTATTAGAAACGATGGATGTAAAAGAAGTAGTAGAACGCTCTAAGTGGTTTCAAGTTCAAATGAAGGAACTTGGATACGACGAGGGAATCAACATGGAGTTGGTTATTTTAAAAGCAAAAGGGAATTATCAACTTGCTGAATCTCTTCTGAAAAATGCCATAGAAAAAAGAAAACCGGACTTGATTTTGAGCAATGCTACACTGGCGTCACAAACAGCTACAAAGCTTCTTGATGGCACAAATATTCCTCAACTATTCTTCACGGTCTCTGATCCGGTTGGGGCAGGACTTGTAAAAAGTATTGGGCTGTCTACAGGTAAAAATATTACTGGCAGAGTACATAGCATAGCAAGAGAGATAAAAGTTAAATTGGTTCTTCGATTAATTGAGGACCAAATTAAAACCCGACCAATTCGTTTTGGATATATCCATACCACTTATGCATCATCAATGGGTGATTTACATCATTTAAAAAAAATTGCTGAAAAAAATAAGGAAATCGTATTTATACCTTACGAAATCCCGTACAAAGACTTTCCAAAAAATATTGATTACATGTTAAAAGAATTGTCAAAAGGTTTGAAACAGCTTGACGGGAAGATTGATTTTTTATGGGAGCCTATAGGCCCTTTTGCTGAGAGCAGAGAATATAATAAATTAGTAATGGAAGAAACAACCGTTCCTGTTGTTTATGGTGCCAATAAATCAAGTTCACAAGTCGGTGCATTAATATATTTGGCTCCTGATGCAGAATCAGATGGGCGAGAAGTAGCACTATTGGCAGATCGTATCTTGAACGGTGAAGACCCTGGAGAGATACCCGTTATTCCACCCATCAAATTTAATTTAGGAATCAATCTGACGACTGCCCAGAAACTGAATATTATAGTTCCTCCAGACATTCTAAAATTAGCAAAAGGAAATATTTTTCATTAGTGAGGTAATATGAAACTTCAATTTAAATTATTAATAATTGTTATCCCATTTGTGCTTCTTTCTCTTTTAACACTTGGTCTATGGTCTTTTAATGAGGCTAAAAAAACTAATTACTTGAGCAATTATCGTTTTCTTAGCATTGTTCTTGAATCATACACGGCTGAAAGTCTTCACCAAAATTATCAACAACTGAAAGACGCCAAAATGGATAAAGTGGTATCTTATGTGGAAAGTTACAAACAAGATGCAATAAATAGAGCCAAAATTTTAACAAAAGCCAGGGGTGGAAACATTTTGATTGTTAATGACTCAGGTGAATTAATTTTTTGCACCCAGGGTTTTAATTCTGCCAATGTTGAATCATCGTGGAAGGAAATATCAAAAAGAATAGTGGATGAGGATTCGGCAAAAATTATAAAGGGCCATATTGATAAGAAACCTTATGACGATCTTTACGTTGCTCAATATTTTAAGCCATGGGACTGGGTGGTATTTTATAGCATTCCAAATGAAGACATCAATGCATTGGTGAATAAAATACGCCTGATTACTTTGGTAATTAGTTTTTTGTGTGCTTTGGTAAGCTCGTTTCTAATTTTTTTATTTTCCAATAAATATCTTTTAAAACCCATTGCCAAGCTTAAAAAAGTAGCCCAAAATATTACGACTCACAAACAATTTGGAACAATCCCAATAAATTCAAAAGATGAACTTGGACTGCTGGCAAGAAGTATGGAAACCATGTCAAAGTCCATTACCCTTTATAAAACAGAACGAAAACATACCGAAAAGTTACTAATAGAAAAGCATGAAGAATTGCAAAAAAATCAACTTGAATTAAAACGACATCAGGAATCTTTAGAGCAACTGGTTGACGAGCGAACCGTTGAACTAAAGAAGAGCGAAAAACAGTTTAAAACAATTATAACAAAGTCCCCGTTGCCAATGGTTATTACCGATCAAAACCAAAACATCTCACTCTTTAATGACAAATTTACTGAATTATTTGGTTATACCGTGGAGGATGTTTCAACGGCTGAAAAATGGTGGGAAATAGCCTACCCTGATGAAAAATACAGAGCAAAAGTACAAAATTCATGGATGGTTGCAATTGAGAAAGCAAACGTCAATAAAACGGATATTGAGATGCAGGAATGGGAATTGACAATAAAAAACAGAACCAAAAGAAGTTGTGAATTTTATATGGTTCCGTTAGAGGACGTTTCCATAATTATTTTAAATGATATCACGGAACGTAAAAAAATTCAGGAAGATCTGAAACGTCAGGCTTTAGCTATGGATAATTCTTCGGATACAATTGTAATCACAGATACTTCTGGAATTATACACTATGTGAATCCTGCTTTTAAAAAAATCACGGGTTATGACAATAAAGAAGTTCTTGGGAAAGATCTCAGTATTTTAAAAAGTGGTGTCCATGATGCACAATTTTATGAAGAATTATGGGATACAATATCTGGAGGTGAAATATGGTCAGGACAATTTACTAATAAAAAAAAGGATGGCTCAGAATATATAGAGGAGGCTACAATATCCCCGGTATTCTCAAAAGAGGGTGAGATCATAAATTATGTTGCTGTAAAAAGGGATATAACTGATAGATTAGAACTTGAAATAAAGCTTCGTCAATCACAAAAAATGGAATCCATCGGCACGCTTGCTGGCGGGATTGCCCACGATTTTAATAACATCATGGCTATTATTGTTGGTAACACGGAGCTTGCTTTAGATGATGTCCCAAAATGGAATTCTGCTCATTCCAGCCTTGAAGAGATCAAGAAAGCCAGTCTCAGGGCAAAAGATATTGTCAAGCAGCTTTTAAGTTTCAGCCGTAAGACCGACCAGAAACTGCAACCCATTCAAATTGCCTCAGTCATTAAAGAGGCGCTGCAATTTTTACGATCAACGATTCCAACCACCATAAATATCCACCGGGATATTCAAACCACAGAAGAAATGATCCTTGCTGACCCAACCCAGATCAACCAGATCATAATGAACCTGTGCATCAATGCTTCACATGCCATGGAACAAACCGGCGGAGACCTGACTGTCACTGTGGAAAAGGTATTTTTGGACAATCAATTATTCAAAGACTATCCCGACTTGAAAAGCGGCGATCATGTCAAGATAATAGTAAGCGATACAGGCCCGGGCATAGACCTTGAAATCATTGATCAAATTTTCGATCCATATTTTACAACCAAGGAAGTAGGCAAAGGTTCCGGTATGGGCTTGGCAGTGGTGCACGGCATTGTTAAAAGCCATGGCGGAGCAATTGCCGTTGACAGCAGTTTGGGTAAAGGCACAAAATTTACCATGTTTTTCCCTTTGGCTACAGAAAAACCAATGGTTGATACAAAGACAATCCAGGAGATTCCCAGAGGAAATGAAACCATATTATTTGTGGATGATGAAATATCCATTGTAAAAATGGTACAAAGGATGTTTGAGCGCCTAGGATACAAAGTTGAAACCGCTACGACACCCCAGGATGCTCTGGAACAATTCAGCTCAAATCCTGCTCATTTCGATCTTGTCATAACGGACATGACCATGCCCCAGATGACGGGTGTTAAATTGTCTGAAAAGCTTATGGACATTAGAAAAGATATCCCCATCATCATCTGCACCGGTCACAGTACTCTTGTTGATGAAGAAAAGGCAAAGGAATTGGGTTTGGCAGCCTATGTTATGAAGCCGATCAACATGCTGGAAACTGCACAGACCATTCGAAAGGTATTGGATAGAAAGCAAAGTCCTGTTCAAGGATAATGGTTATTCTTTTTGGAGTAATGGTCATGAAGAATGAAGAAAAAACTTTTGAAATAAAAAAAACTTTTTCTATCCTAATTGTCTGCTGGTTGATAATTATCGGCGCCTTTATGATGTGGACAATTAACAATGAAAAAGGATCCGTTTACATATATGCCACAAATGAGGCTCGTGCTGGTTTTGAAAAGGATTTACTCTATAGATACTGGTCTACAATTCATGGTGGAACTTATGTCCCTGTTACCGAACATACACCTCCAAATCCATATCTGAACCATATAACAGAACGTGATATTTTAACGCCTTCTGGCAGAAAATTAACTTTGGTAAATCCGGCATATATGACAAGGCAGGTCCACGAACTTGGGGAAAAGCTATATGGAATGAAAGGCCATATTACAAGCTTGAATCCAATCCGCTCTGAAAATAAGCCTGATGATTGGGAGGTTGAATCACTTAAATCCTTTGAAAATGGGACAATCGAAAGCCTTGCAATTAAAATTTTTGAAGGTGCAGAGTACTTGAGATTGATGCGTCCACTTATCGTCGAAAAAAGTTGTCTAAAGTGCCATGCAAAGCAAGGGTATGTTGAAGGAAATATACGGGGAGGCATAAGCATATCCGTACCATTGAAATCTTATAAAGCCGTTTCCATAAAAAATATTAAAAATTTAGTAATAATTTTTGGTGTGATTGCGTTGTTAGGGATGGTGGGGTTATTTTGGGTCGGTCTTTTAATGAATCGCAAAGAGTTGGACAGGTGTATAGCAGAACAAGCATTAAAAGAGGCTACGGACATAAGCCGGGACAATATGATAAATCAGCATGTTACGACATCCCGTTGTTTAGATGCCCTAGCAAGGGGTAATTCTGTGAAATGCTCTACTAACCATTCAAATGGATCATCAAACTTTTTCCGAAACAATCGCTCAGCCGCTGTAGTACCATCGGATCGTTTCGTGTAGTAGTTGTGGATTATTGTTAAAGCCCTCAATCGTTTTGTTTTCAGTCCTCTTCCATTATGATGGATTTGGGATAACCAACCGTTTCTGCCCTCAACAGCCGATGAGGTTCGTTGAAAATTTGAGACCATCCACTTGGCCCATGACAACCATTCTTTTTCATGAATCAATGATGCTGTTAGTGGGTGTTGTTTCAACTCAAGTTGAGCTTTCTCGTTTGCACAGAAGTAGCTCTCCTTTAAGGATGGATTTTTTGTTCTTTCTGTTTGCTTATGCCAATAAACCGCAGGCAGTAGATAGCTCAATAACCATTGTTGTATTTCTTCAGTCAGATTATCTGAATCCAAACTTTCTTCTGCCCATAACCACCATCCATCAATTATTGAGGCTATACCTTTAATTTGTTTGACAAATTTTTCAATACGTTTTTTGGAATCTTTTATTTCTTGCTCTTTTTGAAGCGCTTTGATCTCCACCACAAGTTGATTCAAAAGCAGTTCTACACTTATTGATGTCTGTCGATTTAAGTTGTTAATGTCAAAGGGATGTACTGTTTTTGATAAATTCCGAAGTATCTGTTTGTATTTGGTAATTCCAGAATTTAAAAAAATATGTTCCTTTTCCTGTTGAGAAATAATCTTTTTCTGTTGGGTTACATCTTTACTTAATTCAATCAATAAAGCCAAACTGGCTGTAGATTTTTGAATTTTTTTTCAATAGCATCTTTTTTTCGACGAAGACTAATTCCAAAAACTTTAACAATTTCATTGCTTGCATGAAATAAGTCTGGAATGCTTAAACAGCCAAATCCTTTTTCTGCAAGCTTGATCAGGGCTTTAGCCCTGTCACTAACGATATATTCGATTTCGATACCAAATTTATCAACAATACTTTGAACCTTATCCTTCCATGTTTTATAACATCTGTCATCAGCTGTTTCCTCAACAAAAATATAGCCTGATGCTAAGTCCATAAAGACGATTATCATTTCATTGAAGAATGTTTCATCAGCACCGCCAACAATTTTGATTGATCTTGCCGCCACTTGTTGTGACTGTTGGTTCTTAAAATATTCTTCAAGCATCTCTTGAATCTTGTTGATATTATTTTTAATCGTTGTAGGAGATGAGCCCACGTGCTTGTCAATATGTAATAATTTGAAAAATTCTGAGATTGTTCTGGCACCTATACCGCTCTTGATACCAAATAGAAAAAGTACACCAACAAATAACCTGCAAAGGAATGTGCGGCCTTCATTTGTTTCCCAGAAATGAGACTCAGGGAAAAGGTTCCTTTCTTCAATAGCTTTTTTGCCACGATGCATAGCACTTTTAGAAATTCCTAAAATATCTGCCATTTTTCTAATGCTACATCGGACAGGGCAACTTAACATCAAAAATATTTTTTCGCTACGTGATCGCATTTGTTTTATACTCCCATTGTTAAAAACAATATTGGAAGTATAGTAAATCACAGTAGCGTAGCTGTGTCTATAGCAACTTAAATTTTATTCTAAAAACGATCCTCGGTGAACTTTTTATTCGATATTTTGTCCCGGTTTATGTCCGTAGCCCATTTATGGCTAGTGTGATCGCACTAAACTTGTCAAGAGTAAATGAAGAAAAACAACGTAATCGCAATTTCATAGCAGCACGTGCTTTCTTACCAGAAGCATTATCTAAGCTAAATACATATTTTAACGATTGCGTGCCTCTACTTAATGAGTTGCGGAATATGTTAAATACAAAGGATTTTGTTGATACCGCACCCTTACAAAGCAATTTTCCCGATTTGCCTGAATCATATAGACGTGTTTTCAAAAGTTGCATGTCACATGCAGAGGATGATGCGGGAAACTACATGGCATTAATTCTAAATCACTTGCAGGTTAATAATTCAAGATTGGAAAATTCATTTGCTGTTGCTCAACAAAACCAATCCTCCACGATATTAACAAAAACAAATATAATAAGTCATATTTACGATTTGGCTGAATTAAAAGTGCTAGTAGATAATTTTTATAATTTTGCCAGGGGTGAAGAAGAGTTCAAAGAACAAAAAGTGACGTTAGCTCTTATAAATCAAGTTTATCATCACTTAGGATTCTACGTCGAGTTGATAGATGGTTTGGATGAATACACTAAAATACAAATCAATAACTGATAGGTAGAAAATATTTATGGATACAATTCAATACAATTTAAAAAATATTACCCAAAAGCTTCTTGAGTTCATACCAAATATAAAAGCGCTCTATCTATTCGGTTCGAGGCGACACAATACAAAAAGCATAAGATCGGATATAGATATTTTGATTGAATCGGATTTTTATATTAAAGCTGTTAACTGTAGAGAGTTTGCTGAAAATATATGTCCAGCATTGGACCTTTTTGTCATTCAAGGGAATAGGGCCATTAGCTCTATGAATGAAAGTTATGTAGAATCCGAATCCACTCAAGATCTTATTCAGAAAATACATGCAAAATTATTTTGGGACACCGCATCTGGATTTGTTAAAAATGATCAAATGGAATGGGTTGTTGAAACGGCTAAAGGAGTTCGGTTTATTCCAACTATTATGCCAAACTCTTTTTTAGCCAATGATATAATAAGGGATTATTTCGAAAAGGTTGAACACGACGGATTACCGACCTGCCCATATATTGGCGACAAATATGAAGATGTTGCATGGTTCATCACAAAAACTTTGAAAAGAATGGTTCTTCAACCGACCGATTTATGCCCCAGAGGGGTAGCTAAAGATGGCTGGACAGTAGATTTATCGGCTACGGACATAAGCCGGGACAATATGATAAATCAGCATGTTACGACATCCCGTTGTTTAGATGCCCTAGCAAGGGGTAATTCTGTGAAATGCTCTACTAACCATTCAAATGGATCATCAAACTTTTTCCGAAACAATCGCTCAGCCGCTGTAGTACCATCGGATCGTTTCGTGTAGTAGTTGTGGATTATTGTTAAAGCCCTCAATCGTTTTGTTTTCAGTCCTCTTCCATTATGATGGATTTGGGATAACCAACCGTTTCTGCCCTCAACAGCCGATGAGGTTCGTTGAAAATTTGAGACCATCCACTTGGCCCATG
>Ga0208900_1000744_pt1 | contig 19486 bp, 19 predicted proteins | sample AntAceMetag02UKK_FD_184763 | JGI IMG/M metagenome (GOLD analysis project Ga0208900, IMG submission 184763) | Saline lake microbial communities from Ace Lake, Antarctica - Antarctic Ace Lake Metagenome 02UKK (SPAdes) (version 2) | ecosystem: Environmental > Aquatic > Non-marine Saline and... | reverse complement strand
CAGGCGTTAAGAAGCACAGACTCTGTTTGAGGACACACTTGCCCGCAGTTTCTGTGGTTTAGCCTGGAAGGGCAAAAATACCCCCCGACGTTCCCGTTCCGGTCAGGCCAGCTACCGGGGGCGGCATAGCACCATTTTCAATCTTTGTTATGAGCAAATCAAGATGCAAAATGAGATCTGCCCATAACAGATCACATGGCCGTGTTGGGCACCAGGTTCCAGATACCACAGGGGCAGGCCCCCACGCAGAAGCCACACCCAATACATCGATCCGGGTCCACCTTATACTCAAAGGCACCCGCTTCATCTTCCATCCGTTCAATGGCCGCCTCGGGGCAGACATTGACACAAATACTGCAATCCCGACAACGTCCACAGGAGGCACACTCATCCCCACATTGATGGAGAGAGTCAAAGGATTTAATCATGGGATTGAAATATTCCAAGCTCACCCGGCTTTTATCAATTTCTGGACGCGTATCCATGGGCAAAGGAGGGTTTCCGGAAATAATACTGTCAATGGCTTCGGCCACCCGTTTCCCTTCCCCAATGGCATTGGTGATAAGGCCCGGACCCACGATGTCTCCCAATGCAAAAAGGGTCTTCTCTGATGTCTGGTTGAAACTGTTCACCGAAAGAAATCCGTTTCTGGTGGCAATGCCCTTGCCAAGAAATGCGGTATCCGGTGCATCCCCAATGGACACCACCACCGTATCCGCTTCAAGGAGTTCCCCATCGTCCAGGAGCACCCCCTTTCCCGTGATTTCCTTTGTAAAACAGGGCCACTGAAAGGTGGCACCCACGGCCTCGGCATCTTCTTTTTCCGTACCAAATGCCGCTGGTTTCTGCACATCAATCAGGGAGATAATTTCTGCCCCCAGCCGATGGGCTTCGGTGGCCACATCACATCCCACATTCCCGGCCCCAATGATCACCACCTTTTTACCTGGAGATATCGTGTCGGTCTTGGCGGCTGCCAGAAAATCATTGGCAGAAACGGCAAGTTCTATGCCGGGCACAGGCAGCATTCTGGGCTTTCTGGCACCGGCAGCCACCACCACATAGTCAAATTCTTTTTTAATTTTCTTAAACTCTTTGGCCGTGATTTGCTGTTCCAGACGGATGTCCGGGATAAGGCGTTTCACACGATCCAGCTCATTTTCCAGGGTTTCTCTTGGAATCCTGGAATCTGGAATCACCGAGGCAATTTTACCCCCAATGGCCGTGGACTCATCCAGCAATGTGGCTTCATGCCCCTTCAAGGTGAGATGCCATGCCGCAGAAATCCCCCCGGGTCCAGCACCGATTACAGCCACCTTTTTACCCGAAGGAGGAAGCACTTCCGGCAACTCGCTGTTCTCACCTGCCTTTCCCAGCATGCGCACATCCACCGGAGTCATGTACTGAAGATTCTTGGTACACGAAGCCATGCAGGGACTGGGGCAAAGATAGCCGCACACCGTGGCTGGAAAGGGGGTATAGTTCAATCCCATGGATGTGGCCTCGTCAATGAGACCGTTGCGAACCAGATGCCACCGCTCCTGCACCGGAATACCTGTGGGGCAATTGGCCTGGCAGGGCGCTTTGTAAACCGCATGTTCCCACACCGGCACCATGCGCCGTAACTCCCCCTTGGTGATCAAAGGAATGGTACCCCGATCCAATTGCTGTAAATCCCCAATAAGCCCCCCCCGGCCCAACTCTCTATCCCATACATCCTGGCGGAATGCCACCATGGAAAGGGCGTTTGACCCCACCATTTTGTCCATGGGACCTCTGGCTTTTAACAGTTGCCATTCAGATCGTTTGGAAAGGCTGTCAAACAGTTCGGGTTTTTCCACGTTATCCAGAAAAGTAGACAGGTTGTTGCACAGCCAGTCCCAGTCCTCGTCGGAAATGGACACCAGTCGGGCATCTTTTTTACTGTAGTCCGAAGCATCCCCCCGGAAAAAAACCTTGCCCCCCACCATGCCCACCAGGGGACGATATCCCAAGGTGTTTTCATGGGAACTTTTATCAAAGCCACACACAACGGCAATACCGCCGGCCATGAACTCGCCAAAATAATCTCCACAAGCGCCCAAAATCCAGAGTTCCGGTGGGTCAAACCGGGGATTTCGTTTGGTCATAGTCATCCCCCGGGCACCAATGTTCCCACCGATGTAGACTTTACCCTGGGCACCACCGTTCATGACCCCATTTGACGCATTACCATGAACCGTAATCTGTGCCCCGGCATTGAGCCAGCCCACATCATCGGATACCGGACCCAGAATCTCAATTTGGGTGTGGGGATATCCCATGGAACCCGCCCGTTGGCCTGCCTGGCCCCGGATACGAATCCTTATAGTTTCGCCACCCTCCTGCCACAGACGTCCCCCAATGCCGTGCTGGCCACAGGCATCCACTTCAATGGCCCGGTGACCATGCTTTACTTCCTTTCGTACCAGCTCCTCAAGGATGCGGGAGGGAACCCGTCGTTCATCGTCCTTTCCAGAAACGATTTTATACTTTATATCTTCCATATCTTCACCTCCTAAACCACATACTGGATATTCAGACGTCGGGCCGCCTCATAATCGTTGATGCCAAGGGCATCGGACATACCAATGGGAAGGGACGTGGATCGTCCCAGGGGCGCAACAATCTTTTTTAATTCCATATCAAAGGAGACAAAGAGGTCCACGATGCGCTGGGCCACATGCTCAGGGTCAAGACGTCTGTAGAGCCGGGGGTCTTGGGAGGTGATCCCCTTGGGACAGATCCCCAGATTGCAGACGTTACAACGATCTCTTTCCGTACCCACACATCCAGCTGCTGCCTGCATGACATATTTACCAATCTGAACGCCACTGGCACCCATCATGATCAAAGAGGCTGCATTGGCCGCAATATTACCGTTTTTGCCAATGCCACCACCGGCAAACAGCGGAATTTCATTTTGCTTACCAATCTTAACCAAATTGAGATAGTTGTCCCTCAGACAAGAGGCAATGGGATGGCCCATGTGATCCATGGAAACAGAGTAAGCAGCGCCGGTGCCGCCATCCTCACCATCAATGGCCAAAGCCGAGGCATAATCGTTACGGGTAAGGTTATTTAACACAGCAAGGGAGGTGGAAGATGCAGATATTTTGGGATACACCGGCACCCTGAATCCCCATGCCATGGACATGGACATGATCATTTTGGCCACGGACTCCTCAATGGAGTACTGGGTCTGGTGGGTGGGGGGACTGGGTAGACTGATCCCCTGGGGAACCCCCCGGATGGCGGCAATGAGCTTGTTCACCTTGTGCCACATCAAAAGTCCGCCATCTCCAGGCTTGGCCCCCTGGCCATATTTAATCTCAATGGCACAGGGATCTTCTTTCATGTGGGGAATGGCATGGATGATCTCATCCCAACCAAAATACCCCGAGGCAATCTGTAAAATCACATACTTTAAAAACCGACTTTTGAGCAACCGGGGCGGACATCCCCCTTCACCAGTAGAGATGCGAACGGGCATGCCCAACTCTTCATTTAAATACGCCACCCCCATCTGCAACCCTTCCCACATGGTGGGGGAAAGTGCCCCAAAGGACATCCCACCGATGATCAGGGGATAGATCTCCCTCACCGGTGGAATCCACCCCTTGGTTCTGAGGCGTTGAAGATTTTCCTTGGGGGGCAGAATCCGTCCCAACAAGGTTTTAAGTTCAAATTCATGACGTCCTGCATCCAGGGCAGGGTCGGTGAGCATGGAAATTCGGATGAACTTGATCTGATCTAAAAGCGACTCGGTGCTGTTTCTCCGCCCGCCCCGGGTTCTGGGAACGCCCTCTTGATTTCTATGGAACTTAAAACGTTCGGTGCCGGGATTTCTTTCCGGTGCAATGGCATCATTGGGACACACCATGGAGCACATGGCGCAGCCAATGCACGCCGCTTCAATGGTGGTCTTTTGTTGAATCCCATAATAGGTTTCAAACCCGGACAATTTTCGTTTGGCAGGATCCAGGGACGTATCCAGATTTCTTTTTCGGAAAACCGATAATTTTATGGCCTGCACAGGGCAGACAGCGGTACATTGACCACAAAGGGTACACCGATCCTTTTTCCAATTAATCTGCCAGGGCAGATCACTCAGGCTTAAAGAGGAAGGCGTAATGGTTCTGTTTGACGACATATTTTTATCTCCTGACGATCGGGGCCGACAATGGCGGTATCAAGGTGCATGGGTTGAATATCTTTGCTTTTATCCCGGTCTGGAATCACGGCATCCAAACCACATATTTCAGAAGAAAAGGCAAAAAAACCCGGTCTTCCCCCCACAACCCCGGGCCTTAATTTTTTTCTATCCTGGGCCATGAAGATGGTATTGTCGGGAAGGGTACCGATAACACAGTTGGGACCATCAATGATCAATTGACGACATGTTTTTTTAAGATGTCTTAGAAATTCCTTGTCCGCATGGGCATCAATCCCCTTGTCCTGCAATGGGGTTATGACATGCTTGTAAGCATCAAGACCCAAGCCAAGACCCTTCATGGCGTAATGAAGAATATGGGCAAATACCTCGGAATCAGATTGATACCCGCTATAACCAGGGAAATCCCGGCTTGACAGGAAATCTTTGATGGGAATAAACGCCGTATTCTCCCCATTGGTCATGGTGGAAAAGCCCTCCACAAAAAACGGATGACAGGCATAAAGGTTGATGGCATAATTGGTATTTTGGCGTCCTTGGGCCATGATGGTTCGAGCCTTGAGATCCTTGCGGTCCAGCCCCAGATAATGGGCAATGGCCATGGGATCTCCCAGCTCTTTGATCATGATGGTGTCGGGCCAGAAGGAGTATACTATCATATCCTTTTTTTCCTCTCCCATATCACGAATTTTTAAACGCATGGTCATCAGACGGTAGCCAATTTCGTCTTTATCAAATGTTTCCCACGACTCTGGGTACTCATAGGCCCGGATAAGGTACATCCCCCTTCTGGGGGTTCCCTCCAACCCTTCCTTGGGGAGCTTGATATTCATTTTGTACTTTGTCATGAACCCAAGATCCATCATGAACAGATCCAGCTTTCGTATACCCTCTTCACTGAAAATACCAGACAGGATGGGCACATCTTTCATCTCTTCAAAGGGGCCCCCCAGATCTCGAAGCAGGATTCCCACGCCGGAACCATCATGCCCCTCCTTCATTACATCAAGGGCCTTGATGGCAAGCATGGGAGATACAGGCTCTTTGCTTGTAAGTGCAAACAAACGGCACATTCTCTTTTTCTCCTTGTTATTTTCACATGTTTGGGCAATATATAAGCTGTTAAATATAAGCAAAAACTGATTTTTTTTCAATGAATTTCTTCCTCAACGGTGTGAGTTGATGGATTTGCGTGGGGGCAGACGTGTATTCTTGCAGTCAACAGGCAATCATTTTCAAGGAATCTCTTGGGGCATCCCTGTGTGCTCAAAATCTTGAGCTTCCCCAGGACACAGCCTTTTCAAGGCAGCTGAACACCGCATTTATGTTCAGCCGTTTCCTTGCCACCGCCATCATAAAAAATCCCATAATTATCATTGAACTCCTGGAGTCTGGAGATCTTCACCGCCCATACACCCTTGGCGAATACACAAAAAAAATAGACCAGGCCCTTGGCCGAACCGGGGAAACCCAAAGCCTTCAAGCCCTTCTGGGCACCCTGAGATTGCGGGAAATGGTGCGTATTGCCTGGCGGGATCTCAATGGGCATGCCCTCCTGGAAGAAACCATGACAGATCTTTCGGCCCTGGCCGACACCTGTGTGGAAACGGCCCTGAGCGTTCTTTATAAAAAATTATGCGCCACCCATGGGGTGCCTGTGGACAAAAACGGCGTCCCCCAGAAAATCATCGTCCTTGGCATGGGAAAATTGGGGGCCGGTGAACTTAATTTTTCTTCGGATATTGATCTAATATTTGCCTTTCCCCAGGAGGGAAGCATCCAGGACGCGGTTAGAATGCCCACCTGTGAACTGTTTTTCACAAAATTATGCCGGGAATTTTTAAAAGTATTTAACACGGGTGCCATGGGGCTTCCTATTTTTCGGGTGGATACACGCCTGAGACCCTTTGGGAACAGCGGGCCCCTTGTCATGAGCTGTGAAGCCATGGAGACCTACTACCAATCCCAGGGACGGGAGTGGGAACGATATGCCCTTATAAAGGCCCGGCCCATGGCCGGTGATCTTGCCGCAGGACAAGCCCTTTTGGAAAGCCTGAAGCCCTTTGTGTTCAGGCGGTATCTTGACTATGGCACCTTTGATGCGTTCCGGGACATGAAGGCAAGAATAAGCATGCAGGTTCGGGACAAGGGATTGAAAAACAATATTAAGCTGGGGGCCGGGGGCATACGGGAGATTGAGTTTTTTGGCCAACTGTTTCAACTGATCCGGGGAGGCGTGGCCCCCCAACTCCAGGAAAAAAAAATCCTCAAAGTGCTGGATCTTCTGGCTGGGAAGGATCTGATCAATGAAGGCACAGCCCATGATCTTAAAACTGCCTACATTTTTTTACGCACCGTGGAACATCGACTCCAGGAGTATGACGACCGGCAGACCCACGACATTCCCACAGAGGATACGGCAAGACTTCGGCTGGCATTGTCCATGAGATTTGATACCTGGAAGCTGTTTGAAAAAGATCTAACCCATCATATGACCCTTGTACACAGCCATTTCAATAAATTATTGGTATCAAAGGAGAATAAAAATCAAGAAATCAAGGCGGATAATCCCTTCAGGTATCTCTGGGAAAACATCAACGATCCCCAGTCTGAAATAAAAGAACAAACGCTTTCAGGCTATAAAGAACCGGACAAAGTGGTCCAGATATTAGGGGAACTGGCCGAACATCCCCATACCCGAAAACTGACCCGCACCGGAAGACGCAGACTCAATGCACTGATCCCCCTTGTGGCAGAAATATCCGGGGAGCAAATCCAGCCGGAAATCACACTACAACGTCTTATTTCCCTGATCACCGCCATAGAACAACGGACATGTTATCTCTCCTTGCTCCTGGAAAACCCTGCGGCCATAACCACCCTGGCCACCCTGGCCACAAAAAGCCCGTGGATTATCTCCTTTCTTTCCCAACACCCGGCCCTGTTGGATGAACTCCTTGATCCTGCCACCCTTTATACACCACCGGATCGCCCCTCCCTGGAGCGGGATCTGTCCCATCGCATGGCCCCCATTCCTCCAGATGATTTTGAGTTTCAACTGGAAGAGTTGTGCATTTTTAAACTCACCAGCACCCTGCGGGTGGCCGCCGCTGACATCAGCGGGGATTATCCTTTAATGAAGGTTAGTGACGCGCTCACCGATATTGCCGAAACCGTTCTCCAACAGGTGCTTTCCATTGCCTGGCAACAGACTGCAAGGAAGTACGGGGTGCCTTCGGGTATTAACCCTGCCCCGGGAACCACACCGAGATTTGCCGCCATTGCCTATGGGAAACTGGGGGGAATTGAACTTGGCTATAAATCCGATCTGGATCTGGTGTTTGTCCACTCAGAGATTGAAGGTCACACCACAGGAACGAAACGATCCATTGAGAACATGCGATTCTATACCCTGTTGGGCCAAAGAATCATCACCATGCTGACCATGCACACCCCGGCGGGAACCCTTTACAAACCAGACATGAGACTTCGCCCCAGTGGACAGGCAGGAATGATCGTCAGCCACATTAACGCTTTTTGTGAATACATGGAAACCCAGGCCTGGACCTGGGAACACCAAGCCATTATCCGGGCACGACCCGTGGCCGGAGACCCCCTTTTATGGAAACAGTTCAATGATATCCGACACCGGGTAATGAAAATCAGGCGGGAGACCCCGATCCTTCAAAAAGAGATCTGGGAAATGCGGGAACGGATGAAAAAACAACGCCTTACCTCCCTGTCCCATGGATTTGATATCAAACAGGGTGAAGGGGGCATTGTGGACATCGAGTTTCTGGTGCAATTTTTAACCTTGAAACATGCCTGGAACCACCCGTCCTTGATTCAATGGACTGACAATATCCGGCTCATTGAAACACTGGAAAAAGAAAATATTTTGCCCACTATCCAGGCCCAGAATCTTCGAGAAACCTACATTGTTCTCCGGAAAACCCTTCACCACATTGACCTCCAGGAAAAAACGGAACAAATTTTACCGTTCCGGTTCCAGGATCAGACTCGCATGATATCAGAACTATTCCAAAGGACGATGCATAAAGAAATTTGATCTTCAAGTGTAAGAAGAATTCAAATGAAGATATTACTGCCCTGGTAACACATTTTTGGGCTCACAGGCGCCATGCTCTTTGCTGCCTATTTTATAAGAAAGTCTCACCAACACGCTGGAATTAAAAGACTTTCATTTTTCGTTGTGGCAGTGGTGACTGCCATGTATGTTTTTATATGAAAGTCTCAGCAACATGCTGGAATTAAAAGACTTTCGTTTTTCGTTGTGGCTGGTCTTACGGCCATGTATGTTATAAGAAAGTCCCGGCAAATCAAGAGGGACTTTCAAGCTTCGTTGTGGACAGGCCGGGGCCAGAATACGGTCTGCCCGTGGCAGTTAAGGAAAATTATAAACCTCCTTGGGAACATAAATCTTACCCCACAGCGTCCATGCCATCCTGGAAGGCTTTTTCCCAATCAAAATGTTTCCAGTATGCGGTACTGTCTTCCTTGTCCCTGGGAAAAAGATGGGGAACAAAAACATAGTCATGATCCGCATCAATTGCCTGGACAGCCTTCATTATTTTAAAGGGAACAATTTTGGAACCAGGATACTTGATGGAACCCACAGGCTCGGTGATATTGATAATATCTGAATTTATATCCACCTTATTGCCGATAAATACACGATTCATATAACCAGAATCCCATGCGTAGGTCGGAACCACATACTCGCCCCATTTATTTTCTGAACCGATCGCAGATGGCTCCAGCCAAGGCGATGCACAATTTTTTTCTGCAACAACGGGTCAAACCGGTTTTTCCTGCAACAACGGGTCAAATCGGGCGAATGCACTCATTTACCTCTCCCATGATTCCAGCATTATTGTATCCCTTTTCTATCTGTTCCCAGGCATGGCACAGGCCGTACTGGAAACATTTTGACAAGAAATACTTGTCCACTGTCATCACATTTTCCCGGCGCTTTTTGTCAGACCCCGCTATCCTCCAGAAAAACCTGCGCATTAAAACAAAGATTTTAAAAAATCGACAAACAACATCGCTATCTTTTTTTCAGGATTCAATGCCCGGGCGGTTATTGCCTGGCCAAGGGGTATGCCCGGTTCATTTTGCCAGGCTAAATACGTGTGGATCACTGCCTTTGATTTGTGGTTTGGTATGAAAGTTGCGAATCCATTTTGCTGTGAATTCTGCACACAGTTTTCCGCAAAATCAATTCCATCGTGGCTGGCCAGCTCCCGGCAGAAATCTTCCAGCATTCCATCAATATTATTGTCAGGCATCAACCAAACCCCAATTCTTGGTTTTCCTTCCATGGAGAGGATTGTTCCGTTTTCGTCAGGTTCCTTTGAAACAGGATACCCTTCTCTGGTTAACCGATTTCGAATGGATTCCCATTTTGAATTTAAGTTTGGATTATCCGCATCAAGAACAACACCAATGGTTTCCATGGTCTCAGAACCGGCTATTAATGCGGACATTCTTTTTAAAATCTTATTGTCCGAACCGCAGTCATAAAAACCAAACGTTTCGGGGACTCTGTGATAAGCGCATAAGGAAAGGATGACATGGCAATCATTTTTGCCTTCAGTCAAAAGTATTTTTGGCCCTTTGTGTTTAAAATTAATGTCCATTTCTATCTTATCTCCACATCCGTTTCGATGGAGTCGCTGAGCAGTTCCAGATCATATTCCTTTACCAGTGCTATATGGTTTTCTTTTTTAATACGAAGAAAAGAGCCCTTGTTTTCATTGCGTTTCCATGCTTTTTCAAACCCTATGATGCAATCCCGGCTGTGAGTCGTCGCAAATACCTGGACATTCAATGTTGAAGCAAGGCTAAAAATAATATTCCACACGTCTTCCTGAATACTCCAGTGAAGGCCGTTTTCAAATTCATCAACAATCAAGACGCCATCTTTAGCTGAAACCAGAGATAAAATAATTTGAAAAATATGTGTCATTCCATCTCCTAAACTTTTCAAGGATACTGGCCCTTCAAGCCCCTTGAGCTTTACCAGGGGGATTCTGCCTTTGTCGGCATGAGAATTCAGACTTTGAACAAATGTAATGCCGGTTACATCCGCTTCGATGAGTTGCAGGCCCTTGATCACCTCTTTTTCCATATCTGTTAAACTGATGCTGTCCCACAAAGCGGAAACTTTGACATTATCCATTCCCTGTGTCGGGACAAATTGATATGGCAGCACCCCAATGGATGATTTTTTGGGAAGGACTAATGAATTTCGTCTTGCATTTCGTTTTTTAAGGTTTTCAAAGTCATCTTGAAAAGACATGATGATAGATGATTTTCTATTAATTTCAGCGACTAAATACAGTTCATAAAGATCTTCGTCCATATCATGTATTTTCAGAGGATCAACGGCTTCTCTTCTTACCACTCTGTTATCTGTTTCCTCAACGATATATGCTGTAGTTTTTACATAAACCTGATCATTATTTTTTTTGGAAGAAAGACTGAAGCCGGTTTCATGCGGTTCCGGTATTTTGTGATTTTCAAAAAAATGTTTCAATGGGTTTATTATTTGTTGTTGGTTGAAAGCAGATTTTCCAGATTCCCAATGTTCCTGTCTTGAAAAAAGAATTTCAAGTATGACGTCACTGGAAACTCTCGAAAAATACAGCAATAAAGCCTCTAAGAGTGCGCTTTTGCCCGCACTGTTTTTACCTACAATGAGATTTACGTTTTTAAAATTTTTAATTTTAACATTATTGAATAATCTGAACTTTTTGATTTCAAAGGAGTCTATCATTTTTACATCCTTAAAAGAGCTGTAAATAGCTCATCACATTATAAATGAATTATAAAAAAAGGGGTTTGATCGGCCATTCCTCATCCCACTGTGATGATGTGGTCGTAAAGGGGAACAGGCAATCCTTTGGAGCAATGGGCTCATACCCCGGCCATATCTGGAACTTTGATTTCATCCAGACTGGTAAAAGCGCCGACGGTTAATAAAATGGACCCCATGTCAAGGGCTACATGTTCTTGCTTTGATTCATGCGTAGCCATTTGAAGGGACATCGTGTAAAAACGCTTCCTGTCATTGCTGAAATGTGATTTAAACAAAGTTTTTACTTGTTCTGCTGTTGCCATTTAGAACCGCCCTATATTAATGATATTTTCTTTTCTTAACTTGGGGTTCGATCATTTTGAAGACTAAATAAAAGAATACAAAATTCAGCCAACGTTAATAAAAAAAGTACCTTTATAGAATCAACATATTTTGTTATAATTGAGAAAAAAACAAAACTCAAGGGTGCTTTAAAAATGCTTTGTGCTTTTTAAAGTGCTTCTCTCCTTTTTTAATAGATGTATTCTGATATGGAAGGAAGTATTTATGCAATTAAATGTCGACTCAAACATAAATGTTCAGTCTGAGGGTGTCATTGACCCAATGCTGATGCTGAATAATCATGTTATTCGCCTTTCATATTATACCTCTTTTGATCCTCGTTCGCTGTTTTCCGATACTGCTGAAGGTCCATCCCCATCATATTTATTCTCCCCACCGTCCATAGTAAATGAACGAATTGATGATATTCCATTACTGATAGCAATCTTTTTGAAATTAAAAATACCTGATATTATTGATAAACACTACACACCACATGCTAATCATGAAGGTTTGAGCTATGGATGGTTGGTGACTGTGTGGTTGGTATACATATTAAGCCGAAGTGATCACCGTATGAACAGTGTGGAAGGGTGGATTGCAGGACGTCTTTGTGTTTTGTCTGCCGCCACAGGTCAGACAATCACCGGTTTTTTTAAAAATACGCTCAAGTGCCTCCCAGGTTCCGCCTGCAATGGCATCGGGATCTCTGAACGGTGCCTTTTTAGGAATGGTGGCGTTGACTCTTGGGTATGCTGTCTGTACAGCTTTCCAATCTCCAAAGTACCAGGCCTCCAACTCTTCGATGACAATGCGATTGATCACTTGAAATCGTTGCCCGGAATGGACTTGTGTTTTGGTCACAAAGCCCGAGGTTAACGCATGGGTTTCCAGTTTCTGTTTGAGGCCCACGCAATCATCGTCATCCCGATCTACCAACACAAATATCATCCAGTTTTCAGGCAACCAGCTACTGTATCCCTTCAAACGGGCAGGAAGTTGTTTCAGCAAATCATCCTTGCATTGGAAGCGTATGATCTGAAATTCTATTTCGCCGATTATTTCAGGCAATAATATTTCAAGGGCAGCTTCCATGGAATACTCTTCCACAAATAAAATGAGTTTTTCCAGCATTATTTATCCTTCTTTCCAGCTGATCTGGGTGCGCCGGAATTAATGAGGGGATCACCAAAGCCAAAATGTCCTTCCATCCATAAATACCCAAGGGAGGCACCTCCCTGCATCAATTCCAGTATTCCCTGGATATCACAGGCTCTCACCGCCTGGGTAAACCCTTGGTCGTCCCTGTAAAGCACTCGTACTTCTTCGGCCCTTATGGCATTGAGCAGGAACGGGGAATGGCTGGTGATGAGCATTTGTGAATCTTTTGCCGCAGCCCGACACTCCTCTGCCAGTTCCGGAAGCAGCCGGGGATGGAGAAAGTTTTCCGGCTCTTCAATGCCGATGAACCGGGGGGGCTCAGGATCATGCAAAACAATGAGATACGCCAGCATCTTCATGGTGCCATCAGAAACAAACCTGGAAAGAACCGGCCTTTCAAAAGGGGCATCTTTGATCTGCAACAGCAGACGTCCATCGGGCCCAGGGTTACCTGTTTTAATGCCCGGTAATTTTTAATTTTCAGAGATTCTATCCGTGGAACACCAGGACTTCTGGTGATTTGATTGTCCACTGTCATCAGATTTTCCTTTTTTCTGGCCAGTAATACTCCCGTTAGCATTAATTTTTAAGATCTTCTAATTTTTGAATTAGCATAATTTTTTCTTTTTCTTTTGATTTTATTTTTCTCTTGCAACTGTTTATTTCTTTTGTGGCTTTCTTTATTTGAAACTCGATTTCTTGCTTTTTAAAAAATTTATCACCACGTAATTCAATTACTAAAGCTATTACTTCTTGTCGTAGCAATTTATAATATGGGTTTCCATGGGCATAATTCTCTTTATATTGTAATTTACCCAATTTTATAGCATCAAAGATTTCATGTTTTTCAAGACCATATTCTTTGCACGCATTATTATGACTTAATGTTTCTCCTATTTGAGTCCATAAACCTTGTGACATAGTGTTAATTCTCCGTTTGTTTTATAAAAAGTAGGCAAAAAAGCCCCTGGGTTTTTAGCTCAGGGGTTGTTGACGTCCTCGTGTCGTCTTGAGGTTTAAATCTCATCATTACCACTCCAAAGATTCCACTTCATACCCATCATTATTACCATCAGTGTCAGAAAGAGCCTCACCATCAACAAAGATCTGCTCCTCTTCAGACAAATCCCCAGAAGGAAAATTATAAACCTCCTTGGGAATATAAACCTTACCGCCATCCGACCCGTCATGCTCATCCACCAGATCCAGCACCGTAATCAACTCCCGTAAAAACTGCCGAGGGATGACCCCCACGTCGCCTTTAAGCCCCTGGGAAAATGGGGACAGACCACGTTTTTCTTCTTCATCACTGACCAAAACATCCCGCATTGTACGGCAAAGAGCATACCCCAGAAAAAGTGGCGTTATTCCGCCCCATTTGGGTACCTTTCCTGCGGTTGCCGGAAGCACCCGCACACATTTCTTTTTCCATTCAATGCGTTGAATCAACCATGCGCTGCCAGCAAGATAAAAGGCGGAACTTTCTTCCAACAGCTTTTCAAGAAAATTCCATTGCACCGTCCCGATGATATCCCCGGACAGGCCCACCACCTCAAACTCCAGCGGTGAGCTAAAAACCGAATAGATCTCCATGAAATTTTTTCGCCCAAAGGCTTTTTCCGCTTCCAGGCCCATGGAGTAAACTCTGCCATCATCATGCAGAAAATCTTCACTTAACAAAAAACCCACAAATTGATTAAATTTATCCCGGCTTATCCCGGAAAAACAATGGGCACAATGGAGTTGATCCCACACCATGTCCGGGGTGATGGCTCCCCTTTCAAGACACATGGCCATGATCTGATGCAGCAGGATATGCCATACCGTTTGATGGGTCTTCACATTTTCCACCCACCGGGTCCTGGCCAGCTCCACAATGGCAATGGCCTGGAGCAGTCTGGATTCTTTTTCAATGAAAAAGGTGGTGTTGTATACAGTTCCTGACCGTCTGCCGGTGCGGCCCATCCGTTGAAGAAATGAGGATACCGTTGCCGGGCAATCCACCTGTAGCACCTTGTCCAGATCCCCCACATCAATGCCCAGCTCCATGGTGGAGGTACACACAATACAGGCCTCATGGCCCTTGTGAAACTCGTGTTCCGACATTTCCCGCTCTTCCCGGCTCAGGGAAGAATGATGCACATAAACAGGGGCTCCCGATGTTTTTATGCCACTGGCGATCTTTTCCGCCAGCCAGCGGCTTTCGCAGAACAGAAGACTTTTTATTCCCCGGGCCGATTGCATGACCTGATTGATCAACTGACCGGGTTCATTGGGCATCTTTATTTCAACCTGTTTTTTACCAGCCTTTTTTGGGGGATCAACAAGGGATTGCGGATTTTTAGAACTGCCCTGGAGCCATTCCATTATTTGATGTGGATTTCCCACCGTGGCAGACAACCCGATGCGCTGAAAATCATTGGTACAATAGGCCCTTATGCGCTCCAGAACCGATATGAGATGATTGCCCCGATCGCAGGCAGCCAGGGCATGGATTTCATCCACAATGACATATTTCAGATATTTAAACAGCCGGGCAGTTGGGACTCTGGCGGAAACCAGCATCACCTCAAGGGATTCGGGTGTGGTGATTAGAATCTCACAGGGCTCCTTTAAAAATTTATGTTTCACAGCCGCAGTGACATCCCCATGCCACTTGAACGCCCCCAAACCCACCATGGCAGCATACTCCCCCAGGCGGTCTTCCTGGTTATTGATCAACGCCCGGGTGGGGCAGATGTAAAGCACCCGTAATCCTGGTTCCTGAAGGGTTAAACATCCCGAAAGCACCGGAAATATGGAAGCCTCTGTTTTTCCGCCTGCGGTGGGGGCAAGGACAATGCAATTGTTTCCATCCAGAATGGCCTCAGAAGCCATTTCCTGAACAGGTCGCAGATGGCTCCAGCCAAGGCGATGCACAATTTTTTCCTGCAACAACGGGTCAAATCGGGCGAATGCACTCATTTATAACTCCAATGATTTCAGGATTATTTATCCCTCTTTCCGGCGGCCCCATGCATGACGCAGGCCGTACTGATTGCATGGAATTTGAAGAAGTATTTCTTTTTCGAGCATCACATACATCTGTTAAATATCTATGATAATCATCCCCCAGTTTTAAGCGGACTTTCATTCAGGCTTGTTTTTTTTAGGCAATATTTTTAAATTTCCGAATGATGTTTTAACTACTCCATACTTGGGTTTAAAGCCAGGCCCCATTTCGATATCAATAAGCTCATGCGGGCAAAGGGGAATAAGGCCATATTTTTGTCCTATTTTGTGAAGGAGCTCTCTATCAGAGAAATTAGATATTGAGTACCCAATTTCAACTCCATTTAGTAGATCATCACGTAAGGACCAATTCTCCGGATTTGGATATGAAGGATTATCCAAGTCTTTTATCTCTTGAATAAATGATAATAGAAGTGATGTATTCTTTGGGTCGTTCATAAAGACTCCTTATGCCATTTTCTATGATAAATCGGAGGGGAGAGATTTTCCTCAAATAATTTTATCTTTATTTTTTTATGTAATCAATCATTCGATTTGCTTCATCAAACGTTTGGATCAAAGGTTCCAGGTCAAGCAAGCCGATGAGTTTCGGTGCATCCTTGGTTTTTGAATACCTTTTGCCGGTTTTTCGCTCTTTGCCATTTCTTTTTCTGGAAACAACAAAATATTGCCTGAGAATGGTGTCCAGTTTTGAGCTGGGTTTTACGATTACTTCCGGGTGTTTCCCCTTTAACAAAGGATTGTTGCTGATATTTTCATGGCATTTTTTTCGGGCCAGGCCTTCATTTTTAGCGAAAACTTCAATCTTATCAGTCTGAGAAAGTATCCAGGCTTCCATTTCATGTATCATGAAAAAAACAATTTCAGTGTTGTAGCCGGAATACGTCTTTATTCTGGTATTTCTTTGTTCTTTGGGCGCATCAAGGTCGATCAAAAGGACGCCATTTATTCCTTTCTTTTCAATATAGGCTAATTTCTTTCTGGCTTGGGTGATTGTCCCAAAGGGGATAATTCTTAGATCAAAATCTTCCGGATTTAATTTTTGAGAAAATAATTTATGGAAACTTTCACGGAAGAGCGCACTATTGTCAATGGTCAATACAGACGCATCTGTTGACATCACACCTTCAACATAAATGGTGATTTCTACCATCGTTTCCCACCCAAAAGCCCTTGCAGCCAGGCCTGACCCACCAGAAAATCATCCACCCATTCATCAAATTCATCCATGGATTTTCTACTGACCGTTGTTTCATTGTCAGTGTTTTTCTCAAATATTAAAATGTCGTCCAGTTCAAATGCATTGAGCAGCAATGGTGAATGGGTGCTGATAATCAGCTGTGTCTCTCTTGATGCTTGTTTGATTGCCTCTGAAATTGTATTGATCATATCCGGATGGAGACTGGTTTCCGGTTCATCAATACATACAATGCTGCCTCGCTCCGGGTTGAACAATATTGATAACAAAAGCAGATAACGCAAGGTGCCATCGGAAATATGTTCAATGGATACAGATTTAGAAAGGTGTTGCTCCCGGAGCATCATATATATTTTGGAACCGAGAAAGGCAGAGGTGATTTCTTTAAATGAGGGGTTTATTTTTTTTATCGCATCTTCAATTTTATCATACTCAAGGGAATGGTTGTTTTTAATATGATTGATGAGTGTCGCCAGATTCTGTCCCCCCGGCAGTAATGTGGTTTCCGTGCCGAAAATGGATGGCTGGCGGACTGCACTGGTAAAGCCCGTGTCAAAATAATAATAGACAGAAATCGCTTCAATGGCTCTTTTTAAGGTGAAATGGGGATAAAATCTATCCGGATCTGAGATTTGCCGCAGTACCAGTTCCGTTGATTTAAAGCTAATTTGTTTGCTCTCCTGGGGATATTTCTGTATGCCCACCTGACCTTCTTCTCTCGTGGAAATCATACCCTGGATATTATTCATCTCCATATAGATAAGATCCTCTTCATCCATCTCTTTATTTTTGGAGTATAATTTTTCCATTAAAGAATATGAGGTTGTGCCGGATTTGAAAATTGTTATCTCATAAATGGGGTTGCTGATAAATTGATGGCCCTTTTTGTTGATGATATTTTCAATGGCCTCTTTATCAAATTCAAAGGTTATTTTAATGTAATCTTTTTCTTCCTGGTTGAAATTTGCCACGGAAGCAAATCCGCCCCAGTCTTTCAGGAAAATTTTTTCCAGACCGTTTCCGGCAATACTCTCCTGGAGCAGGTGGATGGCTTTTAAAAAATTTGATTTCCCACTGCCATTGATTCCCAGAAGGATATTTATGTCCGGGTTAAGTTCTATGATCGTGGGATGTCTGAAACTGAAAAAATTTTCCAGTGTTATTTTTGAAATCATTTTATCCTCGTGTTGTTTTGAGGTTTAAATCTCATAATTACCATTCTAAAGGCTCCACCTGATACCCGCCATCATTATTTCGAAATTCAGCCCAACTTTTTATACCGAGTCCTTTGTATTGATAAAAATCTTTTCTCTTAGGAATGAGTCCGCAATAAAATCCTTATTTTAAAATGGAGGAACACGATTCTTCAACGGTCGTGTGTTCTGAAAAGAGTAAGTTATTTAAGACTGGTTACTTAATGTGTTTCAATGGTTCCCCAGGAATATAGGCGGTTTAAATTTCGTTTAGGTAAACACTTTTAATTTCTTCGGGCTGAATACAGAGATATTCAAGGGTCTGGCGTTGGCTACTATGATTCAAGCACACCATCAATTCCGGAATGCCCACATTATGAGTGACCCGCTGATGGTAGCCCCATGTTTTTCTTAGGCTGTGGCTGGCATAGTTGCCTTTGAGATTAACCAGCTCACACCACCCTTTTACCAAACGGGACAATGAAGGTACTGTCAGAACAGCCTCCCTTTGTGATCGGAAAAGAAACTCTTTATCATCTGCGGACACAGCTTCCAAATATTTTTGAATGGCAGAATACACACCGTTATTTATGGTTATCCTCCTTGCCTTGCCCGTTTTCCTTTCCTTCAAGGTGAACTCTTCCCCAGGCTGAAGCATGGCCACCTGACCCACTGTGATGGAAAGCAAATCACTTGCCCGTAAATTGGTATTGATACCCATGGTGAAGAGACATAGGTCCCGGGGCTTGTCTGCCAGAATTTTTTTCAATGCCTTGATGTCTTTTATTGCCTTGATGGGTTCCACTGCTATTTTGCTGCCTTTGGCGGGATGATTTTTATTTTGCATTCTCTCCTCCATATCTTGTTAAGTTTTTATATATTTAATATAGATGCTTAGCAAGTTAAAAATACAGAGTCAACCATTTTTTAGGGAAAAACAGCTAAGATGATTTATGATAAACGTCTTGGCTGTTTTTACACTCGCTAACTTTTATACTAAAGTTAGCGAGTTCTTATTCTCATCAATGACCCCAAGTCTGAAAACACATGAGACGACAGTGGTGCAAATAAATTTCGGTTACAGAAATCTATCATGTTTCTGGTTCCACCATGCCTGGCGTAAAAAAATAAAATTTGCTTTTATTTCTAAACCCTAATTTTATCCAAAAAATTTTCAACGGATGCGAAGCTATTACGGTCTGACATATTATATCTGGCTATTTTAAATTCTCTGCCATCTTTTGATTGGCTTAAGGAGCCCTCTGAAATCTTATTTAAGATTTCTTTTTTTGAGAGAACCCACCCTGATTTATTTGACACAAGAGCAACGAAAAAATAGTTTCCACTTTCTTTAGTTCTATCGTTAAATTCCTCAAAAAACTGTGTCCCAAATCCCCAGAATGGAGGACTTATCCGGCTAATTTTCACAGCAAATAATCTATGGTTCCAATAGCCCGTTGGATTTGATTTTTACTTATAATAACAAATGATTAAACATAAAGCATCTCTCAATTTCCCATTAAATCATCTGATTTTTCTATCAATGGACGAAAAAATCTTATAAA
>Ga0208900_1000742_pt1 | contig 19498 bp, 18 predicted proteins | sample AntAceMetag02UKK_FD_184763 | JGI IMG/M metagenome (GOLD analysis project Ga0208900, IMG submission 184763) | Saline lake microbial communities from Ace Lake, Antarctica - Antarctic Ace Lake Metagenome 02UKK (SPAdes) (version 2) | ecosystem: Environmental > Aquatic > Non-marine Saline and... | reverse complement strand
AACGGTAAACTTTGTCTTTGTGTCGACTAACTCGCCAATGAAGATGTAACTTTGCTAAATCCATATTATACCTATCTTAGACGTTATAAATAACATCAATATACCATATTGAATAATATATAAAAGGTTTATTTGTGATATTTCTTAGACGTAATAATTTTGAATCAAAAAAAATTTGACGATATATCATTGGGGGTTAGGTTAAATCAGTAGTAGGAAAGTGGTAAATATGGGTTAGAAAGAGTAAACAGTGTCATAAAAGAAGATTTGAAAATGATTGATAAGCCAATTGTATATAACAAACAAAGAGCTGATATCCTTGCCCAGATTGCTGCAATTGTCTTGTTTCTATATAGAACGTTTGCGTTCATTGTCAAAATATCCATGCTGTTTGAAAAGTATCGATCATCTAAAGATCCGGCCATTGCCAAACAATTACAACCTCATTATGTTTCACAGTCCATCTTGTCTCTTTCAGAGAACCTTCTTTTTTGGCGATATTTTATTCAAAATGTCATTGAAGTTTACGGTTTATTCAGTGTGCCTGACTTAATCTATTTTTAAAGGTAGTATTAAACAGCCTCAATTTCTTTGAATGTTGCCACAATATCACGGGTGGTCATTCCTTTTGCATAAAGGGCCAGAATCTGATCATCAAACTGGGTTAATCAGGTTTGCCCTTTTTTAACAAATTGGGGATCGAAAGTACCATTCCGGTCCCTTGGTGTTTTCATCTCCAGGTGACCAAAGTTTCCTTTGAGAGTTTTGGGTGTAGATCCATTACGGCTGTTACCAGTATTCCGCCATCTGGGTTATTTCTGGGGTAACCCAGATGATATCCTCTATCTCGGCATTTAAAGTAGTCTCTACTGTCAATTTAACAAGACGCCTGGATAGGGCTGAAAGATCTTTTTCAGATTTGATGTCTTTGGCAAGCTCTTTTGCAAGTGCTTCAAGTTTCTTGTCGTCCATGTGTGGGCTCATCCTTCTTATAAAGTTTCTGATATAGAATCATGATCAGATACACAATTTAAGCAACACGTGTCCATAATGCGAAAGGAAATTTCATTTGATCTGAACATTTATCCTGTATCGTTTTTTGGACTTCTTTGCCTTGATCTTCATTTAATGTCATACAGCTTCCAGATGCCCGGCCCCATTTTTTTATCGTAAGGGCTTTTTTACCCCCTCGTTCATAGGCTTTATACCATCCACAGACTGTTGAGAGTTGAACATGAATTATTTGTGAAATTTGCTTATATGTTTTGACTGACTCTCTGAGCCGGATCGCTATTTCCCTGAGTTCCTGTTGAGCTTCTGTACTAAGCTTTCTTGCGTCTCTTGTTTTCCATGAATGAGTATATAGCTGTCACTCATTTTTACGAGTATTGTATTGCCGGGTTAACAACATAGAGAAAACAAAAAATCTATATTTTTTTAGTATTTTAACGAATTATATTATGCATAATTTCAATTACTTATAATCACTTAATAACCCCGTAAACGGATACTCAGAAAAATTCTTTTAAATGATTTGTTTTGTATTTATCCGCTGATGTTCAAACAATATTAATACCTGTTTTAAAACCGGCCTACAAATACTCCATTACGTAATGCGGCAATGGTTCCAATCCCCATGCCAGCGTAGTAGTCAGCATCTATTGCCGTGCTAGATTCACCTTCTGAATCTTTACCTTGAAAAGCAAATGCAAAATAAATCAATCCACCCACTTTACTATCTTCTCTCACGCCACCAAACCCAAGGGAACCAGGTATCGGAGTTGTACCAGGATTATTAGCTGCTGAGTTAAAAATACTCACCTTGGTAAAAGGGTTGGTAATCGCCTTGTCCGATGGGACAATTTCTTCAACGCAGTCTTCCGGGGCGGAAGGAGCGGTTCCGTTCATAGACCTTCCCGTAATCGACTTTCTATTTGCAACACCACCATTTTTGTTCCAATTATTTTCATCTGTTGTTGCAACCCATTGTCCCGATGTAACGGCTCCTGCTGTATCAGCAAGAACTGTCGTATCACCTGCTAACGAAGTGTAATATGCACTGAGTGTGGCTTCTGATAAATTGTCATCCTGTGCGTGGATTGATTTCTCGGCCCACTGGCTTGCATATCCCGCAAGCTCGGTGGCATTCTGCCGAATGATACCATATTTTGCATCGATGCCAGCTCTGATGCCCATGGGCACGATCACTGCCAATAAAACGGCAGCAATACCCACAACGAGCAACAATTCAATTAAGGTAAAGCCTCGGTTGTTGTTGTAAGTTTTCATTAATTTGTCTCCTTTTGAAATTTAGTTATATTAAAATACCATTATCTTTTAAACGATTTAATCCATTCTTCCCGATTCTCAACTGACTTTCTCTTAAATCAAATCTCCTTATAATTTAACCCGATCAGTTTACGGGGACCAATCTTGCCATAAAAATTCCGTTTCTAAGCTCGGCATATGTAAAATTGGTGTCATCGCCCATACCGGCATACCATTGATCATTCTTATCAGAACCCGTACCGGAATAAACGAAATAATAATGTTGAGCTTTTTCAATAAACACCGACCCTAAATAAAGCTGGCCTGCACTGGCTTTACTGCCGTCATTAGCCCCTCCGGTACCAAAATAGCTCGCCCCGTTAAATGGATTTTTGGGCTGACTGTCAGCTGGGATGAGATCTGCCACCACATTATTTATACCGGGATCTCTATTGCAAGCAGTGGTTAATGGGTCATTGGCAATTGCCTGGCCCTTTGGCCGTGTCCAATTGGGTGTATCAACGTCCCCCACATACCCTTCCAGGGTTGCAACATAGCTGTTAAGGTTACACGAGGCACCCGGGTCCTGAGATTCAAGATTCCGGGTTGCCCAATCCATTCCCCAGCGACCAATCTCGACACCCGCCTGGCGAACCCCTATATATTTGGCATCCACCTTTGCCCGCTGGGCCCGGGGGAGGATGATACCGATCAGCGTTCCAATAACGACCAAGGTCAAAATGACTTCAATCAGGGTAAAGCCTTCTTCAAATCGGTTATGATGCGTGCATGATACTTTCATTTTTCCCTCCAGGCCAGTCAAACCGGACCCGATTTAGAATGACTCCCCTTAGCCTGTAACATTTGTAAAAAGGCCGTACATGGGTTGAAACAAAGCCGCGACAAGGCTCAATGCCATGGTGGCGAGGACCAGTATCAAAAGCGGTTCTATAACCGTTAAAGCAAGAGCGATTCTTCTCTCCAGCCCTTCATCATAGTAATTGGCGACAAACTCAAGCTGCTCGGGCAGCGTGCCGGAAGATTCCCCGATACCGATCATGCGAACCACCATATTGGGGATCAATGACCCGCCCCTAAGGGTCTGCGATAGGCTTTTCCCTTCTTCAATTCCTTGACGGGCATGTTTGAGGATTCTTTCTATAACAAGGTTGTTTACCGATTGTGTGGCAAGATCCATACTGCGAAGAATATCAACGCCGGCACCTTGAAGCATTGAAAGATATCGGGCAAATGTGGCCATGCGAAGTTGTATGAAAAAACCCTTAATAAAGGGAAGCCTGATTTCAAACAAATCAAAGTAATATCGGGTGGTTTTAATTCGCCTTAAAAAAGATATCAACATACAAAATCCAATCAACCCCACGAGGACCCAAAGCCAGTGCATTTGCATAAATGTCGAAAGCTGTAAAAAAAAATTTGTCAGCGGCGGCAGTTTACCATCACCGAATTCCTTTAACATATCAAACAGGGCCGGAAACACCTTTACCAGAAATAAGACAGAAACCGCTATGAGGACCAGCAGCACAGTAATCGGATAAATCATGGCTTTCCGAACATTTTTATTCAGATCATCGATTCGCTTAAAATGCCGTCCCAAATTAAAGAACACCGTGTCTAATTGACCCGTACTTTCGCCAATTTCAATGATATTTGCATATAACTCCGGGAATGCGCTGGGATGCTTTTTAAACGCCTTATTGAGGGATTTTCCCCCTTCAACCTGCTCGATCATATCATCCATAATATTTTTAAAATACTTGTTCCCCTGATCTTCACGCAACTCACAAAGCGATTCCACAAGCGGCACACCCGCTTTTAGCATAACCCCCATACTATTGCTGAACTCTATTACTTCCTCTTTTTTAACACTGCCGAACTGTATGCCCTGGAACGATTTTAAAAAGGATGACGTGCTGACCGGTTTGGCTTTCAGCAATACCAGCCCTGTTTGGCTTAACCGATCTGCCAGTTCTAATTTACTGTTTGCCGCACGCTGACCGTTAATGACTTTGCCATAGGGATCAGCTGCTTTGAATAAAAATTGAGGCATTTTATCCGGTTACCCGCTCCACTTCTTCTATAGTTGTTATGCCGGCCCTTACTTTTTCTATTCCATTTTCCCGCATGGTCTTCATGCCTTCTTGCCGGGCTTGAAGTAAAAGCTGATCAGAAGACATTTTCCGGACGATAAGGCGGCTTATGGCCGGTGAGATTTCAAAAATTTCATAGATACCGGTTCGCCCTTTATAACCCGTACTACGACAATTTTCACACTCCTTTCCGTTTCCCCTCTTTTCAGAAACAAGGCCCGTATTCCCAAGATCATATTTATCAATTTCATCCTGTGAGAACTTGTGTTCCGTAACGCAATTGGGGCAGACAATCCGAACCAGTCGCTGGGCCATCACCGCACGAAGACTTGAAGGGATCAGGTAGGATTCAATTCCTAGATCCATTAATCGGGCAATACAGGATGCCGCATCGTTTGTATGAATGGTAGACAACACCAAATGGCCTGTCATGGCAGCCTGAAATGCCGTCCTTGCAGTTTCGATGTCTCGAATCTCGCCAATCAAAATGACATCCGGGTCTTGTCTTAAAAAATGCCGAATGGCTTTTGAAAAAACCAACCCGGCTTTTTCGTTCACCTGTGTTTGCTTAATATAAGATAACTGATATTCCACCGGGTCTTCAATGGTTAAAATATTTTTTGAAAGGGCATCCAGTTCTTGCAAAATAGAATACAGTGTAGTGGTTTTTCCAGATCCGGTGGGTCCGGCTGAAAGGATAATACCATGGGGTTTTTCACTCAACTCAAGGATCTTTTTGTGATTTTCAGAATCGAGCCCTAAACTTTTCACCCCCATAATGATACTGGCTTTATCCAAAAGGCGCATAACGACATTTTCACCATAACCAGTGGGTGCCGTGGATGTTCTAATGTCAATATCTCGGCCGGAATACTGATAGTTGATTTTACCGTCTTGAGGAATCCGCTGTTCGGCAATGTTTAGACCCGACATAACCTTGATACGGGTAATAATCTGGCTATGAATTTTTCGCGGTAACACAAATGTCGGCATCATAATGCCATCGACGCGAAGATTAACACGGGTTGATCGTTCATCCGGCGAGATATGAATATCTGTTGCCCGCTCAAAAATCGCCTTTTCGATGAAAAGATCGATGAGTCTGACAACCGGAGATTGTTGATGATCCGTATCCGATGTCCCACTGAGGGCCAGGTTTGATAGTCTTTCAATTTCATCGGGACCAATCAAATTCTGTGAACGATACCCTTTGCTAATGGCTTCACTGATACTCTCCAGATTGCCGACACAGATCTCGATATTTTTCTTGGTATCCCGGCGAAGTGAATCGACAGCAATAATATTCCCCGGGTTGTACATGGCAATTTTAATCGTGCCGTTTTTTTCACTGATCGGCATAAAGTGAAACCGTTCAGCTAACTCTTTTTTAACAAGTTTGACCACTCTGTCATCCACGGTTATATCAACCAGATCAACATACGGGTGTCCTGTGGCTTGGGCCCACAACTGACTGACCGTTTCACGGTCGGTCAGCCCCAGTCGAATGATGACCTCAATCAATAATTCACGGGTTTGCTTTTGTTCACTCCTGGCATGGTCCAACTGCTGTTTGGAAAGCACCTTGTTATCGAGAAATATTTTTATTAATTGTTCTTCCATAAAATATCCTTGGAATCATAGACTCAATCGGTATTTTTATTGATGATCACATTCACAATAATCGGTGTATTACCCGTATATTGATACAAACTGGACGTCAATAAATGAGAAATAGATTCATAGCGAATGGGATACCCTTGATCCTTTGCATCAAAATGAAGCCAGAATTCTGTAGCGTGGCCTATCTCAAAGGCAAGTTGGTAATGACCGGCAAAATCGGTAACCCCGGCGGAAATCATTTCCACACCTACAGGTTTTTCTTTGGATAAAAAAACCTTGCAATTTGAAATCGGTTGTTTGCCACCATCGGTCACGCTTCCCACGACATAGTATTCCATTCTATCCATGCCGTCGGTAACCGTCCGATACCTCACAGATTCGGTGACGCATCCACTCAAAACCACCATCCCTAAAATATGTAATATCATCCATCTTGTCATATTTCCCATCGCTTCACCTATTATTCACTTGGGGTCATCAATTGATTCTGGCCACTGCGTTAATTGTAACTACGTATCAATTGGATCCGTTGCCCGATTTTTTTTGCCAATCCCTGGTCATTCTGAACACTTTCCAGCTTCAGGCATTGGGTATACAGTTGAATTGCCCGGTTTATACCTTTTCCCTGGGACATGAGGTGTGCATAATTAATGAGTACCTCGACATTCTCAGGATTTATGGAAATCAATTTATCATAATATTGCGCTGCCTCTGCCTGATTATTATCGATCTGGGCTAAATAAGCCAAATTCGATAAAGCGATCTCATCCAAAGGATTAAGGCTCAAGGCCCTGTTAAAATATTTTTTTGCCGTTTCTTTTTTGTTTTGCCGAATGGCTATAACGCCCAGGTTATCTAAGGATTTATAATTGGCCGTATCGAGTTTCCTGATTCTTTTTAAGACTTCATCAGCCTTGTCCAGGCGATTTTGACGAATATAGACAGTGGAAATATTGAGTAACCCGTCAATATCGGCCGGCAAAATCTTCAGCATATCTTGAAAATAATGCTCTGCTGCGGCAATGTTACCTTCCTGCAATGCAACCAGTCCCAACTGGTAAAAATTTTGTGCAATTTCCCTGGATGGCATTGAGGCGGTGGTGTTTCTAACAAATGTCCCCTTTGGTGGGCTCGGCACTTTGTATAGTGTAGGCTCTCCAGGTATTATTTGTATTTTCTCCCTACGCTTTTCAACCACCATTTGATCCGGCAGGGTCTGTTCTTCACCAGCCACGACCCCATCCTCCATGCCAGAGGATGTTATCCTCTCTACGGCGACAGGTGGTAGTGGAGTTTCATTATTTGATGCTTTTAATTCCAGATAACCCGGTGGCGGGTTAATCTGTTGAACCGTCTTATGAATCGGAATATCTGTTTTTTGATTTTCTTCTATGCTGGAGAGGACTTTAAGAAATTTGAGGACATTATATTGCCAGACCACCACGCCGATCAAAACGCTTGGGATTAAAACCAGAATAATCACCTGATATTTTCTGCCGCCTGGATATTCTTTTTTAGGCCCCCTGAGCATAGACGGCAAAGGCGCCATAGAAATGTCTTTGGCCTCCTCCTGGCCGATCTTTTTTAGATAATCGTTCAGCAGGCTCATTATCTGACAACCGTTGTGGTTAATAGAATGACGAGTTCGGTTTTACTGGTTTCCCGTGATTGTTGTGAAAACAGCGTCTTTAAATAAGGGATGTCCCCCAGAATAGGTATTTTACGAACATTATCATCAGTTTTCTCTTGAATGAGCCCACCAATCACAATGGTTTGACCATCAGCCACTTTGACCATGGTATCACTCTCTCGAATGGAAAATATCGGTACGTCAAAGCTTTCACCCCCAACCGAGAGGACCCGTTCGCCTGACTGCTCTGTAATGATGGGAACAATATGAAGGGTTGTCACGCCATCTCCACTGATTTGAGGCGTAATGCCCAATGTCACACCTTCCAGGGTACGGGCGATGATGGGTTCTGAACTTGTCCGCAGAATAACTTCGCCATTAACTTCTTCTTCAGTGGTGGTGATGGTCAAATCCACATAAGGAATTACCCGACCCACACTGATGAGTCCTGATTGGTTATTAAGAACATTCAGCCGTGGAGAGGACAGCACATTCACATTTCCCTGGGTGGCCAAAACATCCAGTAGCCCTGAGAGGTGTCCGGTATCAACAAAACCAACGGTAAATGCACCGCCAACATTATCGGATAGTGTCTGCTTAAATTGCCAGTTGCCCAATCGACCTTCTTTCAGAATTTCCCAATCGATACCATAAGAGTGCCCTTTATTCAAAGATACTTCCACAATTTTCGCCTCAATGACAACCTGCCGGTGAAGCACCTGATTAGTCAGTTCAATATATTGCTCAACCAGATTGAGGTTTTTACGTCGATCCGTTACAATTATCGTTCCGGACATCGGGTTAATATTTGCATTTCCCTCAGGGGACAATATGCCGCCACCGCCATCTTTTGAGGGAGTAAGCGTTTCTTTCAGCCCTTTCCAGATATCGAGAACTTCTTCATCCGATACTTTAACTTCAATGCTGAATTCACCTGACAACCCGGAACCGGAAATTGCAGCTCCGGTTTCCCCACCTCCGCTGCCGCCACCGCCAAGCATATCACCGCCGGTTTTAGATTCAGAATTACTGAAGACCAAAGGGTAATCAACGATAAATATTTTGGTTTTAAGCCCTTCCACCCGAAGAATATTTTTTTCAATGGTATAATAATAGTTGTGGGCTGCCACGATACTATCCAAAGCAGCTTTAATCGGCATATTTTTAATTTTTACAGATACGGGCTCCAAACGGTTGACATTCTGCCCTATAATTAAGTTCAACCCCGCTTCATTGGCCAAATTTAAAAGGACTTCACCCAAAGGATAATCAAACACATTCATGGAAAACAGATTTTTTTCATAGGGAAATGCTGTTTCTATCGCCAGTGTAGGTGTTAAGGGAGTAATGGGTGCAAGCTCCTTTAACAGCGAACGCCGCTGTTTAGCCCGGACATTTTTACCATATTTTTTCATCACGCTTTCAGGAGACAACTCAGCATTTTGGCTTAATGTTTGCGGTGGTATTTTGGGTTGAACCGCACAAGCTGATAACAGAAAAACTATCAGAAATAAAATAGAACCCGTTTGAGTTTTTCTCCCAAACCCATGACAATTTTCGGTTTTCAATATTTACTCCTTTCCAATCGTTTAACTTTTGCAGGACCGAAACTGTTCTTTGGTGCAATCAGCTGCAATCGGCCATAGGCATTTGATAGCGTAACTTTGTTCATAACAATCTTTTCGACGAGATACCCGCCATGCTGCTGGCCCTCATAGACCGGTTTATGATCTAAATACACAATACGTCGTTTTGGGCTGACGATAATCATGCCAAGCTTGGGTAAAGGTCCCTGCCGGATTTTTTTTTTTCTGTGTTCAAAGTTTTCTTTTTTAGGCCCTATCTCGTCATACCATAAAAAAGGATTTCTATCAGTATTCATGGATAGGATGATTTCCTTGTCCTCATTTTTGGATTGCATAATGGCAAGCGTGCTCGCCGTGTAATCAAGCGCTTTAAAAACGCCTCCTTTCTGACCTGAAGGCGCTTTGGAAATCTTTATCGATTTTCCCGCTACCAATGGTTTTACATAAAAGACCAGGACCACTACAACGGTTACACACAAAGTCGCTAACCCGATATAATAATAAATGGTTTTCCGATCAATCATAGAGAACTCTCCCTGACCACTTTTTTAAATTGCGGCAGATCAATTTTGGCGGGCAGCAGCAATGCCACTGCAATAAATACATGGGGGTACTGTTTTGGAATACGCTTTATTTCAATCCGTTCTACGTTAAGGGGGTATTTTCCTTTGATGAATAAATAATCTAAAAACTGTTCGAGTTGTTCCATTGATTTAATATCAAACTCAAATTCAAACTTTGTTTCCTGAAGCGGTACAGGGCGTTCTTTAAACGTCTGCATCTGTGAGATGGCAAAGGATCCACTTAATTTGCTCAAATTTGACGAATTGATATAATCCATGAAATCGACAAATTGAAGTTCAGGATCTTCAAAACCGTTTAAGATGGTTTCGGGTATAAACCCCAGCTCTGTCTCCATTTTCTTTTTGTTTTGTTCCAGGGTCAATTTTTCTCTTTTCTTGTGATCGAGCTTCTGGTCGATCATCGTACTCTGTTCCTCAATCCTTGTGATCGCACCTTTTCGTATAACAATTAAATGAATCACTACATATAGTGCTAAAAGACCCATTACAATGAAAAAAATTTTATTTTTCATTGTCTGTATCCCGGGTTGTTAGTTGAGCGTTGATTTGAAAATCAAAACTAATTTCTTCAGTGGGATGATTGCCAGCATCCATGATGGGTGAATATTTTACCGTCACAACTCTAAAATCAGGCGAGTTGTTCATTTTGGTACCAAATTCCCTTAACAATTCCAACCCCATTTCCCATCCTATCACCTTGATATGCCCTGTTAAAAGGCAGTTCCATACCCGTTGGCCCTTGTCGCCGCCCGGGTCGATTCGAAAGCTATCAAAGACAATTTCTTTGGGCAGATGAAATGCCATTTGTGAAAATAATGTGTTCCAGGCTGGCTGGTTCTTATACGTATTTTCATAAAACATCTTCCACCCACTGAACTGGTCTAACGTGTGGACCTTGTTTTGCAATGCAAAGACCTCATTTTGAAGATTTGCTAACCGATTATTTTTTTTGTTAACTTCATTAATTCTATCGGCACCAACAGGATCGATCTGATATAAATAAAATCCGCAACCAATAATAGCCACTGCAATTGTGCCCATGGCAAATTTATAGCCCTGGCTGATATTTCTTGTCCAGGCAATTTTGGGATTTAATAAGTCATAGTTTTTATGACAATAAAGTGACCCGATCAGACATGCCCAGGCCGTAGCCTGCTGAACATCTAAAATAAGTAGGGGCGAATCGGAAAACCCGAATGTAACTCCCGATAGAATTGTACTGCTGCCATGCTGAAGGCGACCATAAGCATCCTGAAGTGATGGGCTTCCGAGCATATAATGCGTACGACATTCCTCGCCCGGAAAATTTTGCTGAAAATATAGATTGGTATTCTCGATATCTACTTCGATTTCTTCGAAGAATTTTTTGCATCGCTCGACATCATCACAGTCATCTTTTTTACTCAAGCCTATCGGAACCTGCCGGGAAACCTTCACATCGCCCATAGGTGAGCCAATTGCCAAAATAGTGGAAGACTCATTTATCGAGATGACCATAAAATTGCCGTCTGGTTTCTCCACTTGCGATACCATTGCACATAAGGCATTCGCCAAAGGGCAAATATGGCTTATTTTATGCTTGAACCGACCAAAAACTTCATTCTCGATGTCGAACACGTCACTGTTTTCAACCACCACACATGAGAGCAGTTTCTTCGGAATATCCCCGTCAAAAGTTTGACCCACTTCTTGAAACACCGTCCGAATAACATCGGAATAGCCGAATTTTTGTCTGGCTTCCCGAAGGACAATTTCCTTGCTATATTTTCTTCCCACCGTTGGGACATTTTCCCAAAAATAATTGGCAGAAGGAAAATCGGCGTTGACATAAATCGCATTAGCTTTTTTACATTCTTTTTCCAGGATCGTCTTGTCCGCATTAAAAATCGGCTGGTCAACCAATTGGTATGACTTGATAGACTTTTTTAAAGTGAGCAGATGGATTTTACCGTCAATCAATGAGACCATTAGAATATTATTTGCCACTTGGAATCATCCTTTTACCAGTTCCTTTTACCAGTTCCAAACTAAACAGAAAAATATCATTTCGACTATTTTCTTATGACCGCTGATGACCTTTTATTTTTTCAAACAATCAAATATTATCTATTGGTAGCAACGGACGTTAACACAGCCGGGTGCTACCTGCAAGCATTACCCAAATCCACCGCCTATTTTTTTATAGACCCCTCCGAAGGAATTTCGGGGAATTTTTTTTGGGGCGAGGATCGATTTCGGCCGGACTTAGCCTTTTCTTAGCTCAGGCCTCTATTAGCCCCTTAGAGCGGATATTTTTTGACGCACCTATCCCATGGTAAGGTGGAAAAAATAGATTTTAGTGAACATTTTTACCATAAACTTACCCTGAAGGATTCCAGATACCGTTAAACATTGCAATCCGCCTACGTGCTTCAACCAAAACACCATATGATGGATGCCCTTTGGATAAACGCAAAAATAATCCGCGGGAACGTTTGATGATCCTGCCTGGGATATTTATTATTGAAAATCTGATCCTTTTCATCCGTGTGGCTTCCATGGAAGGATCCAATGCTAATTTCTTCATCATCACATTTAAATTCAGGGCCAATATCATAATCCACCACCATGCTGCATTTTCACCGAAATCTGCAGATGGCAGTTTCCCTCCGGCCAGGTCATCTTTCATCACCGCATGAACTTCTTCACTTTTTCCACATCGTTCATGAAGCCAATGAATCACGTCTTCTCCGTTCATTTCTGCATAGCCTATATTGGTCACAACACCAAAAACCTTATATTTTGTCTCCACCATTTGCATGGTCGGAAAAGGAAGGGAAAGCTGTGGTTCTTCCATACCGGGTAGAGATGATTGCTCTTCAAGAACTTGGCGTTTAGCAAGGTATCTGTATTCCGGTGCATTTTTACTATGGCACAATTCATTGGGGACAAAACAGACCTCTGCCCATTCACTGCCGGTCTTCATTTGTTTGCCATTTTTCGTTTTGTAAATCGGCTGCCATTCTGAATCAGGAACTTGAGCCACAGCAATTTTGAAAGCCTTAGTCACGTCGCATCCAATTGCAAATTCAATCCTGCCAAAACGTTCATTTTCTCCTGTCTCACAGTATTTTAAAAGATTGTGCTGGTATCCTGCCGTGTCGGATCTGAGCTTTACTTTTTCCACATTTGCAGGAAGGCAGTCCAAAGCTTTTTTGAAAACTCTTAATTGTTCAAAACCGGCAGGGACATTACCGTCACGAAATTCTGTGTGCAAAAGAACTCCCTGTTCAAACCACCAGGTATTCAAGGGCTGATAGGATTTGAATCCTTTATAGCAGTAAAGCGCATTCTCTTTACTGGACTCAACCAGAGTTGCATCCGTATCCAATGTGGCAGTTTTATTCGGTTTTACCGTATTCAGACATGCACACATATCTTTGTTTATTGCTGCCAGACCATCCAAATGCTCATTGGACGCAGGAATGAAGGCTTTTACTTTTGTTTGCTCACGGTATTGTTCCTGCTTAGCGTCATGAAATTCGGATAGATATCTGAAAGCCGCAGAGGGTGATGGCACAAATCGAATTTTTTCTTTACGCCATCTTCGTTCCAGAGCTCTGCGTACTTGACGTGTTAGTCCATGCATTTCGGATTTACGCAGTATTTCACAAAACCCCTCATCCGCCTCCAGTATTTTTAAATCATCAACACAATCACCGCCCGCAAGATTGAGCAGCACCAACGACACAACCATCTGGGAATCGGTCCAGCCTTGGGAATTCTCTCTAATCTTTAAATGCTTTTGAATGGACTCGGATAATCCTATAACCTTAGCCAGATCGAGATAGACTGGCAATCCTGCCAGTGCGGTCATACCGGTTTGAGTTTTTTCTTCTTCATATTTGAATGGAAGAACGCCTTGTGTCATAGTGTGTTTCGCCCCGTTGATGGTAGTTTTTTGGTTGCACAAATACTATAGCTATTTAACTAATTGAACGTAACGGGGTTTTCCCCTTTTTTTTGATCGTGTGGGGATTCACGGTATTTAAAACCTGCGTTAATCAGAATTCCCTCTAAAACGGCTCCAACTTCTCCTTGTTCCTTTAATTGATCAAGCATCCACTTTTGAATTCGGGCGGGTACGTGAACCCGTTTTAGATGTGACGGTAACTTTGGTTTTGGTATTCCCCTGTATCCTCCACGTTTTGCCTGCATAAAATCACCTCTTAGTTGTTTATATAAATACGAAAAAGCCTGACATATATACATCTTAGATTAATGTAGAACACTTTGCAAATAAAAAGTGTAATTTTAGCTGTTTTTTTTAGCCAGTTTATATATCTAACATCGCTTCCGTTTTTGCCCTTGTAATATATTTTCACGAATGGGGATGAGTTAATGGGTCATAACCGTGTAGGAAAATTCATTCTATTATTGATTTTTAAGAACGTATGGCAGTCATTTCACCTATTTGATGATAGTTTTTCTTTAGCGAAATAATCTATCTGGTTGTTTTTTAACTATAATGAGAACTTATTATTTTTTTGATGGTGAATTACGGATTATTTTACAAATTTTCCACGGTGAACCAAAAGCTGCTTATCCCAATTTTTCCATGCCAGAATCCGGTTAAAAAAAATTATGAGGAGCCGATTTTTCAGTTTGGATCTACAATTTGGAAACATTCTTTAGCGTTCCGGTTGAATATTTTGGGTGTCGTCCAATACCCATCAATGTGATCAGTGGAGGGAGTAATGTCATCACGGGTATCTTTTGTATTATCCGGCCCCATGGAATAGAACGTCCAATAGCGACGATTCCGGATTATATCATCTTCTTTTGAAATATTATAACCACCATATTCAGCAGCACTTCCCCATAGATAAGGATTTCCCCAGGGATCGACGGTATACCGGTTCCGATTTAAACCAAACACATCGATGATATCCTTTACAGCGGTGGTGCATCCGTCCAGGGAAGCCGTTCCCCGATCCGGATCGTTTGTGAGTTGACCGTATCGAACACAGTTTGTCCCGTTTTTGCCTTCAGCTGGCACATAGCCATATTCATCGATAATAGGTTCCGGGGGAGGAGTTTTTTTTTCATCATCCGAGGGATCCGGAGTCCCCTTATCATCAATATTACAAGGCAGATAACATGTATTTCCATTGTTATTGATGTTATAAAATTGTCCATCATAAGCTCTGGCAGCCATTTGAAGGACGACCACTGCACGGTTGGCTATTTTTATGGCTTCTGCACGCAGGGAAACCCCAACCACGATATCGTCACTGGATTCAACAAAATCAGCCGGATCAGCATAGGGATTTTCCAGATTACCGGGGGAGATCTGTCCATCCGGCCCCCTTGCAACCAGAACTGCAGCCACCTTTACAGTTTGAACCGTCAAGCCCTGAATATCCACGATTCCTTCATTTGTTAGAGAGCAATCATAGCGAATAAACTGCCCCTTTGAATCAAAACGGTATTTCTGGGGTAAATTGAGGGCTTTTGTGGGAACAGTGTAATCCGGGTCAGTATCTCGATCAGTAGACAGCGGCAGATCGTGATGGGAAAGATAATACCACTGCAAAGCCCGGCGGATGGTATCCAGTCTTTCCGGCACCAGGCGCTCTTTTTCCACCGCCCGTAATTTTACACTCAGGGTCAAAACACCCACTGCCATGACAGCCACAGATGTCATTAAAAAAACGATGACCAAAAGGGAAAAGCCCCGGCAGTCTCTTAAACCGGTTTTAGGTTGACTTAAAAAAAATCGACTGCTCTTTAAATCCATCAATTGCTCCTGATCCTAGTAAGGTGTCATATCATCTTTGCTGTTGATAATCCTGTCAGGCCCCATGGAATAGAAAACATGATATCGCCTATTATCGGGTGAAAAAATTGTGCTATCCCCCCATTGGTAAGAATTGCCCCAGGGATCGGAATAATACCGGAAACTTTCTGACCTTGAATCATTTGCTCCCAGCCCGTATAATACCAAAAAATTTTCCAGTCCCTCTTTCGTCAGACACTCATCAATGCTAGCACGTCCACAATTCGGATCATTGCCACCCTCATTGTCCATTTCAGTAACCGTGAAAGAACAGTCTTCCCCGCTCCCCGTGGCTTTGACACAACCGGTTTCATCCACCAGACGATAAGATTCTAAATTTGTCGGATTTGGATACAAATCATCGCAGCCTGGCGGGGGACCTACAAATAGCGAGGGATCATAAATATCGAAGAGTTTATTATTGTTAATCCCTGCAAAGATCCGATCGTAGGCCATCACCCGTTTCTCGAGTACATCAAGCTCGGCCATGACAATCTGCCAGGCTTCTTCTTCCACTGTAATGGGAACCAGCAGGTCATCCCCTCCACCGGTGTAAACATTGCTATCCGTAACAGTATAATCTTTTACCTGATTTGCCCCTAAACTGATTAACACACCGGCTGCATTGTGCCCGTTCACCTTACAACCGACAATTGTATCGGTTGTATCATAAAAAAAATATTGTCCCCAGGCATCAAATCGATATTTCTGGGGCAAATTGAATAGCCCGTCGTCCACCGGCACACTATCCGGTGGTGTTTCCGCAGGGGACGGCACAGTTTCATGACTCAGATAGTATACTTTTATGTGTCGGGTGATCTTCTCCATCCTGTCAAAAGTCTGGTCAACTTTATTTCCCGATTCAACAAAGGCAACCATTCTTGAAAGATAGATCGCCACGACAGATAGAATGGCCAGGGCAAGCAGAACTTCAAGGAGTGACATCCCTTTTTGATTACGATTTATTTCATGCTTGAACAACGACATCAGCTATCCTTTTTTTTAACAGACGGCATGGGCATCCAGAAATGGCCCTCAATTTTCCAGGCCGGTGCCGTGTCGTTAAATTCGATCATCTGCCGTAAAAACAGTACTTTTATACCTTCATCTATGTACCGGGCAGAGGCATAGTGCTGGTAAAAAAAGGCCATCGCCGTATTCGGGCTAGCAGGATTGATGATACAAACAGGTTCAGAAATCTGAAGGGTGAGAGACCCGGTCCGACGAAACAGCCCCCCTTTTTTCCTGTAGTATTCCGCTCTGGATATCATTTTTGATTTTTGCTCGGCAGACAAATAATGAATATGTGTCGGACCATAATACTGAATATAAAGATCAATATCCAGAGACCGCCACGCATCGGCCCATCCATCGACCACGGTCCTGATATGCTTAGCCGCCCCACCATCTTGTATCCGGTTGCCGTCACGCTTACCGGGATAAATAATTAAAGGGATGATCGGTAGTTTCTCATGGGTGCCGAACTGGGACCATAATCGTTCAGCAAGCCCTGGATTTCGCTGCCCGGGTAAAAAACCGTGGTGGCTTAAAATAAACGGGATATTATCCCTGCCTTGACCCAAAAGATAGATCCCGTCATCTAAGGGTATGTCCTGGATTTCAAAAGATTGAACCGGCACGACGGTTTTACCTTTACCCTGCCACATTTGTCCCTGATCATTCTGCCGGTCCAATACCAAACACCGCCAGTTTTCAGGAAGCCTTTCCACCGGCGGATGTTCAAATTTCAAATCTGTGCCTGGCGCAAAAGAAACTGGTTTAGAACTGGAGGGTGATAGTGCAAATGCCCCTGGACCACTGCTTTTTTTATCATTTTCCGCCCCATCGGTTACGCTTTGTTTTTCAGACGCGATTAAAGGCCCTTTGGCAGATATAAAGGGTTTGCTGTATTCCGAGAAAAAAAGATACCAGGTGCCTGCTGCAAGAAAAACGGCCAGCAGCAAAATCGCCATCCCTATTGGATATCGTCTTGTGTTGGATAAAGGTGCCGTCCCCAGATAACTTGTGACTGCCCTTTTCACGTGCCTTTTCTTCAGGGTTTGTTGGCCTTCAACGCAGGCCGCCATTAAGGTCCGTTCACAAAGGATATTGATTCGCCTCGGGATGCCGACACTTTTTTTATGAATCGCATGAAGGACGCTGTTTGAGAAATAAACATTTCCGGCAGCACCGGCAATGGATAGCCGGTGCCGGATATACTCATCAGTTTCCTTTCGGGTAAATGGTTCAATTCGGTACCGAATTGTTATTCGCTGATAAAGCTGATGCAAGGACCGGTGATTTAATTTTTCTTCAAGCTCAGTTTGTCCCACCAGAATGATGGATAATAATTTTTTTTTTTCCGTTTCCAAATTGGACAACAACCGTAACTCTTCCAGGGTGTCATTGGGGATCTCCTGGGCCTCATCAATAATCACCACGGTTGTACACCCTTTTTGCCCGGTATCCAGAAGATGTTTCCGGAAGAACTTCAAAAGCCCCTCCTTGGTATTGTTTGCATTGACATCAGCCTGGATGCCTAGATCTTCCAGGATAACTTTCAAAAGGTCTTCTGCCCCCAGCCGAGGGTGCAGAATAAGTGCAGTTTTCACTTCTCCGTGAAGCTGGTTTAATAGATGCCGAATCAGCAGGGTTTTTCCAACACCCGGTTGACCGGTAATCTGAACAAACCCTTCTCCGGAACGAATGCTGTAAAAAAGTGTTTCAAGGGCAGCTCCATGGCCCTGGCTCGAAAAAAAGTAATCGACATCCGGTGTCAGGCGAAACGGTGTATCCGTCAGCTTAAAAAAATCTTTATAGGTCATAGGGGGAGGGTACCATAGTTTGCTAATTTGCAAATACTAATTTGCAATTTTCACACCAAGCGTTTGCTTATCCCACAAGTAGTCTTTCCCCGCAGGATCTTTCGGTATGGTGTCCATCAATTTCTCAGCTACCAATTCGTTCAGGTTTTCCGGCGGATGGCCTTTGATCGCTTTAAATTTTTTAAGGGCATTTTGCAGCGCCACCAGGTTCTCAAGATGAACAATCCGATTATGATAAATCTGTGCTACCTTACGGTTTTGAGTATTTTCAATCATGCCTTTTAGTGCAAGAATCGCCTTCTCATACTGACCCCCCTTTTTCAAAGATGAAAATAGGAGTGCCATATAACTTTTCGGTGCATTGGGCAGGTGGGCAGCACGCCAAAAATACTTTCCGGCTGTCTCGTAATCTTCTAAATAAATATAACAATGGTACCCAAGCCAAAAAGGAAGTTCCCAGTTTTCCGGGTAATGGGTCATGCCCCGCTCAAGTATGGGACGCGCCAGAAGAACATCTTTTGGACCGTGAACCAGGCCCATGCCGGAAAAAAGATAGGCGGTTAAATATCGTGGATCAAGGGTGGTCACAAGGTCCATAATTTGATAGCTCCATTCACTATCAAATGTATATTTTAACGGTTTCCACATGAGACTGCCCGAATGAAGAATGGCCTGAATAAAGAGAATGTCCGCCGCCAGTCCGCGATGGTCAAGAGATAAAATATCCACCACGGCTTTTTGAGGTAAAAACCGAATTTCCTCTTTTATTTCCAAAGGATGGGTAATACGGCAGGAATAATTGACACAAACCGCTGCCAACCAACACCCCAATACTATGATAAATCGCTTTTTCATGGCATCGTCTATATATCTTTACGATTCATCACCATGGCACTGAGCGTTAATACAGCGGTTACATAGAATAACCAATACGTGCTTGCATAAAAGAATTTATCTATTGGAATAGATGCGCCATGAACAATATCGAGTCGAAAATTGAACATATCAAAATTAGGGAACAGATAGGATACAATTTCTATAAATATTTTATGCCCC
>Ga0208900_1000741_pt1 | contig 19502 bp, 10 predicted proteins | sample AntAceMetag02UKK_FD_184763 | JGI IMG/M metagenome (GOLD analysis project Ga0208900, IMG submission 184763) | Saline lake microbial communities from Ace Lake, Antarctica - Antarctic Ace Lake Metagenome 02UKK (SPAdes) (version 2) | ecosystem: Environmental > Aquatic > Non-marine Saline and... | reverse complement strand
AAATAATCAGCCCACAATCCAAAGGACCTTTTGCAATATCACGCATCCTGGAACCAGTGGCTGTAATGTAGAAGTAATTATTTACCAGCTCTGGATAACTTTTTTTCAATTCTACAAGCTCTTCCGATTCAAAATCAGATTCAAAGTATTCAGTTAAATTCACGGATATATTGCCGGCATTTTTTTCAGCCCAACCTCTGACATCAATCAATCCTGCAACTTCAGCTATGTTGTCAAATATTTTTTCGGCTTTTTTATTTTCTCTTAAATTTTGTTTCATCTTACATTTTATTTTTTCAAAACTGCTTATTCTTTGGAATCGCAGCATCCTTTATTAATGGAGACCTTCCAGGTTTTTACTAATAAGACTTCATTGTTATTAAATTCTGTCATGTTCCTAAATGAGAAACCTGGAAGGTCTTTCTATTCATTTACATTTCAATACTTTACAATTAGTTGTTATTAGTACCGCAGGGAGAAGTCCAAAAAAGTTTACCGGACACCAATGATTAATTTTAAAATTATTATTTAAATCCAACGCCATATTAATTAATGGAAGATTATGATTTTGTGACTAATTCAGTTTTATAATCTACATTATTTCTTGCTTCTTCCACAGTTTTATAAATGCCAACTCCAACCATTGCAAACAAGGCTGCCCCCAGCACAGTCGTCTCTTTTTTGTCGATAAGCTTAAGGGGACAGTTTAAAGCATCAGCGCGAACCTGATTCCAAAGTCGGTTTTTACTTCCTCCTCCAACTACTATAATTGACTTTGCTTTAAACTTTAGAGATTCTTCCAAAGCTTTAATATTTTTAGCTGTTTTTAAAGATAAGGCCTGCAGGGCAGCACGGTAAATTTCCTCCCTTTTCGAATTTATATGTAAACCTCTGATTGAGCCATTTGAATTTAAAAAGTCAAGATTAAAATCAAGGTTTGATTTCTCAACCCGGCTTGCTTCACTGATAATAAAACTGTATAATTTATCCCTGCTAAGTTCCGATTTTTCCTTTTGATATAATAAGTTGGTCAACCACTCAAGTATTCCCGAACCTAACCATTGTACACCTGAATTATACAAACTGGCGATGGCATCAAATTCATTGGTAATTCCGTTGTTGTACGCGTGAGTGTCAGTTGAAATTTGCCTGGTTCTGGCCATTAATATTTCCCAGGTTCCAGAGCTTAACACAACATCGCCTTCGTTGGCTCCTGAGCCAAACAATGCAAACTGTGTATCATGACCTGCAGCAATCACAGGAATTGCCTTAGGCATACCCAGTTCTTCAGTTACTTTAACTGTAGTAATCCCGATTTGCTCACCCGATTGTACAATTTTTGGAAATTTATTTTCAACGCCAATGGCAGAAAAAATATCCTCAGAAAAATTTTGCGTTTTGCAATTGGTTAACATTGAAGTTCCTGCCATCGTAGATTCAGTAACCATTTCTCCTGATAGCTTTTGCAGGAATATGGATGAGATAAAGAGGTAATTCTTCATCTGCTCCAGAAGCTCCGGCCTATTTTCTTTGAACCAAATAAGCTTGTTTATGGTATTAAACGAAAATTTGTGAATCCCGTTTATTGCATATAATTTCTCAATGGGAATATACTTGTCAATGTTTTCCATTATCGGTGCTGTACGCTGACAAGCCCATGAAATTACAGGGTACAGCAATGCCCCGTCATTATTAAGCGGAGCACCATCTACACCAAAAGTAGTCACTGTTATAGCTGCAACCAATTCCTTATTTATTTGCTTCAGTACATGTTGTGTACAGCTCAACAGCTTAGCCCAAATTTCTTCAACATCCCAAATTAATCCTCCTTCAAAATATGGGTCAGCCCGGGTATTATTAACAATAGAATGTGAAGCAATAATTTCCCCATTTTGTTTCACAGCAATTGCACGAACATTTGTTGCCCCGCAGTCTAATACAATTATGAGTTTTTCAGTCATCCTGGATTTTTACTTATAAAGAGGTCCATAAGTAGAGCAAGCGCGGTAATCAGAACCTTCCTTATCTTCACCAAAGGAATTCCATGCACTGGGCCTAAAAATTTTATTTTCATCAACATTGTGCATACATACAGGAATACGTAAGATTGAAGCCAATGTTATCAAATCGGCACCAATGTGCCCGTAACTAATTGCCCCATGATTTGCCCCCCAGTTTGCCATTACCGAATAAACATCTTTAAAAGCTCCTTGTCCGGTTACTATTGGAACAAACCAGGTGGTTGGCCAGGTAGGGTTTGTGCGATTATCCAAAATTTTATGCACATCATCCTCCAGTTTTACTGTAAAACCTTCCGCAATTTGTAGCACAGGCCCCAGCCCTTTTACAAGATTTACTCGACTCATCGTTACCGGCATTTGCCCGGCTGTTTTGAACTGGCTCGAAAATCCACCACCTCGAAAATATCCTTTATCAGCCGGACAGAATTTAGTATGCTTTAAGCAGGCTTCAACTTCACTTTCAGTAATTTCCCAATAAGGTTTCATAACAGGATTTCCATCTGCATCTTTTTGTTGGGCTGTAGCGTCCATGGTTGTGGATCCCGAATTTATCAGATGGATAATCCCATCCTTTGCTTTACCCGTCAGTTCTTTTCCTGTAACACGTTTCACCGAATCAGGGCTCCAATAGGTTCTGACATCAGAAAATATCTGAGCAGTATTTGTAAGCAGGTGACCAAATAACATAGCTACTGCATTCAAGCTATCATTTTCAGTAGCAAAAACAAAAGCTTCTCTAATTCCATTCCAATCAAAAGAAGTATTTAGAATAGTTTCAGCAAAATCGCCATTGGGGTAATAGTCTGTCCACTGACGTTGCCCTTGAAACCCGCCGGCAATGGCATTTCTACCATAGGATTCTTCGCCAAAGCCAAGCTCCTTTAGGCGGGGATTTCCAATCATCAAATCGCGCATGATAAGGGTCATTTTGACAACAACTTCCCATTCCCAATCTTTCCTTTCACGAGAAGATTGCGCTTCATTGTCATTTAAATCATCTCCTTCAATGATGTTTTCTTTTACCCATTTAAATGCCTTCTTGTATTCCTCTTTGTCAAAGATATCTTCATCCAGGCGGCGCTTAATTTCTATCGAATCAACAAACTCAGTACGCATTCCCAGGTATTCGTGGAAAAAATCGGGGTTTACCATTGAACCGGCAATTCCCATCGAAGTATATCCTAATGACAGATAACTCTTGCCTTTCATTTGGGCCACTGCCAAAGCAGCTTTTACAAATCGCAACAATTTTTCTTTTACATCTTCGGGAATATTTTCATCACCGGCATCCTGTACTTCATGTCCATAAATACCAAAGACGGGAAACCCTTTTTGAGAATATCCAGCTAATGCAGCGGCCAGGTAAACTGCACCAGGACGTTCTGTTCCATTAAAACCCCAAACTGCTTTTGGTATCGCCAGGGTGGTATCCATAACTTCCGTTCCGTAACACCAACAGGGGGTAACTGTTAATGAAACACCTACTCCTTCTCTGCTAAATTTATCAGCACAAGCCGCAGCTTCAGCAACTCCTCCAATGGTAGTTTCGGCAATAACACATTCCACTTTTTCTCCACCGGGGAAACGAAAATTCTCTTCGATAAGTTTTGCTGCATTTTTCGCCATGTTCATTGTTTGAACCTCGAGCGATTCGCGAACGCCTCTTTCTCGTCCATCAATTACCGGGCGGATACCTACTTTTGGAAGTCTTCCAATCAATCTGTTTGACATAGTATTTCTTTTTTTTTAAACTCTATTGTTATTTTAATGGGTAAAGTTTTTTATGGGAGTAATAGAAGCAATGGAGCAGTGGAGTAATGGAGTAATGGAGTAGTGATTTGTTACCCCAATACTTTTTAGTCCTGCAATCCGACACTCCATCATATAATTGTCCGTTTTGATAATTTATTCTCATTCAATTAAAAGTCCTCCAAACAATAATAAATTCCTGATTAACAATAAATATCTATAAGTTAATTTCTAAATGAAATTGGTATAACTTGGGAATTTTTAAACAAAAATAGTAAAGAAAATGTTAAAATTAGTACATGAAATCAGCTAAATTGTTTTAGCACCCCTTAACAACTCTATTACAAGCCGTTACAAAAACATAATATTTTTACAGATTTTAAATTTATTTTTTTAATACTTTTGCTGCTATTACAATAAACAATGTTAAAAATTTGCCATCTTCAAATTCCAATGATAAACCTGTTATCGAATCCAACAGAACTACGATTGCTTCATTTCTTAAGGAACATGATTATTCCTCAACAAAACACCGGAGAAACAGAACTTTTTAAAACGAAACCAGAATGAATGAGAATTCTAAAGTGAATAATTTCAAGTTGTTTTTAGCGACTTTTGTTTTATTTATCAGCGGAAGCCTGAACCCGCTTTTAGCCCAAATTACACTACCAGCAATTTTTGCTGATAGCATGGTGCTTCAACGAAACTTTGATGCTCCGGTGTGGGGTTGGGCAGAACCGGGAACGGAGCTTATAGTTTCAGGAAGCTGGAGCAGAATGCCGGCAAAAACTGCAATCACGGATAAGGATGGCAAATGGATGGTCAAACTAAAAACCATTGATGCCGGAGGCCCTTATGAACTTTACATCAATGATAGAATTATAAAAAATGTAATGTTGGGTGAAGTCTGGATTTGTTCGGGCCAATCCAACATGCAAATGGCCCTGGATCGTTCTGAAAATCCGGAAACAGAAATCATGAAGGCTAATTATCCTGACATCCGGTTTTTTTATGTAGCCCGCGACAATGCGGATCAACCCATTAAAAATTGTTATGGAAGCTGGGTATCCTGTAATCCGGAAAACGCGAAATCTTTCAGCGCGGTTGCTTATTATTTTGGGAAAGAGATTTACGAAGATTTGAATGTTCCAATTGGATTGATCCATGTAAGTTGGGGTGGTTCTACAGCGCAGGCATGGGTAAACTACAATGTTTTGCAATCTACACCCGAAGGGCAATATTATATCGAAAAATACAAAGAGAAAACTTCTACTGCGGCTCCGGGTATAATTCCCCGAGACAATCATTCTCCTTCGGGGCTGTACAATGCAATGCTGCACCCGCTCATTCCTTTCGGAATCAGAGGGGCTATTTGGTACCAGGGAGAGGCCAATGTTATAGAGCATTCGATGTATAAAAATCTGATGAACACTTTGATTTCAAATTGGCGTGATGAATGGGGCCAGGGCAACTTTCCATTTTATTTTGTTCAGTTGGCTCCCTTTAATTATAAACAAGAAATTATTGGTGCAGCCTTACGGGATGCTCAACGAAAAACACTTGAAATTGCCAATACGGGCATGGCTGTAACTATGGACATTGGCAATCCTGATGACATTCATCCAATCAAGAAAAAAGAAGTAGGACAACGACTGGCTTTATGGGCATTGGCAAATACCTATGGAAAAGAAGATTTAGTTTACAGTGGCCCACTTTATAAATCCATGCAAATAGATGGAAAAAAAATCATCCTTACTTTTGATCATGTTGGGAGTGGATTGGATTGTAAGGACGAGGAACTGACTTGTTTTACTATTGCAGGTGACGATAAAATATTTTATCCTGCTAAAGCTGAAATTGAGAATAATACCATCATCGTTTTTTCTAAAAATGTGAAAGATCCTATTGCTGTTCGTTTTGCCTTTAATAACGGCGATGAACCCAATTTCTTTAATAAGGAAGGGCTTCCGGCATCCACATTCAGAACCGATGATTGGGAAATCTTTACTGAAACTGCTTCCATAAAAAGCATCTTTGATGAAAAAGAAGCCGGCTTCCTTATAAGCATGAGCGCAGACAACGAAAATGAAATCAGGTTTACATTGGATGGTACTGAGGTGTCAAAAAACTCACCACTTTATACAGAGCCATTTACTGTATTTGAAAATGTAAATATCAAAGCCAAAGTTTTCATTGAGGGAGAACCTTCCCTATTAACTTCTGAAACGAAAATCATAAAGCATCTTGCTTCCGGCAAAAAACTCATCTATACCGATAAATATGATGAACGCTACAACGGAGGTGGTGACCTGGCATTGGTAAACAGTGTTTTTGGAAGCACCAATTTCAGAGACGGGAACTGGCAAGGATTCCACGGCAAAGACCTTGAGGTAATTATTGATTTGGGCGAGCCAGTTAAGGTTTCTTCTGTAAGGACAAACTGTCTTCAGGTGGTAAGCTCATGGATTGTTTTCCCCAAACAAGTAAGCATTTTTACTTCGGATGATGGCACAACTTTTAACGAAGTGGCCAGCATAGAAAATGAAATTCCTGCCGGAATTAACAAAAAAATGATTCATGAATTTAACGCTCAGTTTGAAACCACAAAAACAAAATACATTAAAGTGATTGCTAAAAATTTTGGGCCATTGCCCGAATGGCATGTAAGTGCAGGAGAAGATGCCTGGCTTTTTGTTGATGAAATTATTGTTGAATAAATTAAAAATATTATTATGAAATACACGATTCTGGTCAAGTTACTGCTGTTACATATCCTGATATTGGGATTATTTTCGTGCAATAATACAAATGAAAAAGAAGCAGGTTCACCGCCTCCAAATATTATTTTTATTATGAGCGACGATCATGCCATGAATGCCATTAGCTCCTATGGGCATTCAGTGAATCAAACACCCAATATCGACAGGATTGCAGATGAGGGGGTGCGCTTTAACCAAAGTTTTGTTACAAATTCGATATGTGCTCCCAGCCGGGCTGTAATGCTAACGGGGAAATATAGCCATGTTACAGGTCATGTGGATAATTACATGAGTTTTGACGGAAGCCAACAGACATTCCCAAAAATATTGCAGCAAAACAATTACCAGACTGCCCTCATTGGAAAATGGCATTTAAAAAGTGAACCCACAGGATTTGATTACTGGAATATTTTACCGGGCCAGGGAAATTATTACAATCCCGATTTTATTGAAATGGGAGAAAAGAAAAGAGTTGACGGTTATGTTACAAACCTTATTACGGATTTTACTATAGATTGGCTTAATGAGCGTGACACCACCTTACCCTTTTGTGTGCTCATGCACCACAAAGCACCACACCGGATATGGATGCCGGAGCTGAAAAACTTAAACAAGTTTGATAGCATTGACATTCCCCTTCCCGACAATTTCTTCGATGATTTCGAAAATCGCGGTACCGCAGCTAAATCACAAAAAATGTCGATCTGGAAGGATATGTATTTTGGTTATGACCTGAAGCTTACCAAAGAAGAAAACTCCACCGAACTCTTTGATGATATGGGAACCTGGACGATTAACAGGTTAGATGAGGAGCAGAGAGAAGCCTGGGATAAGGCATACATGGCAAAAAACAATGAATATCATCAAACGCAACCTACCGGAAAAGATTTGGCAAAATGGAAGTTTAAACGTTATATGCAGGATTACCTGGGAACCATCGAATCGGTAGATGAAAGTGTGGGAGATATTCTTGAGTATCTTGATGAAAAAGGGCTTGCCGAAAATACAATTATCGTCTATACATCAGATCAGGGTTTTTACCTGGGAGAGCATGGATGGTTCGACAAAAGATTTATGTACGAAGAATCCTTTAAAATGCCTTTGGTGATCCGGTATCCCAAAGAGATTAAAAATGATGTTTCTGAAAAGATGGTCATGAACCTTGATTTTGCCCCTACATTTTTGGATTATGCCGGCATTCAAATTCCTGAAGACATGCAGGGTGAATCCATGAGAGAAATTCTTTCAGGTCAAGGTTCTGATGATTGGCGGAATGAAGTTTATTATCATTATTACGAATATCCCAAAGGCGGCCACGATGTAAAACGCCATTATGGAATCAGAACACAGCGATACAAATTGATCCATTATTACTATGATATTGATGAGTGGGAACTTTTCGACTTACAGGAAGACCCCAACGAAATGAACAGTCTGTATGGAAAACAAGGATATGAAGATATTACCAATGATTTGAAAAAGAAATTACAAGACATAAGGAAAAAATACAAAGATGATAATCAGGAGGACTATTTGCCAAAAGAACCTGTTCAAATTGTATCACACAAAGCCGAAGGTTGTGAAGTATTTCATAAAAACCCTTATGCTAAAAAATATTCGGGAGGCAGCCCAAATGCATTGACCGATGGAAAAACATCCATTGATGATTTAGCGCAAAGTGAAATTCCAAAAATCTGGCAGGGATTTGAAGGGTATGATATGATTGCGACCATTGATTTGAAAACTGAAAAGCCAATTCAATTAATTTCATCAGGATTTTTACAAAACATCGATGCCTGGATTTTTGCTCCTGAATGGGTTGAGTTTTCTGTATCCAACGACAATCAATCATTTGCATCGTTGGGAAAAATCAGCAATCCAATACAAGCAAATTCAACAAAAGAAGAACGGATAAACTACACAGTTGATTTTGATACTACTCCGGTTCGATATATTAGAGTTCATGCTAAAAATGTAGGAATGTGTCCTGAATGGCATAAAGGGGCAGGCTATAAATGCTGGATTTTCGCGGATGAAATTATTGTTGAATAAGTTCTATCACTATATATTTTACTATTAGATTTTTGAGGAAGTGGAGAAATGAAACATACTTTTAATTCTTCAACAACTCCTTGGCAGTTTCTACTGCCGACAGGCTAACTTTGGAATCACTGAGCATTTTTGCGATTTCGATGATGCGGTCATCCTCTGACAATTGTTTAAGGTAGGTATTGGTAGTTTCCGTCGATTGCTCTTTATAAACAAGATAATGCTTGTCGCCACGGGCTGCGATCTGTGGAACGTGGGTGATGGCGATGATTTGGATGTTAGTGGACATTATTTGCATGATACCGCCCATTTTACCAGCAACTTCGCCGGATACTCCGCTGTCGATTTCATCAAAAATAATGGTGGACAGAAGTTTTTTACCGGCAACAATTGACTTGACTGCCAACATTAATCGAGATAATTCGCCACCTGATGCAACCTTCGAAATTTCGAGTGCTTCACCACCGGGATTGGCATTGAACAGAAAGCCAACCTGGTCAAGTCCGTTTATCGTCAGTTCATCAGCAGTTATAATATCAACAATAAATTGCGCTTTCGACAATCCCAGTCCACCAACTACTTTCAAAATTTCCTTTTCCAAACCAGTTTTGGCCGATCTTCGTTTATCTGAAATAATTCCAGCATCCCGGGTCAATTTCATTTTAACCTTTGCTACTGCTTCTTCCAGTTTACTTATTTTGCCTTCCAGCGAAGAATACTCCAATAATTTTTTGTCGAAATCATTCTTTACTTCAATCAGTGCTTCCACCGAATCGCAACGGTGCTTTTGCTCAAGGCTGTAAATCAAATTCAAACGGTCATTCAATTCATCGGCCCTGGCTGGATCCATTTCAATACTTTCTTCCTGGAGTTCAATTTCCCTTGCGATATCCTGCAAGTCGAGATAATTGCTCTGAGCACGATTGTAAAAATCTGCAAACTCTTTTTTATAGGTATGAATTGAATTTAGTTCGTTGTTCAATGAAGCCATTTTTCCCAGTAAGCCAGGTTCATCCGAAAGAATTTGAACTGATTTATTAAGGTGTGTTTTTATCTCGCCAGCATGGTTTAATACTTCCAGTTCCTGCTCAATACCCTTTTGTTCACCATCCTGCAAGTTTGCATTTGCCAATTCATCAAACTGAAATTGATAAAAATCCTGTTCCCTCCTTGCCTTCTCTTCCTCATTTTTAAGCCCGGCATATTCCTTCTTCATCTTTATCCATTCACCAAAGGATTTTCGATAAGACCAAAGTTCGTTATCAAGACCTGAATAGCTGTCCAAAACTTCCAACTGAAAATCTTTCTCCTGCAGGCTAGTGGTTTTATTCTGAGAATGAATATCCACCAACTTTGTGGACAATTCCTTCAGAATATTTAGGTTTACCGGTGTATCGTTGATGAAAGCACGTGATTTTCCCGAATTGATGATCTCGCGACGTAGGATGGTTTTGTTCTCGTAATCAAGTTCATTGAGCATAAAAAAACTTTGCAATTCGAGATCGGAAATATCAAAAGTCCCTTCAATCACACATTTTTTTTGCTTATCCTTAAACGACTGTACATCTGCCCGTTGACCAAGTATGAGCGACAATGCCCCAAGGATGATTGATTTACCGGCACCGGTTTCACCAGTAAGTACCGAAAAACCTTTATCGAAATCAACTTCCAGTGAATCGATAAGTGCATAATTTTTTATGGATAAATGGGTCAGCATCTGTAGCTAGTCGTTTTTAAGAATTAGGTGCAAAAATAGGTAAAAAGCATTATCACCTATTAATAACAGCAGAATCGTTTTTTTTCACCGCTGTTCAATGGTATCAAATTTGGCAATCCCTTTTATAGAGTTGAACAGTCTTAATTTCTTCCCTCATGCAACTTTAACTAATTTTGCCGCAAAAACCAATCCAAGCCATGTTCGAACACAGTGCTATCGAATCCTTACTTGTACTTATTTCAGTTATTTTCCTGGGGATGTTCCTCCGGCGTTGGAAAGTGATCAAAGAGGAGGATGGTTCACTATTCGCCAAGCTGATTGTAAATGTCACCATTCCGGCACTGATTTTTCACGCACTGTCGCAGCAACAATTTGATGCCGACAAACTGATGCTGGCCCTGGTAATGATAATTTCTCAAGTTGCGTGTGCATTGATTGCCTGGGCAGTCAGCTCATTTTTAAAGCTCTCGAGGCCACGGAGGGGAGCTTTGATCCTAGGAGCTACATTTACAAGTTCAGCATTTTTGGGTTATGCTGTAGTAAAAGAGTTATTTAAAGGAAATAGTGAAGCAATGGCTGATGCTGCTGTGGTAAGTGAACTTGGTGTTGCCACTCTTTTGTTTACAATGGGTATATTTATTGCTATGCATTTTGGCACTACTACCTCAGGTAAAAAAGAGAAATACAATGCTATGCTCAACTTTTTCTACTCCCCTATTTTCATTTCTTTGGCGTTAAGCATTGCTGTTTCATTTATAAAACTCCCACAGAACAATATAATAATTGGAGGGCTGTACCAGGCACTCAGTCTGATTTCAGGAGCCAATACTTTTCTTGTTGCCATGACTATTGGAGTGATGCTCCATTTTAAGGATCTAAGTGAAGTATGGTGGATTGTTGTACTTGTTGTGATCATCAAATTGATTATTCAACCTATATTATCCTACTCACAGTCAATGTTATTTAACTTCCCTGAATTTGTGGCATCAAATTGCAGTTTTGGAAGCAGCCATGCCCACAGCTGCAATGACCGCAGTTTTTGCAAAACGTTATGGTTGTGATGCCGAATTAACGTCAATTTTGATCTTTGCGACCTTTATTTCATCCTGTATCACCATGATCATGATGGTAATTTTGCTTAATTAGTCTCAGCCCTATTGCGCTGAATCCATTGTTAAACAAGAGCTTCCAGACATTTCAACAAGCCTTCAAAAATTTGTTGATCAGCTTTGCTTGTTAATTTTAAATCTTGTTCTATCTTTGCACCCTCAAAAAATTAAGGAAATTTCTAAGTATTTAAAATTCAAAAACCTAAACACACATGCAAAATAAAGGATTTATCAAGTTTGTTGCCATCCTGTTTGCTTTAGTATGCCTTTATCACTTATCGTTTACTTACGTCACAACAAGGGTAGAGAAAAGGGCAAATGAGTACGCCCATAATGCGGAGACGGAGAGATTGTCAAAAATTCTTGCCGATGGAAACCAAATAAGGGAGCAATACCTATACGACTCCATATCAAAGGCGAAAGACACCTATTATCGCGACTCAATGTCGAACCAGGTTGTGTATAATCTTTTAATAAGAAAATATACTTACAAAGAAGTAAAAGAACGTGAACTGAACCTCGGCCTTGACTTGAAAGGTGGGATGAACGTTACCCTTGAGGTTTCTGTAGTGGACATAATCCGGGGCTTATCGGGCAACAGCCAAAATCCTACTTTCACCACAGCCCTTAACCTTGCACGTGAAAAACAAAAAGACAGCCAGGAAGACTTTGTAACTTTATTTGGCGAGGCTTTCGAGGAAGTTGATCCTAATGCCCAACTGGCATCAATTTTTATTACTGAATTCAAAAGTCAAATTAACTATAATTCGACAAACGAAGATGTGCTGGCTATTATAAAACAGGAAACAGATGCGGCCATCGACCGTACCTTTAATATCCTGCGTACACGTATCGACCGTTTTGGAGTGGCCCAGCCAAACATCCAAAAGCTGCAAACTGCAGGTCGTATCCTGGTTGAACTTCCCGGTATTAAGGAACCCGCACGTGTTAGGAAACTGCTCCAGGGTACTGCTCAACTTGAGTTTTGGGAAACTTATACTTTCAGTGAGTTGTACAACTTTTTCCAAAGTGCCGATCAAAAACTGCTTACAATTCTTCAAAAAGAAAAAATCCTTGATATTGTAGCTGATGATAGTCCATTGGCAGAAACCGGTGAAGAAGTAGTTGAAGAAACCATAACTGAAGAAGTAACAGAAACTTCTGACACCACTGCACAGGGCCTGCTCGACCAGGTGAGCGATTCATTGGACATCAACCAGGAATCAATGTCAGCAGATGAGATTGCAAAAACAAATCCTTTGTTTGCTTACCTGCGCCCTAACCTGGTACAAAACCAGCAAGGAAATTATGGCCCTGCAGAAAGTGCTACTGTTGGTTTTGCCGAGATTAGGGATACAGCAATGATCAATAATTTACTGAAAAGGGTAACTGATGTATTTCCGAGGGACATGAAATTAGCCTGGAAAATCAAACCTGAAAAATATTCTCCTGATTACCTCGAATTGGTAGCCTTAAAAGTAACCTCACGCGATGGAAAAGCCGTATTGGGTGGTGATGTAATTGTTGATGCACGTCAGGATTATGATCAGAACGGACGTGTGGAAGTTACCATGAACATGAATTCGGAAGGTGCGCGTATTTGGAAAAGGGTTACAGGAGACAACATAGGCAATCAGATAGCTATTGTCCTGGACGATTTTGTTTATTCTGCGCCAAACGTAAGTAATGAAATTCCAAATGGATCATCATCTATTTCTGGAAGTTTTGAGGTTGACGAAGGAAAAGACCTTGCAAACATCCTTAAAGCTGGTAAACTTCCTGCACCGGCAAGGATTGTTGAAGAAGCTGTGGTTGGGCCTTCGCTTGGTAAAGTGGCTGTAAACGATGGACTGATATCCTTCGTTATTGCATTTTTACTGGTACTTCTTTATATGGTATTGTATTACAACCGTGCTGGCTGGGTTGCCGACCTTGCGCTGCTTACCAATATTTTCTTCCTATTTGGTGTACTTGCATCTCTTGGTGCTGTATTAACCCTTCCTGGTATTGCGGGTATCGTACTTACCCTGGGTATGGCGGTTGATGCCAACGTGATTATTTACGAACGTATTAAAGAAGAAGTAAGGGCAGGTAAAGGATTGAAGTTAGCTGTTGCTGATGGTTATAAAAACGCATATTCAGCTATTATTGATGGTAATGTTACAACCCTACTTACCGGTATTGTTCTTTATACCTTTGGCTCAGGACCTGTACAAGGTTTTGCTACTACACTGATTATTGGTATCCTTTCATCGTTGTTCTCAGCTATCTTCATTTCAAGGCTTGTATTTTCATATTTCCTCGATCGCAACAAGTCGATCTCATTTGGAAATAAATACACCATTAATACTTTGGCTAATACCAACATCAACTTCCTGGCCATGAGAAAAAAGGCGTATGTATTTTCTATTGCAATTATTGTAATCGGAATAGCCTCCCTTGCTATTAGAGGCCTGAATTATGGAGTTGATTTCTCTGGAGGACGTACCTATGTAATCCGCTTCGACCAGCCGGTGAATACCAATGATATGAGAAATTCACTTCAAATCGAATTTGGCCAGTTACCCGAAGTTAAAACTTTTGGCCCCAGTTCACAGGTGAAAATTACTACCAAATATTTAATTGATGACGATAACCCAAGCGTTGACTCAGTAATTCAGGCCAAAATATTTACAGCACTGAAGCCTTACTTCAACGACCAATCAATAGATTTCAGACACTTTATAGCCGATACTGATGATGACAAGATGATCGGGATTTTAAGTTCACAAAAAGTGGGGCCAACCATTGCTGATGATATCAGAAACCGTGCTGCGATGGCTATTATTTTTGCCCTGATAGTTATTTTCATTTACATCGCTATCAGGTTTAAAAAATGGCAATATGGGTTATCCGGTGTAATCGCCTTGTTCCATGATACAATGATTACTATCGGGTTATTCTCTATCTTTTATAATATCCTGCCTTTTGACCTGGAGATTGATCAGGCATTTATCGCTGCTATCCTTACTATTATCGGTTACTCAATTAACGATACAGTAATTATTTTCGACCGTATTCGTGAGTATGTATTTCTACATCCAAAAAAATCGCTGGCTGCAAATATTAATGATGGTTTAAACAGCACACTTGCACGTACTATCAACACCTCCGGTACCACATTAATAGTGTTGCTCATCATCTTTATCTTTGGTGGTGAGGTTATCCGGGGATTTACCTTTGCCTTGCTCATCGGTATTTTAGTGGGTACCTACTCATCGTTGTTTGTTGCCAGTCCGGTTGCATACGACCTTTTATCAGGTAAAAACAAAGGCGAACAGAAGAAAAAATAATTCTTTCGTACAAAAATAATTTACGTCCCATTAAAGGCATATGCTTTTGACGGGACTTTTTTTTTACTTTTGTCGAACCTGATAAAGTTTATCAGGCGAAGCTTTTGATTTTTTCATCTTTAAAAAACATTGATCATTGATTCTAGGATTTTTTAATATTAGTGGTGGGGAGATATTTATTATAATACTCGTGGTGTTTATCATTTTTGGGCCGGACAAAATCCCTGAAATTGCCAGGTGGATTGGTAAAGGAATGGGTGAAATTAAAAAAGCCACAAGTGAAATAAGAGAGGAGATCGACAGAGAGACCGGTGATGTTCGCAAGGCTGCCAATAAAATAAAAGACGATTTAACAAGAAAAACCAATGATTTGAAGGATATTACGGGATCGATGAACAAAAAAGCGAATGGTAATAAGAGGGATCCACAACTGTAATATATGATGCATCAGAATAGAGATACTGATGCTTAATAATCTATCAAATAACCAAGATAATAAAGGTTTTAACAAGGGCGTTAACCTACATGTTTTAATACCTGGGAAATAATGCAATTAGAATATAATTTTGAAGCAAGCAAAGGAGATAATATTTTGAAAAAAAAATCATACAGTTTAGCCTTTAAAATTGTATTGAAAATCACCCTGGTAATACTTTTTGGGCTACAATTAGGGACCAATGAACTTTCGGCACAAAATAAAAGGACCGAGGCTGCCGATAGCGATTTTGAAAACTTTAGATTTGCTTTGGCTATACCAAAGTACAAAAAGGCCTACTCGAAAACCAAGGGAAACAAAAACGAAAAAAACAGGATCAGTTTTCAACTGGCCGAATGTTATCGGCTAACCAATCAGGCCAGCAGGGCAGCAGCATATTACAAACGACTGGTTAGCGCTAAATGGGACCGTACCGAGCCCCTTGCATTGCTATACCTCGCCGATATGGAGCTGGCAAAGGGTGATTATGAAGATGCACTGGAATATTACCAAACCTATGTTGAGCGTTTCCCGGATGACCCACGCGGTGAAGTTGGGATAATATCCTGCGAGCAATCCCTATTATGGGAAGACAATCCAACAAATTTTGAAGTATATAAATTGAAACGCCTCAACTCACGCGAAGATGACTTTTCGCCGGGTTATGCCGAGAATACTGCCAATGCCATAATATTTACTTCGGCCCGCGATGGCTCAACAGGAAAAAAAGCAGATGAATGGACTGGGCAAAACTTTACTGATCTTTACTATACAAAACAAGACCTAAAAGGAGATTGGAGCGCTCCGGTGCTTATCGATGAAAATGAATCTGTTAATACCGCAGACAACGAGGGACAAAGTTCTTTTAATGGAAATTTCGGCACAATGTATTTTACACGGTGTGGCAAAGAAAATGTTACCGTCAACGGTTGCCAGATTTACATTGCCGACAAGCAAGGCAGAAGCTGGGGCGAACCCGAAAAAGTTGACTTAGGTGGTGATAGTACAGCTATTTATGGCCACCCTGCCATCAGTCCTGATGAAAAAATGCTGATCTTTTCGTCTCCAAAAAACGGCGGTGCAGGTGGTAAGGATTTGTGGATTGCAACGCGACAAACCAGTAGTGGTGCATTTTCAACGCCACGAAATATTGGTGAACAGATTAATACCTTAGCCGACGAAGTATTCCCTCATCTACGCGGCGATAGCGTACTTTATTTTGCATCGAATGGGCATCCAGGTATGGGTGGGCTCGACATCTTCAAGTCTGTCAAGCTCGAAGACGACTCATGGGGGCCACCTAAAAACATCAGGAACCCGATTAATTCCCATTATGACGACTTCGGGATTAGCTTTCATCCGGATGGTAAAAACGAAGGATTTTTCTCCTCCAATCGAAAAGGAGGCCGTGGTGGCGATGACGTATATTACTTTATCAACCCACCACTGCTTTATACCATTGTTGGAAAAGTTATCGACAATAGTACTTTGCAGCCACTCGATGGCGTCGATGTCACTCTGCTGGGTTCAGATGGAACAACACTGTTAGCCAAAACAAATACTGTTGGTTATTATGAATTTACCAATGAGCAGGTAATGCCAAATACTACCTACGAGTTAGTGGCCGTTAAAGATGAATTTTTTAACATGAAAGCATTAGAAACCACTTTAGGGATAGAAGTAAGTAAGGATTTCGAAATCGATTTCATACTCGAACCAATACCCGATGAGCCCATTGTACTGCCTGAGATTCTTTACGACCTGGCAAAATGGGACCTTAAACCTCAGTTCCAGGATTCGTTGCAAGGTTTGATTGAAACCTTGGACGCTAATGAAACAATTATCGTTGAATTGGCTGCCCATACCGATACGCGTGATAGTGACGAAAGAAATGACATCCTATCGCAAAAACGTGCCGAATCGGTGGTGGACTACCTGATACAACGTGGTATTGATGGCGACAGGTTGGTTGCAAAAGGATACGGAGAACGCGACCCAAGGACTTTGAATAAAGATATTGTTTACGAACAATATACTTTCACCACAGGCACAGTCCTCAACGAAGAATACATCAGTTCCTTGCCGGATGTAGAAATTAAGGAACTGGCACATCAACTCAACCGGCGTACAGAGTTTTCGATAGTTAGCAAAGATTATGTCCCCAAAGCCAGGAACCGCACGGTTATTACAGATTCGAGGGTTAAAGTAATTACCAATCCTGAGGAAAATATCCTAAAATTTGAATATACTCCAAATGGGCTCATCCAGGCTAATTGTATTGTAAATGGTTTTACACTTGGTTTTGTTTATGATAGAAGAACTGTAAGGCCAACAATTTCGCTGGGCAGTGCACTCCGTTTGCTAAAAGAGGGTGCCATTGATAAAGATGATTTTGAAGGTGACCCAACACTTATCCTGGGAGAAGGCACTATTGCCAACAAAGCTGTATTCCATGCAGAAACCCTGAGGATTGCAAACCTAACACTGTATGATATAGAAATTCAGGTTGACCACCAATTAAAAGCCCAAATGTACCTCGGCCAGATCACCCTTGGTGAAATTGGCGATTTTGAAATTGATGAGGAAAAGTTAGAGATTAATTTTAGGTAAAGTCAATTTACACTCACAAAACACAAGTTTTTAAAAGAACTAAATCAACACAACAATGAAAATTTAGTCCTACGATAATCCCTGGATACCTTCGATAAAAAGCTTATTTTTTATTCTATTCGATGCTTTCAGATTTTATTGAAGCTAGCATGTTATTCAAGGAAAAAAATGCCCTCGGTGCTTTATACATCATTAATGGGATCATAACACTCTTCTTGGCCTATGTTACCTTCAGGGTATTTCAGGATGTAACACCCCAGAGGTTGGACTACCTGGGACTAATGGCATTTGTAATTGGATTGGTAAGTGAATTGACTGCCTACTTGTTTAGCAAGGCAAGGGATTGTGAAGAATAGAAACGGGTTACGCATTTTGCGTTTTGCGTTTCGAGTTTTGCGTTTGAACTAAAAAAACCTAACAGGTTTTAAAAACCTGACAGGTGGGGTGTTAAATCTGAATTCAATTTCTTCGTCCCAGTTTTTATCAGAAAGATTCTCCAGATGAAGTGCTGCTCAACCTCTTTGTTTTTGGTTGAAAACATTTTTTTCAACCCGGTACGGGTTGCGGTATTGTAGTTATTTGATTTCCCAGATAGCACTAAAAACCCGGTACGGGTTTCGCAATTAATAGATTAACCCATTCAATGAGCCCAATTCTTGATAGCTCAACTCATACTGAGTTGTTGAGGGCTTTCCCAAATCCCTTTTACTACAATAGCTAAACTCATACTGAGTTTTTACAATTCGATGTTCTGATTTGAAATCTATTCACTACTTTTACTAAGCCTATGAATTACCCTTGAAATGAACGTCCATCAAAAATAAAAACCACATCTTATTTGTAATGCAAACAAATTAACAAGAATTTAAGCTGAGGCATCTCTCCCTTTATTTCCTTCATTATTTTTGCGATTCGAAATGACTATTTGAAATAGAAAACCTAAAACTTAAAAAAAATCTTAAAAAATATTAACTTTTTAATCTTAACACTTGAAGCATAATGCAGTAAGATATGAATAACTCCTGGCAATTTGTAATTGCCACGGCATTCAAATGTTATAATTTTATGCATTCAAAAAAAGCAAAGAACAGCGAATTTTTTTTACCAAATCTTAAATTTAATTAAAATGCTTATGAACAAATTATTACTCAGAATTGCTTTTGCTGTAGTGCTGCTTTTCAGCACACAGGCAATTTTCGCACAAGGTACCACCACTTCAGGGATGAATGGTAAGGTAATTGGGACAAATAATGAAACCCTTCCCGGGGCAACAGTAGTTGCCATTGATGTTCCTTCGGGTTCTCAGTATGGAACAGTTACTGACCTGGATGGTTTTTACAGACTCCCAAACATGAACGTTGGTGGCCCTTACAAAATCACCATTACTTATGTTGGTTACGAACCATTTGTTAAAGAAGGGATCTTCTTGACACTTGGTCAAACAATGAAACTCGATGTCAACCTCAGTGAGCAGGCCCAGGCCCTTGAAGGTGTAGAGATTGTCGCTCAGCAAAACGATATTTTCGATGGTAATCGTACAGGTGCTGAAACGTATATTAGTAATGCGGAAATCCAGAAAATGCCAAGCATCAACCGGAGTATTTCTGACTTTGCACGTGTTACACCACAAGCTGACGTTGATGACAACGGTGCAATATCAATTGCTGGTATGAATAACCGT
>Ga0208900_1000738_pt1 | contig 19590 bp, 18 predicted proteins | sample AntAceMetag02UKK_FD_184763 | JGI IMG/M metagenome (GOLD analysis project Ga0208900, IMG submission 184763) | Saline lake microbial communities from Ace Lake, Antarctica - Antarctic Ace Lake Metagenome 02UKK (SPAdes) (version 2) | ecosystem: Environmental > Aquatic > Non-marine Saline and... | reverse complement strand
AATGCCCTCTGTTTTTTGCTATATGCAAATACAGAGCCGCTATGAAAAACCTGAAACTTTTAGCCTATGCAATATCGAATGTTTTCGAGAGGCCGTCTTTACAAAATTTCTATCATTTTATTTACACAGAATATTAAATCAATTAGCCATAGTTGGTTTGTAACATTACCATCCCACAAACGTTTCATTTGTTTTAAATGGATGATTTATTCGTTACCTCATAAAGTGACAATAAAAATTAAGAAAATGATGCACAGGACCTATGTATTTTTAATAATTGCAGTATTTGCCTTTTTGAGGGCCTTTCCACAATCAACACCCGAATCTTTAATTTCTAAAACTATTTTAAATCTTGACAGCATTTATGAACTAAAAGGCTTGGTGCTCGATCAGGATAAGCACACCCCCTTGCCCTACGCTACCATTTATGTTTTACACGAAAACAAGGGCTCGGTGAGTAATGAGACTGGCCATTTTACGCTGGATATTTCTAATTTGGAAAATTCCGATACGCTGCGTTTCCAATACATTGGCTATAAAACCAGGAATATTCCGTTTAATGATTTCGACACTTCAATGGTAGTTTACTTAAAGGAAGAGATTTTTAACCTGAATGAAGTGCTTGTGTTCGGCAGCAACCCCGATCCCAAAGCCATCGTAAAAAAAGTGCTTGAAAACAAGGATTCGAATTATAAGTCAACAAGCTGCAAAAAGCAGGCTTTTATCCGTGAGCGCTATATTCAGGATATCGACGAGTTTAAAATCAAATACAAGAAAAGCACGATTCCTGAATTAGACAGGGAAATGCTGGCTATGGTCGAGGAGAAATTTCCAAAAAATTTCACCTCCTTCACCGATTTCCTGGGCAACCTGTATTTTAATGAAAACCCCGAGGATTCGATAACTTTTAAAATCGACCCCATAAGGACCGTTTCATTAAAAGAAAAAAATATTGCCGATCTTAAACAAATGGAAACCATATTTGAAAGTGTTTTTATGGATATTGGTGAAGATGAATATTGGAAAGTGAGGAGTGGTATTTTTGGTGATAAAATTGAAATGGAAGATGATGAAGCCATCAATGATACCATAATGAAAACTGAAGAGGATATAAAAGACAGCTTGAACGAAAACGAGCGAAGATTGAAATATTATGCCAGAAATGTACAACATCAACTTCGATACACCACGCTGGATGATAAAGACCAGTGGGAGTTTTTGCATAAAACCGGCAATTACAACTACACCCTGGCCGGAGGAACCCGTGTAAACGGCGAAGATGTTTACATCATCGATTTTACCCCAAAGAGTTCGGGGAATTATGTGGGGCGCATGTTTGTTACAACAAATACATACGCCCTTATCCGGGCCGACTACGAATATGCCCCCGATAAAATTGGCAGGGATATTCACCTGCTGGGTGTTGGCTATACCGAAACCCAATTTAGGGGATCCATTTATTTTGAGAAAAAAAATGGCAACTATGTTTTAAAATATTTTGCCAATAAATCGGGCTACAAAGTTAGCTTCGACCGAAACGTAGCCCTTGTAAAAAAGAGGAAAAGATTTTTTATCGATAAAAAACTAAAGGAATTAAAGGTGGGATTTCTGACGGCCATGGCCATGAATAATTCCATTGAATATTTGGTGCTGGATGATAAAATTATTTCAAATGAACAATTTGCCGGGTTCAAGCAAAAGGATGGCATGGAAGTGATTTATGTTGATCAGTTTGATGACAAACTATGGCAAGGATTTTCGATTATTGAGCCCACCCAACAAATGAAAGAATATAAAAAACAGGAAGTGAATTTTAGGGGTAAGTGATAAAAACAATCCTTAAATCTTTATATTGAAAGCAGGCACAGCCTGCAAAAATAGGTGCAGCTTAGGCGGCGGTGGTTGAGTTTGTCGAAACCAGCCTAAGCTGAACAAAGGGTTTGGATGAGGCTGTGCCTCGTCCTGATTATTGTTGCAGGCTTTTGCCTGTTTTATTCAAGCTAAATAATCCCTGAATTTCTATTCAATTTGCGGCGTAATTTTGGAGGCATAAGAAGTGCTGTATGCCCCAAAAGCCCCAAAGCCACCATTGTTGATGTTGCCTTTTACATTGGCGGGCGGCCCGTTGAAAAGTGGCGTTTGGTAGCTGACTTCCTGCTGTAATTGCCAGAGAAAGTCAGTGTAGCCTTTGGTAATTCGTCCTACCCGCAGGGTTACTTTATCGCCGGGAAGTAACTTTTGGTTTTCTTTCGATTGATTAAAAAAGCCAACACCTATTCCGTTGGTATAATTGCCGTTGTACATAAGATCATCAACAACAAACACCTGGTCAATCGTGTCGTTTATTAGCTCGCCATTGCGATAAATATGAAACATGTAATAATCTTCGGTGGGGGGGTCCAGCACATAGCATTTTACTTCCCAAACACCCTCCTCACCCCAATCTTCATTAAATTCCAAGCCGATCGAATCGAGTTGGTTTATTGGGTATATTTCCGAGGTGGCCTCATAAACTGATGCCCCTCCAATTTCTTGTTCAAGCGCTATTTTAAGGGTGTAGGTTTTTCCGATTTTTCCGTAAACCTCGGGTGCTGTAAGGTAGATTCCCGAATTTTCAGGCGTTTCGGTAAGCTGATATTCCTCCTCATTATTGTAAATGCTTACCTGTGCATTTGACACACCCGCAGGAATTTTGTTGCTAAAGTAATCTTCGGTACTGCTAAGCTTTACCCGGTGGGGTAGGGTGTCTGACGAAAATTCGCCTTCCACCACCAGCCGTGCATATTTTTGCGCATCAAGGTTTATGTCAATCCTTTCGGTACACGAAAAGGTAATTAAGGCTATTAGGATGAGTGCGATTATATTTTTCATTTTATGAACCATGATTATGGATTTTTTTAGAATTTGAAATTATACGAAATACTGGGGATCATCGAAAATAGGTAAGTCATCTCCGCGTAAGTTGTGTAGGGATCGTTGGGATCCTGCTGGAAATTGATAGTCCAGGCATTTTTGCGGGCATAAGCATTGTAAACCGAAAAATTCCACTCACCATAAAACTTCCGGTTTGGTTTATCTTTTGGTTTCAGGGTTAGCGATACATCCAGGCGGTGGTAATCGGGCATACGGTAGTCGTTGCGGTCGGAATAAATTGGGACAATTTTGTTTCCCCACACCGCCCGACCCGTTGGGAAAGTTACCGGCAAACCTGAGGAGTAAACCCAGTTGAGGCCGCCAACAAGCCGTTTGCTGAAATTGTAATTCAGCACGATGGAAATGTCGTGGGGCTTGTCGTAGGGGGCATTGTAAGTATTTCCATTGTTTATGTCTTTCATTTCGCGGCGGGCTTTCGACAAGGTATAGCTTACCCAGCCTGTAAGATTCCCCCTTTGTTTTCTTACCATAAACTCTAAGCCATAAGATTGGGCTGTACCAAACCTTAGTTCGCCTTCAATTTCTTTGTTGAGGAGCAGCTCGGCATGGTCTTTAAAGTCGATGGCATTTTGCATGTATTTATAATATCCTTCCACCGATGCCTCGTAAGTGTTTTTGTTGAAATTCCTGAAATACCCAAGGGCAACCTGATCGGAAATTTGTGGCTTCACATTCGGGCTTGCCGGAAACCAGATGTCGAGGGGGGTACCGGCCGTGGAATTTTGCGCCAGTTGTATGTATTGATTGGTGCGGGAGTAGCTTCCCTTGATCGAAGAAAATTCGCTGAGCAGGTAAATAAACCCGAATCTTGGTTCCAGGTTAATGTAGGTATTATAAATGTCGCCCCTGGCTTTTCCTTCGGTGGCAATTTTGTCGAAATTTTCATCAAAAGTATATAAGGTGTCCGGGCCAATATTGTTGAACATCGAAAGGCGCAGTCCATATTTCAGGGTAAGCAGTGCCCCGATCTTTTGTTCATTGCTAAGGTATAAACCCGATTCCAGCGCATATTTTTTTGGGATTATAAAATCATTTAAAAATGTTTCTTCGCCAAGGCCACGTGCTTCGCCGGGATTGAAGGCGTGATGGATTATACTTGCGCCGAATTTAATGGTATTGTCGGTGTTGTAGTACCACGTAAAGTCAGCTTTACCCGTATAATCTACAAGTTTCGATTTCCATTCAAACGAATTGGCTTCACCCTCGGGAGTGCCCAGTTCGTATTCGTACCTCGACCGTAGAAGGGTAAAATTGGAAAACAATTTTTTCGAGAATAAGTGATTCCACCTGACTGTTACCGTATTATTTCCCAAGTCCATCCCGGCAAATTTATTTTTAAATACATCTCTGCCAAAGTATGCCGAAGCAAATACCCGGTTGTTTTCGTTGATAGTCCAACTCCATTTTGCATTTAAATCCCAAAAAAATAATTTACTTCCATCAAGGTTCGGGTTTCCAAAAAGCGGAATAAAAAGATCGGCATAGGTTCTACGGCCTGAAACAATAAACGACATTTTATCTTTAATAATCGGCCCTTCCAGTGTAAGGCGGCTGGAAATGAGGCCAACACCACCTGTTCCCGTAAATTCTTTGGCGTTGCCATCTTTCATTCTCACATCGAGCAGCGACGACAACCTCCCACCATAAGCAGCCGGAATATCGCCTTTGTAAAGTTTTACATCTTTGATGGCATCGTTGTTAAACACCGAAAAGAAGCCCAAAAGATGGCCGGCATTATAAACTGCAGCCTCATCCAAAAGTACCAGGTTTTGATCGGCACTGCCACCCCTAACACTAAAACCGGTTGAACCTTCGGCAAGAGGTTTTACCCCCGGAAGTAACTGGATTGCCCGCAGCACATCGGTTTCGCCAAAAAGCGCCGGTATTTGCGCAATGGTTTTCGATTCAATTTTCACCACGCTCATCTCAGCTGCCGAAACATTTTTATCCTGCCGTTCACCGGTAATTTCAACCTCTTGCAATTGTTGTTCGGCTGGTGCCAATTCAACATCAATGGTTAAATCATTTTTAAGATTTATAACCTGGGTTTTGCTTTGGTAGCCGATGTACGAAAAGGTTAGCGAGTATTTACCCTGGGGGAGGCTTAGTGCATAAAAACCATACAGGTTCGATACGGTTCCGGTTTGCAATTCGTCAACATAAACTGTTGCGCCAATAAGCATTTCTCCTGTTTTTGCATCGCCAATGTGCCCGCTAATGGTGACTCTTTTTGGCTCTCCTTCTTCGTTTCCCATTCCGGGTAAACTTGCAAAAAAAAGTATGCTTAGAAGAATTGTTATTTTTTTTAATTTCATTAATAATAAGTTTTTATGGATCTAAAACTTTAGTTTCAATGTTCAATGGACATGAAAAAAAATGCAGGGTTGCAATTTTCGTTTCGAAATTTTTGATTGCATTTACATTAAATTTATTTTACAGATATGTAATTCATCGGAAAGCAAGAACGAACCTTATGAAATTATATTTGTTTGATTAATAATATGAAAGAAAAAAAAGCATTTGCTGAAAACTTGTACCAGATTCTGGCTGCTTTATTCCGGATGTCGGGGTTAGAAAGGAGAGGTTGGATGGGAGAGGTTGGATGGGAGAGGGTAGAAGTTAGATTTTGGAAGTTAGATGTTAGAAGTTGGAGGGTAGAAGTTAGAAGATGTGATCGTTTTTGAAGCAGGCGCATTTTTGATGAAGGTTTGCTTTTGTGTTGCGTTTTTATCTTTCCTGTTCAATTAAATTAGATGAAGGACCTCAGAGTTCCCATTATCAAATTCAAGATTCAAAGACATTTTATTTACATTCAATGCTTCAACATATCTCCGGATTGTCCCAAATTTTGTTTCTTTTAAATTGTTCTCAATTTTCGAAATATACGATTTGTCAATTTTCATTATTTCGGCTAATTGTCCCTGAGTCAAATTCTCTTGCTTTCTAAGTTTTCTTAAAAAGTCTCCAATTAATTCGGCTTTTAAATCTTTTTCATATTCTTCTCTGGTTTCACTCCCTTTCAGTCCATAAACTTTATCTTTATGTTCATCGTGGGAAATAAACCCCAATTTTCTCAATTTTTCCCGTCTTTTTTCCATTTTAGTATTTATTTGTTAAGTTCTGAAAAGTATTCGTTTCTAAAATTTTTGGCTCTTTCAATTTCTTTTTTCGGGGTTTTGTTTGTCTTTTTCTTGAAACCATGTGTTACAATTATTATTGGGTCATTAGGTTCAATGGTGTCAAAAAAAGACAATAGGCGATGAAAAATACCACGATAATCAACAAGCAATTCCCAAATTCCATTTGAGTCAGGTAATTTTTTAAACCAACCCCCAAAATGGTTTAATTCTATTTTGTCAATTACGAAATCTATTTTCCGCTGTTCTTTTAATATTAGACTGTCGTAAAAAGTTTGTGCTTTTGGTGATAAGTAAACTTCATATCTTTTGTCCATGTATCTGATCGCTTTCAGCAAAGGTATAGTTATTTTTCAAGCATTGCCCCTTATGGCAACTTTATTATTTTTGGGCTTTTTGTAAATGCACGCTAGCGTGTTGCAAGTATGGCACGTAGCCGTTACTTACTCTGATTCATCTTGAATTGTAATATGTTCAAATTTACAATTCTTTGTCTTAATAAGCACTATGCGGCTATTTGATATTACTTGCTGTTGGGCGTAGCATTTTTTTTTAATCTATCAATTTCTCTTTTTTCAAGAAATGGGTTAATCGGTTTTCCAATTCACCTATTAAATTCATAATTTCATTTTCCAAGTCTTGCAATAGGTTATCTATTTTTATTCTTGGTCAAGTAATATTGCACCCAACTATTCAATAAACCCCACCAAACCCTCGATTAATGAAATCAATTTACCTATCCTTCAGCAATCATCTTTTCGATAATCAAAATATTTTGCTTGCTTTCGTGACGGTATTCAACCCTGTCCATCATTTTTTTTACAAAGAAAATTCCAAGCCCGCCCACCTTGCGTTCTTCGAGTGGTTTGTCGAAATCGTCAGGATCTTCATGCTCAAGCGGGTTAAAGGCCCTGGCATCATCTTTAATAATTATTTTTAATATCTTGTCGTTATAATTTGCACTTATGTTGATGGTGTGCTCATCGGCATCTTCGTAGCCATAGTTTATAATGTTTGAAACAATTTCTTCCATCGCGAGGTTTATCTTGTGCATTTCATTTAAGTTGATGCTCCAAGCTTCACAAATACTTTCGATAAATGTTTCAACCTTATTGATCTCTTCCACATTATTTTTAATCTCTAAATGTTTTTCAGTATTTGTATTCATGGCTTTTTCGAGGTAATAAGTGAGTACTAAAATAGTAATATCATCAGATTGTTCGGCTCCCAACGCAAAATTTCGTGTGTTTTCAAGAAGCATGTTTGTTACTTCTTTGGGCGATTTCAGCGGCCCTAAATTGCTTAGCATATTTTCAAGTTTTGGATCGCCAAGCAAATTTTGTTTAACATCCATTGCTTCAGGAATGCCATCGGTATAGAGAACAATCGTTTCTGTTTTGCAAATTTTTATTTTCCCGGATTTGTATTTTATGGTGTCGAAAAGTCCTAGCGGGGTCCCATGGGTTTGTTTTAACTTTTCTAGTTTTCCACCTTCTCTTATGATGTATGGATAATTATGACCCGCATTACAAAAGTCAATTTCTCCAGTTTCAAGATTTATTATTCCCAGGAAAAAAGTAACGAACATTGCATTTTCGTTATCGATACAAAGGGCTTTATTAATGTCAGTAACAATTTGCGCAGCCGACATTCCCTTTGCAGCTTTGGCACGAAACAGCGTGCGTGTTATGGCCATAAATAATGATGCAGGCACTCCTTTGCCCGAAACATCGCCAATGGCAAAAACAAGATTATTATCATCCAAAAAAAAGAAATCATACAAATCTCCGCCAACTTCTCTTGCCGGATCGAGTATGGCAAAAAGGTCAACATCATCGCGTTCAGGAAAAGGCGGAAATATTTTTGGAATAATGCCCTGCTGAATATCATGGGCAATTTTCAGCTCGCTTTCCATTTTGTTTTTAGCGGCAGTAGTAACTTCCAGGTTCTGAATATAGCTTTTCAACTCTTTAATCATCAATTCATAAGAGTTGGTTAACATCCCAATTTCATCATTTGATTTCGCGGGGGGAAGTTGGGTATCAAAATTCCCCAAGCCAATTAATTCAGAAGCAAGAGCTAATTTTTCGAGCGGGCGGGTAATCTGCTTTGAGATGACCGTAATAACAAGAAATATCAGTATAATCCCTCCAATGCCAAGCGCCATAAGCGTTGTAAATAGTGAATGTAAATCGGCAAATAGCTCGTCTTCAGGAAAAACAATGCCAAGCGACCAATCGTTTGCCGGAAGCCTGGTGTAATACAGCCAGGCTTTTTTATTGTCAATCAATGTTTTGTACTCGATAAATGCTGTTTCACCCTTAATCATTTTTTGTCCTATTTTGCGAAGGTCAGGCCGGTCATATTCTTCGGCAAGTGTAAAAATGCTTTCATTCATAATTAACGAATCGACAGGGTGGGTGAGGAAAGTGCCTTTTTTGGAGATCAAAAATGCATAGCCACTTTCGATGATTTGAATGTTGTCGATCAGGTTATTCAGCCAACTCAAATCGATATCAACAGTTACAATTCCATTCATCTCTTCTCCCGATTCGGTTTGCCTATAAAATGGCACCGAGTAGGTTGACATTATAATGTCGCCACCACTTTCGTCAAAAAACGGTTCAGTCCATATAGGATTAATAAGGGTTTTTGGTATTTGATACCAGTCCAAATAGAAATATGGATAATTATCATCGCCAAGTAATTTATAGCAAATCGAATCGGCATCTTTATAATAGTAAGGAGCAAAATAAAGTTTGTCAGGATCAAAGGCATAAGGTTCAAAAGCAATGCAACTGCCGAAAAGCTCTTTGTTTTTCTTAACCACCGATTTTAAAAAATGCTTTAATTCCTTTTCGCTGTAATGGGTGTTTTCGATAATGGGGGCTAGATTATCCGGGATTTTTTCGGCCGGTGTAAGAACGTTTTCAATTTTATTAACCGTTGACAATGCCAGGTTGGAGGCGTTCTGTCTCGCGTTGTTCATAAGTATCCGGCGCGAGGCCTGGTAATCGATAACCATGATGGATGAAAAAATAATAATTATCCCGGTTAAAATGTAAAACCTTAATTTGAATGTTATTCCCTTATTTTGAAACATAGCGCTTGAAATAAAAGGTTGCTATTAAATTAAATAATTGTTGAGTTTATGAATCTGCAGTAATTAGAGCCTGTCCATAAAGTGGATGCTTTTCACTAGCCCCGGGTTTTAACCCGTGGGTTAATGGATTGGAAATACTCCCCCCGCGATTTCGCCACGCCGCAGGCGTGGCGAAATCGCGGGGGTTTTTCATCCTTCAATTCAATCCCTGCCCTAAAGGACAGGGCTATTGATAATTCAATAAACGCAATAAAAAGACGAAAACTAATTAGCCTAAACAGAAAAAACCTTGTTATTAAAAAGAACTTCTACCTATTCATGCACAAAAATATCCTTTATCATCATCATTTCCTACATGATTTTTGAATAAAAATCGATCGTTTCTTTTTTGAAATTTGGTATCATTTTGTATTGTAGTACTTTTGCGCCAAAGTTTTGACGAAAATTTATTGATTATGGAAGATATTATTAAACGTGCCCTTGCCGAAGATATCGGTGATGGCGATCATACCTCCTTATCAACAATTCCTGAAAATGCCACGGGAAGGGCTGAGTTGGTGATAAAAGAAGATGGTGTTGTTGCCGGAATCGAGCTTGCAAAAAAAGTTTTCGAAACTGTTGATCCCACCATAAAATTTATTGGGCTAATGGATGATGGCCAAAAGGTAAAAAAGGGAGATGTTGTTTTTACCGTTTCCGGGAAGTCTATTTCTATTTTGACAGCAGAGCGGGTCGCACTTAATTTTTTGCAGCGTATGAGCGGCATAGCCACGAGTACACGCGTAATGGCTGATAAACTGGATGGCTTAAATACAAAATTGCTCGATACCAGGAAAACTACGCCCAACCTGCGTTCGCTCGAAAAAATGGCGGTAAGGGCTGGTGGTGGCTACAACCATAGGTTTGGCCTTTTTGATATGATCCTGATTAAAGACAACCATGTGGATTTTGCAGGAGGTATTATGCCGGCCATTGAAGCTGCAAAGAATTATTTGGATAGGAAAAACCTCCACCTTAAAATTGAAATCGAGGTGAGGGATTTTAACGAATTGGCCGAAGTACTCGAAATCGGGGGCGTTGACAGGATTATGCTCGATAATTTTACCGTGGATGGCCTGCGTAAAGCGCTTAAAAAAATTGAAGCACGTTATGAAACCGAAGCCTCCGGGGGAATTACCATCGATAATGTAAGAAGTTATGCCGAAACCGGGGTGGATTTTATTTCCTCGGGGGCGCTTACGCATCATATCAAAAGCCTTGACATGAGTTTAAAGGCTGTTCATAATCTTTAAATTATTTCTTTTGTTAAATCGCGAAAATAAATATTTATCGAAACTTGGAACAGGTGTTGTCCAGTTCCTCAGGGATAGTGCCGCCTATACAATCAGGCTCCTGCGCAAAATCGTATTGCCCGGTTTCGATGGAATGCCACTGTTAAATGTGCTTAGATTTTTTGGAAAAGGTCTTTTCGAAGGGCGATTGACATTGAGAGCATCGGCCATTTCCTTCGACTTTTTTCTTGCAATCTTCCCGGCCATCATTTTCTTTTTTACAATTATCCCTTTTGTCCCCATCACCGATTTTCAGCCTACCCTGCTCGAAACGCTGCAAGATGTTATTCCGGCTACTTTATGGACACACGTGAGCAGCACACTCGAGGAAATCATTATCCGCCCACGATCCGATTTGCTCTCGCTTGGTTTTATACTGGCGCTTTATTTTTCAACCAATGGCATCAATACGGTTATCGAAGGTTTCAACACTACCTACCACGACATGGAATACCGCTCCTGGTTTCGCCAAAGGCTTTTGTCGGTTTTTTTACTGTTTGTAATTTCAATCCTGGTTATCATTCTAATATCTTTGTCGATAGTAGGCGGGCATGTAATGAAATGGTTGGTCGCAGAGGACTTACTTACAAATAGTTTTACCATTATTATAATCCAGGTTATCAGGTGGATTTTGATCGTTTCCCTGTTTCTATTCACAAACTCTTTCCTCTATTATTTTGCACCGGCTAAAAAGCGGGAATTCCGGTTTATTTCGGCTGGGAGCACACTGTCGGCTGCCTTGTTAATTTTAACAAGTTATGGGTTTAATTATTACATCGAAAACTTTGGCCGCTACAACGCGCTCTATGGCTCCATTGGTACTTTGCTTGTTTTTATGCTGTGGATATATTTTAACTCCAATGTTGTTTTGATAGGATTTGAGTTGAATGCAAGCATAAGGATGGCGAAAACAAAAAATGGAACCAGGCAGTAAATTTGTAGTTTTATTAATTCCTGATTTGTAATAATCGAAATATTTTAAAGGAGTTTTATTTTATGAAAAAAATTCTATTTATTGGAGGGGGAGCAATAGCCACAGCCCTGGGCAATGTGCTTGCTCAAAAACCTGATTTTGAAGTTACCCTCATCACCATCGAAAAGGAAGTGGCCCGCCAAATTGAGACTGAGCACGTAAACCAGAAGTATTTCCCCAATATCGAGCTTCACCCCGGCCTTAAAGCCTCAACTGATTTTTTATTATTAAAAGATAAAGCCTTTGTATTTATTGCCATCCCTTCGGTAGCTACCATCAATTTTATTGCCGCGCACAAAATACATCCTGAATCCATCTTGATCAACCTCGCCAAAGGCTTTGGAAACGATCGTTGTACAATTATCGAGTGTTTGTCCAAAAATGTCCCCAACCCTTTGTGTACCATGAAGGGCCCTTCTTTTGCACGCGAAATCATAAATAAGCAACCTACCGGGCTTACTGTTGGTTGTGAGGAAAAACAAATCTATACCGCCATCCAGGCTTTATTTCATAATACTAATATTTACCTCGATTACTCCCCCGATATTCGTGGTGTTGAGTTGTTGAGTATTCTCAAAAATATTTATGCCATCGCTATTGGTGTGGTGGATGCCCAATTTGAATCACCCAACCTTAAAAACCTCATTTTTACAAAGGCATTTAGAGAAATGCGCAGCTTATTGCTGTTGTTTGGCGGCGCTAAAAAAACCTTGTTCAACTATTGCGGTATTGGCGATTTTGCGCTTACTTCGCTCAACGACCTTAGCCGCAACCGAACCCTGGGTTTGTTAATCGGGAAAGGCTTTTTTACCGATACAATTTCGGATAAAGTGGTTTTGGAAGGTAGGATTGCCGTGAATGTTTTTTACGATGAAATACAACAAATGGATGCGAACATTATGGACTACCAAATTTTACAGGAGCTATATAAAGTTTTTAATACTGAATATGACATTTCTGAGTTTGTAGGAAGATTGCTAAATGAAAATAACCAGGAATTTTAATCAGTTAACAATCCTGTCGTGGGCGTAATACAAAAGCAGAGTATTTCGGGGGTAATTTGGTCGTACCTTGGCGTAGGCTTAGGATTTTTAACCACCGCCATTTTATTTACCCGTTTCCTAAGCACCGAAGAAATCGGGCTTTTACGTGTGCTTGTTTCCTACTCGGCGGTACTTGCCATGTTTGGCAGCCTGGGCATGAATATAGTTACTGTAAAAATGTTTCCTCTATTCCGCGATGAAAAGGCAAAACACCAGGGCTTTTTAGGATTATCCCTAATCGTGGTATTTGCCGGATTCGTTTTATCTGCTATTATCTATATCTTTTTAAAGAATTATTTAATCGACAATACCAGGGAAGGTTCGGCATTATTTATTCCTTATTTTTACACGGTTATACCCCTCTCGTTTTTTTCTATTCTTTTTGGCATCCTCGATTCGTACTACCGTATGCTGTTTAATTCTGTTAAGGGCATTGCATTCAAAGAAGTTTACCAGCGGGTTGTAATTATCATTATACTTTTGATGTTTTTCTTTTCCATGATTAAATTTACCGCGTTCGTGTGGTTATATGTGCTAGCCTTTGCAATACCCCCGGTACTTTTTTTATTTACACTTGTAAGGGAGAAAAAGTTTTTTATTGTGCCAAGATTTACTTTTATGGATTCAGGAATCCGTAAAAGTATGATAAGTGTTGCTTTCTTCGGTATTTTGAGCAATTTTTCGGGGCTATTGGTACAAACCATCGATACCATAATGATCGATAAAATTTTAGGCCTCAGTTTAACCGGGATTTATGCTATTAGTTTTTTCTTTGGGACAATAATTTTAATTCCAATGCGCTCGATGGGGAAGATAGGAACAGTAGTCATTTCCGAAGCATGGAAAAAAAACGATCTGAAAACGGTTTCTGAGGTTTATAAAAAAAGTAGTATTACCCTGTCGGTGGTTGGGGTTTTATTTTTTATCGGCATTTGGGGAAACATCGACAATGTTTTTCAACTCATCGGGCAAGAATACAGTGAAGGCCGCTACGTGATATTTTTTATTGCCCTGGCCAATTTAACCGAGGTATTCGTGGGCATGGGTGGCCACATTATTGTTAATTCAAAATATTACAAGTGGCAAACTTACCTGTTAGTAATTTTTTCCATCATCATTGTAATTACCAACATCATTTTCATCCCGATTTATGGAATAGTGGGTGCCGCGTTGGCATCATTTATTTCTAAATTCATTTTCGCCCTAATGAAGTATTTGTTTTTATATAAAAAATTCGGCTTGCAACCTTTAGTTCCGGCCCACCTACTTTTAATAGTTATCGCGGTAGCAGCCTGGTATTTAAGCACACTCGTTCCTACTGCTCCAAATTATTTATTGGATATTGTACTTAGGAGTGCAATTATCACCATGTTATTTATGGTTCCGGTTTATTATTTTAGGATTTCCGGGGATTTGAACGGGCGGATTGAAGTGGTGGTAAATATGGTTTTACGATTCATCAGGAAATCCTAAACTGTTCCAAGTGTGATGTTTCATAATGCACTCGATTAATTTGTTTTACTTAATTTTGCTTAATTAAAATCAGATAAGTTATGAGTACAGGAGCGTATCAAATTTCATTATCCTATCGTCAAATCTTAGATTTGATCAGGCAAATGCCACCTAAGGATAAAACCAGGCTAAGCCGCGAACTTGCCAAAGAAACAAAAGACCAAACACTTACACGTTTACTCGATACTTTTAAAACCGATTAAATAAACGAGGATGAAATTGATAAGGAAGTCGAAATCGTAAGAGCAGAATTATATGCCCAAAAGAAAAAGAATTAGGGCTATTATTGACACAAATCTGTTTATTAGCTTTTTGATCGGGAAAAGACTCGAAGGGTTGAAAAAAGCTACTGTTGAATTCAAATGTTATTTTAATTTTTTCCGAACAAAATATCCATGAAATTCAGGTGGTTTCCCAAAGAAAAAAGTTCACGAAGTACTTTTCTGAAGATAATGTAAAAGAACTCACAACATTTATTCGAATTATAGGAGAGGTATTCGAAATAAAAGACTGCGAAGAAATATGCAGAGACCCAAAAGATGATTTCCTGTTAGCACTGGCGAAAGTTGGCAGAGCTGATTTTCTGGTTTCTGGCGATAAAGATTTGCTTGAAATAAAGAATTATGATAAAACAAAGGTACTCACGATGGATGAGTTTGAAAGACTAATTATAACGAACCACTAATAATCAGTGGTATTTACCGAAGGATGTGTTAGTATTTTGTCGATAAGCATTGCATGTTAAAAAGTAGCCACCCTCGGATATTTCCGATTATTCTATTGATGTTAACTTCCGCGGCATCGCACGCACAATTTCATTTATGATAACGGTTTATTTTTTCAGGATTTCGGATGATTTGAACGGGCGGATTGAAGTGGTGGTAAATATGGTTTTTAGGTTTATCAGGAAATCATAAACTATTCTATGAGTGATGTTTCATAATGCACCCTTGAATACCACTATTTATTATTTCTTTCGCAATAAACAATATAATACCTGGGGTAAAATCTTTTAAGTATTGGTCTGAAACCGATTTTTGGTTTGGTGCTATACCATTTTTCTTCTTTCACAATATCCCAACCTGCTTTGTTAACTAACATTTGGAATTGTTTTGGTTCGAACTCATGATAATGCCTGTCATACGGATCTACTTCACTCCAATAGGCATTGGTGAACCATAATTTTAAAGGTACCGAAACGATTAATTTATTTGCTGCTATCGATCGAAGTAGCGGAAATGGGGATACCATGTGTTCCAAAATTTCAAAAGCTGTAATAACATCATAGTTATTGCTTTTTACAATTTCAAAATCTAAATCCAGATCCTGGTTTATTTTTGTGTTCTCAACATTATAACCCGTCTCGGTCATTAAGGTGCTTAAAGGATTTGAGGGTCCCAAATCTAAAATTTTGTCATCTTTATCAAGAAATTCCTTTATGAACGACAGTGTTTTTTGGAATCTTTTTTGATGTGAATGTGCGTATGTGCTTTTAAGATCAATATTTTTCATAATTCTTTGTAAAGTTGAACTATTTCTTTTGAAATGATGTCCCAATTAAGATGTTTTTCAATTGCTGCTATTCCGTTTTTGCTAAAACTATTATACAGTTTTTTATTTTGAAACAAGGTTATAATGCAATTAGCCAATTCCTGGGGGTTACGATCGGTAAATACTAATCCGCAATTATAATCTTTTACTAATCTGGCTTGTGCGGTTGAATTACTTACTATCAGAGGTTTGCCAAATGCTAAGTGCTGGAATAATTTATTTGCTAAAGTTGTGTCATGGTGTAGGTTTCGATGAATTGGGCAAATCCCTAATTGGCTTGCTAATATAAATGACTGAAAAAGATCAGGAGATTGCCATCCGGCAAAAAAAACATAATCTTCGTACCCAAGTTCGGCTATCCTGTTTTTTAGGATATGGTCAGTTTTGCTTTTTCCAACAATGACCAATTTAATGTTTGGTATCTCCGGAATAATAAATTGTAACGAATTTATTGCCTCCAGTAAACCTCTTCTCAATCCTGTATTTCCAAGATATAATAAGGTGAAATTGTCTTTGAATTTTTCTATAATATCATTTGATGTTTTATAATCGAGGTAGAACTCTTTACGAATGGAGTTAGGTACAACGTGAAATTTTTTCCCGTCAACAGGGATTTGATTCTGGTAATACTCCCTGGCCTCGTTGGTTACTACAATAACTTTTTGTGCCAGTTTTATGTATTTGTACTCGAACCGTTTCCATGTTTTAGGGTTTATTAATAGCCTGCCTGTTGGTGAAATAACATGGGAGTAAAACTTCATGATTTCAGGCCTGTTTTCATGTAAATCGAGAATTATAGGGAGTTTCAATTTTTTGTTCGCGATAAATACACTTCTTGCAATTTGAATGTCGTGAACGTGGAGTGCCTCAATCTTATTTTTTTCTGCGAATTTGATGATGCTTTTATAGGTGGAGTAATGATAAAAAGCCACTGTATAGGCAAGTGCGGAAAGCTTGTACAGCAAACGTGATATTGTATGCCGGTGAACTTCTATCCCATTAATAATTTCCTGTTTTTTTTGCTTGCTTTTAGCGAGTTTAAAACAAAATAAAAATACCTGATGGCCATTTTCTATTAATGTTAAGGCTTCGTTTTCGACCCGTGGATCGGGAGGAAAGGAATTGTCTAAAATCATTCCAATTCTCATACTATTAACAAAATTTCAGTTTTAAATGTTTTTTCTAAAGCTTAAAAGCATGAATTATAAGCCGTGCGAAAATACACATTAAGTTAGTTGGAGGTGAATATTTTTTTTAAAACGTAAGCATTTTCAGGTTACTTTTTCCTGTAATTCTTACACGAAAACCAGCTTTTTCCAGTTTATCTAACCATCATCAAAAGAGGCGTAATTTTTCTTATTTGAGATTTGATATTTTAGCTACTTTTGTTTTGATGAACGAAAAATAATTTTACCAAACAACTACCTTTCTTATGAAACTAATCAAACAATTTTTACTTACCAAGCATAATATTATTCCTGTATTTGGGGGTAACTGGAATAAATTTCAAATTGACGATTATACACTTTATTGTGATACCGACCTTGAAGTGTGCCAGGCAGAAAATGAATCCAGAAAAGTATTTATTTTGGGGAATTTATTTGATTATGAAAAATATAATTCCTCAAATTCTGACATCTTAGAGTCAGTTCTTAAACAAAATTGCTCATTTGAAGACTTTCTTTTTTCATTTGACAAATACTCTGGCAATTTCCTTGTTTTTACTTTTGAAAAAGCAGGTAAGGAAATTAAAATATTAACGGACAATGCGGGGTTGAGGGAATTGTACTACCAACATTCCCATAAAACAAACACTGCTGTTGCTGCCTCCCAGCCCGTGGCTATTGCAAAGCTACTTGGGCAAGAAGAAAACAAAGAGGAGGATGCAATTGCGTTTTATAGCTCACCTCATTTTAAAAAACGGCGTGTGTTTGTTGGGGATACTACAAATTATGCAAATATTTATAGGTTAAAAGCCAATTATTATCTTAATTTTCTTTCAGGCCAGGTAATTAGATATTTCCCAAAAAAGGTTTTAACGAAAGGTGATTTTGAAACACAAGCTGCAAAAGCTGCAATAATGATTCGTGGGTATTTACACGCAGCTAATCACCGAAAAAAATTGGCCATTCCCGTTAGCGCGGGTTGGGAAAGTCGAATACTTTTGGCAGCCAGTAAAGAGATAGCCCCTGAATCACTTTATTTTGTGTTCAAGCATAGCCATTTTTCTGATAACCATCAGGATATTAAAACGCCAAAACGACTTTTTGAAAAACTTGGTTTAGAGTTTAACATTTTGGAATATTCTAAGCACATTGATGCTGGTAAAAAAGCCGAAATCGAAGCAATCTATTCTTTCCCGCGTTTAAGTAATTTTGCATACATAATCAACGTTTATGGCAAAATGATGAACGACAGATTTATTTTAAATGGAAATGTTAGTGAAATCGCCCGTACACAATTTGATGATATAAAAGTTGCCGACAGTTCTCGAATTGCTTTTTTGGAAGGATATCCATTTTACAAATACGCGTTAGATCAATATAAAAAGTGGCTTGAAAATAGCCAGGAAACATTTAAAAAATACAAATATCGTAACGCTGATATGCTTTATTGGGAAGAGAATAGCACCAATTGGACATCCAAGACATGCAGTGAGGTTAGGTTTGTTTCGGAATTATATCAGCCATTTAATTCTCGTGAATTATTATTGACCATGATGTCGGTTGATATTAAATATAGGTGGAAACAAAACCCGATTTTATACAAAAGAATTATTGAAATCCTTTGGCCGGAATGTTTATTGGTGCCAGTAAACCCTGATCCTAAAAAACAATTAATAGGGCTTTTTCAAAAGTTAGGCTTGTATAGTTTTTACAGGGAGATTCACCTGAAAATTTCAATGAATAAGGCGAAAGCTATTATGCGCTTGAAAAGGTAATTAATATCTGATCTTCACCTTAACTTTCTAACTTAATTAAAATGTCGTTGAGTCTTTTATTGATGAATTTTACTTCAGCAGACACGAAAGCTTTTTCCCACCTGCCTACATTTCCCCCTGATAAATTAATTTCAAGCATTTCGTTTTCAAAATCCAAATTTGCAAAACTACACATTTCCGAAACTACCTTTTCAGGGTTCGAAATCATATCCTCGAATTTTACGACTATAAATTTTTTTGGGTCGAGGGTTTTTTCAATTTCAAACCAGCGGTGGATAATGGAGTTGTAATAGCAAATGGCATCCTCTAAATTATCGGGACACCATTTTTGTTTGATGAACGATGCGATAACATCGCGCGGGTCGCGCACGAGGTGTATGAGCCGCGCCTGTGGCAGGATGTCGAGAAGCTCCCTGGCATACAAAATATTCCAGGTGTTGTCTTCAACAAAAACTTCGCGTTCCTGCTTTAATAAAATACTGGTGGTGGTATTGGTGATGAATGTCCGTAAAATCGGGATGAGTTGTTCATCGTTGTATTTATCTGAAAAATACATTTGATTATTCCTCGAAAAACTTAAGGATCCCGGCCACCTGCCGCTAAACTCGAACGATTTAAGCTGATTGATGAGCTGATGAACGTGGGCTTCATATCCCGGAATCCATTTTTCCAATTCCCAACCAAAATATTCGGGGGCGGTAATCTTTAATCCCGTGGTGTCGATCATTTTTACAATCTTCCCTATAAATGGTGTGATCCCTTTTTGTTTTGATTTACTGAGTAAAAACATCTCAAGGTTCCTAATTTTTTTATCGGCAGCAAAAGGCGACCATGCTTTGGAAAATGAATGGTAAAAATCGATGATTCCGTCCGGGTCGATCATAATCCGGTATTCAAATGGCAGCGTGGCCACTTTGCTATGTTTTGCAAAAATGGCCTTGGTGATGTTGGTGCCGGAGCGCCCGGTACCGCTAATCATGATATGGTTTATATGATCCATCTGATGGTTTCGAATGTTTCGGCAAACTCGCGGCTAATTTGTAATCCACGGAAGTTGGCCAGCCC
>Ga0208900_1000736_pt1 | contig 19609 bp, 12 predicted proteins | sample AntAceMetag02UKK_FD_184763 | JGI IMG/M metagenome (GOLD analysis project Ga0208900, IMG submission 184763) | Saline lake microbial communities from Ace Lake, Antarctica - Antarctic Ace Lake Metagenome 02UKK (SPAdes) (version 2) | ecosystem: Environmental > Aquatic > Non-marine Saline and... | reverse complement strand
TGAAATCAAAAACTGAAACATCAATTATTGCTTCAAAATTTCACAATACCATGGTTGAAGTGATTGTAGAAACTGCCCTGAAAATCAAAAAAGAAACAGGTATCAAAAAAGTCGTTTTATCGGGGGGCAGCTTTCAAAACGCGATTTTACTGGGAAAAAGTGAAAACAGGTTAAAGGAAAAGGGCTTCGAGGTTTATACCCACCGGCTGGTTCCTTCCAATGATGGTGGTATTGCGTTGGGGCAGTTGGCCGTGGCGGCAAAAAGAAGGGGGTAGAAAATGGTTAATGGTTAATGGTTATTCGTTATTGGTTATTCGTTATCCGTTATTCGTTATTGGTTATTCGTTATTGGTTATTCGTTATTCGTTATTGGTTATTCGTTATTCGTTATTGGTTATTCGTTATAGGTTATTCGTTATTCGTTATTGGTTATTCGTTATAGGTTATTCGTTATTCGTTATTGGTTATTCGTTATTCGTTATTGGTTATTCGTTATCCGTTATTGGTTATTCGTTATTATGTTTATGAGTTAATAACGATTAACAATTCAACAATTAACTATTACACGATTAACTATTACACAATTAACTATTACACGATTAACTATTACACAATTAACTATTACACGATTAACGATTCAACAATTAACTATTAACGAAAAAAGGGCCACCCTCACAGGCAGCCCTTTCCATTTTAACCTAAGCTTTGTTATGCAACTGTGATTTGTTTACTCACTTTTGTTTCTTCCTTTTTGGGAAGGGTTACGGTGAGGATCCCATCCTTTACCTCAGCACCAATATTATCGCTGTCGATGGTGTCGGGAAGCGTAAATGAGCGGCAGAATGTTCCGTAAACAAATTCTTTACGGGTAAATTTTACATCGTCTTCACTTTGCTCATTTGTACTTTTTTCAGAGCTGATATTCAAAATGTTCTTTTCGAGGTCGATTTTTATATCTTCCTTTTTCACACCCGGAACAGCCATCTGCAATTTAAAATTTTCGTTGCTTTCCAAAATGTTGGTTGATGGTGCACATTCATAGTTTTTGCGCTCCATTTTTTCTTTTTTCTCATTACCAAAAAGGTCTTCGAATAAATCAGCTAATTGTAAATTTTGATTGAATCTCATCATTGTCATAATGTTACTCCTTTCTTATTTGTTTTAGTTTTAAAATTTCAATTTTTAAATGTGATTTTGCTCCTCTCAAAGCTTGTACCATTCAAAAATCAGCTATAAAAAACCATTTCACCGCGCCAATCTGGCGCATCTAAATAATTTATCCGGCCTATATGGCGCAATAAAAATTTAAAAAATATATAACCCCCTCATTTTATGGCAAATAAACAATTATCATAATTTATACAAATGCCAGGTACAATCACTGGTGAGTTTAAAAAAATAATTAGGACTTTTGTGCCCGCAATAAAAAACACTTTTATACAATGAGTGAAACAAAATCGAGGGTACTCAAAATTTTCAAATTTCAGAGGGTAATCATTCCGGTTATCCTTGGCCTTGGTGTATTTCTTTTTCTCGAGTTTCGCGATTTCGACCCTAAGCCATACTACAACATCAACTGGACAAGGGCTTCTTATGTATGGATATTTTTAGCCATAATGATGATGGTTACCCGCGATTTGGCCTACATGTATCGCATCCGGCTACTAACCGATAAACACTTAACATGGCGCAAAGCCTTTGACGTGATTATGCTTTGGGAGTTTGCCTCATCGGTTACACCAAGCGTTGTGGGTGGTTCGGCAGCAGCATTATATATTGTGAGCAAAGAAGGCATTAGCCCCGGCCGCTCCACGGCAATAGTTATGATAACCGCATTCCTGGACGAGCTATTTTACATCACCACAGTACCAGTAGTTCTGCTCATTGCCGGAACAAGTTCTCTTTTTACCAGCGATGAAATCCCGTTTTTCTTTGATACACAAATGGGGGTGCAGGGAGCCTTTGTTGCCGGTTACATTTTTATATTGATCTTGACCAGTATTATTATTTATGGAGTTTTCATCAAGCCAAGAGGCTTCAAATGGTTTCTGCTGTGGGTTTTCAAATTAAAATTCCTCAGAAAATGGCGCACCAAAGCCAGTGAAACCGGCGATGATATCATTACCACTTCCGAAGAAATGCGCCATAAGCCTTTTATTTTTTGGGTGCGTGCTTATGTTTCAACCTTCCTTTCGTGGACGGGTAGGTTTTGGGTGGTAAATTTTCTCATTTTATCCATCACTCCCATTGGCAGCCATTTTTTGATTTGGGCCCGCCAACTCATCATGTGGGTTATCATGCTAATTAGCCCAACACCGGGGAGCAGCGGAGTGGCCGAAATTATTTTCCCAAGCTTTTTTGGTGAGTTTATCCCGTTGGGTTTGGCTGCAATTGTAGCGCTTACGTGGCGCATGTTGAGCTACTACCCGTACATTATTATTGGTGCCATAGTTTTACCCAACTGGATCAGGCGGGTTTACGCCAAGCCTCACACCGAGCAAAAGCCATCAGGAAATTAGCAAATAATCCCTACTTCCCGAATATATCAATCCTACTTAGAATCTGCTGGGAAATTCAAACTCATATTATTTATTTTAATTTTTCGGTGCGCCTGCCCCGTTTTTTTCGGGGCTGCACCTTCCGTTCGATACTTTCTGCATAATTCTACAAAGATTATCGCCACTCTGTGGCTTTCTTTAGGTGCAGAGCACCAGTAATATTTGTAGAATCTTATCTGGTGATGGGGATAAAGGTGCTGCGCACCGTTATATTTTATGCAAGATTATTATCCAAATTTGCCCCAAGACTTTGCAGAAGAATACAAATTAGTTTGGATCAACCGACTATAGTTAACTTATCCTTGGCAATCAGAAAGTATTACAAAATAAACTGGGAATTGGAAATTGTGAAACAAAATAACCTGTTTTAAAAGAGGCGATTACCCCACCAATCCGCGTTGCCTTACGGCTTCGTAAATCATAATGGCCGAAGCCACCGAAACATTGAGTGAGGACGTTTTGCCTTTCATGGGAATACTTACCTGGTGATCGCACTTTTTGAGGTAGGCCGGGGAAATGCCTTCATCTTCCGAACCCATGATGATGGCAGTGGGTGCAAGCATGCCAATGTTGTACATCGAAGTGGTGGCTTTTTCGGTGGCACCAACAAGTTGCAATCCGCAATTTTTTAGATAGTCGATGGACTGCGAGAGATTTTTGCTACGGCAAACGGGTATGTTGTTGAGTGCCCCGGCCGAGGTTTTCATGGCATCGGCGTTTACCTGCGCCGAGCCTTGTGTTGGGAAGAGTATGCCATGTACCCCGGCAACTTCGGCGGTGCGGGCAATGGCACCAAAATTCCGCACATCGGTTACACCATCAAGGATTAAAATTAACGGGGTTTCACCTTTCTCAAAAACCATTTGCACCACTTCCTCGATGGGCTGAAAAGCAATGGCCGAAATAAATCCAACTATACCCTGGTGATTTTTGCGGGTGAGGCGGTTGAGCTTTTCGATGGGCACATGCTGGAAAGGCACGTCATTTTCGCGTAGCAAAGCAAAAAGTTCACTTAGTTGTTCTCCGCCCCTCAAGCCCCGCTGGATAAAAAGTTTATCAAGTTCTTTACCCGATTTAATGCTTTCGATAACCGGGTGCAAGCCGTAAATTAAATTGTCTGATTGTTTCAAGATTTCAATATTTTTTGCGAAAATAGTTAAATCAAAAAACCCTACTACATGTTGGCAGGGTTTAATTTATCAATCGTTGGTTTGAATATTCACTTCAATTTCGGGAGGATTTTTAAGATGCTCCTTAACCGCACATAGGTTAACTGCATTAATCACAGCAGGTTTATATTTTTCGGGAAAACTGCCGGGCAAATGCAACTTTAGTTCAATTTGGTCAATCAACCTTGTTTTGTAATTGTAATTCATTTTCTGGGTGATAAAAATTTCATCGGTAGAAATATTCCGTTGATCGCAAAATGATTTTACATAGATACCTGCACAAGTACCTATCGAGGCAAGGAAAAGTGTAAATGGTGCCGGTGCAGTTCCCTCTCCTCCAGCCTGCAATGGTTGGTCGGTAGCTATGATTTGCCCATTGAATTCGGCGTTTACTTTTTTCTTTCCTTCAAAACTAATTTTCATTTCCATAATTATGGTTTTTCAATTCGGCTGCAAAGATACGTGCTGTAAACCCAGTGCATTCGGCATGTTAGGAAATGTTACGGGCTTTGTAAGTATGTGCAAGTAAAATAACAGCATAAGCCATTTATTCTTTAGAAATAGGGGAATCCAGCACTTTTTACAATTTTGTATTTTCCCCGAAATTGGAAGCCTAACCCGCCTCTTAGAGGTCTAATATCTAATCTCTAATCTCCAATCTCTAATTTCTAATCTCTAATCTCTATAAACGATTAACGAATAACTAATTTCCATTCACCCTTTAATATTACTTTTGCATCCCAAAAAAAATTAGAACATTAATATGCCGGCAAAGTCAAATAAACTGAAAGCGACCCAAAGTCAGGGCAAGCCAAAAAAGAACGGGAAAAAGAAACCAATCAAAGTTTCGAACCCTTTCAGTAAGGTGGGCTCTTTTTTTCGAAACAGAATGTTTCAACAAGTTTTTGGCTTGACCTTATTGTTGCTTGCCGTTTTTCTGGGCATATCTTTTACCTCCTACCTCACTACCTGGAAAATTGATGATCATCTTTTTAATTATTCCTTTTGGGACTTGCTTCGCGATCAGGATCAAAAAGCTTTTAATTTTACCGGTAAAATCGGGGCGGTAATATCTTTTAAATTCATCAAAGAAGGCTTTGGAGTTTCAGCCTATTTCTTTGTAATTTATTTCTTATTTGCCGGAATTAAACTTTTGTGGCCTAAATTGCCAGTTTCGGGATGGAAAATGCTTCGCCTCAATTTGCTGGGCTTATTTTGGTTTTCAAGCTCTTTTGCTTTTGTTTTTACTGATGTTATGGGAGGGATTTTGCACGGATGGTTTGGGAAGTACTTTTATAACTGGATGGTTTCGCTGATTGGAGTTGTTGGTACCGGCCTGGTGTTGCTGTTTATCCTGGTGATTGTTTTATTATTCGCGGGCTTTTTTAAAGTGTTTAATTTTAAAATGCCTTCATTTTCATTTAAAAACAATAAAACAACTAAAACCAAAAAGGCCAAAGGGAAAAAGGAAACTGAAGGTGATAAGTACAATCTAAACAAATACGCGGTTGATGAAGATGAGGAAGATTTCGAGGAGATTGAAGATGACGATGCTGATTCCAAAAAAAATGAGAGCGTGGTTGAACTGGAGTTGGGAAATAAAAGATTGAATAAGCCAACAAAGCGAATTACTTCAAGTGAAATCGATTTTACTATCGAGAATCCTGAAGAAGCTAAAGAAGAAGAACAACACACCGAAATCAAACCTGACAAAATTACACAAGCTAATGCCGTCCCTTCACGTCAGGGTTTAGATACCGAATACGACCCCAAACTTGATCTGCCCCATTTTAAATTACCACCACTTGATATCCTGAACGATTATGGCTCCACGAGAATAAACGTTCAAAAGGACGAGCTTGAGGCCAACAAAAACCGGATTGTCGAAACGCTTAACCATTACAAAATTGAAATACAAAAGATTAAAGCAACCATCGGCCCCACGGTAACCTTGTACGAAATCGTACCATCGCCGGGTGTCAGGGTATCAAAAATTAAAAACCTTGAAGATGATATTGCCTTAAGTTTGTCGGCGCTCGGTATTCGTATCATCGCGCCCATCCCCGGTAAGGGAACCATCGGTATTGAAGTGCCCAACCAAAACCCCGACATAGTTTCGATGAAATCGGTGTTGGCATCCGATAAGTTTCAGGAGTCAAATTTCCAGTTGCCAATAGGCATGGGGAAAACCATTTCGAACGAAGTATTTGTTGCCGACCTTACAAAAATGCCCCACCTGTTAATGGCGGGTGCCACGGGCCAGGGTAAATCAGTTGGCCTGAATGCGGTTATTGCATCCTTGCTTTATAAAAAACATCCTGCCGAGTTGAAGTTTGTGATGGTGGATCCCAAAAAAGTCGAACTTACTTTATTCTCGAAAATTGAGCGTCATTACCTCGCCAAATTGCCCGACTCGGAGGAGGCCATCATCACCGATACACGCAAAGTGGTCCGCACCCTCAATTCGCTGGGCATCGAAATGGATACCCGTTACGAATTGCTTAAAGATGCACAGGTAAGAAATATTAAGGAGTACAACGCTAAGTTTTTGCAGCGTAAACTCAACCCGCTCGAAGGGCATCATTTTCTGCCCTACATCGTGGTGGTAATTGATGAGTTTGCAGATTTGATTATGACCGCCGGAAAGGAAATTGAGATTCCACTCACGAGGCTTGCACAGCTTGCACGTGCCATCGGCATACATTTAATTATTGCTACACAGCGCCCTTCTGTAAATATTATCACGGGATCAATTAAGGCCAACTTCCCGGCCAGGGTTGCTTTCAGGGTAATTTCCAAAGTGGATTCACGGACTATTTTAGATAGCCCCGGGGCCGATCAGCTGATTGGTCGTGGCGATATGTTGCTTTCGACCGGCAGTGATTTGATAAGGATGCAATGCGCCTTTATCGACACGCCCGAAATTGATAAATTAACCGAATACATCGGGTCGCAAAGGGCTTTCCCGGATGCTTATATTTTGCCCGAATTTGCCGATGAAAACGATGACGGGCCGGCAGAATTTGATCCTGAGCAAAAAGATGCACTCTTTGAAGATGCTGCCCGTATCCTGGTGCAGAGCCAGCAGGGATCAACTTCATTGCTGCAACGGAAAATGAAAATTGGCTACAATCGTGCAGGGCGCATCATCGATCAGTTGGAGGCTGTTGGCGTAGTTGGCCACTTTGAGGGCAGCAAAGCCCGCGAGGTAATTATTAAAACAGAAATAGAATTGGAACAATTTTTGAAAAATCTTGACGAAGGAAATTTAATTTAAAATATCATGAAAACAATTTTTGCAGTTTGCTCGATCACACTCGCTTTTTTATTCTTCAACACATCAGCCATCATCGCGCAGTCGAACAATAAAAAAGCCAGTGAAATATTGGATGAGGTAACCCAAAAAACCAAATCCTACAAGTCGATAATTATGGAATTCACCTACCAGATGGAGAATCCCGGAGCCAACATTAACGAAGTAACCACGGGGAAAGTCATCGCTAGCGGTGAAAAATATAGGTTGGAAATCGCTGGACAGCTCGTGATTTGCGATGGTGAAACCTTGTGGACAGTAATCGAAGATGCCGAAGAAGTGCAGGTAAATGAGGTGTCGGAAGATGACGAAAGCTTTTCGCCAACAAAGCTGCTATCCGATTACAGCGAAGATTATAAATCGAAACTCGAACCCAAAATAAACGAGCTAAATGGTGTAAGTGTTTATTTGCTTGAGTTAACACCTAACGAAAAAAAATCGTTCGGGCATGTTAATCTTTATATCAAGAAAGATGAAATGCAGCCTTACCGTATGGAAATATTCGATTCAAACCAAAGTGTTTATACTTACACCATCAACAAATTTGAAACGGATAAGGAAATCCCGGATAATGTGTTTAAATTTTCGGAGGATGAATTTCCCGATTTTGATATTATAGATATGAGATAGCTTAGGATCTACCCTTTTCTTTTAATATTGAAGTGTTGTGTTTGAGTGTTCTCAATATTAGCACAACAATGATTGTTGCAACCAAAATGATGTTAGAGTAGCGGTACAGATAGAGTTGGTGATATTCAAAATATACCCTGAGGTTGTCGATAAAAGTAAATCCAAGCACCGTGGCCAGCACTCCTGAGTATTCTCTTCTAAGTACCGATTTGAAAGAAAAGATTAGTTTGCTTTTTTTATAGTTTTTAAAGGAAGGAATAAACGCGGGAGCCGTCATTGACCAGTCAAGATACTTTTGCCCGAATTTTTTTTCAAGAAACCGCTCCTCTGCAAACATAATGCGCTCGTAATACAGCCAGTAGCCGAGCGAAATAATAAGGACAAAATAAAAATTGAAGGCAAAAATCACTATCCCAATCCACATCAAATAATTGCCGAGGTAAAGCGGATGGCGGATTACCGAATAAATTCCACCCGTGTTCAATTGTTCGGCAACCTGACCTTCTTTTGTATTTCTACCTGATGTTCCTGCCGGAGTTGTGCCTATGGTGATGGCACGCACAATAAAGCCTGCAAAACTTATAACTATCGCAGCAATTGTAATTCCGGATCTTAGGGTTTGATCTATCCATGAAATATCTGTATTGTAAATTACAGGAAGAGCTAACAGAAAAAGTGCCACCGGAAAATAACTCCGGTTTTTAAAAAGAAAATTACCACTTTTCTCGAAGGAATGGATTAATGCCATTGAGCAAATATTAAAAATTTAAGGGCGCAAAAGTAGCGTATTTATTTAAAATGTTTGTGTTGTTGATTCGGAGATTACATAAACTTGTCCTTACGAGCTCAGGTCTCCGACATCTGGCGGATGCCTTAAAGTGTGATGACAATACGTAATAGATTTCGATGCCGCATTTGCGGCATACCAACGACATGTTTGTGTAAGAGGCTGAAATCCTTACTATTAAACAGACCCCCGCCTTGCCAGCAAGGCTGGTTAATCTGAAGTCGTATATTTTTCTAAAAATTACTTTAATGACGAACACTAATTAGTGTGTGTCCATAAAGTCAGTTCTTATCAAGTAGAGAAAAAAATTCCCGCAGATTTATTCTGCGTTAATCAGCGAAATCTGCGGGAAACATTACTAAAAAGACGAGTTCTAATTAATACCGGGGAGTGGAGGAGCACATAAATGTTTTCCGGGTTAAGATTTCAAAAAAAAAGCATCTTCGTCCAACATCAGATTCTTTAAATACAAAAAATTCTATTTTTGCAGGGAGCAGAAAATCAAATCATTAATGCTGCTTAAAATTTACCGTCAAAAATTGCATTTTAAAAACTTCATATTCATTAACCAAATTTACTAAAATGGAAGATTATAACACAGCATTAAAAGAATGGATTGACGATGAAAAAGCGGCAGTCGAATTTATTCATGTGGCCGGAAAGCTTTGGTTCGACAAGTCCATCGAGCTTATCATATTACGCAGCCAGCTAATCGACCGGGGGCCGGCCAAAGTTTTGAACAAGCATGTCAGGGCCGAAACCATCATGAAAACGCCAATCAGAATCCAGGATTCCTTATTGCTTGCCAAAGCCATACTTACCGAAGATGTTGCTCCGGCAAGGATAGACATCGGAAGATTGAATTCAGAATGGACGGTAGAGCGGCAGAATTTTACCAATGCCAACGACTTTATTAAGGAAAAGCTTAAAAAATTTATTGGTGCATCGCCACGCAGTACAAGGGTTCAGGATGTTGTGCTTTATGGATTTGGCCGTATTGGGAGATTGCTTGCTCGTGAGTTGATAAAAATTACGGGTAACGGGAGCCAACTCAGATTGAAAGCCATCGTTACACGCAGTAATAAACCGGAAGATATTAAAAAAAGGATATCCCTGTTCCGCAAAGATTCGGTGCATGGGCCATTTGCAGGTGTAGCCAACGAGGACATCGAAAATAATTGTTTTCGTATCAATGGCAATATTGTTCACATGATTGCAGCCAACAATCCCGAAGATATCGACTATACTGCTTATGGAATAAACGATGCACTTGTAATTGATAATACAGGTGTTTGGCGCGACAGAGAAAGTCTTTCACGGCATCTCCAGGCCAAGGGAGTTAGCAAAGTGTTACTTACCGCACCGGGTAAAGGCGATATTTCAAATGTGGTTTACGGAGCCAATCACCACACGCTAAACCTTGATGAAGAAACAATTTATTCTGCAGCTTCATGTACAACCAATGCCATTGTGCCGGGGCTGATAGTTTTGGAAGAAGGCCTGGGGATACTCAAAGGACATATCGAAACCATTCACTCCTATACCAACGATCAAAACCTGCTTGATAACTACCATAAAAAATCACGCCGTGGCCGCTCTGCTCCGCTCAATATGGTAATTACCGAAACCGGTGCCGGATCGGCTGCTGCTAAGGTTATCCCAAAGCTACTGGGCAAACTAACTTCCAACGCAGTCAGGGTTCCAACACCAAATGTTTCATTGGCAATCCTTACACTTGAAGTTGAAAAACAAACCACGGTAGAAGAAGTGAACAAGCTATTTCTTGATGCCGCGCTCAAGGGAAAACTAATCGAACAGATAAGGTATAGCAACTCTACCGAGTTTGTGTCATCCGATGGCATCGGCGATTCATGCCCGAGTATCTATGATGAACCTGCAACCAAAGTTTCGGAAGATGGTAAAACCGTAATTGTTTACCTTTGGTACGATAACGAATTTGGCTATACCTCTCAGGTAGTAAGGCTTGCCAAGCACATTGGCCAGGTAAAAAGTTACAGGTATTATTAAAATATTTTTGAATTATTGTTTAAAAATGAGGCAACAATTTGGTTGCCTCTTTTTTTTATCCTAAAACAATTTCTATAACAAAATCTAACCTATAATTCCTGCAATGGCGTGGTATGGATACAAAGATAGAACCATCAAAATGGTGATCTTTTTTTATTTTTTTAAAAGATCAAAACAATTACTTTTGCCTTCCATAACAAAGTGAGTAGCTTAAGGCTTTAAATTCATTCATCTTTAGCTTTTAATTCACCATTAAAAATTCACTACCAACGAATTAGTTATGGGCAAAACAAAATACATTTTTGTAACCGGGGGCGTTACTTCCAGCCTCGGCAAAGGCATCATCTCAGCATCTTTAGGCAAACTTCTCCAGGCAAGGGGTTATTCGGTAACCATCCAAAAGCTCGATCCCTACATTAACATCGACCCGGGAACATTAAACCCTTACGAGCATGGTGAATGTTATGTAACCGAGGATGGGGCTGAAACCGACCTTGACCTTGGGCATTACGAGCGTTTTTCAAATACCCCCACCTCGCAGGAAAACAATGTTACCACCGGGAGAATTTACCAGGCGGTTATTGATAAAGAACGGCGTGGCGATTACCTCGGCTCTACCGTTCAGGTTATTCCTCACATCACCGATGAAATTAAATACCGCATAAAACTTTTGGGAAATAAAGGCGACTACGATTTTGTGATTACCGAAATTGGGGGTACGGTAGGCGATATCGAATCATTGCCCTACGTTGAAGCTGTTAGGCAGATGCGATGGGAGCTTTTGGGGAATACCGTGGTAATTCATCTTACCCTTGTTCCTTACCTTGCCGCCGCACAGGAGTTGAAAACCAAACCAACGCAGCACTCCGTAAAAACGATGCTTGAGCAGGGAGTGCAGCCCGATATTATTGTTTGCCGCACCGAGATGCCACTTACCGATGTGCTGAAATCAAAAATTGCTTTATTCTGTAACGTGGATGTGGCTTCTGTTATCGAGTCGATAGATGCAGAAACTATTTACGATGTGCCCATGCTTATGCTCGAAGAAAAGCTGGATGTTGAGGTTTTGAAAAAATTAAAGCTGCCCGTTGAAAAGGAGCCTGAACTAATAAAATGGAAGGAGTTCCTGAGGAAATTCAAAAATCCCACCTCGGAAGTAAACATCGGTTTGGTAGGGAAATATGTAGAATTAAAAGATGCCTACAAATCCATCAGTGAATCGTTTATCCACGCCGGCACCGAAAATGATTGCAAGGTAAACGTGCGGATGATCCATTCGGAGGAAATCGAAGAACTGGGTATTGTAAACCAATTCGATGGCTTGGATGGTATTTTGGTTGCTCCCGGATTTGGTTCGCGGGGCATCGAGGGAAAGATTAGCGCCATTACTTATGCCCGCGAAAACAGGATTCCATTCCTCGGTATTTGCCTCGGGATGCAGTGTGCGGTAATTGAGTTTGCCCGCAACGTGCTTGGTTTCGAAAAAGCCAATTCAACCGAGTTCAACAGCAAAACACTTTTTCCTGTTATAGATATGATGGAAGATCAAAAGAAGATTTCGGGCCTTGGCGGAACGATGAGGCTGGGGAGTTTTAAATGCAGCCTAAAACCTAAAAGTATTGCCTGGGACATTTATAAGAACCACGAAATTGCCGAAAGGCATCGCCACCGTTATGAATTCAATAATAAATACCTCGAAGAATACAGGAAAGCTGGTATGGTTGAGTCGGGTATTAATGCCCAGGGCGAACTGGTGGAGATTGTCGAAATAAAAGACCACCCCTGGTTTGTTGGCGTGCAGTTCCATCCCGAATACAAAAGTACCGTGGCCAACCCCCATCCTATATTTGTAAACTTTGTAAAAGCCGCTATGGCTTACCATGAGAGGAAATCCAGTGCGGCTAAATAATAAAAATGTAGTGAGGATTCCACTTTCTTAGTGTTTCTAAGTGTCTCCCGATAGCTATCGGGATGCCTTCGTGGTGAGTTTTAGAAGAATACCACGCAGACACTAAGGGCACGAAGGTTCACTCCCATAGGGATGCCAATGGCATAAGATACATTATTTACGACAATTGATTTACATTTAAGAGGTTTGATATTTCGGATTTTTATCAGATATTTTGCTAAAAAAATTGCCACGGCAGACCTACTTAAATACCACAACCAGTGCGTTCCGTTGGGGAGTAGGGGAGGAGAGAAATCATCAGCATACCTGAAAAAAAACAAACAAGGATTAGGATTTTCCCACGCTATAAAAGTTGTTTATCCCCGTAAAATTTGTCCCGGTAAAACGGCAATCCTAATGCTTGACAATATAAAATATCGTGCCTTATAAAATAAACAACTAAATTATTAGTTTGAAATAAACCAATCAAAATTGGTGTCATTTAATTCGGTCAGTCAATAGCATTAAAATCAAAATACACGCTATGAAAAATTGTAACAGCACCCTCCGTATCCTGGTATTTTTCATCACCTTACTAACCGTTGCACCTTCAAACTCGCAAACCTTGTGGGAATACAACATTACAGACCTCGAACCTGTCGATTTAATTATCACCTATTCGCTGAATTGGCAACAGGATTCTACAAATCCAGAAGCCATCCGAAAAGAGGATATGTATCTTTTCGTGGGGAAAAACATTAGCAAGTTTATGAGTAAAAATAATTTCATCAGCGATACAGTGGCGCGACATATAAAAACAGCAGAGGAATTGCAGCAAATGTTACTGGATCCTGCACGGCCACTCCCCACGAGCGGAGTAATTTACTCGATCTATAAAGATTATCCTGATGGAAAAATGACATTTTTAAGGCCAACCATCGATGGTAAATTTAAATTCGAAGAGGAGATGAACCTGTTCAATTGGCAATTAACAGGCGACACAGCAACAATAACAGGATACAAAGCCCAAAAAGCTACAACCGATTTTGGAGGCAGGAGCTGGGTGGCATGGTTTACACCGGAAATTCCTTCAAGCAATGGCCCCTATAAATTCAATGGCCTGCCGGGCTTGATAGTGAAAGTTAGTGATACAAAAAATCATTATGTTTTTGAATTGAAGTCCATCGAAAAACCTGATAGAGCCCTGATGATTGATATTGATGCTGATGATTTTACCACAGTTACTAAGCAGGAATACTTTAAGGTGGTTGATGCCATCCGGATCGACATCATAAGCCGGGCCAAAGAAAAGGGGCTCAGCAGCAGCTCGCAGCAAACGGCAGCACGAAACTTGAAAAAGCGTAATAACCCGATTGAATTGATAAGGGAATAAAATAACCCGGAGAAGCCGGAAAACTTTCCAGGCTCTCCGGGTTATTGGCTTATATAACTCCATCTATGAAAATTGTAAGTTTTTTCATATTTCTGTTTGTAATTGTTTCCGGTCTTAACGGCCAGGTTACCCTCGAAGGGAAAGTATTGAGTACCACAGGTGAGTCGCTTGCACGCATCAATATCCTGGTGTATTTGCCAGGCAGCGAGGTGCTGATTGCTTTTGGGGTTACGGACGAAAAAGGGAATTTTAAAACCAGCGTAAAAAGCCCTTCCGACAGCCTGAGGATTGAAGTCAGCTCCATCCAATACCGCAACGTGTCGCGTGTTATTGCCAATAGTTCACAATTGGTAAATATTGAGATGACAGCAGAGGAGCAGGAACTGAAAGGGGTTACGGTACGCGCCAAGGCCATCGAGCAACGTGGCGATACCCTTAGTTTTTTGGTAAGCTCTTTTGCCCGCGACGAGGACCGCTCCATCGAAGAAGTGTTGCGCCGTATGCCCGGCATCGAGGTGGAACCTTCGGGGAGGATACTCTACCAGGGCCTGCCGCTCAACAAATTTTACGTGGAAGGCCTCGACCTGATGGATGGCCGCTATGGCGTTGTTAGCAAAAACCTGCCGCAGAAATCGGTGGGTACGGTCGAAATCATGGAAAACCACCAACCCCTCAAAATACTCGAAGAACGAGTTTCTTCGCAGCAGGCAGCCCTGAATTTAAAATTGAAGCGAGATGTAACCACCACCGGAACTGCAAAACTTGGTGCCGGCGCAGCTCCCTTTCTTTGGGATGTCAACCTCACCCCCATGACTTTTACCAAATCTTTCCAGGTTGTTTCATCCTACCAAACCAACAACACGGGCAATGATGTAAGCCAACAACTCAGGATGCTCATCATGCACGATTTGCTCCGTAACATAGACCGCCCCAACGAAAACCCGGGCATGTTGGGTATTCAGGATGTGAGTGCCCCGCGAATCGACCAAAACCGTTACCTCGACAACAATGTACATTTGATTAACCTGAATGGACTGCAAAAAATAAACAACGATTTCCAGTTAAGGGCAAACCTATATTTTATCAACGATTACCAGCAGGAACAGGCTTCGTTGAAACGGACACTTTATACACCCACCGACACCCTTAGCTTTACCGAAGTGCTGGAGAACCGCGATTACCAAAACTATCTGATGGGCAAATTTACCCTGGGCCGGAACGTGAAAAAAAACTACCTGAGCAATGAGCTGAAAGTACAATCGCGCTGGGACACGAGGAATGGCGCGGTAAACACGGAAAACGAAGTAATTAATCAATCTTTGGATGATCCGATAAAGTCCATTTCAAATACCTTGCGGTCGGTTATCCCCATCGGAAACCATCTTGTCGAAGTTAACTCCTACATTTCCTACGACATTACGCCACAGACGCTGGCCGTGAATCCCGGGCAGTTTCAGGAAGCCCTGAACGACAGCCTGCCTTACGATAAGGTAAAACAAAAGTTGGAGCTTAATCGCTTTTATACCGATAATTCGGCTAGCCTGGTGCTGGGTTTGAAAAGATTTACATTTACTCCGCGTGCCGGACTGGCTTATCGCCGGCAAAACTTGGAAACTGAAATATTTACCACTGTCCAGGAGCTGGAAGTTAGGGCAGGAGAACAATTTACCAATATGCTCGAAGGCCGCCAATCCAAAGCTTATGTGCAAACGGAGATTGAATACAAAAAGCGAAACCTTAGCCTGATCGCAAAATTACCCTTAAGCTGGCAACAGGTATATTTGGATGAACTTAATTCTGAACAGGGGCAGGAACTTCAACGTGTACTTTTCGACCCCGACCTTTCGGCAGATTATAAATTCAGGAATTTTTGGCGCATCAGGGCTTCGTGGAGATATACCAACAGGCTGGGCGATCTGGACAATATTCATTATGCATATATCCTGAAAAGTTACCGAAACCTGGGCCGCAACGCTGCCCCGCTATCCGAAACCTCCAATCAGAATTTTTCGGTACACCTCGCGTATCGCAACCCCATCTCCTCATTTTTCAATACCCTCACTTACGTGTATTCCGTTGGCCATACCAACCTCACCTACAGCATCGAGGTGAATGATGACGGAACTACCGTGACTGAAGCGCTGGATTTACCCCAGACTACCCACACCCAAGCCCTGAATTTTTACACCAGCAAATATTTTTCGGCCACCAAAACAACCCTCACCCTCCATGCCAGCACCAATTGGCAACAAGGCAAATCGCTGATGAATAAAGAGCTTTTTAGTACCCAAAACCGTTTTTATAATATCAGGCCCGAACTGAATGTACGCATCACACCCAGGCTCAATTCCGAATATGGTTTGGAGGCCGCTTATTTTGAGACTTATATTGAGGAGGATTTGAAGAGTACAATTTCGCTGTTGAAGCACAAACTTAAGTTTTTTGCCTTTCCTGCCCGCGACCAGTTGGTGAGCATCGAAACGGAATACTACGACTACAACGATGCCAACAATTTTTTCGTGGATTTGCTCTACCGCTACACCTTTTCAAAGAAAAGGCTTGATTTTGAATTGCGCTGGAGCAACATTTTCAACAACGAAACTTATACCTCGCTTCAGGCCGGGGCATTTTCTGTGTATGAATCTGAATATGCCATCCGGCCATCGCAGGTTTTAGTTTCGATAAAATTTAGTTTTTAATTATCTTGAAATTCTGGATGCTTTTGTTGCTTATAATGCTGAAAAAATAAATCCCTGATTTGTACTTCCCCATATCGTAACTGTACCATTTATCATTTACCATAAAATGATCCATAAGGTTTCCCCTGATGTCATAAACTTTTACAATATTTTCATTTTCATGGAAATTTAAATTCAGGAAACCTGAAACCGGATTTGGACTGTATGAAACGAGATCGTTGCCCTGAAAATCTTTAGAAGGAATATTCGTGGGTAGGCAATTCCCCACTTCAAATGCAACAACATGATCAACTGTTGTATGTTCGCCTCCACCCGGCCACGAATAGGTGTAATAAAAATATACCGTGCTGCCAACGCCGGCATTGAGTTGGTAGGGTACGTTGGGCGTTACACCATATCCCGGAAACGGCGGACTTGGGTTGGTGCTGTAATACAACAGGCATGTGGGGCTGCCCACGCCAGGCTGTGAGGGGATAAATGTTAAGGTGGGGTTTTCGTCATCGGGCGAAAATACCCAATCGAAATCGCCATTATACGCAGTGCCTTCGCAGGGCGGCGCATCAGTTGCAATTATAGTTACGGCTTGCGAGGTGGAGGTAATTTGGTCGTTGTCGGTAGCTATAGCAGTAATGGTGTGAGCTCCAATTTCGTTTAAGGCCCAATCAAGGATGTAGGGCGCGGTGGTAATCGTTCCCATCAAATCTGTCCCATCATAAAAATCAACTTTCACAATCGATCCATCCAAATCAGAGGCTTCGGCAGTGATCTGGAATTCTTTGCCAACAGAATATTCCGTGCCATTTGCTGGGAAAGTTATCGCCACCGTTGGTGGGATTTCGGCAGTTTCGTTCACGATTACATACATCTCGTCACTATCCGTATGGCTGCTGTTGGCCACGATTAAGCGGATTTGGTAAACACCTTTTTCGAGGTTTGATATTTCGGGGTTTGAAATAGTGTTATCAGAAAAAGTAACAAGCGTAGGGCCATAAATCTGTGTCCAGTCAAAGGTCAGGGGCTCGGAACCAGGATCGAAGCTGTTGGAGCCGTCCAAGTTTGCAGTTGTTGCTGGCATAATCACAACAATATTTTCGCCAGCATCGGCCACAGGTTGGTTGTAGGTAAGCGGTCCTGTGTAAGTGAAAGTAATCCTCCCGATATTAAATTCACCACCTAAAAAGGCAATTTTGAGAATTTGCTCTCCCGCGGGCAGCGGAATATCTCCGGCAGTTCCTGTTGCCCAGGTATTCCATCCGCCGGTGGTATTTACGTTTATGGGGTCGGTCAACACATTCCCATCCAGTTCAAGAACAAAAGGGCCTCCACCGTTGGGGTTTTCGGAAGCATACCGATAATCGAATGTATAATTTCCAGGCTGCTCAACGTTGATGGTGTATTCCAGCCATTCACCACCAGCAATCCAGCCCACTGTTGCCCCTTCGGCTTCAACGAATAGCGCATCAACATATTCAGCCGGACGAAAGCCTCCTTCGTTCACCACCGAAGCATCAACATAAGAAACATCCTGGCCATTGCCTCCCTCAAATTTATCGTACCAACCGGCCTCGATGATTCCGGGGACAGCATTTGCAATTCCGGAATATGGCAACTGACGGCCAACAATTACCGGGGCAATATTGGATAAATTATAATCGGTACCATCGTAAATCCGGGCATAAAAAAGGCGTTTGCCTGCACTTAAATTTTCTGCTTTAAAAGTAAAGGGCTCCTGTGTTAACTCCTCCAACAATATTTCTCCATCGTAGAACTCGATTTGTGTGGCTGTCCCGCCGCTTACCGAAAGTTCCAAATCAACACTTCCACCAATAAATGCCTGTGGAAAGCTGGCAGAGAGGTTGCCGGAAATGGTGATGTCTTTGCTTGTTACCATTTTATGGGCCGGCACCTCCAACTGGTAGCCATCCGAAAATGAAACCGTAATGGCAGCATCAGAATAATTATGTGCGGTGTAAATTGTTTCGTCATCCCTGGTAAAGGCGGCAGCAATGGGGTAATCGGCGGTTAATGATGCGTCAACATGGCCCAGGGCGTTCATGGCATGGAGCCAGTGGTAGGTTTGCGCATCGGAAATGCCAAACTTGAGCGAGCGATCGGGGTAGGAATCGTACATCTCGATGGCCAACTGCGGGTCGAGAAACGCAAGGAATTCCCAATACACATCGTGCCATAAATTATCGTTGGGTTCATTATTTAAAATGCCGGTGTTCTCGGTCATTTCAGTCCAGAGTTTTTGCACGTACTCCAGGTTTTGTCCCAGGTAGAGCGAGCCCCCGTGGATGGGGTACAACTCTATGCCATAGGCCGCGGCAATATCGCCGGTCCAGAAAGTTTGGTTATCGTAACCATTTCCCCAAATGCGTGAAGCAAGGCTGAAATTATATTCAGGTTTAAAAGTGCGTTCGTTTACATCCAGCCAATACTCCTCGATGGCATTTTGTTCGGTGGTATATAAATAAATGCCGAGGTCGCGTATTTCATCGTTTCCGGTGAGGGTACCCCAGTGGATGAGCGAGGAGTTGAATTGCATACTTTCGGAAGTTGATTCCTGGTCGTTGCCAAAGGGAAAGGTGGCGAACCCGTTGGCCCAGCTATGCCCGGCATAAGGGCTAAAGTTGCGAAGGAAGGGGAATAGTGCATTATTCCGATCGGGGCAGGCTGCGTCATCAACCAGCAGGTTAATCATATCGCCCCAGTCATCGGCCCAGCCGGGTTCAAATTGCTCCATAAACGAAGCGGCATGTATAAAATATCCCCAATGGAAGTGGTGGTCGTTTAAATTTCCATCCTGGCCGTGGCCGGCAGGGTAGCCAATGAGTGCAGTCCAGTCGGAGTTGTAGTAAAAAATAAAGGCCACTTCTCCGAGTTCGGCGGTAAGCCAATCTTCAAGCCTTTCTTTAATTGTGGCCACTATTTTATCGCGTCCTACCAGGTTTCCGCTCAGGTCGGCAATTCTGGCGGTTTGTATCAGGCGGTTCATCACCTGACCTTCGTTATAGGAATCGGTCCAGGTGGCCAGGCCATCGTTTTCGATGAATTGAATTTTTTCGTTGAGTGCCGAAGGGCTGAACCCTTCGCTGTATTGGTCGATATAGGGTAGGGTTGGTAAGATGCCATGAAAAGTAT
>Ga0208900_1000735_pt1 | contig 19656 bp, 18 predicted proteins | sample AntAceMetag02UKK_FD_184763 | JGI IMG/M metagenome (GOLD analysis project Ga0208900, IMG submission 184763) | Saline lake microbial communities from Ace Lake, Antarctica - Antarctic Ace Lake Metagenome 02UKK (SPAdes) (version 2) | ecosystem: Environmental > Aquatic > Non-marine Saline and... | reverse complement strand
TTTTATCTAAACAAACTACTATATGTTGTGATTTGATTTGCAATAATGCATTCCGTAACAGCCTGTCGAGCCAAAATTCTAAAACAAACGACGTGGTTTTTTCGATGTATCCAATAACGCACGTTTAAAAATATATATAATTGACTCAGGAGAAGGTAAAAATGAAGGTTCTTGTGGTGGGAAGTGGCGGCAGAGAGCATGCCCTGGTGTGGAAAATTGCCCAGAGCAATCTGGTGGATAAAATTTATTGTGCACCGGGCAATTCCGGTACGGCCATTGATGCTGAAAATGTACCCATTGGGGCTGAAGACATTGAATCCCTGGCAACCTTTGCCGCTGACAATGAGATTGACCTCACCGTTGTGGGGCCGGAAGCGCCTTTGGCCCAGGGTATAGTGGATTTGTTTGAAGAGAAAGGGCTCAAGGCATTTGGGGCCTCCCGGAAGGGTGCCCAGCTGGAAGCCAGCAAAATTTTTGCCAAAAATATCATGGAAAAATATGGGATTCCTACGGCCCGGGGCAAAGCCTTTACCGACGTGGACAAGGCCCGGGATTACATCCGCCGCATGGGGGCTCCCCTGGTGGTCAAAGCCGACGGCCTGGCCGCTGGCAAGGGCGTATTTGTGTGCACCAGTGAAGAAGAGGCACTGAATGCCCTTGATGCCATGCTACAGGAGGGAATATTTGGTGATGCCGGTTCTCTGGTGGTGGTGGAGGAGTGCCTTGAAGGTGAAGAGGCATCATTTATCGCATTGACCGATGGAAAAACCGTGCTGCCCATGCCCACCTCCCAGGATCACAAACGGGTTTTTGACAACGATGAAGGCCCCAATACGGGTGGCATGGGGGCTTATTCTCCAGCTCCGGTGCTGGATTTCATGCTCCGGGATCGGGCCATGAAAGAGGTGATGATCCCTGCGGTGGAGGGCATGGCCGCCGAAGGTATCCCTTTTAAGGGGGTTCTCTATGCCGGGCTCATGATCCACAAGGATCAGATCAAGGTGCTGGAATTTAATGTGCGCTTAGGTGATCCTGAAACTCAGCCCATTCTCATGCGTTTGAAAAGCGATCTGGTGCCTCTTATGGAAGCCTGCGTGGATGGAACGCTTCATAAATACACCACAGACATTGATCCCAGAAGCACCATGTGTGTTGTCATGGCCGCTGGTGGATATCCCGGGGCCTATAAAAAAGGGGCCGTGATCACAGGCCTTAAAGATGCCGCAAGCCTTGAAGATACGGTGGTTTTTCATGCCGGAACCAGCTTGGATGGCAATGATGTGAAAGCTGTGGGAGGTCGGGTTCTGGGCGTCACGGCCCTGGGAGACGGGGTAAAGGATGCCATGGATAAGGCCTATGTCGCCTGTGCAAAGATCGCCTGGAAAGACTGTTTTTATCGTAAGGATATTGGAGCCAAGGCCCTTGCACGACTGTCTGTACCCCCCAGGGTGGGGGTGATCATGGGCAGTGATTCTGATTTACCGGTGATGGAGCAGACCCTGAAGATGCTCAAGAAATTTGACATTTCCTATGAGGTCACCGTGGCCTCGGCCCACAGAACCCCTGCCCGGGCCGAAGTCTTTGCCAGAACCGCCCGGGAAAAGGGCATGGGCGTCATTATTGCCGGTGCGGGCCATGCGGCCCATCTGGCCGGTGTCCTGGCGGCCCACACCACCCTTCCCGTTGTGGGGGTTCCCATTGACTCTTCGGCATTGAAGGGGATGGATTCTTTGCTGGCAACGGTTCAGATGCCCCCGGGTGTTCCTGTGGCCACCATGGCCCTGGGAAAACCAGGTGCCATGAATGCCGGGATTTTTGCGGCCCAGATTCTTGCTGTGTCTGATCCGGTGTTGGCGGAAAAACTGGCAGATTATAAAAAAGAGATGGCAGACAAGGTCAATAAAAGGGCTGAGAATCTTGCCTGGTAAGATGTTGGATATTGAAAGGGCAGCGACTCTCATTAAAGAGGGGGGGGTGGTAGTCTTTCCTGCAAAATGCCTTTATGGTCTGGCTGCGGATGCATTTAATCCTCAAGCGGTGTCCCGGATTTTTAAGGTCAAACAGCGCCCGCCATCCAACCCCATTCTGGTACTGATTTCTGATGTGTCCTGGCTTGGGCAATTGGTGACAAGGATTCCCCGTACTGCCCAGGCCATCATGGAACATTTCTGGCCCGGTGATGTAACCCTGGTGTTTGAGGCCGGACCAGATTTACCAGGGGTGTTAACCGCCGCCACTGGTAAGATTGGTGTGCGGTTACCCCAACATCCTGTTGCCCGGGCTCTGGTAAAGGCTGCTGGAATTCCGGTGACCGGTACCAGTGCCAATATCTCCGGTGAGAATGGGTGCCGCAGGGTCGATGAACTTGATTCCCGGGTGTTTAAAGGGGTTGATATGGTGCTGGATGCAGGAACCTTAAAAGGGGGAAAAGGCTCCACAGTGGTCGATGTGACCCTGTTCCCGCCCAAGGTATTGCGCCAGGGAGAAATTGGGGAAGCTGAAATTTTGCAATGTGTGTCAGGAATTCATTGACAAAATATTTTTTTTAGCTTAAAAAGCAGAACAAATTGGTTCTGGGTTCAAAATTTGGAATTTTTTGTGAAACTATATTTAAGTAAATACGCCGGAGTGGTGGAATTGGTAGACGCAGAGGACTCAAAATCCTCCGGGCTTTATGCCCTTGAGAGTTCAAGTCTCTCCTCCGGCACCATAAAATACAAGGCTTTCAGCATTTTTGTTGAAAGCCTTTTTTGTATCCAAAATAAAAAGTCAGCACATAATAAGCATTAGGAAAACGGTGTATGTGCTGTACCGGGACACCTTATCGGAGAATTTTGGACAGGTTATCTGATAATTTTGTTTTTTGAATTTTACCTTACGAATAAAAAAAATTTTCCCTGGACACCTCCATCACCTCCATCACCTCCATCACCTCCTACATAATGGTAGAAATAAGTAGCCATATAAAATGTTTAGAGCCCGTGTCCATTGGCCTTTTAGGGATAAAACTTAATTTACAATTAACTTTAATTCCCAAGTTTTTAGATTGAAATATTGGGATACCACATATTGTGGGTGGGAAGTTTTTAACTTTAGTGAAACATTCATGTTACATTGCACAGCGTGAATTGATCTGCCAATCCCCGCAATTATAGACATAGTCCGCATCCACTCTATCATCTCAGTACAATTAATTCTAACCCCTCTTCAAGACCTTGAGGGAGTTCGTTTATCCATTCCCTCTCCAGTGATATGACAGCGCTGGACCGATCTGATTTTTTTTCTGGTGGTGATTCCGGAAGTTTCCAAGCTCCTAAGTCATAAATTTTTCCAGATTGAACGGTCCACATCCACTGAATTTTTCTTGCGGATACATTTTGAAACGCTTCAAGTGGATTTATTACCCAGGAAACTTCGTTTGTGTCACCATTCGGATCAACAAGCGCTATCGAGTACTTTTCTGGATAACCCTCACGTTGATACGAAAAGGCTTTTTCTATCTGTTTTTGACTCCAGTATACAGTTTTTCCCTTGATTCTTTTTACTTCAATAATAATAGGTGTATCCAATGGGATGGTAATATCTTCTCTATCTTGCTCCTCAACAGGGTCTGGCAGCCCATTAACTCGACACCATTTTTTTACCTTTTGGAAAAGCCAATGTTGCGCTTCCATCCCCTTTTCTGGATGGGGGCGTTTGGGTGGTGTGCCCTTTTCGCCAGGAGGAGGCTTTGGAGAATCAGTGAGAATTACCCGGCTATTGCCCGGAAAACCTGGAGGTATTTCTATAATCGGTGGTTGGACTTGCGGAATTCCAGGTTTGTTTATAGGGTCCGGGATTTTATTTGGCTGCTCCTGAGGAGGGGGTGTTTCGTATCCTTCTGATGGTTTGACGTCCTTTCTTTGTCGTTTTAAATCTTTAATTGTTTCAGGAGCCACTCCAAGCCTTAACATTTTCTCATACAAGTCATCCGAAGAATATTTCAAAAGATCTCTTACATTTGATTCTTTGTCCAAATCAAATCCACAAGATAATAGCAGGGTTTGAGCAAAAACCTCCCATCGTAATGCCTCAGAACAATTTGATTTATCAAAGAAAATTGTCCAAGAATCATTCTGATTTTTCATACGGAAATGGTTTTGATAAATGGCCTCCCCTAAATCAGATCCATTGATAGAAAATTTAACCTTTAATCCATTAACTTGCTTTACAGTCAATGAACCGATTTGCTTTCTCAAATCTTCATCTGAACACTTTTTATTGTCTATCCGCAAGTAAGCCACCAGTTCATTGATTCTTTCATCAGCTTTTAATGAATATTTCGGGCATTGATCTCCGTCATTTAAAGGAATTCCTTTTAACGCATTAGATAGTGGTTCGAGTCCAAAATGTATATTGGCCTTTTTTGACAAACCATCAAGACGTACAGGAAACACATAAAGGCTGGGAAGTCTCATACCTGCAAGATCTCCCCTGTCTACAAAATACAGCGGGGAAGCTGGTTTACACAGGTGCCAGTCTTCATCACTACTGCCTGAATACTCTATCCCCCATAAAGGTATATATTTAATCGGTTTTACCTGTTGTTTGTTCCATGGATTTTCTTTATCTGTTTTCCGATGATCGATTAGAGACCGATACAGTAAACGAATGCCCTCTCGATTAACGCTGCTTTCTTCATTGTTGGCCTTCATCTCAGAAGCTTTTTTTAACCATGATTTCCAGTCTGAGTCTTTCACCTCTTTCCATCCACTGCGGATACTACATGCTTCGAGAAATTTTTCCGGCAAGGAATGTTTTTCCTGGCGTTCATCTTTCTGCGGTACTGTCAAAGCAGTGACGAATTGTGGTATTTCCTTAGCCACTGGACCTGTATTAAGAAATACATTACTGCCTGTGTGGAGGCCACCATCAGCACCCGGTACCCATGATATGGTTTGAATGAGCCAGAGAAAATAAGATGGGAAAACCTGGTTTCTATTTGATCCTGTTTGTCTATTATCATTATCATTTTGCTTATTGCTGGAGTATGAAATCGTGGTATCCATCCATTTTTCATACACTGGCCAGCTTGAGCCAATGATATAGAAGGTTTCTGGCTTTTTTAATAACTGAAGACCTCCATCAATTGTCCAATTTCTTTTAATTCTTGGTGTACGTTTTAATAGGGATTTAATTTCACTATAATGTGTGGAAGATGCTTTTTCTATCAACGCGTTACAATACTTAAACCAGTCTTCAGGAATGTCATTTTCTTTGAAAAACACCCCTTTAAAAATTTTTTCTTTACCACTCCATTTAAGCCCTTTTCGATCCTCTAATTTACAAACAACATCATCAAGCAGCGGCATAACCTTAGGGCACCAGCCCACCCCCAACCATTTCCAAAATTTTTCCCAGGAACCTCTCTCTTTTTCATCCTTCGGTGGTTCCTTATCCAGAAAGCCACGCTTTTCGCCATATACATTTTCCAGGAATTTGTTTTTGGTCCATTTTGAGCCAGCATAAACGTAAAGAATCGGCCATGCTTTCTCCTGACATTTTAAATAAAGCTTGCGAGCCAATTTGCATCGGGTTGAATTTTCCCAGTCAAACGACTCTATTGAGCTTTTAGCCTCCTTTGTGTCGTCGGCTTCTCTGAGTGATTTGAGAAATAGAATCAATTCATCTGAAGCCCCTTTGTTCTGAGTTATTTTCAACGTGGGAAGCACACAATGCTTAATCACACCAATAGCTGAAAAATAGTGAACACCTAAAATTTCTTTTAGGAAAGGAATTGCATTACTATCCTTATTTATAAATTCTTTCAAAAAGTTTGAAATGAGAAATCTGACTTCAATACCATCCGGGGGGTGTTGTATTTTCCATTTGCTGGGTAAAAAAATTTTTACTTCTGATGAAGACACAGGATGGGTTGAAGATTCGACAGGAGCCCAGGATAGTTTTTGAATTTTCTCTTTGTCAAACGGGGAATCAGGGTTGAATTTGAGAAGCGTCTCTTCTCGTTGTTTATTTTCTGTGCCTGGTTGAAGCACGGGTAAATCAGAAAGACCATTTGGGCGTGTCGCTTTGAGTGCTGAAAGAAACGCCTCCCAGATTTTCCAGCGGTGATTATCAGATATAGGATGTGGCATGTCTTCATTATTTGGACATGATTTGATGTCAATCAGCCGTCTATTTCCAAGACCTTTTAACTTATTCATAGCCAATTTCGGTCTGACTTTTTTCCAGATTTTGGTTTCGGTTTTTTTGTCATTGAATGGAGCAGGTAGAATTCCCCTCGGTCTAAGTAAATCCAGAATATCAGTTTCATTTTCCATGGAGGATGCTGCCAACAGAATGACCTCAATCAGATCATTCAAACATGGCTCATCTATATCAACCGCCTGGCGATTGCTTTGCAGTTTAAAGTCAGAGTGATGTAAATAGAGATTCGGAAACGGGTGAGATGATAAAGCTGCTGGAAAAAACGAATACAACAAAGGATCGTCTTCCATATTTTCTTGAAATCGTTGCTTTTCATCAACTATGTAAGCGGCCATTGCTCCTTCTGAACCAAATCGTCGCCAGTATTTCATTTTTAGAGGAGAAGTTTCTTCGTTTACTTCAACACTGACAATTTCTCCTGTCTGATCCCTAGTCCATTGGGTTTGAGGATATCCTTCATGCTCCCATCGCAGCTCTATACTATTGTTGATAAACAACATTAATGAAGGGTCGATAGAAAATTTTTCCCATTCCTCTATTATATCCTGTCGTCCTTTGGGGGTTAGAGACAATTTGATGACAGTGTTATAACTTCCATCCATCAGAGTTCGAATTTCATCATCCATACTGAACCAAGTCGGAAAAGGAAGAATAGGAATTATTTTGTGTTCTGTCTCTATCTCCCTTTGTCTTAATTGTTCTTCCGCATCATTATAAGACCAGCACACATGAAAATGCCCGGAATGGACTTCAGTGCCCTTGTTTCCATTCAATACTGCTCTAAAACCAATTCCTTTGTTTCCAATTTGAGTTTCTGCTCCAGCATCAACGGCATTTTGCAGCAATTCCAGAAGAAGCCTTTTTTTATAGTCAGTAGCCGTCCTCCGTTCTGACCTGCCTGCTGAATCAAGTTCTTTGGGATCGTTTTTAAAAGTTTTACATTTTTTCTTCACTATTTCTGAAATCCAACATTTCGCCTCCTGTTCTGAATTTGGAATAGTCGTCTTGCTGGATATTTTTGTGCTTGTGTCCGTGTAACCCAGAGACTCAAGTCCTTCTTTGCTGAAAGTTTTTCCAGTGTTGGCGACAATGAGGTGTTTTTCTGTGAGACGAAAAAGGATGCGTTGCTCCATATGACGTTACCTTTTGAAAATTAATATTTATAAAAATGAATAAATTGCCGTTTTTTGCGATTATATCCAATTATGTGATAATGACATTATTGTTAAATAATATCAATATCAGCCCGGCGTCCAATTTGACCTTTACGATAGGTTCCACTGCTATTTGACTTCCTTTGACAGAGTGATTTTGATTTTTAATGGCTTTCTCTAACCTTGTTAAGTCTTATCAGATTGAATCCAATACTTGGCAAGTAGAAAAGCCAAAGCCAAGGGTTTTTCATGAAAAAAAAGTCAACAAGCTTTATTGGCAGTGGTTTTAGCCATTTTAGCACTCGCCAACTTTTGCGTTAAAGTTGGCAAGTATGTAAACGGTTGTGCCCGAGGTTTGAGGAATGAAGCCTCATCCCCTAGTACTCCGTCCCAATAGTTTTGCACAGTATATTGGCCATTAAAACTCCGGAATTTAAGTATCTTAAATGGACCCATTAAGATTAAAAATTTAAAGTTATTTCAGTAGTATATCTCTTTCAATAAGGTTCATTGTGGTTTGCAGTTTGTGCGTAACATAAACAGCCAGAAAACATGTCAAGACTTCTGGGACGGAGTACTAGTGGATAATGTCATCACCGTTTTATGTCAAATCACTATGATTGATTCATCTTGCAGTTTTTTCAGATTCCTGCTTTTATTGATAGCGGTTTGATACTGTTAACCATGTGAGTGCCAAAGGATTATGCCATGTCTGAGACCGATGTGAAGACCGATATAAAATTCGATCAGGGGCATTATGACCTGCTTAAAAAATGTTCTCATATGAAAGATATGACTGATTGGAACGAGCTTGTACAACGACTACCTGGTGGGAACATATGGTTAGAAGAGGCACCCCTTAGAGATGCGCCGCTTGAAAAAGCAGCATTCACTTTCGCTCATCTGGAAAAAGCAGATCTACTTGGTGGGCAACTGAAAAATGCGTATTTTGGGGGGACACACTTGGAAGAAGCTTGTTTGAATTTTGCTAATATTGAAGGAACCAGGTTCATAGGAACCCACATAGAAAATACAGAGTTCAAATATGCTATTTGTGATGGATCAACACAAATAATTAATTGCTTCATGAACAAAAAATCAGACTTACGTGGTGTCGCTTTAGACAATATCCAGTGGTCCCCAGGACTCAAACAGCTTGCCGAATACAACAATCGCAGGCTCAATTGGATTGACTGGTACAAGGCCCACCCAGCGCTCAAATGGCCATTCAAAGCTTTCTGGTACTTTTCAGATTATGGTCGTTCCGGCACTCAAGTGATGAAATGGTTTTGTTACTTTTCCGTTCTGTTTGCATGGGCATACTTCTGCTGGCCTGAAATGACGCAAGGGTTGTATCATGAAGGCATGCCAGCTTATATAATTGTTTTTAGGGCTGTATACTTCTCCGTGGTTACCATGACGACACTCGGGTTCGGAGACATACATGCAAATCCCTTGAACTTTTGGGGCCACATCCTGCTCATGATACAGGTAATCTTGGGTTACGTCATTCTGGGTGCCCTGGTGACCCGTCTGTCGATCCTGTTTAACTCAGACGGCCCGGCAGCTGACTTTACCAAACCTGATTTCCCAAAAAGCTGGACTCATAGACTGAAGGATTGGTGGAAAGCAATTCAAAGCACCTGAAAGCATTAGCCGCCTTTGAACTCGTTAACTTTCATACTAAAGTTGGCGAGCCTCATCTTTATTTAAAAACTCTTCATTCCATCCTTCAAGAGCTTCCTTTTCAGTAGAATATATAGGGCCACGAGCGCCACACTCATCACATATAACCTGTATTCCAGGTGAAGTCTCAGGCAGTTTCGAATCAATAAAATAACCTGTCTTGAATTTACAAAATGGACACTCCCGATCTAATTTCATTTTCAATCCTTTATTATAAAAAATTTACCATTGATAACAATGCCTTTCGATACCACCCGCTTAATAGTTTGTATCCATAACGCCTTAAATTTGTTGTAATTTTGTTGTAAATGATGATTTTTTTGAAGTTCGTCTTCAATTTCAAGCCTACAATTTAAAAAGATTATATAATCAAACCATATATCAATGTCGATAGATTGAAATGAGCCCAAATAAGCTAAAAGACTTCTTATTTGAGATGATTTTAAATTGTTGGTTAAGATTAATAATCTCTCTTCATCAGGATAATCATTTATAGATGACTCAATGGAATCGAGTCCATCTTGTAAAAAAACAAGTTTAATTATTGGATCATTTTCTTTATCAGCTTTTTCAAAAAGAGCCCTGCCTTCTATAAATTCTTCTGGAATCATAACAGTACCAATCCTTGGAATATGTTATATTTTTCCTGCGAGTCTCAAAACAGCTTCAAGTTGTTCTTGGTTTAACCCCTTAATTACTTGAGCTGCTCTTTCTTCAGGTGATTTTCTAAACTTTGTTTCGGGTTTCCAACTTGTAAAGTCCATAGCCTTGATATCATCATCACTATTGGTGAAATTTTTATTTTCTATGTCGCCACGCTCAAGTAAGGATCGTATATTAGAACGAAAATCAATAATTATTTGATTTTGCAACTTCCGGACAGCGGTCTCTTCACCAATCAAACCTATAAGATCATTCATTTTTTTTTTTTTAAGAATATTCGGCTTAGGAATAGATATTTCCCTTTTAGCTTTGTTACTTTTAGTAATGATCATATCAATAATTCTCCTTTTAAAATAAAATTTCAATTTCAATATATAAAAATTAGTCAATAACTGTTGATATATCAATATTAATTTTAAATCAATAAATATAATATTTTTCCATTAAATCCATAATGATCCCAATATCTGATTCATTACATCCAGCATTTCTCTAAAGCCTGATTACCCAAAAAAAGATGGAGTTAGAATAATTCAGCCATTTTAAACGGTGCTTTTTAGGATTCTTTAACTTTTGTGTGAAAATTAAGGAATAAAATTCAATTCTGTGTCAAACTTTATGCATTGTTAAGTTTGAAAAAAATATCGGCTAAAACCATTCCTGTTGTTTGGGCAGGGGGCTTTTTGCTGCTGGATGATGTTTCTGCTCTGACGCTGGTGCACAATCATTACATTGAACAACTGACCCGCCGTGCCCATCGTACCCAAGCAGCCTTTTAGCGTTTTAGGGCCATGATATCCACGTCGGCCATGGGAAGCCCCATGACCCGGTGGATACATTCAATCATATCCATGTAGCGCTGTTTGAGGTCTGGCAGGTTGCTGTTCAGCCGCTATACCTTGCCGGACTCCGTCTCGAACCCCAGCACACGGAAGTGCTCCATGAGTTCGTCAAACTGGCCATCATTCAGCTACTTGGTAGATTTAAGATCAACGCCAGAACCTCCCGGTATTCCACCTCGGACATACCAAGCTTGCACCACCGGGAACCCACCTTGAGATCAAAATCACGGCCTGGGAGCTGCATTTGGGGTATGTGTCCTGGGGATTTTATGGGGAGAGAATGTGTTCGTAATCCATGCAGATCATGGCGTTGGGCAGGGTGAGAGGGGGTGTTTTTTCGTGTGCTCGTTGTGGTTGTTTTTCTCCAAAATCTTGACATTTGGCTTCTCTTTACTTAGACTTTTACTGTTTTGATTTGTATTTTGGCCTGGCTGGATGCTCTAACATCCACCAGGCCGTTTCTTTTCCTACTCATCCAGATCCAATGCCTTGATGGCATCCTTTATTTCGTCGACAATGGTGCATGCCTGGTCCGCTGCATCTTTGTTCCGGGCCACCAGCCCGGAGCAAATAAGCCGGTTCAGGTTCACCGCCGCCATGGTTAGCGGATCAGGGGTATAGGTTTCCGTGCTGAGATACTGTGCCTTTGCCTTACCCGTCCCGGTTAATCGCCACAATTTTTCCCGGCTGCCGTGGGTGGGTCTGGCCCCCGCTGGTTTGATAAATCCGTCTGCCTTGTACTGTCTGATCCGTTTATACACATAGGCGGTGGTGGTCCCGGACAGCATGGCAATATCCCCCACGGAAAAGGCAGTGCTGATATTCATCGCCCGCCATATTTTGTTCGTTACATCTGCCACCGGTTTCTCTGTTTCGTTCACAAACCGGTACATTCCATGGCCTATGCGGGTCAGTGATCCGTTGCGCACTAAGGTGGCGACGGATGATTTTACCTGACCCTTGGTCAATCCCAGGGAGTCTTCAGCAGCCTTTTTTTTGATTATGCCGTTCACTGCGGCATAGCTCCTGATCATTTCTGTAGCGTTCATTAACGTGTAATTCCTTCCTTATTGGGTTGTTTGATTTTACTTAACGATGGTCACTTCCTTGACCTGGGGAAGGATCTGGGCAACCATGTCGCGGTTGGCCTTGTTTACCCCTGCCTTCCGGGTTTGTTTTCGCAGGGCATACATGTAGGTTTCCAGGTATCCCAGGTTGCCATTGGACAATTTGTGCATCAAAATTGCCGCTTCGGGTTCCAGCTTGATGTTGAAGCACTTGATCCCGTAGATGATGGTATCTTCCACCGTGGCCGGGCCAAACTCCACATACCGCCTGATCCGCCTTTTCAAAGGGGCATGACCCACAACCCGGGAGTAGATGTCCGGTTCTCCAACAAGTATGGTAGGGGTGCCGGTGTTGTCGAACAGATCCCGGAAGTGCTCAATGTGGTTGATGGTCAACCGGCTGGCCTCATCAATGACCAGGGCTGGGATACTCCCGGTGTCAAACTCCTCCTCTATAATTGATTTTGCTCGGTCAACCAGGCCGGGTTCCATGCCGTTGAGGGCTCGGCAAATATGCTGAAGCATGGCCCGGGGAGACCACCCATTGCTGATCCGGATATACAAAGAGCCACTGTCAACACAATATTTTTTTGCACACTTTGTTTTCCCATACCCGGCGATCCCCCAGGTCATCATCAAACCAGGGGTGCCGTTTTCCACGTCTGTGACGTCATGGGCCGCCTCCATAAAGGCCTGGGTCCTGGACGTTTCTATAAATACCTTTTGCATGTTTTGTATCTCCTTATGTGTAGATAAGTTTCAGATCTTCAAACCGTTGTTGGTATTGGACAAACTCTGGACGGTCTTCAAACCCGGCGTAAAATGCCCGGTCTTCGGGGCTCGGGGTTTGGGCATGTTCATAAATCAGGCGGAACACCCACTCGTACCGGGCCAGATCAGAGGGCCAATGTTCCGGTCTGGGGCATCCCAGGGCTGCTTCTGCCTCCGCCTCCTGGGATGCCTCGTTTAACAGGGTAGCCAACCGGGTGGATTCTGATTCCATAGGGAGGTCAATCACGTCATTGTTGTCATCATCCAGAAGACGTTCCAGCCGGGACAGCTCAGACGCCTTTGAATCCGGTATTTCTTCATGATCCAGAAGCCCTTCCAAGCGGGACAACTCCTCTGTTTTCTGGGGCTGTATATCTGACTCGGTATTCTGTGAAAGCGATTCGTACCGGGCCAGATCCTCTGGTGGGGTGGGTTCCGCAGTGGGCTTCCCGGTGGGTTTTGTGCCCGGGGGGGACTCCGGCAGGATGGGCACTTTTTTCTTGGCAAAGGGAAGGACATCCAGGGCATCCTGGGCTTTCCTTGAGATACCGGCGGCGCTGAGTTGCTGCCGGGTTTCCTTCTCCAATCTCCTCATGCGCTTGTTGTGTTCCTTGACCTGGGCCAGGGAAACCTCATCCCCAAACAGTCGGGCCAGGGGGTGCAACGCCTGCACCGGTACCGCCTCACAGATATAAACGCCGTCCAGGGTGTAGCACCATACCCGGCCCATGTTGGCAGTGTCGTACATGGTCACAATTTTGTGCTTCTTTGACAGGCCGTGGAGCCCGTCGGATTCGTAATCAATCCCCCACAGAGTTACCCGGCAATGGTGGGGGGTTACCTGTTTTCTCCAGAGAAAATCATGGTTCAGCTGGATGGTGTCCACTCCAGGACCCTGATGAGCCAGGAGCATATTCTTGGGGGTATCCGGCAGGTCGGCATGGGGTTGCTTGCCGTACCATTCAAAGTAAGCCCTCAGGATATACCCGGCTTCCCTCACCGTAGGCATCCACCCATCCGTGCGTGCCTGGTGCCAGGCCTTGTGGAATTTCTCGTTCCTTGCCATCCATGCGGGCTTGGTCTGGATAGAATCACCGCAATAGCTGGGCATCATGAACTCCACCTGGGACTGCATTGTCTTGAACCAGCGCTCCACCACCTTGGCCCTACCATTATAAGGTTTGGCAAAAGCAACGGCAGTGCCCACCCTGGCGTACAAACCGGTCAACTCCTCCAGATCCGGTTCCGTCTCCATGAAAAATTTGGATTTAAATGCCCGGCCATTATCCAGATACACGCTTTGGGGGTACATACCCAATGTCTCCACAGCATTTCTGAAGGCTGCCATGATGGCCAGGGTGTCTTCATTTGGCATGATCTGCCAGCCCACAGGATACCGGGATGCCCAGTCAAAAAAAACAATCAGGGTCATGCGACAGGGTCTGCCGGTTTCCGGGTGCCGGATGAAAAAGTTAAGGGTCTTGCCATCGGCCACCAGGCATTGGCCCACGGTAAGCAAGCTGGCATCCCGGGTGGCATAGGGGCCGTAATGGTCGATGTATGCTTTCATGCCCTCCCGGGCCATGCAGATCACATGGGCGTTGTGGGCTTCATAATCTGCCAGCCATCTTCGGAAGGTCTTATCACTGGCACCTTCGATGATGCCGTGCTTGTCCAATGTGATCCGGGCCGCCTGGATGGACATGATCACCGATGGCCGGGCAGGGTTTAAAAAGCATTTAAGGAAGATGGCCTTGGCCTGCTCCGTCAGGCTCCTCTGCCGCCATTTGGTGGTGCCGTGCTTGCGCCATCCACCCCGACCGTCACACAGGCACAGGTAATCATCCCGGTTCTCCCGCAGGCGTTTATCCAGCTTGTCCAGAGTCACCTTGCTGATCTTGCCCACCTGGGTAAATACAGTGGGGATCAATGCGCCGGTGTTGTAAGCCAAAAGGAAGGCTTTGGCTGCCTGGGTCTTCTTGCCGTGTTCGGCGTTCTCCTTGGATACTCGGTACGCCTTGACCAGTTGAAATTTGGCCAGCCCCAGTTTTTGAGATTTCCTAGGGGCCAGGGCATCCATATCCACGGATTGCACCGGATGAACAGAGCCCGGCAACAGGGCCTGTAGCAGCATAAGTTCATGCTGGATGGGTGCCGGGAGCAGCTCCTGGACATAGTAGCGCTCAGACCCGCCTTGCTTGCCGGTTTTCACCTGGGGCCACTTCTCTTCCACGGCCCGAAGCTGAATGGCCTTGGGGCCGATCTCTAATACGTCTGATAATATCGATTCCGCAACTAATGCCATGATGCCCCCTTTACAACTCCATCTCTGTTATCTTCACCAGTTCGTTGATCCACTTGATAACTTCTTTTTTTGATGACTGTTTCCACCCGCTCCGCTTTTCCGCTGTGACAATGTCCAGCATCACCTGGTACTGGGTGGAAAAAATCTTGCTCACCAGGCGGGTGGCCTGGACGGCTTCCTTTTTTTTCTGGATTTTCTTTTTTACCTCTTCGCCTTTGATCTCTTTTACTGCCTGGCCGATGAGGTAAGATGTTAGCTTTTTGCCCTGGTTGAGTTGCTCCAGAACCAGATTCCAGGCCTTTATCTGATCGTCTGGGGATAGTTTGGTCAGGGGGCGGGTTTGGGCTTCGTTCTGGGGAAGGATGACCCGGGGCTTGCCGTCCTTTGTCATGTCAGTGCTTTCGGCCAGATCGACTTTTTCCCCCAGCTCGTTCTCCACTATTTCCACCAGGGCTCCCAGGGCGGTGGTGGGTTCGCTTTCTGTTTTGTCCTCAATTGCGGACATTTTGGATTTGTCGTTTTTGTCCACAATTGTGGACATTTTTTGAGTAAGTAGGTTCTGAACGGCCTCATACCCGGCAATCTGATAATAGGCTGACGCCTTGCTAACATCCCAAATTTGCTTGCAATACTTCTCAAAAGTCTTGAATTCTTCCCGGTACAACCGGCGATCCCTGATTTCTGACAGGGCATGCCCCGTGGCCAAAAACCCCCGGATGTTTTTCTCAATGACCTCTTCACACTCCTGGAGTCTGGCCCGTTCGGGCACCGTCAGGGTGGTGGTAATATCCCCGCCTGCATCAATTAATTCTGTCGCTGTATCTGTCATCTCAACCTCCTACTAGATCCAAGCTGTTTTTTAAGTGTGTTCATTTCGGCCAGATGTTCCTCCAGCCTGCCAAGGGCCATGTGCCGGATGTCTTCGGCAGTGGCAATTTGTGCCCCCTCTGATTCCGCCATCACCCGGATGGGTTCCAGATCCTTTGTAATCCGGTGGATGGCAAACAGGTAGTAAGCAGGGATGGGGTTGACCTGGGGTTTGGATAGATAGTTATTCAGCATGTGAATGCTCAAAGGATTCCGACAAGTGGGGGTATCGGCATGGGCGTCCGCTTTAGAGCGCCCAAAGAAGTCATTAATTTTGTCCACCACCTGTTCCCTGGAATACCCGGACCGGTCAATGGCGCGCTTGATGCCCGCCGCAATGGCCATGGAAAACTCAAACTCATTTGCCGCCATGCCGGTTGCCGTCTGTTCCAGGATTTCTGTGATTCCTTTTTTGTCTCCGAGGAAGCCGTTCGCCCCCCTGGGAAAAGTAAAACTGAACTCCATCCGTTTACCGTCTACTTTTTGTAGTGATTTAGACATTGTTTTTTTCCCTCCATCTGCTTACCTTTTTTGTAAAGGTTAGGTCTTAATGAGACACCTCTTTTTTGGGGTTGGCTTTTTCCCCTGCAATTTGGTAAAATTTCTTTAGAAATAAAACACGTTAACTCATTAATAGGAAAATATTGTCCTGTCTGTCAAGTAAAAAAGGACAAATTTTTCATAGAGGGGATTTTTATGTCTCTGGAAGATAGGCTAAAGCAAGCCAGAATCCATTCTGGGAAGTCTCAATTAATCATTGCTAAAGCTATGGGAATAACGGATAGAACTCTAAAAAGATACGAGAAAGACGCTTTAAACCTGTCTGTTATCCTGGCAGAAAAATTTGCGGATGCCACAGACGTAGATAAAATTTGGCTCACTTATGGCGTGGGGGACATGAAAAGAAGGGATTCTTCTAAAGATGGGGAGTTGGGAGGACAAAAAAGTCACCAGCCAGACAAGTGTAACCCAGAGTTGGGAGGGGATGGTGTCCCCAGCAATGGACTTCCTGTGGTTGTTCAGGAACACATAGACCTAATCCCCAGGTTTCAAGACAAAGAGACGGCCAAAGCCGTGAACGAAAAGTTAATAGAATTAGAATTTTTAAGTAATCGAACCTATAAGAAAATAGTTAACCATATAAACACCGTATGGGAAACAGTCACAGATACAATAGAAGACTACCAATCCAGCCATGAATGCCAAGGAGGAATCGCCTTGGGGCGGCAAAAAAACGGAACAACAGACCTGTAATAGGGGGCATCTCCCGGGGATACATAAAAATCCACATGGACACCAAGGGGATCGCGCTCCACGTAGAAGAGCACGACTAATACCCATACGCCATCACCCCCCAGGATCTCCTCCTCCATGGCATCCACATCCTCGGCACGGTGGGAATAGACCTGCTCCAGCAGATCCGCATAGTGGCCACGAGCAAGCAGCCCCTGGAGATCATCTACGAGTTCACCTCTCACAACAAAACCCACCACCGCAAAATCTCCATAACCCCGGCAACCTCCCGCAAGTGGAAAGCCCAGGGAGCCACGGTCAATTCACCCCAAACCCCACCGTCCCGGCTGACCTTGCCGCCCCTGACGTCCGTGTGATGCCAAAACCCAAACCAACACCCGCAAATTTGCCTGAATTTATTGCTGTTTTAAATAGTATTTAAAGATTGCTCTTGACTTTTTTTTGCGTTCAAATGATAAACTGCATAGTTTGTTTTTTTAAAAAATGTGGTCTTAAAGTTTTGAAATTAGGTTTTCTAAACATAAATTGGGTATTAATCTGTATGGCAGAAATCTGGTCATTGATTCTGAAACAAGTCGTATCGTATGGCCCCTTTCCATTTGGTATCATCGTTGGGATTTGGATAAACAGATGGTCAACGTCCGCTGTGATCAAGATGGCTGGTGAAGAAAAGGCCGCTATTCGTGAAGAAAAAAAAGAACTCCACGGCATCATTAAGGCAAAAGAGGCCAGGATTGATGCATTACATGACAGGCTATTACCTAAATAATAATAAGGAGGTGGTTTATGGAACTTTCAACTTTTATAGCTGTGGCCGTATTGTCTACCTTGTTGGCTATTGTCTGGCACATAATTTTTTACATTTATCCTGCTTACAAGCGGCTTAAAATTGCAAAAGCCTTGGTGACTCTATCCAAGTGCGTACGGGCAATTGATGAGGGACCATTGCTTGATGGAACAATCTCAAGGGGTGGGTATATCCATGACAATCTATACAAACTGATACACGGCACCCTGACAAGCAAAGTCAACCTTCGGTTTAAAATGTTAAAAAAACTAAGCATCAACGATAAACATATAGAGGATAAGGCTAAGTTTAATGCTGAATTAAACGCACTTGATGAAGAGACCAGGAGACTTATTGATACTGCCATGTTCTCCATAGCCAGGATTATGATATTCCGAGATCCAGCGATCTTCATATTAGCTTGCCTCAAGGTCAAAAGAAACGGCAACGGCACCCAGAAAGGCGGAAGGGCTTTAATCCGCAAAAGGATGATTTCATCCACAGAAGCAATCGCTGTAAATGCAAAGGATGCCGATTATTCATGGAATGCATGTTGACCCATTGATTGATTAATATAAAAAAGGCCCGGTGAAATCCACCAGGCCTTTTTTGTTTGCTCATTTCCTGATTGGCTCATGGAATAAGCACCATCTATTTTTAATGTGGTTTTAGACGTTGAATCGACCAAAGCGTTTTAGTAATTTCAGATTTAACACCATCATCCACATCTTAAGGAGATGCCATGAAACAGATTGCAATCAATAGCCTGGCCACCGTTGTGAGAATCAATCTTTCTAAGCCTGGGGACATGCAAGAGATACTCGTTGATTTCAGGGGAGGAGACATCAACCGCCTGGTGCAGGCTGCCTGCAAGCTGATCCCTGGGGAAAAATCCGAAGAACTTAAAAAATTATCCAGCAAGGTGTTCATGAGCCACATGGAAAACAGCGTAATGGGTAGCTTGGTCACAGATAAAAAAGGCCTGCTGGAATCTGGGGCATACATTGCCTGATATTTCAGCAGGTGACCAGGGCACAAAGAAAGGGCCTTCCATAATTTGGAAGGCCCTTTTAATTTTTCTACCTTATATAACATACATGGTAGTAACCGCCTGCCACAACGAAAAATGAAACTCCAACAATATCAGCAATTTGAATGGAGTTTTAGTAAGTTCTCAATAACTCGGGGTAGGCAAGCCTGCTTACCCTTTAACCGCTGGGTGCTATTCAAAAGGATTCCCTGAATGGCCGGACTTATTGAGAACTTATGAGTTTTATATAAAAGAGGCATACAAAACTCAAACCACTTCAAAAACCACCAAACCACATAAACCCACCCCAAAAAACTTCCAACTTTCATTTTTGAACAAAATTATTTACAAGCAAGAAGCTCATGGTTTGTGCCCATGGTGAATACCCCTAAAAAAGCCCCCTATTTGTGAAGTTGGAAGTATTTCATGGGCCAAATGCCAAGCAAGATACTAAAAACAAAAGAAGAAGTTAAAAAACAAATTTATCTGATAAGGTGTCCAAATCGCTATTTCCAGGGATAAAAATCTCCGATTCTATTTTAACGAATATTGAGCCCAGGCCCCAGGCGCAACCCACCAAGAGGCCCATCACAGCTCACTCCAGTACCATGATAGTGTCATAAAAAAACTAACCCAACCTCAATTAACAATATTCTCCGATTACCTGCCCCCCCACAGGAGCTGAAAAAGATTCTACAGGTCATATCTATATAAATGAAACTGTTTTAAAAAATATTGATATGACAAAGGCTTGTATTTACTGTAGAGTTAGTTCTAATAAACAAAAAAATGATCTGGTGAGACAGGTAGATAGAGTTAAAAGTTTTGCTATTACGAACGGGTATACTATTGAACAGCTAATAAAAGAAGTAGGGTCCGGGGTTAATGACAATAGAAAAGGGTTGATCAAAGTTTTACAAGATTCTTCATGGAATACTTTAATTGTTGAACATAAAGATCGGTTGACTCGTTTTGGCTTCAACTACATAAAAATATTATTAGAAGTAAACCACAAACACATAC
>Ga0208900_1000734_pt1 | contig 19658 bp, 5 predicted proteins | sample AntAceMetag02UKK_FD_184763 | JGI IMG/M metagenome (GOLD analysis project Ga0208900, IMG submission 184763) | Saline lake microbial communities from Ace Lake, Antarctica - Antarctic Ace Lake Metagenome 02UKK (SPAdes) (version 2) | ecosystem: Environmental > Aquatic > Non-marine Saline and Alkaline... | reverse complement strand
ACTCGATGTTCAAGTTTTTGTGCAACCATTGTAAACACTATGGTTGTGGATGATGTTTTTTTGTGACCTAAAATTATCAATAAATCATAAGTATTTGATATTACTACAAATTAAAAATCATGCCAATAAGGTATTTATTTAAGAGCTAAGATAATATTATGTAATTATATTAGAGTGTTAAAAAAAACTTGAACATCGAGTCTCAGCAATTTTCATCAAACTTTTTCAGATTCCACCTCAAAGTTCACCACATTGCGTTTTTTGCTGGAAAATTCCACCCCGATCAGGTGGATTGTCGCCCCATCGGTACGGTACTTGTCGGCATAACCTTTATCTTTGATTTGCTGTAAGGCCCGATCCTCGGCAAGAAGTTCCACAACTTTAAATTCGAAAATGTAGATATGCGCTCCCAATTTCACCGTCATGTCAATGCGGCCATGGCTGGTGGCATCTTCAACGCACACGTCCAGGCCCAGGGCAGCAAAATAACAATAGACAATGGAGGCGTAATAGCCCTCGTAGTTGGCCACTTGATTTTTGCGATACCAGTCATGGGGGATGGAGGAAAAAAATGCCTGTAGGGTCTGCTTGATGGCATCAAAATTATGGGCCATCAGGGCCTCATATAGATTGAACTTGTTGTTTTCCTGGGCAACGGTGCTATCAGTGAGAAAGGAAAGAATATAGTCGGTCAGGCTTTGCCGGACTTCTTGGTTGGGATACCCAAGCTGAAACCAGCGCATGCCTCCCATATTTTGAACCTGCCTTATGGTCAAATAACCTGTCTGGAACAAAAGGGTTTCGATTTCCAGCCCATCCACATCAAAGCTGCCCAGAATCTTCTCACTGGCCCTTAAATCATGCAATGCTGGAATATAATATTTTTTTTCCTGTAGCAGTCGGATCAGAAAAGTAGGGGTAGCGGTTTCGAACCAGAAATTGCGGAATTCACCCTGCTTGAGATAAAGCAAAATATCAAAGGGATTGTAAACCTCCTGGCCCAGCCAATTGTACCCATTATACCATGTTTTAATTTTAGTTAGATCCATATCATGGTCTATCCAGTCTGAAAATACGTCCTCCAGCTCGTCTTGGGTATAGCCGCATATTGAGGAACAATCCGGGCTGAGGGTTATGTCTTCCAAATTGTTCAGGCCGCTGAAAAGGGAGACCTTGCTGAATTTTGAGACCCCGGTGATGAACACAAACTCAATGTAGGGGTCCGCATCCTTGATAACGGAATAGAAATTTTTGAGTTCCTCGCGAAGGGCAATGGCCATTTGTGTGTTTTCAATGTTATCCAGAATCGGCTTATCGTACTCATCCACCAGCACCACCACCCGGCGTCCGGTTTTCTCATAAAGGGTCTGAATCAGCTCTGCAAAACGTTCCCGAAGGTCCTCTTGACATAATGTTACATCATGCAAGCGGACATGGTTATCAAGAATCGCGCTGAAACGGATCTCTATATCGCGCACCGAGCGCATCACCCCGGAGCCAAAACTGATATGCACCACGGGATTGCTCTGGCTCCAGTCCCAATTATCGTAGAGGAAAAGGCCCTGGAAAAGTTCCCTGCGGCCTTCGAAAGCTGCTTTTAGAGTACTCAGAAACAGACTTTTGCCAAATCTACGGGGACGGGACAGAAAATAGTACGTGCCCTCATTTAACAACTGCTGCACAAAATGAGTCTTGTCCACATAACAATAATTGTCCTGTGCAATTTTTTCAAAGGTTTGAATGCCAATGGGAAGTTTTTTATTTTTTTGCACGGGACACCTCCGAGGGGGTTATGATGACGGCCACTTCCCCATGATTATCATAAAATTCTCCGTACTTCTATTTAAAACTTGACGTCATGGTGGAATATATTATTCTATGAAAAAGGAGAGTACACAAAAGTTCGAGCTGTGCGGGTAGGTCATCGCTGAGCTTATTTGGATCGGAACTTCAGTGCTATTTACAAGATATAGATACAGCTTGAAGGCTGAAACATCCCTAATTTATTACATTTATATTGTTAATGCGCTGCAAACAATTGCTACCCGCACAGCTAGCAAAAGTTTGATTTTTACGGGAAACTCTTTAAAAAGTCGGCCTGGTTCAAAAGAGCATATATCCGGGTAACACTTTTGCCCGCTCTTTCAATCAAGTTGTGCTGTTAGACCCGGCAAGAGCTACTGAAAGGTATTAAGTACCCGAGCATATATTCTTCAAAAGGTCTTTATCAGCTCAGACTCAGTGTATCCGCACAAAGACCCCATTTCAGGCAACAAGGAGAGCTTATTCCAGACCTTTTTGCAAAAGAAAATCCAATGCTGTCTGCCGCTGGCTAACGTCTTGGTTTCGTACAGCCATGGACATGGCCTTGCGTGTCCCCACAAACACGGCCAGTTTTTTCGCCCGGGTGAGGCCCGTGTACAAAAGATTTCGGAACAGCATTTTATAATGCTGGGTGAGTACCGGAATAATCACCACCTCAAACTCACTGCCCTGGGATTTATGGATGGTGATGGCCCAGGCCAGATCCAACTCCATGATGTCATCTCGCTGGTAAAACACCTGGCGCTGATCCGGATAAAAGGCAACGGTGAGGGTGGGCTCTGAGTTATCAATGGCAACGATCTTACCGATATCACCGTTGAAAACCCCCAGATCATAGTTGTTTCTGCGGTGGATCACCCGATCCCCCAATCTAAAGATGCGCTCGCCCACCTTGAGCTGGGGCTTTCCTTCCATGAACGGGTTAGCGGCATTTTGGATAACCAGATTCAAATTGGCCGTACCAAGGGTACCCCGGGTCATGGGAGAAAGTATCTGTATCTCCCGGTCAGCGCCAAAGTATTTGGGAATCCATTCAAGGTAAAGTTTTTTCACCACATCCAGGGCCGCAAATCCATAGTTCAGGGAAGACCAGGGGTGTACTTTTTTTAGCACCGCAGTCAGTTCTTCCACCTGGTTACCTGCCTTGGCAAGCGCATCCAGGTTCACATGCTGAAACTTTGCAGGGATGGTGATTTCTGTCTCATAGGGCCTGACGGTTTCATTGATTCGAAATTCATACAGCGAGGCGTTTTTTCCGGCATTTTTTTTGCCATTTGGGTGTGATACATTGCAATGATCCACAACTGATGGGCCTTCATGATCTGACACCATGCCATTATTTCCAGCTTGTTTTTTTATATTTTTTGAGTCATGTAAGCTGACAAGGGCAGGGGAGGTATTGTTCTGGGAATCGTTGGAGGATGTCTGGAAACTATCAACGGAACCCCTGGAAGTATTGGGGGAGGATTGAGGTGTGTCAGCGGAAGTCTTGGGAATATCGGGATTGTTGGTATTATTTGGATTGTTAGTATTGTTGAGATCGTTGGGAGTATTGGGAGTATTGGGATCGATCCGAGACCCATGGCAAAGCCGTTTAACCCGGCCAATAAAACGAAGCTGTTCCCCGGTGGCCTCATCGGAATCCACAAAAAGACAGTCCGATCCATCCTGCCACACCGATGGCTTTTTAAAGGGGGATACCACCCAGGGCATTTCTCCCCGGTTGATCTGGTGGGCATACTGGATGATTTTAGATTCCCGGGCTTGGCGAAATATCTGGGTGAGGCGAAAGCAGGGCACAGTGTCAGCAAAAATAATATCCCTTAACACATTGCCGGCCCCCACCGATGGTAGCTGATCTGCATCGCCGATGAACAGCACCCGGCTCTCCTGGGGCACGGCCTTTAAAAGGGAGGCTGTCAGGCTGATATCCAACATGGAGCACTCATCCACAATGAGAAATTCGGTGTCCAGGGGCTGGGATTCATTTTTTTTAAATTTCCCCCCCTTCCATTCCAGAAGTCGGTGGATGGTTTTAGATTCCCGTCCGATGACCTCGCCCATGCGCTGGGCGGCCCGGCCCGTGGGGGCGGCCAGAAGTACCTTAAGTCCCATGGCCTCGGCAAGTTTTACAATGACTTGGGTGGTGGTGGTTTTTCCGCACCCGGGTCCCCCCGTTAAAATCGAAAATTTTTCACCCACCACCCGGCCCACGGCCAGGGCCTGCTCCTCACTGAGATCTATTTTTCGGGTTTTACAGAACAGCTCAATCCAGCGCTGGATTCGCTGTCTGTCCACCTGGGGTGAGAGCCCCATACCTGCCACCCGTTTTGCCACATAGCGTTCATCAAAATAGAGGCTCCTGACATAGTAACAGCGGGTGAAGATCCCAGCTTCAGTGGGCAACTCCCGAACCATGAGCTGCCTTTCTTTTACCATGTGATCCAGCAGAGAGGATAATTGATCCTGGAGATCAAGCTCCAGTAAGGCTTTGACCTTTTCATCAATCTGGGAATAGGTGAGATAACAATGACCGTCATTTCTCCCCGCTGCCACCACATGGCGAATACCGGCCATGACTCTCTGGGGGCTTTGTCTGTCAAGACCGATGCTTAACGCCACCTTGTCTGCGGAAAAAAATCCAATGCCATAAAAATCATTGGCCAGACGATAGGGATCTTCGGTGACATTGGCAATGGCTTTGTCCCCATAGGTTTTGTAAATCCGTACGGCAAACAAGGTGCTGATACCATGGGTCTGCAAAAACATCATCACCTCCCGGATGGATTTGTGCTGGGTCCAGGCGTGGCGGATCATTTCAAGTTTTTTAAGGGCAATTCCCGGGACTTCGGTGAGGCGCTCCATATTAGTTTCAAATATGGTGAGCGTTTCTTTTTGGAAGTGTTTAACGATTTTGAGTGCGGTTTTGGGCCCCACCCCTTTGATAAGGCCAGAGCCAAGGTATTTTTCCAGGGCCGCCTGGGTGGCCGGTTTTTTTTCCGTGGCCACCACGGCCTGGAACTGACGTCCAAATTTGGGATGGACAGTCCAGGCTCCTTGAAACAGCATGGTGGCACCGGCAAACACCCGGGTCTGGTGAACCACCACCGTCTCTTGTCCCATGGCATTAAAAGGGGTAACCCTTAAAATAGACCATCCATTGTCTGGATTATGGTAGGTGACCCGGTCAACAATACCCTCCAGGCGTTCTTGGATTACACCATGCTGGGGAACGGCGGTTACCATGCCTCGGCATAGGCGGTTTCGGTGTAGGCGGATTCCATTTTGAATTTGTGGCCTTTTTCCATGGTGGCAAGGTCTTCAAATACCTTACGAGCTTCTGTTGAATCGCAGTCCGTTGCCAGTTTCAGATACATGTTCATGGCCTCTTCTTCATTTTTCATGGCAAGGGCAAAGGCATCTGCCAGGGTCATACCCCCGGATACATCTGGTTTTTCAACAGTTTTGGATATGCCGTAATCACTGGATGCCTTAAAATTGGCTCCAATGGTTTTGTTTTCCAGAATGTTCTTCAGCATGATTTCGTGTTTTTTCTCTTCATCGGCAAAGGTAGTGAACATCTCCTTAATAAAGGTTTCTGTGGTTTTTGCCGCCACATCTTTGTAAAAATTTTGGGCTTCTATCTCTTTTCCAATGGCGTAATTAATAATCTCTTCATAGGTATTCATGGGACAGATCCTCCTGACAAAAAACAAGTGATGCAAGTCTGGGGTGTGCTGCACAGTTATCAGCGCTGCGATGAATGGCCGTTTTTTCTTTATCCAGTATATCTGATTCCGCCCGGTGAAACAACTTTAATTTCTTATAATTGCCACGGGCAGACCGTATTTTGGCCTCGGCCTGTCCACAACGAAGCATGAAAGAATGTTAGTCATATCTACTCTTTCATATAAAACCCACATGGCTGTAACCACCAGACACAACGAATATTGGGTCGTAGACGCGGAGCCAAATAGCACTATGCCGCCCCCCCCGACGGGCAATGGGCCCGGCCGGAACCGTAGACGGCACAATTGGCCGGTTCCTATTACCCATCGGGGGGGGCTCTGCTGAGGTTGCCCGGAAGTTTTATTTTCTAATAAAACCCACATGTCATAATAACATGGCTTTACTTGCCAATAATCCCCTTACTGATGGTATGCTCCGGGCTCAGCTTATGCAGCTTGACCATCTCAAAATCCCTGAGTTTCATCAAGAAATTTCCTGCTTCATCTACCAGATCCATGTCATAGGTGTCTGTTTCATCGTTGGATGCTGTGCGGGTGGTGAAACACAGATAATTGGTATTTCTTAACCCCCGGGCCATGAACTCAAGGCTGCCGATCTTGTAAGGCAGAACCACACAGGAGTCGGTGAAGAACTCAAAGGCTCCGCCGGTCTGGAACATGCCGTCCAGGAGCACCACGTCCGTTAAAAATTCAGGTTCAGCCCCATAATTGAAAAAGGGTTCATCACTGGTGTAGGACAAAAGGCTCACCAGGGTCTTACCGTCAAAGCTTACAATATCATGGATGGAACGGAACAGATCATCCATGAAAAGGCGTTGGGGATGATAGATTTGGTTGGCCAACTCCTTGGAATTTTTCACTGGGGTGAATCCAGGGATGGATCGTTTTTCCCCGGGCAAAGGGGTATCCTTGATCATGAACCGAGCCTGGTAATGCAGCTTGGGATCTCCCATGACAACCCCGGCGGGATTGATGAACTGCGAAGTGATGGTGCAGTCCCAAGCATGGGGATCATCCATCACAGCCTCCGTTGACACAAGGATGGCCTTGGGTCGATTCTGGAGTAATTTGATGCCATAGGGAATGGAAAAATTGGTGACCTTTGTGAGGTATCCGGGGATCTTCCGATTGGCCATAGCCGCTTCAGCCATTGTTTCTACCCCGGTGGCCCCCAGAAAGATGGGGGTGCCTTCCATGGCGTGATCCAGGAGAAAACGATCCCTTTCAATGGAAAGATGTCGTGAAAATACGGTTTTCCCTTCTTGTGTTTTTGTCAGTTTGTCCAGAAATGGTGCCACTCTTAGAAGACAATCCCGGTCAAAGCTCTCATCAAGACCTGTTATCACCACCTCGGTGGTGACGGTGTCTGTCATTTCATCCATGAAAAAACCAATGCCCTCTTCCAGGGGCAGGAATTTTAGTCCCCGTTCGGTGAGTACTTTTTTAACGGTGTCCCGGGTGGCCATGCCAGCACCGCTCCAGGCGGTCCAGTCCATGATTTTGCAGGTGATGTTTTCATTGTCATACTGGGCTTTGAACAGTATTTTGGCCATCATATCATTGGCTGCGGTATAGTCAGCCTGTCCCTCGTTGCCAAATTTTGCCGTCACCGAAGAGAAACCGATGCAGTACCGAACCTGCATTCCCTGAACCTGTATTTCCGCAAGGGCAGCCATGACGTTTTCACAGCCTTGAACTTTGGTATCAAATACCCGGGCAAATGAATCATAGGCTTTCTTTTCAAAGGGCATGCTCTCTTCAAGTCCAGCTGCATGAATCAATCCGTCCACGCGGTCAATGCCTGAGAGGGCTTTTTTAACCGCTTCTTTATCTGCCACATCACAGGCAAGATAGGTCACGGACACCCCTTGGGATCTCAGGATATCAAGATTCTCCCGGGAGGTTCGGATGGCCATGATGCGGTCGGTCTCATTTTTTAATGCCACGGGTTTGGCGCCGGCCATGGTTTCCCTGAGACCTGCCATGATGGTGGCAGGTGTGGCGGCGGGATCAAGAAATTTTGCTTCCAGTGTGTCAATGGGGCTTCTGGCCAGGATGACCAGATTGGTTTTATACCGTGCCACCACCTGTTTCAAGATTTCAAAGGTGATGCCCCGGGCTCCCCCTGTTACCACCAGGGTATCGCCCTCTTTGATGACGGTCTCTCCGGTGTCATTGGGGGCCTGTTCTTCCAGCTTCAAAATATATTTTTCACCCTCTCGATAGCCTGTTTCCACCCGGGTATCCCCGGAGGTGATCTCATTGAGAAACTGCCCAATGATCTCATCCTGGGATGCCAGAAAATCAGGGCAGGAGAAATCCACCATCTTCACCCGGGTGTGGGGCATCTCCTTGGCAAGGCTTTTCATCATGCCGGAGATACCGGCAAAGCAGGGTTCAATATTAGCCTGCCGGGTGCCATCACCATGGGGAAAAATAACCGATTCCAGGGAAAGCACCCCAAGAAATCGATCTTTCTGGTTCAGCTGGCTGAAAAGCGCCTTCATGAGATGATAAAACGCGTGAACATGGGCCACGCCGGAAAGGGTGTTCTGGGATTTTTCAGGGAAACACAGATTAAGGGGGGCCAGGTGGATAAACCCATGAATATCTCCCTGGATCTTAATAATTTGTTCCACCGCTTCCTTGATGGACGTTTCCGATGACAGGTCCAAGGGAATGATCTCATCGCAAAAATTTCCGGAATTTTCATCCAGACCCAGGCCGATGATCCGGGTGTGTTGGCCCAGGGATTCAGCTACTTTTTGGGCAAATCCCGCATTGTCCAGGGTCATGATCACGGTCTTTCCAGAAAGATCCATTGCTCCGGGTACCGGCCCGGGCACAGATTTAATGACTGGCACCAGGCGCTTAATATCTGAAGACTTGGATGCGGTGCGGGTGGAACTGCCTGGGGGCGTGTTTGTGGCAGTTGTTTGCGCAGCATCGGTGGCGACCCCAACTTGTTCAGATTGGCTATCTGACCCACCAGGGCTGGATTTTGCAGGATCGTCATCCCCCGCTGGCGGGGTATCCGGTTCCGGGGGAGTAGCTTTGGTGTTGATGTAATCTGCCAGCTTGGCAATGGTGTTCAAATCCCTGAGTTTTAAATCTTCAGGAACAGGAAACCCAAAGTGACTGGCGGCCTTGGCAAAAATTTCCACCTGTTTAACGGTATCAATGCCAAGATCTGCCTCAAGATCCAGGGTATCCTCCAGCATGTCCGTGGTGTATCCGGTCTGTTCGGCAATGATATCCTTGACTTTGTCCAGAGCAGTTATAAGGGCAGCTTGTGCGTCTGGGGCCGCTGCCGGGGCATTGCCCGTTGCCTGAACGGTTGCTGTAGTTCCTGCCTGGCCATGTGAATCGCCGGACAGAGAACCGCTGGACAGAGAGGCACCGGACACAGAGGTGCCGGAGACGCCCCCATCCGCTGGTGGTGGGGTGTCAATACCTGCCGGAGAGGCTTTGGTGTTGATGTAATCGGCCAGCTTGGCAATGGTGTTCAAATCCCTGAGTTTCAGATCCTCGGGTACAGGAAACCCAAAGTGTCCGGCGGCCTTGGCAAAAATTTCCACCTGTTTAACAGTGTCAATGCCAAGATCGGCCTCCAGGTCCAAGGTATCCTCCAGCATGTCAATGGTGTATCCGGTCTGCTCGGCTATGATCTCCTTGATTTTATTTAAGGCGGCAGCACCCGTGTCTCCGGCAGGGACGGCCGGGGCCGGGGAGGGCTCAACAATAGTTGCGGGTGATACCGTGGGCAGTGCTTCAGATCTGTTAGCACTATCCCCGGATGGTATGGGACGGGTTACTTCCCCGGATGGTATGGGATGAGTTACTTCCCTGGAGACCGCCGCCGCATCTACCCCCTGTACACCGGATCTATCAGATGTCGATGAGGTGGCTTCGGGCATGGACACTGATTCGGGCAGTTGGGCCTGCTCTCCAGGTGCAGCAGGTGCTGGCTGTGCCAGAGCCCCCCCCGGGCCAGGAACCACGCAAAGGGTATTGTCAATAATTTTCAATTCTGGATTCACCGCCCCGGAAACCCTTTGGAGCCACCGGGTGTAAGTTGGATTGTTTTCAAAGGAGTTTTCCTCAATGCGTTTCACAAGTAAAAAGGCAAAATGAGATCCAAACCCGGCAGCCAGATGCAGGCCATATTCCGATTGAATGGCCTTTTTCCCACTGAAATTCAAGGCCTTGAAATGATCCGGAATACGGGTCAAATTGGCAATGGGTGGTGCCTTTCGTTTTTGAAGGGCTTTCACCATGACCACATCCTCAATGGCAGCCCCCAGCGTATGGCCAGTGAATCCCTTGGTGTTGGAAATGCAGATGTGGTTGAGATAATCCTTAAAAGCGGTTTTCAAGGCCGTTACTTCGGCATCTGCACTGCCTCCCCGGGCCGGGGTATAGGTCTCATGGGACATGAACAACAGTTTTTTTGCATACTCACTTTTTGTCATCTGGTGCTGCTTTTCCATGCGACTGATAAACCGGGTCATCTCCTTTGCCATATGGGGCACATCAATATTAAAGGTGTGGTAGGCGCTGTTAGCCATGTGGGTACCCAGAATCTGGGCCTGGCCGTTCATACCCCTGGCTCTGGCCTGGTCACTTTTTTCAATGACAAGGCCCACGGCACCGGCACCCACTATGGTTCCGTTACGGTCTGAGTCAAAGGGTTTAGCCGCTTCAGACACCCGTTTTTTCACCGTGGCAGCCCCCAGGGCCAGAAAACCGGACCCCACCCACTGATTCTGGGCCGGGGAGGTGGCATTTTCACCGCCAATGACGATGACCCGTTTACACCGTCCCACCCGAATCCAGTCCTCGGCAACCCCAATGGCCTGGGTGGTGGAGGCACAGGCTGAGCTTAAAAGGGTGTTGGGTCCTTTAGCCCGGATGATCTGGGCCAGGTGGGCAGATCCCAAAGGACAGGCGTTCATGAGAAAATTTCGGTCAAATTTGTAAGGACCAAAATCCTCCCGCTTGCTGCCCTTGATTTTAAAGAACCAGTCGGTTACCTTTTCTTTTACCCCCATCTCTTTTACGTTTTCCATGAGATAAAAGTAGATATTTTCAAATTCCTCATAGGGTTTTAAGTAAAAGCGGTCGTAAAGATACCGTTCCATTTCATTGAGCAGGGTCTCATTGCTGGGCCACAGGGAAGTGATAATAATACCGGTTTCATCCTGCATTTCTTGGGGCAGGGCAAACCCGTTGGGGATCATTTTCCCGTTTCCTGAGGAGGCTTCTTTGTACTGCATCACCAAAGGAATCCCGGCATCCTTCAGGGCTTCAATGCCCGCAGCCACGGCCAGGGCCATGGAAATGTCATACTGGGCTTTAATGCCATACTCGTCCGTCAAACTAAAGTACCCCAATTGTCCGGCCAGCTGGATCACATCTTCGGTTTTTGTGATCTCCACAAACCGGGCATTGCCGTCGGGTTGTTTAAAGAGCCGGGTGATGTTTTTATCGGTGATGCGCTTTTTGTCTTCCATGCTCAGGGGCTCAATGAAATTGGTGCCCTCCAGGATGCGGTCAAAGTTATCTGCGGCAAACACCCGCCTTGCTTTGCCAGGAAGGCCCACGGAAACACCCGAGATAACAATGCGGTCGGTGTCAAAGTCAAACCGTTCCAGGGCATCCATGGCCGCTTCACGTTTTTGTCGCCGGAACTCATCATAGAGCAGCTTTTCTGCCAGGGCATTGTTCCGGGTCTTGAATGCAGAAAAATCATCATCCAGGGACACGGGTACAGGGGTAATTGCCGGGTGGGGTGTCGTGGTTTGCGTCGCTCCTCCCGGCAGTATTAGCTGTCTATCATCCCGTTGCCGGGTGAAGATGCTGCTGTAGGAGGCAAGATAGGTTTTGCAGGCATCAAAGGAGGCAACTTCCCCCTGACGTCGATCCACGGTGACCATGCTCTGGAAATGCACAATATTGATGTTTTTTAACAAATTGGCCAAAAGACGTCCCGGGCCTATTTCAATATAATGGGTTCTTCCAGATTCATACACATATTCAATGGAGCGGATGAACTCCACAGGGGAGGTGATCTGTTTGGCCAGAAGGTCTTTGACCTCCCGCCGGTTTTCAGGGTAGGGCCGGGCCGTTACATTGGAAATCACCCGCCCAAAGGCCGTGTCATTAAAAGTGATGGTGTTCAGATAATCCCGGAGTTTTTCCGCAGCATCCTGCAAAAGCGGTGTGTGAAATGCAGCCGAAAGATTCAGCTTTTTAAAGATGATATTCTGGGTGGTAAGATATTCACAAAAAGAATCAATGGCAGGGGTTTTACCAGAAACTGCGGTTTGGTTTTCTGAGTTTTTATTGGTGATGTAAATATCCTGTAGTCCGCTCTGGCGAATGAAATTACCGGTCTCCTTTTCATTTCGGAACACCACCATGATGCCGCCAGGATGTTTTTGTGCGGCCTCTTTCATTAGATCTGCCCGCTTTAGCAGCAGGTGCATGGCATCGTCAAAATTGAGCATACCGCTACAAAAAAGCGCGGTGTATTCCCCCACACTGTGGCCAATGAAAAAATCGGGTTCAAATCCCCCGGCATGGAGGCGATCAAACAGGGCCGCCGATGACAAAAACACTGCGGGTTGTGTGTTTTCCGTGAGGTTCAGGCGATTATCCTCCCCGAACATCATGTCAAGCAGGGAGTATCCTCGCTGTTCCACAAAGATCTCTTCCCCCCGGTCCAGGGTGTTGCGGATGTCAGGATCATTGTCATAGAGTTCCTTCATCATGCCCGGTGCCTGGACTCCCTGGCCGGATAGCAGGGCCACCATTTTCTGGTGCTTTCCGTCGGTGGGAAAGGGGGGGGTGCTCGCCGGTTTCATCTGAATGGCCGAGGACGGCGGGGTCATGCGCCGGGGAGTTCCCGATACCCCTGTTGGTGCGCCACCACCTGCGGGCCTTGCTGCCACTGGGGTCGTATCCAGAGAAGCTATAGCGTTCACCTTGGACGATACGGCCTGTCCCGGGCTTGCCATGGCCTGGATATTCTGGAGCATGGCTGGCAGCGGGCTTAAGATCAAATGACAATGATTCCCGCCAATGCCGTTGACATTAAAGGCAAACCGCATGGGCTCCCGTGGTGAAACCGGAGTAATGTCCTTTACGGGCCTCAACAAGGTGCCGTTTTTAAGGGTGGTATGGGTTTCATCCAGAAATCTAAAGGGCAGCAGGGTTCGGTGTTTATTCATGAGCACCAGTTTGGCCATGGCCACGGCCGGGTTGGCCGCTTTAAAATAGCCGAACTGGGTTTTCACATTCCCGCAGGACAGTTCATGGGTGAAACATTTTTCTGCCACCTGCTTTTCCACCATGTCACCCAGTATATTGGAAAAGGCAAACAGATCCAGATGTTTGAGCTCTTTTTTAAGGATACCGCTCTCTTTGTAACACTCATTGATGGTGGCGACAAAGGTCTGCTCCGACGGTGCCAGCAGATGATCCGGGACACTTGATTTTACACTGCAATGGTTAATTTCTCCCAGGATCTCCATGCCCGATTCTTTTGCTTTTTTCCGGGTGGTGAGCACATGCACGGCGGCACCCTCCCCCATGGAATAACCATCGGCCCGGTCGTCAAAAAACCGGGCGGTTTCTTCCGACAAAAGGCCCAGACGTTTAAAGGCCATGAGTACCACGGGATATAAGTTGGCATCCACGCCACCGGCCAGGACAAAATCCAGATCTTTAAATGCCAGGCTCCGGGTGGCGTTTTTGATGGCCATCACGGCAGAGGCGCAGGAGGCATCAATGACATAGTTGGCACCATTGAGGCCAAAGTGATTGGCAATTCGGCCGGAGATGATGTTGGAAAGAAGCCCCGGGGTGGTGTCTTCATTGTTTTCAGGAATTCGGGTTCTGATGGCCTCCACCAGGGCCTGGGCAATGTTTTTGCTCGTTCCGGGCTCAAGCTCTCCGAAATTTTCAATTATTTCAGCCAGAAGGCCTTTTCTCACCCGCAAAATATTTTTATTCTGCCGCTCCCCGGCAATGGTGCCAAGGATGACGCCGGTCTTGTTTCCCGGGGAAAGAAGCTTGTCAAGGCCACAGGAACAGATGGCCTCATCCGCTGCATCCAGACTCAGCAACTGCCCCCTTTCCAGGGATCTCACCGTTGTGGGGGGCATGCGGTATTTGATATTATTGAATTTAAAATCCTTGATCACCCCGGCCTGGATCATGGGTAGCCGGTAGTTAGATTTTTTATCCAGCTCTGCGTAGGCGGCATTGTCAAAGGAGGTTTCGGGTATGGGGGAGAGTTGTTTCTCTCCATTTTTCAGAGCCTCCCAAAAATGATTCACATCCGGGGCCCCGGGAAGTCGTACCCCAAGACCTGCAATGACGATGCGGTCATCATTGAAATCATATGCTGGATCCGTGAAAATATCCCGGTCAAGGGGGGCATAGGTATGATTAAATTCTTCAATGACAATGTGGTAGTTGATGCCGCCAAACCCATAGGAACTGACACCGGCTTTACGGGTTTTGTCGTCCGGTTCCACCCAGGGGGCGGATTCCTCGATGATGTACATGGCAGAATTTTTCAGATCATGGTTGGGAGACAGGGTTTCAAAATTGGCATTGGGGGGTAAAATCCCTTTTTTTACCGCCTGCACGGCCTTGACAAGTCCGGCAGCACCGGCCCCACCCAATAAATGACCAATCTGGGATTTCACTGAACTGATTCCGGTTTTTGAGGTGCTGTAAACCTGTTTTAAGGTTTCAAGTTCAGCCTGATCCCCCATGATGGTGGAGGTGCCATGGGCTTCCACAAACGAAACATCCTCCGGGGTGATCCGGGGAGCCATGTTTTCAAAACAGCGTTTAAGGGCCAGGAGCTGCCCGTTGATGTTGGGGGCGGCAATGGATTTACCCCGGCCATCGGAGCTGCTGCCAATGCCCTTGATCACTGCCTGGATGGTGTCACCGTCCCGCAGGGCATCCTTCATGCGTTTTAACACAAACACCGCAGCCCCTTCGCCCAGGATGAATCCGTTGGCTCGTTTATCAAAGGGGAAGGAGCCCTCTGCAGACAAGGCCCCCATTTTGCAAAACCCAATAAAAGATTCCGGAGCCAGGTGGGTGTTGACACCGCCCACAATTACCTGGTCTCGATCACCGGAGAGCAACTCTCCCACAGCCGCGTCCAGGGCTGTGAAGGATGAGGCACAGGCGGCATCCACAATATAATTAGGCCCACGGATACCCAGGTGTTTGGCCACCCGGGAGGCTTCAATGTTTAAGAGAATGCCGTGTACCGGGTCATATCCGGGGTTATTTCCCTCCATGCCAATCCTGAGATGCTCCACCAGATCGGTTTTTTCCTGTTCGGTGAGGGCTGCAAATTCCGGCAATTTCCTGAGCATGGAAACCACTTCCGGGAAGTGATACTTCAGCTGTAGTTCATTGCCAAGTTCATTGCCAAGGCAGGTGGCAATGATAACGGCGGTGCGCTGGGGGTCTTTGCAGGCAAAGGAGAGATCTTCGTTGAGATACCCTGCATCTTCAACGGCCTGGTAGGCCGCTTCCAGCAGTATTTTCTGGCTTCTGGACAGTTTAGCTGTCTTGTCATCATCATAACCGAATCGCTCCTGATCAAACCGGTAATCCTCCACCAGACCTGCCAGCATGGTATAGGATTTATCCTCGGCAGTTTTATCGGCATCATAGTACAGGTCTTTGCGGATTCTCTCATCGGGCATTTCCTTGATGGCATAGCGTTTGCCCATGATATTGTCCCATAAGACTTCGGGGTTGCCGGCCCCGGGAAGAATACATCCCATGCCCACAATGGCGATTTCATCATTGAGCCTGTTTTTCTGGGAAGAGAAAACCTCAAGTTTACCCAGATTGCGGTAAAGGATCTCCTTTGCATTGAAATATCGGCCATGAACCTCGGGGATGGTCAGGGTTTTCTGGAAATAGGCCAGACTGTCCCCCACCAAAAAGTTTCCCTTTTCCTCCTGGGCTGTGTCGTCAAAGCGGGTGTAAAACTCTTCCCCCGGGCGTTTAAAGTCCGGAAGATAGCCCTTGGCACCAATAAGCAAAGACCCAATGTTATTCTTTTCAAAGGCACGTTTACGTTCTGTAAGGGATTTACCCTGTTTGATCATCTCCTTTTCAAGTTCTACTGTCATCCGGGCAAACTCTGTGGGAGCTGTGCGGGAGGCAAGCCCCACACTGGTACCAATGACAACGGTGTCATCTCTTTTACACAGGATTTCCTGGTACCGTTTTTTCATGGCCCCGGTATCAATGATCTCTTTGGTGAAAAGATAGGCACTGCCCACCTGGAGCCCTATTTTAGCCCCCCGGGCAGCCAAGGTGGCAGCCATGCCGGAGATGAACCACGATGCAAAGCAGGTGGAGATCCCCCCGGCAAAGATCAGACTGATGCCGGTGAGATCTGTTCGTGTATCTTCCAACAGACGGGTGATGGCCGCATCCCAAAGCACCAAGCTGGACAGGGAACCCACATGGCCGCCTGCCTCTTTGCCCTCAAAGATAAACCGCGTACAACCGCTCTCCATGGCATTTTTCAGCATGGACACCGACGGGGTATGCATATAGGTCTTTGTCCCTGCCTTTTCCAATTCAATAATTTGGGAAGGAATGCCCCCGGCAAACAGGGCAAAGGGGACCTTGTATTTTTTTACCATGTCCATGTGTTTGGCAATGGCCGGATTAAAGGCCTCAATGCCCACCAGCCCCGCTCCAAAATTTTTAACCTGTTCAGCCCCTTTTTGAAGCATGGGATCGGCCAGGAAATCAGGCAGACTGCCCACAGCCATGAAGGGTAGGGCCCCGGCTTTAAGCACTTGGGCTGCAAAATCCGCATTGTCACTGATATTGGCCATGGGGCCCTGGATCAGGGGAAGGGAGGTGCCGTGTTCTTTGGCCAGGGGAGAGTTTGGCACCACTGGGTCAAATTTATCCACACATTGGAGCTGTTCCCCGATCTCCTTAAAAAAGGTGGGGATCATCTCTTTAATGGAGCTTGAAATTTTCTTAAAGCTTTTGGCAAACAGGGCATCCTGACCCAGAAAAAACAAAGATTGTATGGCACTGGCCTCATGGTCATCAAGGGCCGTGAGTTCCTTTTCCAGTTCCTGGTACACCAGTTCCTGTGCATTCTCCTTATCGGACCAGAGGATGGCCTTTTCTTTGAGTTGCCGGGCTATTTTAGTTCCCAGTTTGGCAAATACCCGAATGACAAAGTCAGGGCTCGTGGTCACCTCAATGGAGTCGCTTTCGTCCAGATTTCCCAAAAGGGTTTTAAAATTATCCGTCACCGGGGATTCATCGGCCAGCCACAACTGACTGCCCAGAACCACACCGCTGACACCGGCGGCAAACATGCCAGATGCCGTGTTTCTTCCCACCCCCCCATGGATAAAAACAGGTCGGGTGTTGTTTTGTAAGTACCATTGCATCAAAATAAAGGATGAGTAACTGGAAACCCGGCCCCCGGCTTCATTTCCCTTGAGAATAAGCGCGTGGGGATCGGAGGCATCAATGAGATCATTAATGTTGATATCTTTGACTTCAAGGATTAGCTTTGTGTCGCCAAAACCAGAAAAGGCGACACCCCCATTTCCCTTTTCCACGGGAACGATGAGGATGTCCAGATAGTCAAGCTGGAGTTCTTTTAATGTATTCAAAAGGGTATCGCTGGGAGCCACCACCCGCAAGCCGAACAATACCCCTGCTTTTTCCAGCTGTTTTGCCCCATGGAGGATCTCACTTTCAGGCATGAATTCTGCATCAAAAACAGGCAGTCCGCCAGCTTGAAAAATCTCAGTGAAAAAGGTTAAGGAAAATATTTTTGTGGGGTTATATACCATTAAAGGTAATTTTGAATTGAGTATTCGGGTAAGCATTTGGTTGGTTTCTCCCATATCTTTTTTTTTATATGAAAATGAAGTGTCCAAGTACCCTCAGCAGAGCCCCCCCCCGATGGGTAATAGGAACCGGCCAATTGTGCCGTCTACGGTTCCGGCCGGGCCCATTGCCCGTCGGGGGGGGGCGGCATGATATCATTTTCAATATTCGTTGTGTCCAGCAGGACATGCCCGTTTATATGAAACTCCATCCAAAATTCTGGAATCATAGGAGTTTCAACTTTCGTTGTGGCAGATGGTTACTGCCATGTATGTTCTTTTTTATATGAAAGTCTCAGCAACATGTTAAAATTAAAGGACTTTCGTTTTTCGTTGTGGTTGGCTTTACAGCCATGTAGGTTGGGCGCATTCCCATTTTCCCGGTTGGAGATTCAACTCTTTAATTTATCAAGGTATTTCATTTTGCATCAATAGCTGGTGGCTTAATGAAATCAATGGGTTATATGATGGGCCGGGAAAATGGGAATGCGCCCTGTAGGTTTTTATTAGAAAATAAAACGTCTGAGTACTCTCAGCAGAGCCCCCGGGGAGGGATAATGGAACAGACCAATTGGGCTGTCTAACAGTTCCGGGTCACTTCCATTACCCCTCCCCGGGGGCGGCATAGTAATATTGATCTGCCCGTGACTTCAAAATACTGGTGCTTCAATAAGCAAATGTGGTGCCACATTGATAACGATCGTATGATTTTGTGTTTTTGAGGGGGAAATATTTTGATATCCCTTTGATATCAAATCTTTTTTATTGTTTTACCAAACAATGTTTACCTTTTGTTGAATTTTCATTTTTTCTATGCTACACAGGAAATCGTACATGTGATGAGTGGGGGCATACATGAAATGCACAGAGTCTACAACTTTCATTGACCCCATGCGGCCTCAACCAACTAAGTACCCACAAATATGTTTTTCGGTATTCCATGGATAGATATCGTTGATATCTCCTGGTTTTATTTTGAGGAATATATGCTCGGGTACTTATTATGACAGCCATTGGAAGTAAATCCCAATGCTCAGGAGGCAGAGGGTGACCAGAATTAGAAAATTCAGCAGTGAAGAGCGGCGTTTTTTTAAAACAGTTTACCATGCCGCCTTTGCCAATCCCTTTGGAGAACTGCGAGAAAAGCTGGACAGAACCATTGCCGGGCTTTTCCCCTCGGTGTCCCGCAGGGAGAGTGTGGATCGCTGTATGGAAGAGATTGATATCCGGGTAAAACAGTTGGAAAAAGAGGGATGTGCCACCCTGGATGCCTTCAGGGGTCAGGATCAAAATCTGATCCGCGCGGTATTCCTTTTTGATATTTTTCATAAGTTCCGGGATCATTTTGACCAGTTGATCATGGATCAGATCTCTGCGGGAGATGTGCCCGTAAAGGTCTCCTTTGCCCGGGAGGCCATTACCATGCTCCAGCAAAGGGGATTCCCCCAAAGCTGCCATGACCATTATTTTGCCTTTTCATTTCAGTTACGCCGGGCCTTTTTTTTCATCTCCAACTCCCTTGTGGGCACAAGTCCTTGCATGAAGGAGTTGAAACGAAAATTATGGAACAATGTCTTTACCAGCAATATTGAGTGGTATGATAAATACCTGTGGAACCGCATGGAAGATTTTTCCACCCTGATATTGGGAGAAACCGGCACAGGCAAAGGAACAGCGGCCATGGCCGTGGGCCGCAGCGGGTTTATTCCCTTTGACAGCAATAAGGGATGTTTTGCCGACAGTTTCACCGGCACATTTATCTCTTTAAATCTTTCCCAGTTTCCCGAAACCCTGCTGGAATCAGAACTGTTTGGCCATAGAAAAGGCGCCTTTACCGGGGCAGTAGAGGACTATCCGGGTGTGTTTGATAGATGCAGCCCCCATGGTGCCATTTTGTTGGATGAAATTGGTGAAGTGGCCAACCATGTTCAGATCAAACTTTTGCAGGTGCTACAGGATCGGGTGTTTGCCCCTGTGGGCAGCCATGTAAAATCCCGGTTTCAGGGGCGGGTCATTGCTGCCACCAACCGTTCCATGGATGATATTGCCGGGGGCAGGGTACTAAGGGATGATTTTTATTACCGTCTCAGCTCCGATGTCATTGAAATGCCTCCCTTACGAAAACGAATTCTCCAGGAACCAGAAGAATTGACGGCCCTTTTGA